>OLQR01000380.1_pt1 | contig 35726 bp, 34 predicted proteins | sample 1671881 | NCBI WGS metagenome assembly OLQR01 (sample SAMEA3136623, study PRJEB25190) | human gut metagenome | biome: human gut; feature: human-associated habitat; material: faeces | place: Austria | collected 2013 | reverse complement strand
ACGTGGTGGTGCTTCATCAGAACGGGCAGGACACCGCCCACTATGTAGACAGCTTCGGTTATAAGGAAGTGCCGGAGTTTTTCAAGGAGCAGGAAAATGCCCTCATTCCCGCCGACTTGGAAACGGGCGAAACAATCAAAACACCGAGAGGGACTTTCTATGTAACCGCCATGAGCCGCGAGCAAATGGAAGCTGCCGGATATGGATTGCACCACCAGTCCGACGACGGAAAATATCTGATTATGGGGAACGGCACTAGGGCTTTTGCTGTTCCCGTTCAGCCAGAGAACTATCTGAAAGCTGCCGAGCAGACCACAGAGCAAAACTACAACATGATTGACGGGCAGATAAACAACACCCCGACTACCGCAGAACTGGAAGCAAAGGTAAAGGCAGGAGAAACCATTTCCCTTGTTGACCTTGCGGAAGCTGTCAAGGCTGACAAGGAACGCGGCAAGGCAGCAAAAACGGAAAAGAAGCCCTCTATCCGGGCGCAGCTTAGAGCAGACAAAGAAAAAACCGCACAGAAAAAAGCGGCAAAATCAAAAAATCACGAATTGGAGGTATGAGCATGATTAGACTGACCGTTGAAGAAACAAACCTGTTGAGCATTTACAATGAGGGCGGTAAGCGCGGGCTTATGGAGAACATCAACGCTGCGCTGCCGTTTATGGACGAGGATATGCGGGAACTGGCGAAGCGCACCCTTGCGAAAATTGCACCTCTGACAGAAAATGAGTATACGGAGCTTGCCATTTTCGCCGCTGATGAGGTATGACCGGGCTAAAGCGGCTTACGCCGCCCCAAAGCCGGAAAGTCAACAGCCTTGTAAAAAAGGAGTGCTGCAACTGCGATAACGGACACTGTATTTTACTGGACGACGGGGAGGAATGTGTCTGCCCGCAGCTTATTTCCTATTCTCTTCTATGCAAATGGTTTCAGACCGCCGTACTTCCCTTTGATAAGCTGCTGTATGCAGAGCTTTTCAAGACCGAGGATAAAAAGCGTTGTACCGAGTGCGGAGCTTCTTTTGCGTCCACCTCTAACAGCGTCAAATACTGCCCGGACTGCCGGAAGCGTATTACCCGCAGACAGGCAGCGGAGCGCATGAGGAAACGACGCGCCCTTGTTACGCAGTAGGGGCAAAAAAAGCCTTGATTTACAGGGCTTTCCGGGTGTGAAAATGACGCGGCAAGGGTTTTATACCTTTTCCCTCAAAAATGGCGTTCTACTGCGTAACATTTTATCGCTGTACCCATAAGAAAGCCGGGGCGCGGATAGTCTTTACCGACTGTCTGCGTCCCGGCTTTTAAAACTTCAAAACCACTTTGTTTTTTCATCTCTGAATTGTGGCATATCATTTTGGGCGTATGGATTATAGGTATTGAGATTACAACCAAATTCTTTCAACTCCATTATTTTGTTATTTTCCGTCCATACTATTAAAGAAATTCCGTCAAATTCTTCAATATTACCATTATTCATTTTGTTTTTGAAATACCATTCTACAATAGTTTGATTTTCCTTATGAAAAAATTGTTTAATATCCCACACTAAGACTTTTCCACGAGTATTCCATTCATCAAACCAATGTTTTACTGTTTTTCGACTTTCATACTTAGGACTCCAACTTTCAGTGTAAATCACATCTTCTGTAAAAATACTATCAATCCCTAAATCTTGTTGTTTTAGCCACATATCAAACCATAAATGAATAATTCTTTCTCTTTCATTCATAACTTTTAAATCCTTTCTCTATATTGATTTGAGGGGTTGCACTCTTATCTGCGGTAAGTAAACGGTATATCGTAAGGGGGATATACCACGTAGCAACGACAAGCCGCCATATTAAAATGCCCCCGCCGATAATGCCGTCCAAAATGAAGTTAATGGCAACGATACCCACCGTTCCAGCTATGTCATATCCATGCGGTACAAGCCATACGAACATACGGCGAATGCCAAAGGGGATACCGCAGCACAGCCATACATAAAAGTAATTGGTCTACCCGTCCTCTGTAAAGATGTTCTTGAACATGAAGAATAAAAACAATGCAATAACGGCGGGCAAAACGTTTCTCTTGAAAAAGTCTTTCCAAATTTCTCCGCGTGTCATGGTATCACTCCTTTTCCATTGGAAATTGTGGGATAGCTTCTAACAGTTTCATTATGAGTGTTTGCCGTAAATCTTCGTCGATTTCCTCTTTGATAGTCCCGTCCGGCTGACACTTTTTTACCATTGCAAGGCGGTTGTTTTCGTCGCCGTAACAATCAAGCACCTTTTCCAACGCCCATTTTTCGCCCACAACGGCAGCGCATATCGTTTCATAGTCCGGCATTTCCTGTTCCATTTTCTGACACTTCCTTTGCTGAAAATGTATCACTTTAGTATGTGGCTACTGTCTTTGATAGGAACTATTATATCACACAAGTATGAACAAAACTACTCCCCGCGTTCTTTCCCTTTTTCCCGTTCCGGCTCTCTTGGCTGCCGTAAAATGCTGTCTATGTTCTGTTTGATAACGTCGTACTCTTTGACCTGTTTTTTCAGTTTGCCATAGTCCGCGTAAAGGGCTTCTTTCTGTTCCCGGAGCTTTTCATAGTCTACTTGTAGCGCGGCGACATTCGGGAGCTTGGAAACGCCCGCCGTTTTTAGTGCCTTTGCCGCTGCTTCATGGAGTATCAGACTGCTTTCCTGCTTTGCCCGGTATGCGTCCTTATCCTTTGCCCTGCGGTATGCTTCATAGACAGGTTTTGTCTTTTGGTAGGTGGTAACGTGCTTCATCAGCACCGCCATGTTTGCAAGACGTTTCTCCACGCTCTTTAATGCGTCTGCTGTCTTTTCATTTTCCGCATTTACTTCCTCAATCCGGCTGACTAAATCTGCGTACTGCTCAATCTTATGTTCTGTCAAGAAATTCATAGTCTTTGCAGCCAGTTTCAGATTATGGATTTTCGCCCACTGTTCATAGCCCCGGCTCTGCGCTGCCTTGATACTGTTTTCAATGTCAATAAGCAGCGATACGCCGCGCTGCTCTTTGGGAGCTTTCGCCGCCTTTGTGCGCTTGCCCTCTATCCGTTCTTTGATTGCTTCCTCTGTATAATCTGCACCGAGGGTTTTTAAGCGGGTAAACCGTTCCTGTCCCGGAGCGCGGCAGGAGATATATTTTCCCGGCTTTATCTCATAGCCCGCTGCCTGTAACCGCTGCAACAATTCTTCAAAACTTGCCACTTGGGGGATAAGCGTATCAACGGTAATTTTCAGCTTGCCTTTCCAACTTGCACCGACCTTTTCCGCTTGATATTCTGCATAGCTTTTTCCCTTGCTGCCCTTACCCGGAACGACAACGGACAGCCCGTTTTCCCGGCACAGCTTATCGCTCATGTTCCGTATGCCATAGTAGCTGCGTTTATTGGAATTGTATTTGTGGTAGTCAACAAAATTGACCGCACAAAAAATGATATGGTTATGGATATGCCCTTTGTCTATGTGGGTAGTTAAGACGTATTCATGCTGTCCCTTTGTTACCGCGTCGGCAAGCTGTTTCCCGATTTCGTGGGCTTTCTCATAATCCACTTCCCCCGGCTCAAAGGACTGTATCAAATGGTGGGCGAGATTGTTCCCTTTCTCTATGGCTTGTGCAAGCGTAAATCCAAACTCAATATCTGCCGTTTCATAGCTGCACCCAAAGGAGGACACAAGCGTTTTCCCGTCTGTTTTATCCGGGTTTTGGATATAGTCAAGGGCTTTGCTCAACGTGCTTTTAATAGGCTTAATCTTTGTAACCGCCATATCTCCGCAAGCACCCCCTTTATTTCCTCTATGTCCTCTTGGTAGACGCTGCCTGTCGCGTTGACACGCTTTGCAATCTGATTGATATTGACCCCGATTTTCTGTATCTCCGCTGTCATGGCTTTTATGTCGCTATGGTCTGTCTGAATGATATACCCGTCAATGGCAATCTTGCGAAGATACGCCGCCATGTTCCGGGTGGGGACGAGCTTCATTTTCTGCTCAATCAATGCCCGTTCTTCCTCTGTTACATAGAATTTGATTTGTACTTTTCTTTTGCGTCCATTCATGCAATCACTCCTTTCCGTTCCGAGGGTTTGGGACACTTCCCAACAAGCAATTTTCAACCGACGCACCGCAGGACGGGAGGGAGAAAATACGGAAAAGGGTACTCTTTTCCTATGCTTGCTACGAAAGTTTTTTCCTCACTGGTTACTACAACGCAATGCTCTATATGCCAAAAAAGAGCAAAAGAAAAACGCTGCAATCTGTAAAGATTACAACGCTTCCTAAATCATATTCAATTTGCCGGACACATTTATTTGTCCTCTTTTTCGACTTCTGAAATTTCTTTTGCAGTTGCCGTTACAATCCGTATGCCATTATCGCTCATATCATCAAGGAGAGCGTCGAGCTGCCGCCGCTTTGTATCTTTTTGGGTGGGCGTATCTAAAAGAAACTGGTCTACGGATATATTGTAACGAAGCATAAGCTCAAAAAAGATTTGCAGACTGGGGTGCTGTCCTTTGTTTTCGATATTTGCAAGATAGCGAGGAGAAATATACATTTCATCACTTACCTGTTTGCGGCTTTCTTTGCGCCCCGTCCGCGCAGCTTTTATAGCTTCTCCAAATGCCTTGAAGTCATATTTTTCTACCGGTCTTTTTGCCATATTTATTCACCCAGTTACATTTTACTGTTCCCCTTTCTCTTTGGATATGTCTATACAGTTCCACTAAATAGCCATAATAATTCATATTTATATACTTGCTATTGTTCGTGTGTCCGACTATAATTATTATGATAAGATTTTCAGAAAGGACGGGTGTTGTTATGGAATATATGTCTTGCCCCGAAGCAGCAAAGAAGTGGGGAATTTCTGAAAGGCGGGTACAGATACTTTGCAGGGAGAAACGCATACAGGGTGTTTCAAAACTTGGGTATATGTGGTTGATACCAAAAGACGCGGAAAAACCGATTGACGGTAGAACCAAACAAGGAAAGGAGCTATACCATGAATAAAGTTTTGATTATAGATGATGATAAGGAACTTTGTGCGCTGATTAAACGCAGCGTGCTATCAGAAGATATAGAAGCTGATTTTTGTAATACGGGAAAAGAGGGATTACAAAAATTAAAAGAGAGAGAATATCAACTTGTGATACTGGACGTTATGATGCCTGGTATGGACGGATTTGAAACATTGGAAGAAATTAGAAAAGAAAGCAGCCTGCCGATTTTGATGTTTACATCAAAAAATGACAGTGCTTCTAAAGTACGCGGTTTAAGGGCAGGAGCTGATGATTATTTGACAAAACCTTTTGACATGGACGAACTGATAGCCCGTATCGTTTCCCTTATACGCCGTTATACCCGTTTCAATCAACAGGACGGAATATCACAGCAACTTGAATTTGACGGGTTGAAAATTGATATTGAAAATCGTTCTGTTACTACGGAAAATGGAACTTTTGAATTGCCTCCAAAAGAATTTGACTTACTCTTATACTGCGCGAAAAATCAAGGGAAAATTCTGACAAAGCAACAGATTTATGAAGAAGTGTGGAGAGAGGAATATTTCTATGATGACAGCAACATTATGGCGATTATCAGCCGACTTCGCAAGAAATTAGAGGTAAATCCCGGAAGTCCAAAATATATTCAAACGATTAAAGGTATCGGTTATCGTTTTAACAAGGAGGTTTGATTTTCTATGGAAGCAGTCATTTTTCTATCCATAATAATTGCACTTTTCTCTATTCTTGTTTCCTGCTTTGCTATTCGACGTGTTAAAAAACAGATAGCCGAGATAACAGACGCATTGATTGATGTAAAAAACGGAAATGGAAACAGACGTATTTTATCTGCAACAAATGAACTGGTAGCCCCTCTTGCCTATGAAATAAATGAGATTGTTGTGTCTTATGAGAGCAGGCTTTCTACTGTCCGGCAGACAGAAGAAACAAACCGACAGCTTATGACAAGTCTTTCCCATGATGTTCGGACACCGCTTACAACGCTTATTGGGTATCTTGACGCTGCACATAAAGGAATTGTTACAGGAAAAGACAGGGACGACTATATCGAAACAGCCCGCCGCAAAGCTCACGATTTGAAAGAATATATTGATGCTCTTTTTGACTGGTTCAAATTAAATTCTAATGAGTTTGCTATGGATATAAATATTGTTGAAGCTGCGGAGCTGACACGAAATATCTTGATTGACTGGATACCCATATTTGAAGATAAGCAGATAGATTACAATATTGATATTCCCGAACAGCCTTTCCGGGTAAAACTTGATACGGACGGCTATATGCGGATATTGAACAATCTTATTCAGAATGTAATTTCTCACAGTCATGCGGATAAAATAGAAATAATCCTATCAAAGCAGGAAAAAAATATGCAAATCCGATTAGCAGATAATGGAATAGGGATTGAAAAAGAAGATTTGAAGCATATTTTTGAACGGCTCTATAAATGCGATAAGGGACGGTCTGAAAAAGGCAGCGGTCTTGGGCTTTCTATCGCACACCAACTTGTAGAAAAAATGAACGGCACAATAACAGCAAATAGCACACAGGGAACAGGAACGGAATTTACTTTGCTTTTTCCCTTAGCAAATTAAGGTTCTCCCGTTCTTTTGACGGGAGCCTTAATTATTTTTGGGACAATATTTCAAATTGCAAGGTTAATGCAAGGTTAATGCAAGGTTGCGGCAAGGTTAATGCAAGGTTGGTATGATAGAATAGTTTACAGAACAGGAGGTTTGAATATGGACAAAAATTATATCATTGAAACAAAAAATCTTACCAAACAGTACGGCTCACAAAAGAGTGTCGCTGACTTAAATATTCATGTGCAGAAAGGGAGAATTTACGGACTGCTTGGAAGAAACGGAGCCGGAAAAACGACCACTATGAAAATGCTACTTGGATTGACAAAGCCAACTTCCGGCGAAGTTAAAATATGGGGAAAGTCTTTGCAGGGGAATGAAAAGAAATTGTTGCCCCGTATCGGTAGTCTGATTGAGTCACCCGGTTTTTACCCTAATTTGACTGCTACGGAAAACTTACAAATTTTTGCTACCTTACGGGGCATACCCAACCGTCATTCAATTAAAAACACATTGGATTTGGTAGGATTGCCTTATAAAGACAAAAAACTGTTTTCCCAGTATTCTCTTGGTATGAAACAACGGCTTGCGATTGCACTTGCAGTTATGCACGACCCTGAACTTCTGATTTTAGATGAACCTATCAATGGGCTTGACCCGATTGGAATTGCAGAAGTACGTTCTTTTATTCGCGAGCTTTGCGATACAAAGGGAAAAACAATTTTAATTTCCAGTCATATCCTTTCGGAGATTTCTTTGCTAGCAGATGATATTGGAATTATCGACCATGGCGCACTATTGGAAGAAGAAAGTCTTGCGGAACTGGAACAAAAAAGCAGCAAACATATCCGATTTACTCTTTCTGATACCGCACAGGCAGCAAGAATTTTAGAGCGTACTTTCCATGAGAGTCATTTCTCTATACAGGACGACCACAATTTACGCTTGCATAATCTTGATTTGTCCGTAGGAAAAATCGTGACTGCTTTTGTAGAAAATGGATTGGAGGTATCAGAAGCCCATACTTGTGAAGAAAGTCTTGAAGATTACTTCAAGCGTGTGACAGGAGGCGAAGGAATTGCTTAAACTGATTAAGTGCGAATTTTGGAAATTAAAGCGAAAAAGACTGTTGTATGCACTGATGTCATTGTCGTTATTTTTTCCGTTGATTTTGGCATATATGGCAAAGGCGGGAACTGGTGCAGATACAACAGAACACTATCTTCAAACCCGATTTGATTATGTCTATACAATGATGTTGGGATATGGTTTAGTTTTTTTGCTTCCATGTCTAATTGGTATCATTGCCGCTATTTTGTTTTTTATAGAAAGAGATTGTGATACTTCCAAAAACCTTAGAACAATTCCAGTTACAAATACACAACTCATTATGGCAAAAATTTCTATGCTCTTTATTTTCAGCGTTGCATTTTGTCTGATAAGCACATTGTCTGTTGCGTTGTTTTGTAAATTGTTTCATGTAGGAATGGTTTACGGTATGACTTATAAGATATTTATGAGCCTTATTTTTGGAGTTCTTATCGTAGCAGCTTCTTTACCGATTGTATTTTTAATTATTTACTTTAACAAAAGTTTTTTACTTTCTATCCTGCTTGCTTTTTTTTATTCCATTTTTAACTGGGGCATACTGGGAACGATTGGGACATCTATAAGTGCTGCCAAAATTGCTTTCTTAAATTCTTTTCCGGTTATATGTGTTATGAACTGGACAAGCGGCTTAATGATGGATAATTTGCAAAAAGATAATCTTTTGCCGGAAGCCTATGCGATTGTACCAACTACTTTCCATACAATTTTTATTATGGCAATTACAGTTGTACTTTCTTTGTGGCTGATAATTCGCTTTTATAAAAAATGGACGAGGTAAAAGATATGAGAAATATAATAAAAACTGAATTTTTAAAATTAAAACGATATTCTGTAATAAAAGCCGGAATTATTATGACAACACTTTCTCCGTTGCTGTCACTGTTTTATTCCACAGCCAACGGTGGACCGACATGGACGTTTGACTATTTTATGCAACAGGTTATGATTAGTAATTGTACCTTATTTTTTCCGATTATTATTGCACTGATTGCAGGTTATATCATAACAAGGGAATATACAGACGATACTATGAAGAATATATTAACAATTCCTATTCCATATAAACAGTTACTTTCTGGAAAATTACTTATTCTATTGCTGTTGACAATCAGCTTTAGTCTTATAGGTTGTGTGATAGCATTAGTAATCAATATTATTGTCGGATTTCCGGGAGTTCATTTTGGCAATCTACTCAATATGTTTATTCGTGTTACTGGGGCGAATATAGGAATTTATATTTCAGTCTTGCCGATTATTCTGATATTCTGTTGTTCGGCAAATAATTTTTTGGGTGGAGTTGCACTAGCTTTTGTGTATGGATATTTTGGAACTTTTGAAGGAACACTGTTAAATTATTATCCGATTAAAGCAAGCATGATTTTAGTAGACCCTACTTGTGGTGCGGAATATGGTTATACTTATCACATTTTCCCCGCTTTCATTACAATAGTTTTGACTTTCTTGATTTCTATGATTATTCTTGCAAATAAAAAGAAAGAACCCGGTACATTGACTGTTGGTAAGAAGAAAAAAGCAGTTAGAAAAAAAGGTTGGTAAATACCAAAAAGATTGAACCGAAAATATGTATCATCTATTTAATAATTATGGAGGTAAAGATATGATGTATAGGACAGAATTATTAGAAGAAATTACTATTGAAAATGCGACAGTGAAAATCAATGCCAAAATAGAGGAAATGGAAAAGGAAAGCTATCGCCTTGTCACAATGTCATTTTGGGGAACCGAAAGGGCTGTATTGGTTTTCAAAAAAGGATTAAAGGGCAGTTTGCTTTAATATGTAGCTATCTAAATAGAAAATTACTCATTCTAAATTAACATCGGAGGTATAACTTATGGAAAAGGAAACAACAGGAACTGTAATTTCAGTTACAAAACAATGGTGGTTAAAAGTAAATCGTAAACCTGTCCGTACCCATGCTATGGATGGTGCAGCTTTTCCACATATTATCAAGGTCAAATACACGATAGGCGTCAAAGATTACACCTGCCAAAAATGGATTGGCGCAGGAAACAAAATTCCTGACAAGGGAACAACGATTAAAGTTATCTATTGTGAAGATAAACCATCAAAAGCAAGAATTGAACTCTGATTCAAATAGCTTGATATGGTAGGTTTTATTCGGTGTGGAGTAACAAGTTTTGGTAATTTGGATTCCTCACTACTGAAAAAATAGTGTCTTTTATGCACACTTCCTAATTCTACGCTACGACAGCAAAAGAAAAAAAGCCGTCGTAGCGCAGACATATTTTCACGCGCATTTGAAGCGGTGGCTTTAATTTTTAGAGCCGCCGCTTCTTTTTGTCTACTGCTAACATAAATTAGCGGCATTTAGGAGGGCTGCCGCTATGGGGATTTCTTTGTTGCTATACAGCATACATAGGTTACATTCATTAAAAAAAGTATAGCTCCCCCACCGGACAAGTCCGACTATACAGATGAACTATCAAATCAATTAAATACTGCTGTTATTTCCTATGCGTCGGTCTGCGCCTTGCAGATGGGCGCATTTTGCATTTTACAGAAGATTTTTCAAAGAAATTTTCGCTTTCGTCCGGCGTTTAAAAAAGTCGTCTGTATTATCCCGCGAAAAGGGGAGGTACTACCGCCTTTCGGCAGAAAGGAGGTGATTACATGGAACCTAATCGCAGAGAATTTCAGAAGCAATGTGTCTTTCAAAGTTTCTGTAAACGGGTGCTACACAACGAAGCCTGTAACGCCCATGATGAAATCCGGCGACGCAGGAAACGGGAAGTTTCTTTTTGTGACCTTGCCTTGCATGAGGAACGGCAGCTTTACACTACGGATAAATATTTTCAAGCTGAAACAGCCGAGCCGACTTATCAAATGGCAGGAAAAGAAATAACCCCGAAGTTATTGCTTGAAGCAATACGCACCCTGCCGGAAGAAAAGAGAACTGCTATACTTCTGTACTATTTCGAGGGCATGACTGACGTGGAAATCGGAAAAATGTTCAATACGTCGCGCAGCACGATACAGTACAGACGGACAAGCTCTTTTGAACTGTTAAAGAAATATTTGGAGGAACACGCTGATGAATGGAACGAATGGTAATCAAAACGACTACCCGGAAAATGCCCTTGTTCCCTATCCCGTTATTTTGGCGGCGAGCAAAGGCGACCCGGACGCTATGAAAATGGTCTTGCAGCATTTCAGCGGCTACATAGCAAGTCTTTCCATGCGGAAGCTCTACGACGAGCGCGGCAATGTCTATTATGGCGTTGACGAGGATATTCGGGAACGGCTGCAAGCAAGACTGATGAGGGCTATCCTCACTTTTCGGGCTGAATAACCTACGCGATATTGGAACGCTTCTTTCCCCTTTTCCGTTCCATACCGCAAGACAGCCCCCTGCTCTTTGATAAAGAAAGCGGCGCAATAGAACGGCGACGCAGCATAAGGCAAATCGGATACGTTCCTTTTGTGCCGAGCCATGCGGCGGGTACGCCATGACCTTTCTCTTAACAGAAAAGCGAGCGAGAAATACCACACCGTAAAGCAGGGATAGCAGCCTGCGGGCGATAACGCACAGAATACATAATGATACTTCCTTACAGCCATAGTCCGAGCGTTAGAAGCGTCGCAGGCAATGGGTAGGGCTTCGGCAGACCGCCGGAGGGGTGCAAGTCCCATGAGGTTACGCTAATAGCCGTCCGATTAAAGCCTATGTTACAGATTGATTTTTGACCCATTAAGAAAGGGGGACGACAAATTGAACAATAACGACGTGCCGATTTGGGAAAAGTACACTCTTACCATAGAAGAAGCAGCAAAATATTTCCGTATCGGAGAAAGCAAGCTGCGGAAACTGGCAGAAGAAAATCCCGTCCCGGACTGGGTAATGATGAACGGAAACCGTATTCAGATTAAGCGTAAGCAGTTTGAAAAAATGATTGATACGGTGGACGCAATCTAATAGTGAAATCGAGCCTTGAATGTGGTACAATGTAGTCAAGCATATCAAGGCTCTTTCCATTATGGAAAGGAGCATAACGATGTCGGAAAAAAGACGGGATAATAAAAATCGTATTCTCCGCACCGGAGAGAGCCAGAGAAAAGACGGGAGATATGCCTACAAATATATAGATACCTTTGGGAAACCGCAGTTTGTTTATTCTTGGAAGTTAGTGCCTACGGACAAAACCCCGGCAGGAAAGCGCGACGATATAGCGTTGAGGGAAAAAGAGAAAGAAATCCAAAAAGACCTTGACGACGGTATCGACCATATCGGAAAGAAAATGACGGTCTGCCAACTCTACGCAAAGCAGATACGCCACCGGGCAAATGTGCGGCATGGTACAAAGCAGGGGCGAAAACAGCTCATGCGGATTTTGCAGGAGGATAAACTTGGAGCCTGCCGGATTGAAAATGTGAAGCTCTCCGACGCAAAGGAATGGGCGTTACGCATGAAAGAAAAAGGTTACGGCTTCAAGACTATCAACAACCACAAGCGTTCCTTAAAGGCTGCCTTTTACACAGCCATACAGGACGATTGTATTCGTAAAAATCCATTTGACTTCCAGTTGAACACAGTCCTTGAAGATGATACGGAACCAAAGGAACCTCTATCCCCTACGCAGGAAGCGGCTTTTCTGTCCTTTGTACAGCATGATAAAGTCTATCAGAAATACTACGACGAGATTATCATACTGTTAGGGACAGGGCTTCGCATTTCGGAACTCTGCGGACTGACGGAAGCTGACATTGACTTAGACAAACAGCTTATCAATGTAGACCACCAACTTTTGAAGATTGCAGATGTGGGCTACTATGTGGAAACGCCTAAGACGAAAAGCGGCAACCGGGTTATTCCTATGAGTGAAAAAGTGTTGGAAGCATTTCAACGGGTGCTAAATAAACGGAAATATGTACAGCCTGTTATTTTAGAGGGCTACACAAAGTTTCTGTTCCTTAACCGGAACGGCTTGCCAAAAGTGGCAGTCAACTATGAAAGTATGTTCCGGGGGCTTGTAAGGAAATACAACAAAACGCAAAAGGTCGCATTGCCAAAGGTAATGACACCGCACACCTTACGCCACACATTCTGCACCACGTTAGCAAATGCGGGAATGAACCCTAAAGCATTGCAATACATCATGGGACATTCCAACATCAATATGACGCTGAACTATTACGCACACACAACTTCCGAAACGTCAATAACCGAAATGAAGCGGCTGATTGCATAGTAGTAAATGGAGAATTTACTACTCCACATACTACTTTTGAACACAAAAACATACGGGGATATAAGAAGATTTGAGAGTATCTTCCACAATGAAAAATGCCGGAAAAGCCTGTAACAATAGGCTATACCGGCATATAAGAACTTTTGAAAAGATAGTCAAAAATTACTTTGTGATTTAATACAAATTGTATAATAATTTCAGACGAAACGCAAGCAGAACTGTATAAATCACAGGAGGAGAATGGATGATTATTCCGCACTATTACGAGGACCCGCACTCACTGCATGTGGGTACCATGCCGAATCGTGCCTATTACATTCCGGCATCCCAGCGCAGCGATGCTTTAGTCGAGCACCGCGAGACCTCGGATCGCTTCCAGCTTTTGAACGGCAGCTGGAAATTTCGGTACTACGCTAGTATTTATGACTTGCAGGATGCTTTCTATGAGGTCGGCTATGATGCCTCCGCTTTTGACAGCATCCCGGTCCCCAGCGTATGGCAGAACCACGGTTACGACCACCACCAGTACACCAACATCCGCTATCCGTTCCCCGCTGATCCGCCGTATGTTCCCAAAGAGAATCCCTGCAGCGCTTACCTCTACGACTTCACCTACCAAAAGGATGCCGCTGCCCCGCGCGCATTTCTGAATTTTGAGGGCGTTGCCTCCTGCTTCTACGTCTGGCTCAACGGTCAGTTTGTCGGGTACAGTCAGGTTGCCCATTCCACAAGCGAGTTCGATGTAACGAAGTTTTTGCAGGACGGCACCAACCATCTGGCGGTCCTCGTGCTGAAATGGTGCGATGGCAGTTACATGGAAGATCAGGATATGTTCCGCATGAACGGCATTTTCCGTGATGTCTACCTGCTGCACCGACCGGAACAGTGCATCGAGGACTATTTCATCACCACCGACATCCACGGCAGCACCGCAGAGGTTGCTGTCCGCCTGCGTTACTACGATTCCGCCGTTGCCACCCGCATCACCCTCTACGATGCAGCCGGCACGATGGTCGGCAGCGTAACGCCCGTGGAAGCACCGGATGATGCGGCATTCCCCTATCATGCAGAAATCACCATTGTTGACCCGACACTCTGGAACGCAGAGCAGCCCTACTTATATACCCTTGTGTTGGACACGCCCAACGAGACTATTACGGACCGTGTGGGCATCCGTGAGGTTCATGTTGCCAACAACCAGATTTATGTCAACGGCCAGTCCATCAAGTTCCACGGTGTAAACCGCCACGAATCCGACCCCGTCACGGGATATGCTGTTGGCTTTGAGCAGACGAAAAAAGACCTGCTCATGATTAAAAAGCACAACTTTAATGCCATCCGCACCAGCCATTACCCGGATGTGCCTTACTTCTATCAGCTCTGCGACCAGTACGGCTTCTTTGTCATTGATGAAGCCGACAACGAGAGCCACGGTGCGTCCGAATACTATTGCGAGGGCAACGAAAGCTGGCCCAACCACGTTGAAAACTGGAACAAGCCCATCGCAGACAACCCGGAGTTCACCGAGGCCACCGTAGACCGCACCCGCCTCTGTGTGGAGCGTGACAAGAACCGTCCCTGCGTCATCATCTGGTCGATGGGCAACGAGAGCGCCTACGGCTGCACGTTTGAGGAAGCGCTGGCATGGACAAAGAGTTTTGACCCCCGCCGCCTGACCCACTACGAGAGCGCCCAGTACCGCAGCAAGAACCGCAAATACGATTTCTCGAACATTGATATGTTCAGCAATATGTACCCTTCTCTCGAAAGCATTCAGGAATATCTGGACAACGAGCCGGACAAACCCTATATCATGTGCGAGTACAGCCACTGCATGGGCAACGGCCCCGGCGATTTGGAGGATTACTTCCAGTTCATTCAGAGCCATGACGGCTTGGTCGGCGGTTTCCTGTGGGAATGGTGCGACCACGGTATTTATAAAGGGAAGATGCCCGACGGCCGTGACATCTATTATTACGGCGGCGACCACAATGAGTGGCCGCATGACGGCAATTTCTGCATGGACGGTCTGGTCTACCCCGACCGCCGCCCGCACACCGGGCTGTTGGAGTTCAAGAACGTCTATCGCCCGGCGCGTGTTGTGAAGTACGATCGGGAATCCGGCATGCTCACGCTGCACAACTACATGGACTTTGTTGATTTGACCGAGTATGCCGCACTAACCTATCAGGTAAGCTGCGACGGCGAGGTCATCGACAACGGCTTCATCCCCTACCCTGACGGTTTCACCCTGCCGCCGCACAGCGAAAACGCCTTACCGTTGGCCGTCCATATTCCCGATAAAGGCAAGTGTTTCCTGAAAATCTTCTATCATTGCGATAAAGACCTGCCCTTGCGTTCGGAAGATCATCTCCTGGGTTTTGATGAAATCCTGCTGGAAAACGAAGACAGCCGCAACCAGAAAACCTTGGCTATGTGGAGTGATGCCCCTTCCAACAGCACGATCACTGTTCAGGAGACGGACCGCCATTTGACGCTGCGCGGCAAGAACTTCACCTACAACTTTAATAAGCTGACGGGTCTGTTTGCCGCGATGCAGTACGAGGATGCAGTCCTGTTGGACAAGGAAATGGAGTTCAACATCTGGCGTGCTCCTACGGACAATGACCGTAAGCTGAAGCTGGATTGGCTGGCTGCCCGCTATGACCACTGTATGACCAACGCCTACCGCACCGAGTATCAGGTGACGGACAGTGGTGTGACTCTGCGCGCCAAAGTCGGCATTGCACCGATCAGCTTGCAGAAATTCCTTGATTTGGATGTCTGCTGGACGGTTTCCAACAGCGGTGCAGTAACGCTGGCACTGCACGCTGAGCGCAACACGGTATTCCCCGAACTGCCGCGCTTTGGCCTACGCCTGTTCCTGCCAAAAGAAATGGCCCGCGTCAGTTACTTCGGCATGGGTCCGATGGAAAGCTACTGCGACAAGCACCATGCTGCCAGCCACGACTACTTCAGTTCCACCATCTGGCAGCAGCACGAGGACTACATTCGCCCGCAGGAGAACGGCAGTCACTATGATTGCGATTATGTCCAGCTGGATGGCGCTGGCATCAAGCTTACCGCTGTCGGTGCAAAGCCGTTCTGCTTCAACGCCTCGCACTACACGCAGGAAGAGTTGACGGAAAAGGCGCACAACTATGAGCTGCATCCCTGTGACAGCACCGTTCTCTGCCTTGACTATGCACAGAACGGCATCGGCTCTGCCAGCTGCGGGCCGCGTCTGGCGGAGCAGTACCGCCTTGACGACGCTTCCTTCGATTTCAGCATCCGTCTGATTCCTGAAAAAGCATAACCCCTACACAAAAGAATGGAGAAAATCTCATGTCTGAAAACACGGAAAGACGCTATTTAAAATGGTATAACAAGGTCGGTTACGGCTCCGGCGATGTTGCAGGCAACGTGGTCTATGCGTTCCTCTCCTCGTTTGTTATGATTTACCTGACCGACACCGTCGGCCTGAATCCCGGCATCGTCGGCACGCTGATTGCTGTGTCCAAGCTGTTTGACGGCATTACCGACATCTTCTTTGGCTCGATGATCGACAAGACGCACTCCAAGATGGGCAAGGCTCGCCCGTGGATGCTCTACGGCTACATCGGCTGCGCCATCACGCTGGTCGGCATCTTCGCCATCCCCATGGGCATGAGCGAGTTTGCCAAGTACGCATGGTTCTTTATCTGTTATTCCCTGCTGAACGCTGTGTTCTACACGGCCAACAACATCGCCTACTCTGCCTTGACTTCCCTTGTCACCAAGAACAGTGCCGAGCGAGTCGAGATGGGTTCCTACCGCTTTATGTTCGCATTCGCCACCAGCCTTGCCATTCAGTCTTTCACACTGCTGGCTGTCTCTGCACTGGGCGACACTGCCGAAGCATGGCGCACCGTGGCTATCGTCTATGCCATTATCGGTCTGATCGTCAACACGCTCTCTGTTTTCTCCGTCAAGGAGTTACCGGAGGAAGAGTTTGTCAATACCACGGATAAAGCCGAAATCGAGAAAGACGAGAAGTACGGTCTTGTCGAAGCTGCCAAGCTGCTGGTCTCCAACAAATACTACCTGATGATCTGCGTGACCTACATTTTGCAGCAGATTTACGGTGCCATGATCAGCATGGGTACCTACTACACCGCCCATATCCTTGGCGACAAGAACCTGTTCGGCGTGTTCTCCTGGGCCATCAACATTCCTTTGATCATCGCACTGGTCTTTACCCCGACCCTCGTTGCCAAGATGCACGGTATGTACAAACTGAACGTCGGCAGCTATGCCCTTGCTACCGTAGCCCGCGCACTGGTTGCTGTGGCTGGTTATACGGGTTCCGGCGATGTCAAGATGATGCTGCTCTTCACGGCCATCGCTGCACTGGGTCAGGGCCCGTGGCAGGGCGACATGAATGCCGTTATCGCCTCCTGCTCCGAGTACACTTGGCTGACGAAGCACAAGCGCGTGGACGGCACGATGTACTCCTGCACCTCGCTCGGTGTCAAGCTGGGCGGCGGTCTCGGCACCGCCATCACCGGCTGGCTGCTGGCGTTCAGCAACTACGATAAGGCGCTGGCTGTGCAGCCGGAATCCTGCATCAATATGCTGAAACTCATGTACCTCGTGATTCCCTTTGTGCTGGACGCCATCATTACCTTTATCCTCTCCCGCATGAAGGTCGAGGAGGCCAACGATAAGATTCGCGCCGAAATGAAAAACTGATATTCACTATTCTCCTTCTTAAAAAGGGCTTCCGCATCTGCTGGCGGAAGCCCTTTTTCTGTATAGTGCTTTACCCTCTAAAATCGGCCAAAGCACTGGCTATTAAATCTATTGGCGGCGAAGATATGGACGGTTCCTCTTTCTGCAAATCCGGGGTACGCCTCATGCTCTGCTTTTCTAAGTATTCCTGCACGCTTGCCTTTATGTGCGTACCGTCTACAAATATGGCTTCCGTGTCCAAATATCCCTCGTCCGCAGCTGCCTTTAATACCCAGCGGAAAATATACTCTACCGGTGCGGTATTAAAACGGTGTTTGAAGTTATAGCTCACCGTTGAAAAATGTGGGACCTGCTCGTTCAGCGGATATCCAATAAACCACCGATACGCCATATTCATCCAGTGTTCGGCGCAGAGGACGAATGCCGTAGATATGTTGAATCAGCACAATTTTGAAATGTATTAACAAATTTACTAAATTCAATATTGTGAACTTTTACACAATGACGAAAAATGAAATGCAACGCACATAAATCTTGAAATTTACAGTAAAAAGTGTCATAATATTACCAAAAATTTCTGTATGGCAACCGATAAAAGGGAGCAAGGCAAGAAGTTGCACCGTGACCGAAAAGCCGCGTTGCTTTGGCAGTTTTCGACACGCCGATTGCCTATAATGAAATTTGATAGCTAAACATGCCCGAAAGTGGTTCTTTCCGGCAAAAAACAGGGAGGTAGTAACCGATGAAAAAGAAAACGCTAGCCGCTGCATCGCTGCTTTTGGCGCTGCTGATGCCGCTGGCATCACCCCGCTGGCGGTGTATGCAGACGAGGGCGAAGGCGAGGCACAGACGGGGATTTCCACCGTAGGGGAGGCCCCCGAAAATGGTAATAGTATTGCACCTACGGTTCCCGACGACAAAGCCATTGTTGCAAGCAACAATCAACCGTATGATTCACTAGATGAAGCCATGGATGCTGCGGCCAATGGCGATACCATCTACCTTGGCGCGGGAGTCTACTGCGGCAACGCTGCTAATCCAACGCAAGCAGGCAAGGGTGCCGGGAAAAGCCTGACCTTCGTGGGCGCTGGCACCGATAAAACGACGTGGCAAATTAAGGCTCCGGCAACAAAATACGGTGGTGATGGCTGGTGCGACTATAGCTTTAAGAACAGCGATAGCATTACCTTCGAGAGCATGACTGTCATCGGCAGTGTGTACACGGATAATACTATCCAAAGTAAAGACACACAGGGCCTGACGTACATCAACAATATTACGTTGAAGAATTGTATTTTCAACGGTCGTGCTGACTACTGGGGCTACCAAACAACTACGTTTGAAAACGTTATCTTTAATGCCCCCGGCACAGCGGCATCTGGTATCGATACGACAGATTATTCCTTATGGACATTGACCGGCAAAAGTTATACATTCAAAAACTGCACTTTCAATGCGACTGGTAAAATCATTAATGTATATACTTATTACAGTGTAGATAAGAATGATGTCACTGTCAATTTTGATTCGTGCACTGTCAATTCCACTAAAGCAAACAAAACAGCCTTGAGCATCAACGATTCCTTGATGACCGATTCCGGTTGCAACCACAAATTCTACGTTAATATTATTGGCAACAATACCATTAAGGGTCTTAAGCCTGACACCAAGACCTGTTCTCGACTCTTTGGTTTTAGTAATGATAAAATCTACCCATATAACGGCAAAGAACTTCACTATGACTCTGGCGCTACTGTTGTCACTATCAATGGTATTCCCGTCTGGGAAAAAGCCGCCCGCATTGTAGAGCACAACGGCAACAACTTTGATGAGGGCACTTACGACAACGGCACCGGTAAAGGCAGCGCCAACCAGTACACCGAGGGTTACAAAGACAACAACTTTAAAATCATTAACACCACTGGTTGGACCTTAAAAGCCGATACTACCAGCACCTACGTCCGTACCATTACTAAAGAATGCCAGTACTGCTACGAAAAGATTGACGAGCAGGAAGAAAAGGCTGGCTACTGCCTTAGCTATGACTTGAACGGCGGCACAGGGGCCGAGGGTACTTACAACAACACCTATTATCCCCCGCAAGATGGCTACACCGCTACCGTCGCTGCTGACCCCAGCCGTGCCGGGTATCAGTTTGCCGGTTGGCAGGATGCAGACGGCAACCGGTACGCTGCGGGCGATACTGTGACCGTTAACCACGATATTACCCTCACTGCTCAGTGGAACAAGCTGGTAACGGTCAGCTTTGACCTGTGCGGGCATGGCGGGGCCAATATTCCCAGCCAGACCTTTGTAAGCGGCAACAAGGCCAGCGAGCCGACCGCCCCCAAAGAGGACGGCTGGGTGTTCGGCGGCTGGTATACCGAGAATGGCTGCCAGTACCGCTTCAGCTTTGACAGCGCTGTTACCAGCGATATCACCCTGTACGCCAAGTGGGACCGCGTGACCACCGTTGTTTCTACGCCCACGCCCTCCCCTGCACCGGTCGCTGCGCCCACGCCCTCCTCTGCATCGGTCGCTACGCCCACGCCCTCCCCTGCACCGGCTGCTACGCCCACGCCCTCCCCGGCTGCGGCTGCCACCAAGACCGCGACCGTAAAGAACGCTGCTATCCCCCAGACGAGCGACGTGTTCCCGATGGAAGGACTGCTGGCCCTGCTGGCCGTTGGCGCGGTTGGCTTTGGCGCGGCGGGCTGGCTGCGTAAAAAGCACCACTAAGCCTACCATTCGCTTTCCCATATAAATGCCTGCCCTGTGTGGATGTACTCCCGCAGGGCAGGCATTTTTTACAGGTTGTTCACCATTCTTTCATGTTTTGCGGCGGACGGTGTGCTATAATCGGTGGGTTAAAATATAATGGCTCATGTGCAGGGGTGACATTGTTTGCCCACAAACTTGGCGCAGCATCGCGTTTTTCAGGGCAGTCTCCTTACAAAGCAAACGGACACGGGCGAGCAATGCTCGCCCCTACAAGAGTTTTTCGACAGTCTGCGCCGAGGGTTCCCATATGGGAACCCTCGGCGTTCTTCATTTCATGCTTTTTGATTGCCCGGTCAACAGTATCACGCGCCTTACTGCAATGCACAGATCACAGCCACTATTTCAGCACATCGTTCAGCTTTTTGATCAAGCTTGTGAAGAAGCCCGGAACAAAAGTGATCAATTTGAGAAAGCTGGGTATCCCGGCTGACAAGGCTTACCAGTGGGCCAACTCCAGACTGGGATACTGTCGTATCGCCGGTAGTCCTGATTTAAAGTGTTCCATTACAAACAAAAGACTCGCAGCAGCGGGATACTTTAGTATCCTCAACTACTACGAGTCTTTGCACTTATGCGGTTGAACCGCCGTGTACCGGTCGGTACGAACGGTAGTGTGAGAGGTCGGCTCTTTAAGGAAAGCCTACTACTCGATTATTGGCGGCAAATTACTCGCCCAGATGCCAGATATCGTCGTTGTACTCGGCGATGGTACGGTCACTGCTGAACATACCGGCCTTAGCAATGTTGATAACGCACTTCTTGCGCCAGCCCAGCGGGTCGCAGGCATAGTCGCTCAGGGCCTGGCCCTTGCGCACCACATAGGCGTTGAAGTCGGGCAGCGTCTGGAACCAATCCTTGTTGATGAGTTCGTCGTGCAGGCGCTTGAGGTTTTCCTCATGACCGGCGGCCAGCATTTCGGGGCCGGTCAGGAAGTCGATGGCGCGGCGGATGTTGGGGTCGCCCTCGTACCACTGGGCGGCGCAGTAGTCGCCCGCGTCATAGCGGTGGATGACCTGGTCGGACGTCTGGCCGAAGATGTAGATATTGTCGTTGCCGACCTGCTGGCTGATTTCGACGTTTGCGCCGTCCATCGTGCCCAGGGTCAGCGCACCGTTCAGCATGAACTTCATGTTGCCGGTACCGGAGGCTTCCTTGGATGCCAGGGAAATCTGCTCGGACAGGTCGCAGGCAGGGATGAGCTTTTCGGCGGCGGTGACGTTATAGTTTTCCACAAAGACGACTTGCAGATGCTTGGAAACGACCGGGTCAGCGGCAATGACCTTGGACAGCGTCAGCAGTGCGTGGATGATATCCTTTGCGATGATATATGCCGGGGCGGCCTTGGCACCAAAGATGCTGACCAGCGGGGTGGCGGGCAGATGGCCAGCCTTAATCTCGTAATACTGGTGAATGAGGTAGAGCAGGTTCAGCTGCTGACGCTTGTACTCATGCAGGCGCTTGGACTGGATATCGAACATGGCATTCGGGTCGATGGTGACGTTCTGGGTCCGTTTGAGCCAATCGACCAGTGCCTGCTTGTTCTGGGACTTGACGGCGGAGAACTCCTGCAGGGTATCGACGTTTTCGGCGTAGGGCAGCAGCTTTTCCAGCTCGGTGGCGTCCTTGCGGAAGCCGGAACCGATGAGCTTTTCAATTTCGGTGGTCAGTGCGGGGTCGCACTCCAGCAGCCAGCGGCGGAAGGTGATGCCGTTGGTCTTGTTGTTGAACTTCTCGGGGTACAGCTCATAGAAGCCGTGCAGCTCGGCGTTCTTCAAAATTTCGGTGTGCAGGTAGGCAACGCCGTTGGTGGAGTGGGTAAAGTGGATGTCCATGTGGGCCATATGGACGCGGTCGTCCTTGTCGATGATGGCAAGGCTCTCGTCCTTGGTGCGGGTGCGGGCCAGTTCATCCAGCTTCTCGATGATGGGCATGAGCTGCGGGACCACGGCGTCCAGATAGGCGCGGGGCCACTTTTCCAGCGCCTCGGCCAGAATCGTGTGGTTGGTGTAGGCGCAGGTCTTGGTGACGATCTCGACGGCCTCGTCGAACTCGATGCCCTTCTCGCCCAGCAGGCGGATCAGCTCGGGGATGACCATGCTGGGGTGGGTGTCATTGATCTGGATGGCGGCATAGTCGGCCAGGTCATGGTAATCGCAGCCGCGGGCGGCGCACTCGGCCAGAATCAGCTGGGCACCGGCGGAAACCATCAAATACTGCTGGTAGACGCGCAGGCGGCGGCCGGCCTCGTCGGAGTCATCGGGGTACAGGAACAGCGTCAGGTTCTTGTCGATGGCGGTCTTATCGAAGGTGATGCCATCGTGGACGATAGTCTCATCGATGGTGTCCAGGTCAAAAAGGTTCAGCGTGTTGGTGCGGCCCTCATAACCGGTGACGGCCAGCTTGTACAGGCGGGCATTGTATGTTTTGCCTGCCAGCTCGACCGGATAGACCGTGTCAGTCTTTTCGGCCCAGGAGTGTGCGGTCAGCCAGGGGTCGGGCAGCTCGTTCTGGACGCCGTCCTTGAAGGATTGGTGGAACAGGCCGAAGTGATAGCGCAGGCCGACACCGTCGCCGGGCAGATCCAGCGTGGCGAGGGAGTCGAGGAAGCAGGCAGCCAGGCGGCCCAAACCGCCGTTGCCCAGGGACGGCTCCGGCTCGACTTCCTCAATGTCGGACAGGTTCTTGCCCGCAGCGGCCAGCGCGGCGCGGGTGTCGTCGTAGAGACCCAGGTTAATAAGGTTGTTGGACAGCAGCTTGCCAATCAGGAACTCGGCGCTGATGTAGTAGAGCTTGCGGCCCTTGACAGGCTTGACGTGGGCGGCGCTCTGCTCGCGGACGATGTCCAGCAGGGCAAGGTAGATTTCCTGGTCAGTGCAGGATGCCAGCGGCTTGTTGGTTTTGGCTTCGATCACAGTGGTCATATTCATGAGAGTTACCTCCTCATATACTTGCCTCCCCTGGCAGGGGCGGAAGGTTTTAGCCTTGCCTTGGCCCGGAACTTTTGGGCCAATAGGTATATTTCTTGACTACACCTAGGTTATACCACACAAAACGCGCATGATGCTTGCAAAATAATGGCCAATAGTGGTACAATACTATCAACGAGGTGAAAATCATGCCAAATCAGAAACCCTTGCGCGAAACAAAGCAACATGGGGCCGCGTGGTTCCCTTTCAACATCTATCCCTGCACGATCCCGCAGGATTTTCCCCAGGTGGCGCTGCACTGGCAGGACAGCATGGAGCTGGTGTTTGTCAAAAAAGGGCGCGGCGTCGTGCAGGCGGGCCTGACGACCTACACCGCCGAGGCGGGCGATGTCTATGTGTTTGCCCCCGGCGTGCTGCACGCGCTGCGCCAGCTGCCGGGCGAGGTGATGGAATATGAGAACATCATCTTTGATTTGGAACTGCTGGGCGGTGCGGGCGACCTGTGCGCTGAAAAATACCTGCTGCCCCTGCAAAGCGGCCGCCTGGCGCTGCCCATGCGGCTGGCCCCCAACGACTGGGGCTATACCTGGGCCGTAAACTGTCTGCACGCGGCAGAGGAGTTCAACAAGCTAAAGGATGTTGGCTATGAGCTGTGTATAAAGGGTGAACTGCTGTTGTTTTTAGCGGCGCTGGTGGGCCGCAGCGGCGACCTGCCCCCTGCCGATACCTCCGACACCCGACGTTTGAAAACCGTGGTACAGCTGGTGAACGAGCAGTACGCGGGCGCACTGCACGTGACCGACGCAGCGGCAGCCTGCGGGTGCAGCCCCAGCCATTTTATGCGGTGGTTCAAGAAAATGACCGGTCAGGGCTTTACCGAATACCTGAACGAGCACCGCCTGAACGCCGCCGCCGACGCCCTGCGCAGCAGCAATGACACGATACTGGCGATTGCCGAGCAGTGCGGGTTTGACAACTTGTCGTATTTTAACAGGTTATTTAAAAAAAGATATGGCCTGACACCGAGGGAATACCGGGTGAGGAAATAAAAAAGCCGCCGGCATCAACGAGATGCCGGCGGTAATTTTATGCTTTCTTACTGTAATCCCGTGCGCCGTAGATGGCGGTGCCTACGCGGACGATGGTCGCGCCCTCGGCGATGGCGGCGGCGTAGTCGTGGCTCATACCCATGGACAAAATATCCATCTGCGCCCGGTCGTAGTGCTGGGCATCGGCCTTGGCCAGCAGCTCCCGCATCTGCGCAAAAAAGCGGCGCGTCTCGGCATCGTCTGCGTCAGCGGGCGGAATCGCCATCAGACCGCGCAGGCGGGTATTCTCCCTCGCGGCGGCAGCTTCCAGCAGCGGAAACAGGCTGTCGGCGTCGACGCCGCTTTTGCTGGCTTCCTCGCCGATGTTGATTTCCACCAAAATGTCCTGCACCAGACCCAGCCGCGCGGCGGCAGCGTCGATTTTATCGAGCAGCCGCGTACTGTCCACGCTCTGAATGAGCGCGGCACGGCCTACAACCTTGTTGACTTTATTGGTCTGCAAATGACCGATAAAATGTCCGGGCTTGCCATTGTAGGCTCCGGCATCGGTCTTTTCCACAAGCTCCTGTACATGATTTTCGCCGAACAGGTCAATGGGCAAATCGGCGCTGTACCGAACTTCTTCCACCGTGCGGGTTTTGCAGGCGGCACAAAGGCGCACGTCGGCAGGGTCGCGGCCTGCGGCCCTGGCGGCGGCAGCCATCGTCTCCCGGATCTTTGCGACGGCCTCGGCCATCTGCTGTTTTTGTGCTTCTGGGATCATCGCACTTCCTCCTGACTGTAAACGGCGCGGGAGCCGCCGATGAACGGCGGGCGGGTGCGGGCGCAGAGCAGAATCGCCTGCCCGATGTGATCCATCGACAGGCGCACCGGCACAGCCACGCGGCGCAGGTGCATCCCGATGAGCGTGCCGCCGATGTCCATGCCCGCTGCAGCTTTGACTTCCTCAACGAGCACCGGGTCGTTAAAGGTGCGCCAGCAGTTGGTAGCCCAGCTGCCGCCCGCGTGGGGCTGCGGGATGGCCGCCACGATTTGATAGCCGTTGGCCCTGGCGACCGTGCGCTCGATGACGATAGCGCGGTTCAGGTGCTCGCAACACTGGGCAGCAAGGTAGACGCCCTGCTCCTGCAAGGGCGGCAGCACACCCGCCAACACGGCGGCAGCAGCCTCCATGCTGGAATCCTTTCCGATATGTCCACCCATGATCTCGCTGCTGGAGCAGCCGACCACGAAGATATCCCCAGTTTCCAGGTGCGCGGCTTCCAGCAGTTCTTCAGTAGCCTGCCGGGCCTGTGCGGTAAGTTTTGCGTAATCCATGAAAAAGCCCCCTTTGGTACTATTATAGCAGGGGTGTCAATAACAAAAAAGCCTTCCCCTGAGGGGGAAGGCATATATGCGGTTTGCCCATTGGGCGGTTGGAGGCATTTCTACCTTGGCAGGGTATCCGCGTACTGCGAATAACTGTTTTTCACCATATCCGCATACGCGGCATAGGCATCCTCCAATGAGGTGTACGCGGTACCCGTAATATAGGGGTTCAACGTCGTGCGGTTGGTAATGCCTTTGCCGATCACGTTGTAGGTCTGATTCTTCAGCGTTGAGGTCGTCACCGGCATCGTGGTGATGTAAAACGTGCCCCCGTCCTCCTTGCTGACAAGGACCGGCACCTCCGTGCCTACTGCAAATTTAGTTACATCCACCGATGTCCAGAACAAATACCGCCCCGGGTCTTCGCCAGAAATCTTGCGGAAATCCCACGTTCCGGTGCTCAGCAGGCTGTTTTTCCCGATTTGCGCCTGCACCTTGGGTACCATTGTGGAGTTCGGGCAACTGGAGTCGATCTCGTAGAATTTCCCGCGGGCGGTAAAGTCCTTTAAATCCGTTTCCAGCAAGCCGCTGTTTTTCAAAATGCCGTGCAGGTTTTCGGTCAAATCAACGGTCGGTCGGATGGGGGCGGGCTACGGCTTGCTGGCGCCTGACCACGTCAGCACCACGCCTGTCCCATCCACATAAGAAACCGTGCAGGTTCCGTGTGCCGTGGGCGAGCCTTTCCAATTGTCGGTGTCACCCTCGTCGGCAGCGTGGGTGATGCCCGCAATGGTGACGGGGTCAAAGTGCTGCCACCCGTCTTGCCCCTGCTTGAGCTGTACGGTCTGTTCGGCAGTGACATCGCCGGTCATTGCATCGGAAAGCACCTGCATATACGCGGCGCACACGTTGACAAGATCCGACGTTTCCAGCGCTTTTTCAATATAGCCTTGCAGCGCGGGGATCAGCATCGCCGCCAAAACCCCAAGTATGGTCAGCACGACGATCAGCTCCACCAGCGTAAAGCCGCGCTTATTTTGCAGTTTTTCCCTCATTCGTTCCGCACCTTATCGTGTTATATGCACACAATTCCAGAATAAATACATTACATTGTAACACAGTTTTTGTCGATGCGCAAATGATTTTTCGCTTTTTATGCAGGTTTTACCTGCATTTTACAAATTATTTACATTTTGATGCTGCAGGGCGGACAGTGCACCGGATGAGGGGGCAATGTCCGGCAGGTGGCAGGCCCCCTCAGTCACCTGCGGTGACGACTTTCCCCAAAAAGAGGAAGCCTTTACGCCGTTACATCCTCAAATTGACTATTATACAGATCCGCGTAGAACCCGCCCTGATCGATCAGCTCGTCATGGGTTCCCTGCTCCACAATATCTCCGTCGCGCATGACCAGAATCAGATCTGCGTCGCGGATAGTGGACAGGCGGTGGGCAATGACAAAGCTTGTGCGGCCCTGCATCAGGCGGTCCATGGCCGTCTGGATGCGCTGCTCGGTGCGGGTATCGACGCTGGACGTTGCCTCGTCCAGAATCAGGATGCGGTTGTCCGCCAGAATCGTGCGGGCAATCGTCAAAAGCTGCTTTTGGCCCTGGCTGACGTTGGAGGCGTCCTCGTTCAGCTCCATCTGGTAGCCGCCGGGCAGCGTGCGGATAAAGTGGTCTGCGTTCGCGGCCTTGGCGGCGGCGATAACTTCCTCGTCGGTGGCGTCCAGGCGGCCATAGCGGATGTTCTCCATGATGGTGCCTTTGAACAGCCAGGTATCCTGCAAGACCATACCAAAGCCCTCGCGCAGGGCGCTGCGGTCAAAGTCGCGGACATTGTGGCCGTTCAGGCTGATTTCGCCCGCATCCACATCGTAGAACCGCATCAGCAGCTTGACCATCGTGGTTTTGCCCGCGCCGGTGGGGCCGACGATGGCGACCTTCTGGCCGGGCTTGACGTTGCAGCTGAAATTGTGGATGACTATCTTTTCCGGCGTGTAGCCGAATTTGACGTGGTCAAACGTGACCTGGCCATCGATGCAGGCAGGATTCGCGCGGTGGGCGGGGTCGGCCTGCTGGTTCTCCTCTTCTTCGTTCAAAAATTCAAAGACGCGCTCGGCTGCGGCAGCCATGCTTTGCAGCATATTCGACACCTGCGCCAGCTGTTGGATGGGCTGGGTGAAGTTCTTGACATACTGGATGAACGCCTGGATATCGCCGATGGTGATGCTGCCCGCCGCTGCAAAAATGCTGCCGACGATGGCGACCGCCACATACCCCAGGTTGCCCACAAAGTTCATGATGGGCTGCATCAAGCCGGACAAAAACTGGGATTTCCACGCGGATTCATACAGTTTGTCATTGGCGGCGTTGAAGTCTGCCAGCACAGCGTCTTCACGGTTGAACGCCTTGATAACGTTGTGGCCGGCGTAGACTTCCTCGACCTGGCCGTTGACAACGCCCAGCGTTGCCTGCTGCGCCTTGAAGTATTTTTGGCTGAATCTGACGACCAGCAGCACCAGCGCCAGCGACACCGGCAGGATCAGCAGCGCAATCAGCGTCATCTTTGGGCTGATGGTGAGCATCATGATCAGCACGCCAATCATCGTCGTGACGCTGGTAATGAGCTGGGTCACGCTCTGGTTCAGGCTTTGGCCCAGCGTGTCCACATCGTTGGTGATGCGGGACAGTACCTCGCCGACGGTGCGCTTTTCAAAGTAGGCCAACGGCAGGCGGTTGATTTTTTTGCTGATCTGGTCGCGGAAATCATAGCAGACCTTCTGGGACAGACCGCTCATGAGCCAGCCCTGGATAAAGCTGAATGCCGCGGAAAGCAGGTACATCCCCGCCAAAAACAGCAGCACTTTCCCAATATAGGCAAAGTCTATGCCGCCCACGCCGCGCAGCTTGGCAATCCATCCGGTGGCCAGCGCCGTGGTGGCCTTGGCAAGGATTTTCGGCCCTGCAATGTTGAAAATTGTTGACAGAACAGCGAAGACAACGACCACGATGAGCGACAGCTTATATTTGCTCAACGCGGAAAGCAGCTGCCGCAGCGTGCCCTTAAAATCCTTGGCGCGCTCGGTCGTCATGCGTCCGGGTCTTGGCATATCACTCACCCTCCTTCTGCAAATTGAGTTCCTTCTGGCTTAACTGACTGCGGGCGATTTCCTGATACTCTGGGCAGGATTCCATCAGCTGGGCGTGTGTGCCCTTGCCGACGATGCGGCCCTCATCCAGCACCAAGATCTGGTTCGCGTGCAGCACGGTAGAAATGCGCTGCGCCACGATGATGACGGTAGCGTTATCGGTCTGGGCTTTCAGTGCGCGACGCAACGCCACGTCGGTTTTGTAGTCCAGCGCCGAGAAGCTATCGTCAAACAGGTAAATCTGCGGGTGCTTGGCAATCGCGCGGGCGATGGACAACCGCTGTTTCTGCCCGCCGGAGACATTGCTGCCGCCTTGGGCAATCGGGGCGTTGTAGCCCTCGGGCTTGGCCGAGATAAATTCGGCGGCCTGGGCAATCTCAGCAGCCCCGCGCACGTCGGCGTCGGTGATGTGGTCGCCGCCAAATTTCAGGTTGGAATCAATGGTGCCGCTGAACAACACGCCTTTCTGCGGCACGTAGCCCAGTTGGTCGTGCAGCTGCGCCTGGCTCATATCGCGCACATCGACGCCGTCGATCGTCACACTGCCTTCGCTGACGTCGTAAAAACGCGGGATGAGGTTGAGCAGCGTCGATTTGCCGCAGCCTGTGGAGCCGATGATGGCCGTCGTCTGCCCGGGTTTGGCGGTAAAGCTGATATGCTCCAGCGCGTCCTCGTCAGAGCCGGGATAGCGGAAGCTGACATCGTTAAAGGCCACAACGCCCTTGGTGCCGCCCTCGGGCAGAGCTTTCGACGCGGCAGGGTCGTGGATGGCAGCGGGGGTCTTGATGACCTCGTCGATGCGGTCTGCAGCCACACCAGCGCGGGGCAGCATGACGGCGACCATCGAGAGCATCAGGAACGACATGACGATCTGCATGGTGTAGGTGATGAAAGCAATCATCTCGCCCACCTGCATATTGCCCAGGTCCATGGCCTTGCCGCCAAACCAGACGATGAGCAGACTGGTCCCGTTCATGATAAGGGTCATAAACGGCATCATGGCGACCATTGTGCGGTTGGTGAAGAGCTGCGTTTTCATCAGGTCCGTGTTGGCCTTGTCGAAGCGCTCCTCCTCAAATTTCTCGCGGCTGAAAGCGCGGATGGGCATGATGCCGGTCAGAATCTCGCGGCTGACAAGGTTCAGCCGGTCCACAAGGGTCTGCATCTGCTTGAATTTCGGCATGGCTACGTTCATCAACACCGTGATAAGCACGAGCAGCGCGGCCACCGCCACAAAGATGATCCATTCAAGGCCGGTGTTGCCGCTGGCAACGTGCAGGATGCCGCCGATGCCCAAAATGGGCGCGTAGGCTACCATACGCAGCAAAATCACGCAGGTAAACTGCACCTGCTGGATATCGTTGGTGGTGCGGGTAATCAGCGATGCGGTGGAGAATTTCTCGATTTCGGCGTTGGAGTAGCCGACGACGGTCTTGAACACATCCCGGCGCAGGTCGCGGCCAATGGCGGCGGAAACGCGGGACGCGATGAAACCGACGGCAATCGCCACGGCCACCATCAGCAGCGTCAGGGCCAGCATCTGGCCACCGGTGCGCAACAGATAAGACATCTGTACATCATGGGCAATACCCTGGGCGTCGTATTCCAGTGCTACCAGCAGCATAGCCTGGCTGGATAAGCTGTCTGCCACGGAATCATCCTGCGGCGCGGCGTCGGCCAGCTGGGCTTGCAGCATTTCCCGCGCACCGGGGGCCTGGGCCATGGCGGCAAACTGGGTCGCGACGGCATCCAGGTCATAGCTGGTTGGCGTCACGGTGTCGGTCGTGCCGGCGGCGGTCGCAGCATTCTGCGCGGCAGCCATATACAGCACGACATCGGGGGTGGCAAACGCGTTTTCCAGTTCCGACATGGCAGCGGTGGCATCGTGAGAGAGGGTACGCACACCGTCGGCATCGGGGGCACTGTACCACTGTTCGGCCAGCACGGCGTCCTGCTCGGACATAAGCAACTCCAGTGCCTGCAGGGTCGTGTCGCGGACAGTGTCAGGCACAGGGCTTTCAATGCCGCCCTGCTGGATGCCGGTGTCCACGATTTTGCTGGTGTAGTCGGGCAGGCTCAAGTCACAATAGGCCTGCACAACGAGCAGCGCCACGACGGCGAGACACGCCGCCCAGTGCCGCCCCAGCTGTTTAAATATTTTGGTCATGCGGGGGTTCTCCTTTCCGGGTTTGCTGCATCGATTCGTTTTCAGCCTCGATGGCGGCCAGCAGTGCATCTTTCACAGCGTTGGCCTGGGCCAGTTCCTCGGGGGTCAGCCGTGCCATGATGCGGGCAAAATAGGCGTTCATGGCCTGCTCGTTTGCGCTGCGGGCGCGCTCCCCTTCCGGGGTGATGCGCACCAGCGTTTTACGGCGGTCGCCAGGGTCTGTCTCGCGGGTAATGTGGCCGTCCTGCTCCATGGCACGCAGCCCGCGGGAGACGGCGGGCATCGGCTGGTGCATATACCGCGCAATGTCCGAAACATAAATTGCGCCGTCATAGCCGTGCTGCTCGATGAGGTTATACAGATGTTGGAGCATTCCGTACCGGCATTTTGGCTCATCGGCCAGGGCCGCACGCATACCGCGCTTGGACAGGGTATGCAGCCGCGCGACGAACCGGAACACACCGTGCAGATTGGGTGTTTCTGAGGTAGACATTACACGCCTCCTGTTAATAATTATCATGTGTTAATAATTGTGTCGTGATAATACTACACCCCCTTGCATCGATATGCAAGGGGGTGTAGGGAAGGTTTAAGATTTGTTTACAAATGGCAGGTGAAAAGGCTTCCCCCTCGGGGGAAGCTGTCCGCGAAGCGGACTGATGAGGAGAGAAGTTCTCGCTATGACCCGTTTATGGGTTGCCAGGGTCAACACGCCCCTCATCCGGCCCTGCGGGGACACCTTCCCCCGAGGGGGAAGGCTTGGAGAGTGTGACGTTGTAGAGATTCACCCCGCTGCACAGCCCCAGCTTCAGTTCTGCGCTCTCCCTCGTGATTGTGATATCCTTAAACGTAATATCCTCGATCTCCCCGCCATGGCAGTCGAACCCGACAATCTCGATGGGCGCGGCGTCCTGCCAGATGTGGTCGTGATCCAGCGTGCGGCCGGTCAGGGTCAGCCCCTCAAACCAGCAATGGCTGAACTTCGGCGGCTCGGGGGCGGGTTCGCCGTCGTCATTGTAGGATACGCTGTGCAAAATTACCCGCGGGGCGGTGCAATCGCGCACGGTCACGCCGCGCACATAGCCGCCGCGCTTGGGTGTGGCCTTGATCTCAATGCCGTACAGCGAGTTGGCAAAGTCGCAGTCCCAAATCTGCACGTCCTCCACACCGCCGCTCATCTCGCTGCCGATGCAGATGCCGTGGCCGTACCCGATGCGGCAGTCAAACACCTTGATGTGGGCGCAGGGACGGCCGATTTCGTTTCCCTCGGGGTTTTTGCCGCTCTTGATGGCAACTGCGTCGTCGCCGGTATGGAACTCGCTGGCGAACAGCGTGCAGTTTGTCGAGGAATCCGGGTCCCAGCCGTCGCCGTTCCAGACGCCCTCGGATTCAAAAACGCAGTGGTCGGTCTGGATATTATCGCAGTAGACCATGTGGAAAGTCCACGCCGGACTGCTTTTGAACGTAATACCGCTGAACCAGACATTCTCGCAGTTGCTCAGGTTTACTAAGCGCGGGCGCACACGGCCGGGGATCGTGTCGTCGTTCTCGCAGCTTTTGACAAGTTCCTCGTTATCGTCCAAAAAGCTCTTGATGCGGGCGCGCTCGTCCTCGATAATTTTCTTTGCCAGCACCTGCCCGCCGCCGCAGATGGTGCCCTTGCCGCGCACGATGATGTTATGGCAGCCCGAGCCTTTCGTGTGGTCAAGCCGCCCGGCGTTGAGCAGGCTGGAATAGCAGCGCATCTCCATTCCTTCAAAGCGGCTGGGGATGCGGGGCGAATAGTCGCTGATGTTGGCCGTGCCCTGCAAAACAGCCCCCTTGGAAAGGTAAATCTCCAAATCGCTGTGCAGCTGCAGCGCCCCGGTCAGGTAGTCACCCGCCGGAAAATACAGGATGTCATCGGCGCGGCAGTCGTTGATGGCCCGCTGCAAGTTGTCGGTGTTCAGCGTTTTGCCGTCGCCCTTGCAGAAATAGGGTGCAGCCGTTACGTTGACGCGGCGCTTTTCTTTGCCGAATTGCAGCGTCTCGACCCCGACGCAATAGCTGCCGCTGGCAACTTCCAGCCGGTAAGTGCTGCCGTAAGGCAGGCCCTCGATGGTGAAATGTGTTTTATCCGTGCGGCCGATGACCTCGCCGTTCAGCGAGACGGTATACTCCGCCCCTTTGGGCGCAGCGGCGGGTTTATCCCAATAGAGCACTGCGTAATCTTCGGTGCAGCGCAGTTTTAATTTATTTTGCTTCATGATGTTTCCCTTTTACACGCAAGTTGTCTGTTGCTTACATATTGTACCACAGCCCGCCGGTTTATCCAATACATAGGGGTGCCAAAATACAGCGGTCGAAACGCGGCAGGTTTTGACAGTTTTACAGGCTTGACAGCGCGGGAGGCGGCGTTTATAATCATATAAGCACAGTAGGTATATGTGCCATGCCGTTGTAGGGGCCGGGCAGATCCGGCCCTCAACTTTGCCGAACCCGCAGCTTTACGGTTGAGAGAGGATACAACGCCGGTGAGGTCATCAACGATATTGCGCTGAACCGCGCGTGATTTGAACATCCTTCTCCCCTGCCGTTTGGCGGGGGAGTTTTGCTTTTACTGGGGAAATATGATATAATTTCAACATCCGTGCAGGGGCCGGACACCTCCGCAGGGCGTCGAGGACGCCGCCCCCCTACAATACACGCCGCCATGCGAAAAATATTTACTATTTGCCGAAAGGAGCTGCCATGGACAAACCCAAATTTGCATCTGCCCATATGGCGGCGCTGAACCCGCAGCAGCGGGCGGCGGTGGAGGCTGTGAACGGCCCGGTGCTGCTGCTGGCCGTGCCGGGCAGCGGCAAGACCACGGTGTTGATTACCCGGCTGGGATACATGACGCTGGTCTGCGGCATCCCACCGCAGTCGATTTTGACAATGACCTACACCGTGGCCGCCACGCGGGAAATGCGTGCCCGTTTCGCCGCGCGGTTTGGGGATGCACTGGCCGGGCAGCTGGAATTCCGCACGATAAACGGCGTGGCATCGCGCATTATCGCGCTGTACAGCCGTATGTACAACCGCACGCCTCCCGACCTGATCCAAAACGAGAACGACACCGCACCGCTGCTTACACGCCTTTGGCAGGAGACGAACCACGAATACCCCACCGAGAGCACACTGAAGGATCTGCGCACAGCCATCACCTACATTAAAAATATGTGCCTGACCGACGACGAACTGGACGCACTGGAAACCGACATCGACAACTTACCCGAGTTATACCGCGGCTACCAGCGGGCGTTGAAAGCCGGGCACAGGATGGACTACGACGACCAGCTATGCTTTGCGCTGCAAATCCTGCGCGGTGCGCCCGCTGTGGCGAAGGCGTTCCGGGAGCGGTATCAATATTTCTGCGTGGATGAATCCCAGGATACCTCCAAGGTGCAGCATGAGATTATCCGCGTGCTGGCGCAGGAAAGCGGCAATATCTTTATGGTGGGCGACGAGGACCAGAGTATTTACGGCTTCCGCGCTGCCTACCCCCAGGCGCTGATGGACTTTGAAAAGACTTACCCCGGCGCACAAATCTTGCTGATGGAGGAAAACTACCGCTCACGGGAACCGATTCTGGACGCGGCCAACCGCTTTGTGGCCCGCAATCGTTATCGCCGCCCCAAAACGATACAGCCCACGCAGGGCGCAGGCGAACCGCTGCAGATCGTCACGGTACGCCGCCGTGCCGATCAGCTGCCGTTTTTGTTTGAGACGGCGCAGAACTGCGAAACGGAAACCGCCGTGCTGTTCCGCAACCACGAGAGCGCCCTGCCCATCATCGACCTGTGTGAGCGCCGGGGCGTGCCCTATGGCTGCAAAAACAGCGACCCCACGTTTTTCTCCAACAAAATCGTGCGGGATGTGGCGGATATCTTTGCGCTGGCTGCCCATCCCGCCGACGCAGATGTTTTTCTGCGTTGCTACTACAAATTTGGTGTTCCTGTCACAAAGGTGCAGGCGCTGTACGCCTGCAGCCAGGCGCGGCAGTACGGCCAAGGCTGCTGGACAGCCCTGCTGAACGAGGACAGCATCCGCCCGCGCATCCGCGCCGCCATGGCCGATGTGGCCCACGGCCTGGCCCGCCTGCCCAGGATGGCGGCGGACGACGCCGTGCGGTTTGTGGCCGACGAGCTGGGCTACGGCAAATACCTGGACAAAAAGGGCATGGACCGCACGAAATTGGCCGTGCTGGAAATGCTGGGTGCCCAGGAGGACAGCCCTGCCCACCTGCTAAAGCGGCTGGAAATTCTGCGCGGCATCGTGCAGGATCATATTACGCCGCCAGGATGCAGGTTTATTTTATCCACGATACACTCCGCCAAGGGGCTGGAATACGACCGGGTGATTTTGTTGGATGTGTTGGACGGCATCCTTCCGGCCAAGCCGGAACTTGCCTGCCGCACCCCTGGCGAGACCCAGCAGTACGAGGAGGACCGGCGGCTGTTCTACGTCGCCATGACCCGTGCCCGGCAGCAGCTGGTGCTGTTTGACTGCGTGGCCGAGCGCTCGGCCTTTGTGGAGGAAGTGTTGGCAGCCCTGCCCGGGCACCGCAAGCGCCCCGATGTGGAACCCGCAGGCCGCCGCCCTGTTCCGCCCGCCGCG
>OLQR01000345.1_pt1 | contig 37336 bp, 33 predicted proteins | sample 1671881 | NCBI WGS metagenome assembly OLQR01 (sample SAMEA3136623, study PRJEB25190) | human gut metagenome | biome: human gut; feature: human-associated habitat; material: faeces | place: Austria | collected 2013 | reverse complement strand
TATTTATGATAAAATAACAATAATAAGGAAAGAATACGATGAGGAGTGATTAAAAATGGATTTTTTAGAATTGGCAAAAAACAGATTTTCGCTCAGAAAATTTTCTGATAAAAAAGTAGAGAAAGAAAAGATAGATTATATTCTTGCGGCAATGCAGGCAGCGCCTACCGCCGTAAATTTTCAGCCACAGAGAATACTTGTACTTACCGACGAAAAAGAACTTGAAAAGGTGAGCAAATGCACGAAATTTGCATTTAATCCGCCGCTTAATTTCCTTGTATGTTACGACAAAGAAACATCTTGGACGCGTGGAAATGACGGACACGATGAGGGTGAAATCGACGCGGCTATCGTTGCAACGCATATGATGTTGGCGGCAAAAAGCGTAGGGCTCGGAACGACTTGGGTAGGCTCATTTAATCCGAAGGACGTAAAAGAGCAATTCAATTTGCCTGAAAATTATGTTCCCGTTGCATTTTTACCGACAGGTTATCCGTCAGACGACGCAGAGCCTGCGGCGGCTCATACAAGCAGAAAAGATTTAAACGAAACTGTTTTCTACAACAGTTTTTCTCAAAAATAATAGGCAGAAAGGGGTATGTATTATGAAAATTTGTGTATTCGGAGCGTCAAGCAGCACAATAGATAAATCTTATGTCAGCCAAGTCGAAGAACTCGGACGTAAAATTGCTGACAGAGGTCACGGACTTGTTTACGGCGCAGGTGCGTCCGGGCTTATGGGTGCGGTTGCACGCGGTGTTTATGAAAAGAAAGGCGAAATTGTCGGTGTTGTACCGAATTTCTTTGATGATGAAGATATGGGTGTTGACGGACGTATTTTCCAAGACTGTACGGAACTTATCAGAACGGACACAATGCGTGAAAGAAAACGTATAATGGAAGAAAGAGCGGACGCTTTTGTTATTGTTCCCGGCGGAATAGGCACTTTTGAGGAATTTTTTGAAGTGTTTACTCTAAAACAGCTTGAAAGACATAACAAAGCTATCGCCATACTTAACGTAAACGGATATTACAACGCAATGATTGATATGCTTGAAGTTGCGGTCAAGGAAAAGTTTTTGAGAGCCGGCTGTAAACTTCTTTACAAAGTTTTCGATGACGTGGACGAAACACTTGACTACATTGAGTCATACAAAGCACCGAAAATTAACGTATTTGAAATGAAAGACGTAAAAAAATAATCTAAAAAACACCGACACATCGGTGTTTTTTTGTCGATTTATAAAAAAAATATCTAAACAATGATATATTTTTCACAAATTATAAAAAAATTGAATAAATAATATAGACATTTCGTTTATTTATGGTATAATTAATATACAGACATATGGCGGCAGACGCCGTCGCTACTATTTTTATAACTTTAGGAGGAGAATCCAATGGCAAAAAAGTATTGTTACCTTTTTACAGAAGGTAATGCAACTATGAGAGAGTTGCTTGGCGGTAAAGGTGCTAACCTTGCTGAAATGACAAATATCGGTCTTCCGGTACCGCAGGGTTTCACAATTACAACTGAGGCTTGTACTCAATATTACGAAGACGGTCGTACAATCAATCCTGATATTATGGCTGAAATCAACGAGTACATCGGCAAGATGGAAGAAATCACAGGTAAGAAGTTCGGCGATAAGGAAAACCCACTTCTTGTTTCTGTTCGTAGTGGTGCAAGAGCATCAATGCCGGGTATGATGGATACAATCTTGAACCTTGGTCTTAACGAAGACGTTGTTGAAGTTATCGCTAAGAAGTCAGGTAACGCAAGATGGGCTTGGGACTGTTACAGAAGATTTATTCAGATGTATTCAGACGTAGTTATGGAAGTCGGTAAGAAGTATTTTGAAGAACTTATCGACAAAATGAAAGAAGAAAAGGGAGTTACTTTTGACGTTGAGCTTACAGCTGACGACCTAAAGGAACTTGCATCACAATTTAAGGCTGAATATAAGGAAAAGATTGGCGAAGACTTCCCATCAGATCCTAAAGAACAGCTTATGGGTGCTGTTAAAGCCGTATTCCGTTCATGGGATAACCCAAGAGCTAACGTATACCGTCGTGATAACGATATTCCTTATTCATGGGGTACAGCCGTAAACGTACAGTCAATGGCATTCGGTAACATGGGTGATGACTGCGGTACAGGTGTTGCATTTACTCGTGACCCTGCTACAGGTGAAAAGAAGCTTATGGGCGAATTCCTTATAAACGCTCAAGGTGAAGACGTTGTTGCCGGCGTTCGTACACCAATGCCAATCGCAAAGATGGAAGAAGAATTCCCTGAGGCATTTGCTCAGTTCAAGGATGTTTGCAAACTTCTTGAAGATCACTACAGAGATATGCAGGATATGGAATTCACTGTTGAAAATAAAAAGCTTTATATGCTACAAACAAGAAACGGTAAGAGAACTGCTCAAGCTGCTTTGAAGATTGCTTGTGACCTTGTTGACGAAGGTATGAGAACAGAAAAAGAAGCTGTTGCAATGATCGACCCAAGAAACCTTGACACACTACTTCACCCACAATTCGACGTTGCCGCTCTAAAGGCTGCTACACCGATGGGTAAAGCTCTTGGTGCATCTCCGGGTGCCGCAGCAGGTAAGATTGTATTCTCAGCTGACGACGCTAAGGAATGGGCTGCAAGAGGCGAAAAGGTTGTTCTTGTAAGACTTGAAACTTCTCCTGAAGATATCGAAGGTATGAAAGCCGCTCAAGGTATCCTTACAGTTCGCGGCGGTATGACATCTCACGCAGCCGTTGTTGCCCGTGGTATGGGTACATGCTGTGTATCAGGTTGCGGCGACATCGCAATGGACGAAGAAAACAAGAAGTTTACACTTAACGGTAAAGAATATCACGAAGGTGATACAATTTCACTTGACGGTTCAACAGGTAATATCTATGACGGTATTATCCCAACAGTTGACGCATCAATCGCAGGTGAATTCGGCAGAATTATGTCATGGGCTGATAAGTACAGAACACTAAAAGTTCGTACAAACGCAGATACTCCTGCTGACGCTAAGAAAGCTAAGGAGCTTGGTGCAGAAGGTATCGGTCTTTGCCGTACAGAGCATATGTTCTTTGAAGGCAACAGAATTGACGCATTCAGAGAAATGATTTGTGCTGATACAGTTGAAGAAAGAGAAGCAGCTCTTGATAAAATTCTTCCTATGCAACAAGGTGACTTCGAGCAACTTTACGAGGCTCTTGAAGGTAACCCTGTAACAATCAGATTCTTGGACCCACCTCTACACGAGTTCGTTCCTACAGAAGAAGAAGATATTGAATTGCTTGCAAAGGCTCAAGGCAAGAGCGTTGAGGCTATTAAGGATATTATCAACGGTCTGCACGAGGCTAACCCTATGATGGGTCACAGAGGTTGCCGTCTTGCAGTAACATATCCTGAAATTGCAAAAATGCAGACAAAGGCTGTTATTCGTGCAGCTATCAACGTTCAAAAGGCTCACGCTGATTGGACAATCGTTCCTGAAATTATGATTCCGCTTATCGGCGACATCAAGGAATTGAAGTACGTTAAGAAAGTCGTTGTAGAAACAGCTGACGCTGAAATCGCTGCAGCAGGTATCGAACTTAAGTACGAAGTTGGTACAATGATCGAAATCCCTCGTGCGGCTCTAACAGCTGACGAAATTGCTAACGAAGCTGACTTCTTCTGTTTCGGTACAAACGACCTTACTCAGCTTACATTCGGTTTCTCACGTGACGACGCAGGTAAGTTCCTTGACGCTTACTATGACGCTAAAATCTTTGAAAACGATCCGTTCGCTAAGATTGACCAAAAGGGTGTTGGTAAGCTTATGGAAACAGCTATTAAGCTTGGTAAGCCGGTTAATCCAAAACTTCACATCGGCATCTGCGGTGAACACGGCGGCGACCCATCATCAGTTGAGTTCTGCCACAAGATTGGTCTTGACTATGTTTCATGCTCACCATTCCGTGTGCCAATCGCAAGACTTGCAGCTGCTCAAGCTAAGATTAACGAAGAAAACTAATTCATTATCGAATATGATAATAAGACAGGCAAAACCGAAAGGTTTTGTCTGTTTTTTTGTTTAAAATTCTTTCCCCTATTTAATTTATTTTTAAAAATTTTTTCAAAAAACTATTGACTTAGAGTAAACTCCAAGTATTATAATATACTTGTAAATAAAAAATATATGCGAGGTGATTTTAATGACTATAAAAGAAGTAAGCGAAAAATACGATATTTCGCAGGACACTTTGAGATATTACGAACGTATCGGAATGATACCGCCTGTTACACGAACATCAAGCGGTATTCGTGATTATCAGGAAAGCGACTTAGGTTGGGTTGAGCACGTTATTTGTATGCGAAGTGCCGGTCTGCCTGTCGAATCTATAATCGAATATGTCAAGCTTTGTCAAGAGGGTGACGAAACCATTCCGGCAAGACTTCAGCTTTTGGTTGAGCAAAGAAAAAATCTACTCGACCAAATGGAACAAATGAATGTCACATTAAAGCGACTGGACTACAAAATCGACCGTTACGAAACAGCCGTGAAAACAGGCGAATTATCTTGGGATTGACGTTGCTAAAGTCATTGTATCCAAAACAAAATAGGTAAATAACATTAAATAAACTTATGGAGGAATTTTAAATGTATATTGAAAAAATCAATCAACCGACAGACGTAAAGAATTTAAACAGTGAACAGCTTCACATTCTTGCAGACGAAATGCGTCAAGCACTTTTGCAAAAGCTAAGCAAGCACGGCGGACACTTCGGTCCTAATCTCGGTATGGTAGAGGCGGCAATCGCACTTCACTATGTCTTTAACTCACCGACAGACAAAATCGTGTATGATGTTTCTCACCAAAGCTATCCGCATAAAATGCTTACAGGCAGAAAAGATGCGTTTTTGTACGAGGACAAGTATGATGATGTATCGGGTTACAGCAATCCCGACGAAAGCGACCACGATTTCTTTACAATCGGTCACACTTCAACTTCCGTTTCACTTGCCTGCGGTCTTGCAAAAGGTCGTGACTTAAAGGGCGATAAGGAAAATATCATTGCCGTAATCGGCGACGGTTCACTTTCGGGCGGCGAGGCTCTTGAAGGTCTTGACTTTGCAAGCGAACTTAACAGCAATCTTATAATCGTTGTAAACGATAACGATATGTCAATCGCTGAAAATCACGGCGGTTTATATAAAAACCTAAAAAAGCTTCGCGATACAGACGGAAAAGCCGAATGTAATCTTTTCAAGTCAATGGGACTTGACTATGTGTTCGTAAAAGACGGAAACGACATTGATTCGCTTATCACCGCATTCAAGCAAGTTAAAGACAGCACTTATCCGGTTGTTGTTCACATTTGTACGCAAAAAGGTAAAGGATATGAAATAGCTGAAAAGAATAAAGAGGCTTGGCATTACTGCGGTCCTTTTGACCTTGAAACAGGTAAATCTGATATGCCGCAAGACGGAGAAGACTATTCATCAATGACCGCCGACATTCTTTTGAAGAAGATGAAAGAGGACAAGACTATTGTCGGAATTACATCTGCCACACCTACTGTTTTCGGTTTCACAGAGGACAAGAGAAAAGAGGCTGGCTCACAATTTGTTGACGTCGGTATCGCCGAAGAAACAGCCGTTGCACTTGCCTCGGGTATCGCAAAGAACGGTGGCAAACCTATTTACGGTGTTTACAGCACATTTATTCAACGTACCTACGACCAGCTTTCACAGGATTTATGTATCAACAACAGTGCTGCAACAATCCTTGTATATTGGGCATCTGTTTACGGTATGAATGACGTTACTCACCTTGGCATATATGATATTCCGATGATGTCTAACATTCCTAATCTTGTCTATCTTGCACCGACAACAAAGGAAGAATACCTTGCAATGCTTGATTGGAGTATTGAGCAAAACGACCACCCTGTTGTAATCCGTGTACCTATCAGTGTTGTATCAGACGGCAAAAATGTTACAAAGGACTTCAGCAAGCTAAATGAATATGAAGTTACTCAAAACGGCAGTAAAATTGCAATAGTTGCACTTGGCTCATTCTATTCGGTAGGTGCAAAAACGGCTGAAATTATCGAAAACAAAACAGGTGTAAAACCTACACTTATAAACCCGATTTACATTACAGGTACTGACGATAAGCTTTTGGAACAGCTTAAAGAAAACCATGACATTGTTATAACAGTCGAGGACGGTGTTTTAGACGGCGGTTTCGGCGAAAAGATTGCAAGATTTTACGGCAATTCTGACGTCAAGGTATTGAATTACGGTTTAAAGAAAGAATTTCTTGACAGATATAACCCTGAAGAAATCGTCAAAGCAAACCGTCTTACTCCGGAGCAAATTGCAGAGGACGTTTGCGGTATTATAGGTTAATCGGAGATGAAATATTATAAAAAAACTGATTTTATAAGATAACAAAAAAACTGATGTGTTTCCACATCAGTTTTTTGTTTATTGTACATTATTAACAATACGTACTATATTTGCATACGATTTCTGTTTATTATCCCAAGCATAAACCTCTATATCCGTATACTCTTTATCAATCAAATCTATTCCCTTTAATCCGCTTGCCTGTGGCATTTTCATTCCTACAAGCTTACCGTTATTCTTAAAGGCAACATACACATTAACATCATTCATATCCACATTTTCAAAATCAAGTGTGACATCAAGTTTGTTGTTGCTATTTATCATAGCTGTGATTTTGTTGTTTGCCAAATTTGGTGTCGTTGTTGGGATCACCGTTGGGATTGCTGTCGGAATTGTTGTCGGCTTTAATGTTGAAGTAACCGCCGGTGTTGCTGTCGGCTTTAATGTTGGTGTTGCCGTTGGCACTACCGTCGGCGTCGCTGTCGGCTTTAATGTTGGTGTTGCCGTTGGCACTACCGTTGGCGTTGCCGTTGGCACTACTGTTGGCGTTGGTGTCGGCTCTTCTCCCTCAAATTCCAAAACAAGTGTCGGTCCTTGCGCATCTGTACCGCTGTATTCCTTTGACGCGATAACCTGTTCACGTCCTGTACATGTCCACAATGTAAACGTAATCAAATTATCTGTACACTTCTCTTTTACCACATCCGTCACATCGAACGATATTTCCTTATAATCGACATTGTATGCAGGTGACACTTGCAAACCCAATGACGACAACGGCGTATCCTCGCCTCTTGTCTTTATATCATTTATAGTAACGGTCGCCTCATCCCAATCATTTTTTGAACAATAATCGAGGTGCAAAACCGAATTTCTCTTATCTGTATTAGTAAATTTATCGTACAATTTCAATGTTGCCGAAGTTAATTTTTTACCGGCATATTTAGAAAGGTCAAAACGTATCAACCCCAAACCTTTAATATCCTTTAATCCCGGAGATGTTGACGAGTAATAATCTGTCGCCTGATTAATTTTTAATTCTTCATCAGATCCGTGTGCTGTTGTACTGTCAACAAGATACGTGTCTGCGTCCGGAGTGACAGAAACCGAAACAGGTTTCGGCGTTGTCTTAATTGTCGGACGCGGTGTAATTGACGATGTGTCAGGATAAGTCACCTCAGTAAATGACGTATTCGGTGCAAGGTAGTTTAACGTGTTGCCACCCGAATCTTTCGCCAAAGCCGCCGAACCTATATAATAGCTTGTATGAGGCGACTGGTTGTATCCGACATTCTGCCATGCTATTGCGCAACGATATTGACTGTCGTGCATAAGCGTTGTAAGTCTGTAATCAGTCGGAATAGTCGAAAAATAAATTCTCACACCGTCACCGTATCTAAGCACGATTTCTTCACGCCAATCACCGAAAAGGTCGGCTGTAAGACACGCATTTGACTTTGTACTGTTATTTATTGAACCCGGCAATGTTGAATTTTTACTGTTATAATAAATTCTTTCCGTACCGCTTTTTATGCTGTATTTTACAAGTTTATTTCCGTCAAACAATTCTCGTCCCAAATCACCGTCCCAATAAACTGCAAAATTCTCCATATTGCTTCCATTGGTATTAGGTATATTCCCTACTTTTTCACCTGCTTGATTATATATACCGTCAGCCGCTACCGACCAGAACAACGAAAGATTACCGCTTGACAGTGCATATTCATCATCGACATTATCCATAATACCTCTGCCTATATCTCCCTGTGCGGCTTGTAGCATAATATCACCATTATATCTCTTTATATCTACCGCATATGGAATTATTTTATCATTGTGCTTACCTGCCTCGTGTGCCATAAATATTTCTTATTTTCCGTCGTTATCAAAGTCCGAAACGTGTTCCGCATCACCGTGTCCTCGACCGTCATACGTCAAAACAGTTCCGTCATGGTCAAGAACCGCACTGCCGAAAATAATCTCGTCATATCCGTCATTATCCACGTCAGCTACCGATACACTGTGTGCACCTTGTGCATAAAGCGTTTTGTTTGTATTATTTTTACTTGTACCGTCTGCATATTTTACGGTACAACCTGTACCGCCATTTTCTTCTGTCGGTGTATTAGTTGAAAGCCATTGTTCTTTAAGGTCTGTGCCGTCCCAAGTATATGCCGCCGCATACACATATGTATAATATCCCCTCGTCATAACAACGCTTGGATGTACACCGTCAAGATATGCCACCGCGGCAAGGTATCTTTCACTTCTGTTTGCATAGCTGTCGCCCCATTCGGAAGATGTCAAAATACTTCTCGGCGGGTCAAAATCAACAGTCTGCATTGCCGCGCCTGTTTCACCGTTAAATACAGTTAAATACTCCGGTCCGCCATCCTTGCCCATAAGCAAACCGGATGAATTTCTGTAATCTTTTTTATCGTCACCCTTGGTTATATTTTTTCCTGCTTTTGAGACATAATTACCCTCACCGTCTTTTGAGCCCGGTGCTGTTTTTAATATGACTTCCGACTTACCGTCACCGTCAAAATCATAGACCATATATTGAGTATAGTGCGCACCAGCGCGGATATTAACTCCCAAATCTATTCTCCAAAGAAGAGTGCCGTCAAGCTCATATGCGTCCAAGTACACATTGCCCGTATAACCCTTAACGGAATTATCCTTTGAATTAGACGGATCCCATTTTACGATGTATTCATATTCTCCGTCACCGTCAAGGTCGCCCACACTCATATCGTTTGCGGTATATGTATATTCTTCATCTTTCGGCGTCTTTCCTCCGTCAGGAACTTTAAACGCAATGTCTTTATATGCCACAGAACGACCTTTATATGTTGTGTTTGTTGTCCAAACATCAACCGCCTCTGTTTTGTCTATTGCCTCACCTTTCGGCACAACTGTATACTTGTTATCCGCCGTGCCTTTTGAATCGGTATAGCAAGTTGCATCGTGTTCGCCTGTTGTGTATATTTTTTCACTGTCACGGTATATATCAAATGCTTGATTTGTAAGACTTTCCGTACCCAAAAGTCGCCACGACAAATACACACCGCCATTTGTTTTAACGGCAACAGTGCCTCGACCAAGTTTTTCCATTACTCGTTTTTCAGTAGTTGAATTTGTGTCGGCATATGACGTCAACACCGGTATTGACGCAACTGATGTAACCATTACAGCTGCCGTCAAAAATGCGGTTAATTTTTTTAACATAGTTTTTTCTCCCTTACTCCAAATCGCTCCAATATCTCTCTTGAGCCACTTTTTTTATTATAAGCTTTAATGAATAAAAATTCAAGAAGAGAATGAAAAATTTGCTGATTTTTATACTAAAAAAGCTGAATTTGAATATATCCAAATTCAGCTTTTATGCTAATTTCCGCATTCAATACTTATTTCGTTAAACACTGTCAAATAGTCATTTATTGTCTTATTATCTTTTTCCGCACCCGAAACATCCATAATAGCCTCGCCGTTATGCATCATAACAGTTCTTGTGCCATGCTCAACCGCGTGACGAAGATTATGCGTTACCATAATTGTTGTTATGTTCTTTTCATGAACAATCTTATCCGTAAGCATCATAACCGTATCAGAAGATTTAGGGTCAAGCGCGGCTGTATGTTCATCCAAAAGCAACAAATCAGGTCTGATCATAGTCGCCATAATAAGTGCAAGTGCCTGTCTTTGACCGCCCGAAAGTGAGCCTGCAAGAGTTGAAAGTCTGTTTTCAAGTCCCATACCCAAAAGTTCAAGCTGTGAACGGTAAAAGTCTTTTCTCTGACGGTTAAGTCCAAACGAAAGACCGAAATTCTTACCCTTATTATCTGCGATAGACATGTTTTCCCATATCGTCATTGACGGACAGGTTCCCATTGCGGGATTTTGAAAAACTCTGCCTATTCTCTGAGCACGTTTAAAGTTTTTCAGCTTATTAAGCTCCTTACCGTCAAGCAAAACACTTCCGCTGTCAATCGGCATATCGCCCGAAATGACATTTAACATAGTCGTTTTTCCCGAACCGTTTGAACCGATAACTCCGACAAAATCACCGTCGTTTACTGTTATGTTAAAATCCGAAAAAAGCACCTTTTCATCAATAGTTCCTTGATTAAAAGTTTTATAAATGTGAGAAAGTTCAAGCATTTTTCTTCACCCCAACTTTCTTTTTTTTAAGCAAAAATTCGTCTACGCAAAGTGTTGCGATAAACAAAATCGTAATCATAAGGTTTGTATCCTGTGAACGCAAGCCTGCGGCAAGTGCGATTGAAATACAAGCCTTATAAATAATCATACCGAAAAGCACGCCTGTTGTAATTCTAAGGAATTTAATTTTCTTAAATATAGTCGAGCCGATAATAACGGCGGCAAGACCCATAACAACAGTACCCGTACCAGACGCAACGTTAAACGCTTTGCCGTATTGGCAGTACACCGCACCTGCAAGCGAAACAAGTCCGTTTGCAATCGCAAGACCGATAATTTTAATCGTTCCCGGATTTTGTGCAAGCGTGATTACAAGCCCCTCATTATCTCCGACACTTCTTAAAAGAAATCCCGACTTGGTACGCATATACCAATCAAGTGCAAACTTTGCGATAAGCGTAATCACAAGAATAACAACAAATTTAGAGTACAATGCAAAGTGACCGTTTCCGAAAAGAAAAGCTGTCTGTGAGAAAATAGTCGTTGTATCCATACTTAGGAAATCCGACGCTTTTCCGACTATTCCGTAATTTATCGAATAAAGAGCCGTCATAGTAAGAATACCGCAAAGAAGATTGCGTATTCTGAGTTTTACGTTGAAAATTCCCGTAAACATACCGGCTATGCACCCTGCGGCAAATGCCGCAAGCAATGCAAGCCACGGATTAAGACCGTTATTAATCATCACAAAGCATATAGCTATTCCGAGAGGGAACGTACCGTCTACAGACAAATCGGGGAAATCAAGAATGGTATAGGTAATATACACACCCATAGCCATTATTCCATATATCAGTCCCTGCTCAAGTATTCCGACTATCAGTCCTTCAATCATGATTCAGACGGAGCGTTTTTGACCTCAGCTCTGTCTGTGATTGACTGCGGTATTGTTACTCCGATTTTTTCTGCGGCATCAGTGTTGATAGTAAGTTTACTTTCTGTAAGAGTTTCGTAAGGGATATTCTTAACGTCCTCACCCTTTAGCACTCTTGCAGCCATAACGCCTGCTTTTTTACCAAGTTCAATGTAGTCGATACCGGCTGACGCTATACAGCCGTTTCCTACTTGTTCTTCTTCACTGCCGAATACAGGAATGTTTTTAGCAGTTGCCTTTTCAAGAAGTATAGGCAAGTTTTCAACAACTGTGTTGTCTGTCATATTTGAGATACAGTCAACTTCACTTACCAAAAGGTCTACTGCCTGCGGAATTTCAGCGGCATTTGTAATACCCTTTTCAACAAGTTCAAAACCGTATTCGCCTACTTTTTGCTTGTATGTTTCTATTGTAGAAACAGAATTTGCTTCACTTGTTGTGTAAAGTATACCGATTTTCTTTGCGTCAGGCAACATTTCACGGATAAGCTTTAACTGTTCGTCAACAGGCAACATATCGCTTACACCTGTAATTCCGTCCATTGCCTGTGTATCGCTTTCTGCAAGCTTTGCGGCAACAGGGTCTGAAACTGCGTTAAAGATTACAGGAATTTTTGCTTCATAAGCCGCATTGTAGCAAGCCTGTGCAGACGGTGTTGCGATACCGCATACAAGGTCCATACCTTGTGAAACAAATTGCTGTGCGATTTGTGTATTTGTTGAGTCGTCGCCTTTTGCAGATGATTCTGTAATATCATACTTGATACCCTCTGAATCAAGTCCCTGCTTAAAGCCCTCACGGCAGTTATCAAGCGACGGGTGGTCTGCGTATTGAAGTACACCGATTTTGTATGTATCTTTAGCATTTGTGTCTGTTGCTCCGTCAGTTCCACCGTTTTGTGTGCCTCCGCAACCTGCCAAAGAAACGGCACATAGTGCGGCTGTTAGTCCCATTGCAATAATCTTCTTTAAATTTTTCATTTTACATCTTCCTTTCTTTTTTGCAAGAAAAAACAGAAAAACCTCTCAGACAGATAAGTCCAAGAGGCATAAAAATCATATTAAAATATGCTCTGTCTGTTCTAATCTCATCTAATCTGTGTTATATTATACTAAACTTTACTGCCATTTGTCAATAGTAAAAACAAATTATCTGAAATTAAGCGTAGAAAGTCCGAGCGGTGTCGAATATTCAATCAACTTATTCTCTATTTGAGTCTTTCTGTCACCCTCAGCTATTGCCGGCTGATAGTCGTTATACTCATCATGACCCGAAATTGTTGCGGGAATAAGCGTCATATTATCGTCCTCCTGCATAACCCCGTCAACAAACGTAAATGTCTGTCTGTATATAACTGTGTCCTTGTCCGCCGGATTATTGTTACCGCCGAAGCAGAAGTTACCTAAGCTGTACGCTATATATTTACCGTTGTATTTTTCAATACCCTGCAAAACGTGAGGGTGTGTTCCCAAAACAAGGTCTGCACCTGCGTCAATCGCCTTGTGTGCAAGCTCTGTTTGTGTATCGTTCGGAGCGGTAGCCTTTTCTTCGCCCCAGTGAATACTTACTATAACAAGCTGTGCACCAAGACTTTTAACCGAACCGATAACATTTTCAAGTTTTGCCGCCTCTGTTTCGTCAAGTGCGTCAATTCCGACAAGTCCGACCGATATTCCGTTTACATCTCTTATCGCGGTATTCGTACCTATAAAATTGGAGATACCGGCCTCATTCAAATATTTTATCGTGTCCGAAAGACTTACGTCACCGTAATCGGCACTGTGGTTATTTGCAAGGTTTGCCGCCTCAACGCTTGACGATGTAAGTATCTGCACATATTCAGGCTTACCCCTGAAAGCAAACTGCTTATCCTGTCTTGTTCCTTGATTTGACAAAGTACCCTCAAAATTTACGATAGTTAAATCGTCCTCCGAAAATATCGGTGAAACATTTTTAAAGAAATATGAATAATCGCCGTTTAAAGACTCGGCAACCGATTTAAAGCTGCCGTTTGGGTCTGCGTTTATGTCAGTTGCCAACGTACAGTCGCCGACAGCCGTCATTGTGACCGTCTGTACGGTAGGCGTATATTCTTTTTCAGCCTTTTTTTCTGCACGTTTATTAGATGTAAATGCAAGTACGGTGGCAGATATGAAAAGAATCACCGCCAAGCATATAGTTACCTTTCGTATACTCATTTATAATCTCCCAAATTATTTTAATCAATAGTTTAATTTTATTCTAATGCAACTGTTTTGTCAATATAAAATTTAACCGTTTGGTTTAACAATCTTTTTAATTTTTTGTTTTAATGTTAAATACGCAAGTTTTGCTTTTGACGTTTGCTTTGCTACATCTGCGTTTGCATGAGCATTTATCATTTCGGTAAATTTTTGTGCCATCAAGTAATACACACGTTTTTTATAATGGTTTACACTGTCGTTAAAATCATCGTCCGACGTTATATATTCATTCACGTCAAACAACGTCACATTTTTGCAGCCGTCAAATTCTTTCCGTACCGCCGAATTATATTCCTTGTGGTCATTGTGCCTGTTCACCCAAGCCTCCAGCTTATTATCCTTGTACTCACGTTCGCAGCCAAGCAAAATAACAAGTTCCGTATCGGTTTTGATATGCTCATAGATAAACCGCAGATTTTCCGCCGTCTGCTTTGGTGTAAGTCTGCCCAAAAATTCATATTCTTCCGCAATCTTCTGCAAATCCTTTTCTTTAAAATCACAATTTGCGGTATAAACTTCTTTATTAATATACTTTTTCCACATAGCCTTGTCGGTAAGCGGATAAATATACTCACCAAACGCAAAAACAGCACCGTTGTTTTTATTTCGATACACGCCGAGATTAGCGTCAGTCAAAATACTTATAAAAATCATTCCGTACTTATTTTTATAAATGCTGTCCGAATACATTTGACTGTCGCATATCGGAAGTTTACAAATTTCGGCTGTTTCTTCGTCTGTAATCGAATAGGCATTTACAATTTGCGAAGTATGGTTCATACCCTCAATCGCAACACCGAGCGACTGTTTTTCGCGGCTCACATACGTGAACTCACAATCGAATATATCCTCATTTTTTATGAACGAAAATATTTGATTTAAGTCGCAAGGCCCTTTTATAAGCACCTTAAAACCGGTATTTTTTATGTCCTCAAATTCATTATCCGTCTTTACGTTATCTTGATTTATCCACGTTACAGTCGGCTCGTTTTTACCGATTTTAACCGACACGTCACCTACAATATCAAGTTTCGGACAACCGATTTTTTCATATGTATATTGCTCAATCCCCATACCGAGCGTACGGCACGAAAACAGAAAATGCACAAGCGTATTATCCTTTACGGCATAAAAGCCGACAATTCCGTATTCACCGTACTTGTCATACGCCGTTATATATTCACATTTCGCATTTTTATCTTCAAACAACGCTTTAAGTTCGTCTTTCGTTGAACGCACTTTCGTAAAATTAAGCTGATTTGCACGGAATATAAGCTCATGCAATCTGTCAATGTGTTCCGCACAATCCGAATGAAAATCAACGTGGATATTGCTCTGTCGCAAAAATTCTTCATTTGAACCGATACTCTTTTTAATCTTATTTTTCTTTTCAAGCACCTTGTAACTTTCAAGACGTGATAATTTTTCGTCATTCTTATCAAGCATTGAAACCGCCGCATAAAGTTCACCGATTTTATCGGGCAGCATTGTCAGAATATCGGGGCAGAAAAACTTTGCCTCCTCCAAATTCAGCTTATTATCGTCAATAAAAAGTACATTGCAAGTTCTTAAATTCATACTTTCGACAGTATCTTTAATCCTCTGACCTTTCGGCTCCCAGTTAATCGAATTGAACACAAAATACTTATCCAAACCCCATTCTTTCAGCTTATCGATACACGGCTTTTCATCATTTTTGGAACAAATCGAATTGACAATTCCCTTTTTTGAGGATAACAAAACAAGGTCGCAAGCCTGCTTAACAGGTGCGACCTTTTGTTCTGAAATAGTACCGTTCCAAAAGGTTTCGTCAAGGTCCCATATAATCAATTTGATTTTAGATGCGTCCATAACAAATTCCCCCTTGGGTTCATTTTAATTATTTCAATATAATATCTTCTCTTGAAGGACCGTTAGAAACAATCTTAATAGGCACTTCAAGTTCTTTTTCAACAAATTCGATGTACTTACGGCAATTTTCCGGTAAGTCCTCATATTTCTTGATACCTCTGATGTCAGTTTTCCAACCAGGAAGAACTTTCAAAACAGGCTTTGCTCTTTCAAGCTTGTTTGTTGTAGGGAAATCTCTGATAACTTCACCGTCAACTTCATATCCCACACATACAGGAATTTCATCAAGATAACCAAGTACGTCAAGTACAGTAAATGCAACTTGAGTTGTACCCTGTACACGACAGCCGTAACGTGACGCAACACAGTCGAACCAACCCATACGTCTCGGTCTGCCTGTTGTAGCACCGAATTCACCGCCGTCACCGCCGCGTCTTCTAAGTTCATCTGCCTCTTCGCCAAATATTTCCGAAACAAATGCACCTGCACCAACTGCTGATGAATATGCTTTTACAACTGTAACTATGTCTGTAATTTCATACGGAGGAATACCTGCACCAACCGCACCGTAACCGGCAAGAGTAGATGAAGAAGTTGTCATCGGATAAATACCGAAATCAGGGTCTTTCAGTGAGCCAAGCTGACCTTCCAAAAGAATTTTCTTACCCTCTTTGATTGCGTTGTGCATAAATGCAACCGAATCAATCACATACGGCTTAATCATATCGGCATATTCCATAAGTGTATTTAAAAGCTCGTCTGCGTCCAATAGCGGTTTATGATAGATATGTTCAAGCATAAGATTTTTTACTTCGATTACGTTCTTAATCTTTTCCTTTAGTCTTTCAGGCTCGAAAAGTTCCCAAACCTGAAAACCGATTTTTGAAAATTTATCTGAGAAGAACGGTGCTATACCTGACTTTGTAGAACCGAACTGACGGTCTGAAAGTCTTTCTTCTTCGTACTGGTCAAACAACTTGTGATAAGGCATAAGAACCTGTGTTCTTTCTGACACAACAATGTTCGGCTTCGGAACACCACGTTTTACGACCTCGTCAATTTCCTTTATAAGTTCAGGAATATCAAGTGCAACACCGTTTCCGATCATATTTGTTACATTCTGATTGAATGAACCTGACGGAAGAAGATGCAATGCAAATTTTCCGTATTCGTTTATAATAGTGTGACCTGCGTTTGCACCGCCCTGAAATCTGATTACGATGTCACTGTCAGCGGCAAGCATATCTGTAATCTTGCCCTTACCTTCATCGCCCCAGTTTGCACCAACTATTGCTTTTACCATGTATTTGTCCTCCTATGCTAACCAAGCGTTTGCCTGATTTTTAATTTCATAACTTATTTTTCAATTACAAGCTCAATGCGTGTTGTTTTACCGGAAATTGTTGTTTTCGCCTCTTGAGCGCTCCATGTATAATCTGTGCCTTGGAATGCTCCGCCGAATCTGTCAACTTCACTGCCGTTTTCATCAAGGCACCTAAATTCAACCACAACCAAACCACGCCCTTCAAGATATGTTTGAAGTGTGTATGTTATATCATAGTTGCCGTCCGAATTTTTTACCGCGTCAAGAATTTTAAATTCTTTCATATAACTTGCATACTGCTCATTATCGGCGTTATATTCGATTGTATTAACTGAATTGACAGGCGTTTCTGTCGGTGACGGTGTCGGCACGTCCGTATCTGTATTATTGTCAGAATTGCTTTCAATAATAACAGTTTGACTTTCGCCGTCCCACTCTACCTTACAGCCAAAGCACTCCGAAACCGCACGAACGGGAACAAGCGTACGCCCGTCTATAATCATCGGCGGTACGTCAAGTTCAATATCGTTTGATGTCGGCAAGTTCGCCTTAACCGACTCCTTATGAATTGTCTTGTCACCCACACGCATACTGATATAAAACAAATCAGTATCCGAACGTCTTGCGTTAATAGTCTGAGTTTCCTCTTCCCACTCAACATCTGCGCCCAATGCCTCGAATATCACACGCATAGGCACAAGTGTGCGTTCGTCTATAATTTGTGGCTGAACGTCAAATTCAAGCGTTTTGCCGTCAAGTATCACTTTAATATTATCCTCGCAGTGTACGGTCACAAACGACATCGCAGCCATACAAACCGCAACAAGGCAAAATATAATTTTTTTCATATAATTACCTCTAAATTTATATTTCAAATAAATCAGACGTTAATCTCAACTTCAATACCAAGTAAATCCTTATTCTTTTCAAGAACAGGCTCAACGTAATCCTTTAAGAAATCTTCAACCTGCTGCGGAGCACGTCCGACAAAATTTTCAGGTTTCATAACGGCATTAATTTCTTCCAAAGTCAAACCGAATGCAGGATCTCCGGCGATAAGTTCGGCAAGGTTGTTTTCCTTCCCCTCCATTTTAACAGTCTTTCCCGCCTCCATAGAATATACTCTGATTTTTTCGTGAAGATCCTGTCTGTCACCGCCTTTTTTAACGGCATCCATCATAATATTTTCAGTAGCCATAAACGGAATTTCACGCATAAACTGCTGATTGATTACTTTATCATATACCACAAGTCCGTCAACAACGTTGATGTACAAGCTTAGAATAGCGTCTACTGCAAGAAAAGCCTCAGGAACTGAAATTCGCTTATTTGCACTGTCATCAAGAGTTCTTTCAAACCATTGTGTTGATGCAGTGATTGCCGGATTAAGTGCGTCTACTATTACATATCTTGCAAGAGAGCCGATTCTTTCACTTCTCATAGGGTTTCTCTTATAAGCCATTGCCGATGAACCGATTTGCGACTTTTCAAACGGTTCTTCAATCTGCTTTAAGTGTTGAAGAAGTCTGATGTCGTTTGAGAACTTGTACGCACTCTGTGCGATAAGGCTCAATGTATTAAGCATTTGAGAGTCAAGTTTTCTCGGATATGTCTGACCGCTTACAGGGAATGATTCTTCATAACCCATTTTTTCGGCAATCTTCTTGTCAAGCATTTTACATTTTTCATGGTCCCCCTCAAAAAGTTCAAGGAAACTTGCCTGTGTACCCGTTGTACCCTTACAGCCCAAAAGCTTTGCCTTTGAAAGCTGATAATCAACGTCCTCAAGGTCCATAAGCAAATCTTCAAGCCACAATGACGCACGCTTACCTACTGTTGTAGGCTGTGCCGGCTGAAAATGAGTAAATGCCAATGTCGGCAAATCCTTATATTCCTTTGCAAACTTTGCAAGCTCTCCGATAAGACATACAAGCTTTTTCTTAACAAGCTGCATAGCCTCTGTCATTATGATAATATCAGTGTTGTCACCGACATAACAACTTGTTGCACCCAAGTGAATAATAGGCTTTGCGTCCGGGCACTGTACGCCATATGCGTAAACGTGCGACATTACATCGTGACGAACTTCCTTTTCACGAGCCTTTGCAACATCATAATTAATATCGTAAATATGCTCTTTCATTTGAGCAATCTGTTTGTCTGTTATATCAAGTCCAAGTTCTTTTTCACTTTCGGCAAGTGCAATCCAAAGTTTTCTCCAAGTTGAGAATTTCTTGTCCGGAGAAAAAATGTACTGCATTTCCTTTGACGCGTAACGTGAGTTTAACGGACTTTCGTAAGTATTTGTTGCCATTTCATTTACTCCTCTAAATTTTTTATAAGACCGAAGAAAATCGCTTTGATTGCCACTTTGCAGTCGACGGTGCCGTACATATGCACTGCCCTCGGCAAAAAGCGGTGAGCTGGGCAATTTAATTCGGTCTACACTTAATTATAGTCCAAGACGTTTAAATACCTCTGCATATGCCTCTTCAACATTGCCCATATCACGTCTGAAACGGTCTTTGTCAAGTTTTTCGTGAGTTGTAGCGTCCCATAGACGGCAAGTGTCAGGTGAGATTTCATCCGCAAGAATAATCTGACCGTCAGGAGTTTTACCGAACTCAATCTTGAAATCAACAAGTTCTATATTAATACTTTCAAAATATGCTTTTAGAACATCATTTACTTTAAAAGTAAGGTCAGCAATAGTATCAAGATCCTCTTTAGTAGCGGCACCGATAGCGATAATCTGATAATCGTTAATCATAGGATCGCCAAGGTCGTCGTTCTTTAGACAGTATTCCAAAGTTGTGCAGTTTAATTTCTTGCCTTCTTCAACGCCGAAACGCTTTGAAAAACTACCTGCCGCAATATTTCTGATGATTACTTCCAAAGGTACGATTTCTACTCTCTTAACAACAGTTTCTCTGTCTGAAATTTCTTCAACAAAGTGAGTAGGGATACCGTTCTTTTCCATAATTTGCATAAGGAAGTTTGACATTTTGTTGTTCACAACACCCTTACCTGCAATTTGACCTTTTTTAAGACCGTTAAATGCAGTTGCGTCATCTTTGTAATCAACGATGTAAAGATTTTCGTCATCAGTTTTAAAAACCTTCTTTGCTTTTCCTTCGTAAAGCTGTTCCATTTTCTTCATATTTATCAGTTCCTTTCCTGTAAACATAATTTTACTTCTATATTATATTATAAACCGCCGATAAAATCAAGACTAATCAAAAAATATCGTAAATTTTAGAATAAAAAAGTATTTTGCAATGTGCGAAACCACCCCTCAGTCGGCTGTGCCGACTGCTCCCCTCTATGGGAGCCTTTTTTCTCCCCCTGAGGAGTGGTGGCACGCAGTGACGGAGTGGTGGCATTATTACACACACGCGATTATCGGTCGTCCTACATACCCCCTCAGTCAGCTGTGCCGACTGCTCCCCTCTATGGGAGCCTTTTTTCTCTCCCTGAGGAGTGGTGGCAACACCCAAAATCAAATTTACACAAAATTAATCTAAATTTATTTCAAAAAACTATTGACAAACCGAAAAACGTCTGTTATAATGAACTCATAAATCAGTAATGATTATCATTATTGATTTTGAAGGAGTGAAATGTATGAAGTATTCAAAACAGCGTGAGGCACTTCTAACGCTGCTTAGAAGTACACGCTCCCACCCGTCGGCTGATTGGCTGTACGAAAATCTGCGCAAGGAATTTCCTAACATCAGTCTGTATACAGAAACCTTGCACAGCTTGCGGAAAATGGAGATATTTTAAAAATCAGCACTTCCGCAAACAAAGAACATTTCGACGGTTTTGTCCACCGACATTTTCATTTCGTATGTAATAAGTGTGACAAAATATACGATGTTGATTTAGACGGTATGGACGAGATAAAAAATCAAGCGGCGGAAAAATTAAATGCAGATATAGAAGACTATTCGCTTATATTTTACGGTATCTGCGAAAATTGTAGTAGTAAAAAAAAAATAATTAATTCTAAGGAGGAAATTTATTATGAAAAAGTATGTATGTCCGGTATGCGGTTATGTTCACGAGGGTAACGAACCACCTGAAAAATGTCCACAGTGCGGTGTTCCGGGTTCAAAGTTCACTGTTATGGAAGAGGGTACTGCACTAAACTTTGTATGTGAACACGTTATCGGAGTAGGTGCAAAAGATCAGGTTGAAGCTGATGTTTACGAAGGTCTAAAGGCTAATTTTGAAGGTGAATGTACAGAAGTCGGTATGTATATCGCAATGAGCAGACAGGCAATACGCGAGGGTTACCCTGAAATCGGCGAATTTTATATGAGAGCCGCTTTGGAAGAAGCTGAACACGCAGCAAAATTTGCCGAACTTCTTGGCGAAGTTGTAACTCCGTCAACAAAGAAAAATCTTGAACTTAGAGCAGAAGCTGAATGTGGTGCAACAGCAGGTAAACTTGAACTTGCAAAGAGAGCAAAAGAACTTGGCTACGATGCTATTCACGACACAGTTCACGAAATGGCAAAAGATGAGGCAAGACACGGAAAAGGCTTTGAAGGTATGTTAAAGAGATATTTTGGTTAAAATATTTAACGATTAAGGACTTGTTCACGAATGGACAAGTCCTTTTATGTGTTAAAACATAACATAATTACATCCTACGATTTATATACATAAAAAGGCGATACATTATGTACCGCCTTTTAAATTACAAATATTTTTCTTCAAATCTATTCCACGACATCGGTTTATCGAACAAATATCCCTGTGCCTCATCGCAGCCCATTTCTTTCAAAATATCATATTCCTTTTCATTTTCGACGCCCTCGGCGACAACGGAAATATTATAATTTTTACAAATATCTATAACCGACTTTGAAATCATACAAGTCTTTTCATCTGTTTCAAGTTTATGAACAAGTTCACGGTCAAGTTTTAATGTATCGAATTTAACTTCCGAGAACAAGAACAAGTCCGCATATTTCGCACCGTAATTATCAATCGCAATATGGAAACCGTTATTTTTAAGTTCCACAATTTTGTCAAGCACATCGCTAAGACCGCCCTTAACCTTATCTTCCGACACTTCAATCACAATCGAATCTTTCGGGATATTATAATCAAACCAAATATCCATAAGATTTTCCATAAAATTAGGTCTGACAATCGTGCAATGCGATATATTAACCGACACAGGCTTAATATTTTTACCCGCCTCAATCCAGCCGGAAATATATTCACAGACGTGTCTGAACACATAAAGGTCTATCATATGCACCGTTTCGTTATATTCCATTGCGGGAATGAAATCCATAGGCGAAACAATCGTATCGTCCTCATCAAAATATCGGATAAGCGCCTCACTGCCGCAAAATTCTCCGTTGATTGCGGAAAATCTCGGTTGGAACCATATAACAAATCTTTCTTCTTGTATAAGCTTTTTCAACTTTTCCTGTGTTGAGAATGACACAAAAGTATCATTATAAAATCTGTATCTTGCCGACTGACCGTTATTTCTGTAATAATATTTCTTATCCTGATACATTTTTTCATCGGCAATCTTTATTACTTCATCAATATCCGACGAATCTTTAGAATAATGAAAACCAATCGACACTTTATACTTCATTTCAGAAATCAAATTTCTGAACGCAGTAACCTTAGCTGTAAACTCCTTATCATTCGTATCATAGCAAAGCACGACAAATTCATCTCCGCCGACTCTGTATGAACACTCCTTGCCAAACGACTCAATAATCACGCTCGCTATATCTTTCAGTGCACAATCGCCGCCGCAATGACCGCTTTTATCATTAATCTCTTTCAAACCGTTAAGATCCATATAAAGTACGCCCAAGCCGCAATTACGACCTTTCATAATCCTTTCGGTATCTTCTGTAAACTTATTTCTGTTATATAGGCCCGTAAGCGAATCGACGTAGCTCAGCTCTCTGAGTTTTCGCGCACTCTTTTCGCGAATAATCATTGACGCAACAAAATAATCAAGTGCGTCAAAGAATGTCACAATTTGAGAAAATTTTTCTTCCGGCAAATTACTTGCACCGATAAAACCGATTATTTTACCGTTATCGGCAATCGGTGACGCAACAAGCCTTTGCACACCGCTTTTTACCGCCTGATGATATGCCTCAACAGAAATTTCTTTCAAATCTTCGACATTATTTAAAATAACATTTTCATTGCTGTCATAGGTCGGCAGCCACTTATCAACAACATTTGAATCCAAGCTTTTAAGTTCTTCCGCTCTCGAATTGACACCATTGTTATTCCATTCAAATACATTGCTCAGTTTATTTTCATCATAACTGAACACAAAAATTTTGTCCGCCTCAAAATACTTGCCTATTATTCCAAGCAAATTTGTAAAGCTTTCTTCAAACGGTTTATTCTTGTGCATTTCAACCATACAGCTTACCAAAATATGCTCCATATCAAGACGTTGTTCAAGTCTTTTCTGAATTTCTTCAGTGTTGGTAATGTCAAATGCAATATCCAAATATGCCTTTTTACCGTCCCACACAGTATCCTTATGCTTAATAATATATGCTTTTTCCGTCATTACATTTTCATGAATATACTCAGAAAGCCCCTCACCGTTCAAGCAAGGACAATTCGTACATTCCGCACTTTTGCCGTGAAAAAGTTTATAACACGTTTCACCCAAACAATCGCCGAGAATTTTCTTTCCCGCCTCATTTATGTACAAAATCTCATGAGTTTCTGCGTCAGATACATATACAATTTCCGATATTGCATCTAATACATTATATATATCCAGCATGATCCGACTCCCTTCATATACCCTTAATGCCATTATAGATTATATATAAATTATTCTATCATATCAACCATTTTTTTGCAATAACAAATTTAATTTTTTACATAACGGCAAAAACTATTCCGGCGATTATAACCGCCGCGCACACCATTTTATAAAGCGTGCGTTTTTCTTTGAACACAATTCGTCCGCCTATAATCGTAATCATAACCGAACATTGTTTTATAAGAGTCATTGCTACAACCGTGCTTTCCTGCTTACTGCACGCGATAAACAGTGCCTTATCGCCGATTACAAACAACACGCTCAAAATAAGTATCCAATAATTTTTGTATATCGTTCTGAAATCTATTTTTGTTTTGGTTACAATCATATAGCCCAAATACAATATTACCATAAAGAACATATACCAAAATTGAAGTTGCCCGCTGTTCATACTCTGCATAAGCATTTTATCAAGCAGTTCCGAAACAGCGTTGCAAAGACACGATATAAGCACAAGTACAATGTATATCGGCTTTGTTTTTTCTTCGCCCAATCCCTTGCCTTTGGCATTTACGAAAAGCAATCCGACAAGCACAAGTGCCATACCGGCAATCTTATGTCCCGTCATAACTTCTCCCAGCACCGTTACTCCCAGCACTGTCGCAAATATTACGCGCGACATATCCATAATTCCGTAAAATCCAATCGGCAGTTTCTTTATCGCCTTAAAACTGCATATCCAAGCTATAAAAATTATAGCTGATTTTATCATTACAAATCCGATATAATGAAAATCTATCGACAATGCGTTTTTCACGCTCGGCGTCACGAATAAAAAGCTTATAAACGTGTAGAAAAACAGCACCTCCATAGCACTGTTTTTCTCCATTGCCTTTTTCTTTATTATATCTCTTACACCCTTTAAAACTCCGTAAAGGCATACGAGTCCTATCCACATTATTTTATCAGCTCCGTTAAAAATAAATTATCCAGCATTTGTGTACCGGATTTTGTCTTAAATATCTTCTCACGAACGTTTTTAGCCGTTTCTTTTGTCATTTCATCCTCATCTATATTGACAAGGAAGTCCGCCTCAACAAGTATTTGATAGTCGATACCGTCGATATTTGAATATGTGTGATGATGACCGACAAGGTATGACACACGTTCGATAACGTCTTTGTCATATCCCAATTTCGTGAGCATTTCCTCCGCAATCGGCGGACCTTCGATTTCCTGATATTTGCCCGCAGAAGAATTATATTTTTCTTCGCTTATCTTTATTCCTATATCATGCACATATGCGGCAGTTTCAAGAATAAGCATAGTCCTTTCATCAAGCTCCTCCGCTTCGCCTATCGCTTTGGCATAGCCGTGTACTTTTATAAAATGGTTTATGCGTTTCTTGTCACCTGCATAATACTTTATCATTTCTGTTGCAACAGTATTCATAATTATCAATCCTCGAACGGTCTTATTCTGTATGTCACGCCGATTTTTTTACAAATATCGGCACATTCCTTTTCTTCTTCCTCTGTAAGCGTTGTCGAAACAGTCGAAAGCACAACTTCCTTTACATAGTGCTTTACATTTTCGGCAAACTTAATCATTGCGTCAAACGATTCGATACCGAATTTACTGCGTGTAAGTTCAAGATAACGTTCTTTGTTCGGCGTATTAAGGCTGATCGAAACAATATCGATAAGTCCGTCAAACATAGGTGCAGTGTTCTTTTTGTGAATAAGGTCGGCAAGACCGTTTGTGTTTATACGGATAGTTTTGTTATACTTATCCTTTATAAACCGACAGACTTCAAGCACATCGTCAAGTCTTTCGGTCGGCTCACCGAAACCGCAGAAAACAACCTCTTTATACTTATTCATATCAAATTTTGAAAATTCGTTTTTAACTTCTTCAACGCTCGGTTCTCTTTCAAGCCAAAGACTGCCCGAATGATTCATTTCGTCCCTCGTTTGTCTTAGACAGAATGTGCACGCGCACGGACATTTGTTCGTCATATTTACGTATAAATTATCGTGTACTTCATATAAAATAACCATTTTAATACCTCTTTCGTTTTTCATATCTTAAATTATACCATATCACTGCATTTTTCTCAACTGTATTTTCACACCAAAAAAACCGCTCATTAAAGCGGTTTTTTATATTTTATTTCAGCCCAATTAACCTCTTGGGTGATTTGTTTCAACGTCGTCTACAAGTGCTTTTACAAGAGCATTCACGTCTGTAACAGTTTCATTTTCTGTTACGGCAACGCTATGACTCATTACTGTACCCGCGTCCTCGCATGACCATATTGCGTATGTTGTTTTATCGTATATGTAAATTTCAACTGCCGAATCGGCTACTTTGTAGTCCTCAACCTTAGTACCGCCCGATATACCCGAAATGTCTGAGTCACCCGGTTGTGTACGAACTGTAATGTCTAATACATTTGTATTGTAAGTGTAGTTGATTTCCGCCAAATTACTGTCGGCAAGGTATCTGTAGCTTTGTGCCTCGCACTTGCTGCCCTCATCAAAACTGCTTGTATTCAAATCTGCCACTTGATATTTTATGCTCTCTGCATTATTCAATGCCGCATTAAGTTCGTCAAGACTGTTATAATCTGTCCATGGGTTTGGAATTTGTGATGACGGCTCTGTTTTGATTTCCTTTTCAACAGTAACTGTCTTTGTTGCCTCGTCCCAACCGACAACGCTGTGCATACCCTCAGCGATTGCTCTTACAGGCACAACCGTTGATGAACCCACGATTTTTGCGGGTGTTTCAAGTGTAACCGCGTCGCCGTTTACATACATTACATCAGAATCAATCTGCATTGTAATGCTTACGTCACTTACCGAATCATATGATATAACAGTTCTTGTTTCGTTGTCCCACTGTACGTCTGCGCCAAGTGCCTCGAATATTTCACGCATAGGAACAAGTGTATGGTCATTTTCAATAAAAGGTGTTATTTCCACAAAAGAAACATTATTTCCGTTTACCGTAACCGTAATGTTATCATCAGCCAAAGCGCCTGCCGATACAGTCAAAACAGATGCGACAGCCAATACAGATGCTATTATCTTCTTATTCACAATCATTACCTCCAAAATCATTATGTTGTTTATATTATATCACAGATTGCAAATCAATTCAATACTTTATTTGATTGAATTGACTACTTCTTCCACAGGCTCTCTGCCCGTATCGGTTCCGTAAATATTATAATCGATTTTATCTTCGGTAAAATATGCCGATACATCATTTTCATATTCGTTATACACCGGCTCTGTATCGTCATTTCCGCTGTAATAATAATTTACGTCTATTCTTCCGCTGTTTTCTGATTCAAAAGCCGCACCGCCGTTATATGTATCGGTCGTTTCAAAACCGCTCGGAGCGTTTATTTCTATTTGAGGTGTCGGCACTGATGTAGCCATAGCCGAACTCATTGCCATTCCGGTGCCGATAACCGTATCGGCATTGCCTTCATCGCTTGTAATTTCGGTCGGCACTTCTTTTTTTGTACTGATTTCTGCTGTTCTGTCACTTGCCATAAAAGCAGAAAATATTGTTGATAATTCGATTGCGTTTTCCTCGATTGCACTTTCTTCGACAGTGAAATCTTCCGTTATTTCTTGATTTTCACTGTTTTGTTCACTCTCGATATTGGGGATTTTGGTTTTATCCTCGATTTTAAGCGATTTGTTCTCGTTTGCTATCCGATTATTTACCGCAACTTTTTCATTGTCACTACTCTTATAGTCACCGTTCTTTTTCTCCGTTTTAGTTTGACTATCCGAATAGTTATTGGGAGGGGGAGTATAGGGATTTTGAATAGTTTGGGGACTATCGGTAGGATACGGATATGAAGTATCCGCTGTATTTGAAACTACACTTTCCGACATATCGGACGGTGTCGGTGTTGAAACTTGCTCCTCAATAATCACGCCGTCATCTCTTGTTTTCTGCCAATACGGCATAGATATAACCGCCGCAGACACAACAACAACTGCCGCCGCAGCCGATACCGCATATTTTGCGTATCGCCTATACGGTAGGGGAGATTGTCTTTTCTCTGCACCTTTATGTGCATTCAAGATAACTCTGTTTATCATATCTTCACTCGGTTTTATATCATCATTAGCCTGTTTATAAATTTTCCTAAACAAAGTCATAATCTCCTTTCAGTTTGTTTTTAAGCAACATTCTGCCTCTATGTAAATGCGATTTAACAGTCGATTCTTTTATGTCAATGCTTTCGGCGATTTCCCTCACGCTCATATCCTGATAATAGAAAAGATGTATCACCGTACGATATTTTAAGGGAAGGTCTTGTACAGCGAAATACACGTCACTTTTTTCGGGATTGTCAAAGGTTAAATCCTCTTCAAGCGGAACGTTTTTCTTGAACCACGATGACATAAAAACACTCTTTGAGCAATTTATTGTCACCCGAATGAGCCAAGCCTTTATATATTCCTCCGACTCAAATTTATCTTTATTCTGTATAAATCGAACAAACACGTCTTGCGTCACATCTTCGGCAAAAGTTTGATTTCTCGTTTGTGACAAAGCAAGTTTATACACCATATCAAAATACTTGCGTATAACTTCGTCAGATGAAACGTCTGTTTTTGACCTTTCGTCTGTCATTAATCCCCCTCCCTTCACTTATAATACATTTCAGCACCCCAAAAGGTTGCACTTTTTTCAAAAAAATTTTTATAAAGTGTGATAATGCGGAATTATATCTTCGTAAGTTCCGTCTTTCATACGGAAACCGTTAGGTATTACGCCGAGTTGTACAAAGTCGAGTTTTTTATACAATTTTAGTGCGTATTGATTAGTTGCGACAACGGCGTTAAATTGAAGTATACCGTAACCGATTTCCTTTGCTTTTTTCAAGCAATCCGTCACAAGAATTTCACCTATATGCTTACCTCTTTGTGTTAATTTCACCGCATAACTTGCATTGCAAATATGACCGCATCTGCCGACATTGTTCGGATGAAGTATGTAAAGTCCTACAATATCACCTGTTTCTTCATCATACACAATACCTGTATATGATTGACTCTTAAAAAATTCCAATCCGCTCTTTTCCGTAAGAAATTCCTCCTGAGGAAAAGCCACTCCTTCCTCTACGACTTCGTTCCAAATTTCATTTGCGGCTTGTATATCACTTTCTTTAAATTCTCTTACTTTAATGCTCATTATAACACCTTCCATTAAATTATATATAAAAAACGGAATGCAATGCATTCCGTTTAAAAAAATCAATTATTCAGCAACGAATGGCAATAGTGCTATAATTCTTGCACGTTTGATAGCTGTTGTAAGCTGTCTTTGGTGCTTTGCACAGTTACCGCTGATACGTCTTGGCACGATCTTGCCTCTTTCAGTAACGTATCTTCTAAGCTTTGCTGTATCCTTATAATCGATATGCTCAACCTTATCTACGCAGAACATACAAACCTTTTTCTTAGGTCTTCTTGCTCTCTGTGGTCTGTCATTTCTTTCAGCCATGTTATTTTCCTCCTATCAATTTTTATCACGCGGATGTTAGAATGGCAAATCGTCTTCCGAACCGTCAAGGTCCGAAAAATCGCCCATATCAAAATCATCACCAAAGTTTGGTTCACTGCCTTGTGCAGACTGCGATTGAGGAGCGTTAAATCCGCCCTGATTAAAGCCTTGGTTCTGATAATTTCCTCCGCCTTGAGTACCTGATTCGGCTCTTGAACCGGTAAAGTAAGCCTCGTCTACAACAACTTCCGTCGCATACTGCTTTTTACCGTCATTGCCGTCCCAACTTCTCGATTGAATACTTCCGACTACCGCAATCATACTGCCCTTTTGGAAATATCTTGCGATAAATTCACCTGTCTGACGCCATGCAACGCAGTTGATGAAATCAGCTTGCTGCTGAGCATCTTTACCGGCGAAACGTCTGTTTACCGCGATTGAAAATCTCGCAAGTGAAACACCGTTCGGAGTCTGACGCATTTCGACGTCGCGTGTAAGACGTCCCATTAATATAACTTTGTTCATACTTACACCGCTTTCTTCACAAAAGACTATTCTTCGTCTTTTCTGATAACAATAGTTCTTAGGATACCTTCTGTAATCTTGTACTGTCTTTCAAGTTCTTTAGGGAACTCGCTGTCAGCCTTGAAGTTTACAAGATAGTAGAAACCTTCTGTTCTATCATTAATTTCGTAAGCAAGTCTTCTCTTGCCCCATTCGTCAACAGATTCAAGTTCACCGTTCTGTTCGATAAGTGTTGTAAACTTATCCTTTAGAGCAGTAACCGTTTCCTCATCAAGTGTTGCGTCAATGATAAAAATTGTTTCATAGCTGTTTAGTATTTTTTCAGCCATTTTCTGCACCTCCTTATGGACTTTTGTCCCACACATACCCCGTGTGGGCAAGGATTGCTTACGTTTACCGCAAGCCTTGTAATTATATATCTTTTTTCAGCAAATGTCAAGCATTTTTTACTATTTTGCTCTATATTTTTCACTGGTGACAAGATAATCGTAATATTCGCAAAGCATTTCAATGCCTTTGCCGTTTAGTTTTGTTAAGTCGAAGTCGATATTATCAAGCAATTTCACTCTGTACCGTTCGTCCGTTCTGCCGCAAAGGTAGTCAACGGGAACTTTAAAAAGCTTGGCAAGATACGTTATCGCCGCCACTTCGGGAATACGCTCGCCGCTTTCCCAATTTGCGATACACGTTCTTGAAACATTCATTCTCTCCGCAAGTCCCGCCTGCGTTATAGCGTTTTCTTTTCTCAGTTCCCTAAGCCTTTGAGCAAAGCACTTTTTGAACGTACCGTTATTCTTCTTTATCATTTTCTTCATTAACTGCGGCACTTTCCTCTGCATCGTTTTCGGAATTTCCCCTGCCGCTTTTTACGCGGTTGAATATCTCCATAAACTGATCGCCCGTAATAGTTTCCTTATTGATAAGAAATTCTGCGATTTCATCAAGTGCGTCACGATTTTCTTTCAATATATTAAATGCCTTTTCGTGACACTCTTTCAATACACGTACAACTTCCTTATCAATATCTGTCTTTGTTTCCTCCGAACAGTTTGAAACGTTTCTGCCGTCAAGATATTTATTCTGTATGCTTTCAAGCCCGGCCATACCGAATTTTTCCGACATACCGTACTGAGTAATCATATTTCTCGCAAGTGACGTTGCACGTTCAATATCGTTTGACGCGCCTGTTGTCTGCACGTTGAATACAAGTTCTTCCGCCGCGCGACCTGCAAGGAACACTGTAATCTGGTCAACTATTTCATCTTTCGACATTAAATAACGTTCTTCCTCTTCAGGCATTTGCATTGTATAACCAAGTGAACCCATAGTTCTCGGAACGATTGTGATTTTGTGAACAGGCTGAGTATGTTTCTGTACCGCCGTTGCAAGTGCGTGACCGACTTCGTGGAACGAAACGATTCTCTTTTCCTTTTCGGACAAAATTCTGTCTTTCTTTTCTTTACCGGCGATTATGACTTCAACAGCCTCCATAAGATCTTCTTGACTTACGGTCTTTCTGTTACATCTTACCGCCCTTAAAGCCGCCTCATTTACCATATTCGCAAGGTCTGCACCTGCCGCACCGCTTGTTGCAAGTGCCATTTCGTGAAGATTAATGTCAGGCTCTGTTTTAACGTGCTTGATATGCACACGCAAAATATCTTCTCTGCCCTTTAAATCAGGCTTTTCAACAATAATTCTTCTGTCAAATCTACCCGGTCTTAAAAGTGCCTTATCAAGCACTTCCGGACGGTTGGTTGCCGCCAAAATAACAAGTCCTTTTGACGAATCAAATCCGTCCATCTCGCTTAACAGCTGATTTAAAGTTTGTTCACGTTCATCATTTGAACTAATCTGATTATCTCTTGATTTACCGATTGCATCAATTTCGTCTATAAATATAATACAAGGTGCTTTTGCCGACGCTTGCTTAAACAAGTCACGAACTCTCGACGCACCGACGCCGACAAACATTTCCACAAATTCCGAACCGGAAAGCGAGAAAAACGGCACTTTCGCCTCACCGGCAACCGCCTTTGCAAGAAGTGTTTTACCTGTTCCCGGCGGTCCAACCAAAAGCGCACCCTTAGGCTGTTTTGCACCGATTGCAAGATATTTTGACGGATTATGAAGATAATCGACTATTTCGTCAAGCGATTCTTTAGCCTCTTCCTGACCGGCAACGTCCGCAAACGTTACGCCTGTCGCATTTTCTACGTTATACATCTTTGCATTGGACTGACCTATTCCCATAATTCCGCCGCCACCGCCGATTTTCTTCGACATTGAACGTGTCAAAATAAAGAACAGTAAATAAATAACTACCAACGGCAATATCCATGTAAGGAAGAAATCAAGCACGGGACTGTTATGTTGTATCGGCGTAGAATACTTCACGCCGTGACTGTCCAAATCCGCAAGAAGTCTGTCGTCAGGGATATATCCCGTATAATACACATTTCTGCTGTTTTCCTTTGCCTGTTCTATAACCGCGTCTGTATCTATGCCCATCATCTTCATAAACTCGGTTGTTTTAGGCGTTGTTATCGGCTGTGATTCGTCATACTTTTCATATATGACAATCTGCTCCGACTGCAAAATAACCTCGTCAACTTTATTTTCATCAAGCATAGTCAAAAATTCACTGTACGATATTTCCTGTTTCTTCGGTGTCTGCAACGACAGCATTACCATATTTAAAATAACTGTCGCAATAACCGAAATCACCAAAAATATCAATAACGGATTTTTCAGCGGCGAACGGTTTTTCTTTTTATTATCCATAAATGTTCCTCCACGTTTTTCTTCATATTTATATATAACTAATATTAAAAATGTCAGTCAATAGATATTGTAGCACTTTCCTCTTATTATTGCAATGTTAAATAAATTTTTTTACACAATTTTATTAAAATTCACAATTCAGAAATATATTATTTTAATTGACTTATATATAAAAGAATGATAAAATATCAGTATCTGAATATTACTACATTAAATTCAAAACGAAAGGATGAATAACTCATGAAAAAAATAACAGCAATTCTGACATCACTTATTATGACACTTTCCGTCATCTGTCAGACATCGGTTTTTGCCGCATTCAGCGACGTAGGTGACGATAATACTTACAAAGATGCTATTACGACTTTAACAAAACTTAAAGTTATTGACGGATACGAAGACGGTACTTTCAAGCCTGACGGTCAAATCACAAGAGCCGAATTCACAAAGCTTATCGTATTTATACTTGGCTACAAAGACCTTGCATACGACTCATCAGACTTTACTGATGTTGACGCTTCACACTGGGCAAAGAACTATATTCAAACTGCCTACAACCTTGGCATAATCGCAGGTATGGGCGACGGTACTTTTGCTCCGGACGCTCCTGTAACTTATGAACAAGCTCTTAAAATGGTAGTTTGTACATTAGGTTATGTTCAGTTTGCCGAAAATCTCGGTGAATGGCCGGAAGGTTTCATTAAGCAGGCAAACACTCTTGACCTTACAAAGAAAGTTAATTCAACAGGTTACAGTGAAGGTGCAACAAGAGGTATGATTGCACAGGTACTTTACAACGCACTTGAAATACCTATATACGAAAACAACGGTTACAACTGGGTTGCAACAGAGAAAACTCTTATGCAGGACTACCTAAAAGTTAAAAAGCTAAAAGGTACTCTTGTAGGTGTTGAAGATTACCTGACAGAGGACTGCAAGCAAGATCTTAACGAAAGTGAAATGGCTATCTTGCCGAACGACAGCAGTGATCTTGTAAAAATCGACTTCTCGGAATTCACTTCAAACGTTACAGATATAAGTAAATATCTTGGCAATACTATCACCGTTTACTATGAACAGTTGACAGACAAGGACGACAGAAAGCTTATCATCATTGACGACGAAACAACAAAAAATTCTGAAATCAAATTAGATTATGAAGATTTAAACAGTTTTTCCGGCAACTCACTTAAATACTATGATTCATCATCAAAGCTAAAGACTGTAAAAATAAAAGAAGATGAACTTACAGTAAGATACAACGGCAAACTTGTTGAAAAGAACGAAACCGTAACTCTTACAAATCCGACAACAAAGCAGGAAGAAACATTCTCACGCGAAGAGGCACTTGAACAATGGCTTACTCCTGACACAGACTACACAATCTACGGTGACGTTAAACTTACAGACAGCGGTGACGACGGCACAATAGATATGATCCAAATAAACAACTATGACACAATAGTTGCTTATGCCACTCCTACAACAACAGATTACCGTATAACAGACAAGCTCGTAACGGGTAACTACTTAATCCTTGACCCTCAAGCGTCTGATTATACATACACAATCACAAAGAACGGTTCGGAAATTCCTGTTACATCAATTTCCGCAAACGATGTAATTCTTTATACAAAGAGCCTTGACGGTTCGTACTACACACTTCTTGTTACAAACAATCCTGTTAAAGGTTCAATCACTTCAATCGGTTCAAACGGCGATAAAATGACAATCGGCGGTAAATCATATAAAATCGGCAGCAAGTGTGAGGCATACATAAACGACAAAGACGGCAAAACTCTTAAAACAGGCGTTTCGGGTACATTCTATCTTGACGCATTTAACACAGCCGTTTTCGGAACACTTGAACAGACTGCCGTAATTCCTTACGCTTACATCACAAACGCATTTATCGACCGTGACGAAGGCGGTAAGATTTACATTACTGCATATGCACCGACTGTTTCGGCAAGCAGTGCATCGTCATATCCTGTAAAGGATAAAGTTAAGTTCAACGGTGCATCAATCAAGAGCGAACTTATAATCGACAAACTAAAAGCATCAGCCGATTATACAAACGATGATACAGAATTGGCAGATCATATTTACGGTGCAGGAAAAACTCCTACACTTACAGGTTTCTCACAACCGGCAAGAGTTACAATAACAAACGGTGAAGTTACACAAATCGTTGCTCTTACATCTGATGAACTTCAAACTCAAAATGACGACAAAGAACAAATCGCAAAGTGCAAAGCTGCCGATAAGTATACTTATTCATCAAACAGTTTCTCGCTTAACGGCAAAACAGCATTTTCAATAAACTCTTCAACAGTTGTCCTTTATGTTCCGGCAGACAGAACACAAAGAGAAAAATATGCTAAAAAGACCGCGTCATCAGCTTTTACAACAGGTGATACATACTATGTAGAAGCATACGACATCAGTTCATCAAAGGTCGCCGGACTTTTGGTGCTTTATGGAAATGACGGTACACTTACATCAGTTAAGAAAGATACAAACTTCTCAATCGTTTCTACTTTGCCTGAAAGCGTATATAATGAAGTAAAAGATGATTCAGTTCTTCAATTCAGCGTATTCGCAGGTTCAAACACAGAAAAAGCCTGGACAACTTATGACCGTACAGAATTTGCAGACGTGCAAGTCGGTGACGTTATCCAATTCGCTTATGACAGCGATCAGCTTGTACAAGGACGTATAAACAACATTAAGTTCGCAGACATTGCAGAAGTTCTTGATGGTAAGACATATGACGGTAAAAAGTTCAACTGGGAAGAAGAACAAGACCCTACAGAAGATAATAATTATCAAAAATACAAATTCGATTACAGATTTAAAAAGAACGGTACTGACGAAGACGAAGTTTACAACAGCACATCAACAGGTACAGTTCCTTACTCAAGAGCTTGTATGTACAACATCAGCCAAGTTCTTACTGATGAAAAGAAGATTTATGTAACAAAGACAGGCTTTGAAAACGTTGACGGTACATATACTCTTGACGACAGCGATTACGAAGAAATCACAATCAACGCGTCAACAAAGATTGTTCGTATGGACGAAGACAGAGATGAAATCAGCAGATATGTCGATAACACAACAACAGACCTTTCAATCAACGATTTGAAAGACGCTAAAAACTATGGTGAAGATTGTTCAAAAGTTCTTGTATGCTCATCAAAGGGTACTGCAAAACTTATCGTAATCTACAATTAATCACAAACAACAAAAAACAAGTCACTTTGAAGTGACTTGTTTTTTTATTTACTTAACTTCTAATTTTTCCTGTCCGCTGTATCTCGGAATTTCAAATTTATACTTTGCCGTCGGGAATGCCTCGAACATACTGCTCATACTCTTTGCCTGTTTTGACGCCCACGCAATATCGGTTGCGTATTGATGTTCGGCAGGTTTTTCAGGGTTCCATCTCATTTTATACAAAGTATTCTGCCCGTATTTGGAATTATTGATATAATTTTCGCTTATCCACTTTGCGCCGCCCTCGATTGCCTTTTCTACACTCGTCCAGCCTTGCTTATACGCATATTCCGCACCGGCGTCAATCGGCGATTCGTCCACCGCACCGATACCGAACAAGTTATACACCGTTGTACCGTTATATTCAACACCGTTTGCAAGCTCAGACGAACCGTTACCTGTTTCAAGGCATGAATGAATTACAAGATATACTTCACTTACATTGTTATCATCAGCCGCTTTCTTGAATTCACTGCCGTGACCGTCCAAAACGCCTTTGCCCTTTAAATAAGTATCAAGTGTAGCGGAATCGACATTGTTTGACACACTCAAATCCATAAACTGATACTTTTCATATCCCGACACAAGATTTTCCGGATTTACATACTGTTCAACATTTTCCTCACTCGCCGGGAACACACCGTTTGTAAATACAGTCGGTTCTGCGGTCATTTGTTCTTCAACCATTTCATCAACCGTCATATCACAGTCGGTGTACACAACAGGTATATCCTCTTTACGTTTTTCCCACGTTGTAACGGTAACCGTGCATTTTGCCGTATAATCGCCGTCCTCCGTTTTTGCGTAAATGTCGGTTGTTCCGACACCGCAAGGCGATACAAGTCCCTCACTGTCCACAGTTGCAATCGACTCGTCGTCACTGTACCATCTGACTTTTTGTATAGTCGCGTCTGTCGGCGAAACCATAGCCGTAAGTTTTGCGGTAATAGGCTTATCCGCATACAATGTCATTTCACTTTGCGACATTGCAACGCCCTCTACTCCCTTAACAACGCTTACTTTCAACTTTGACAATGCGTTTCCGCACCTTATATCAATGAATGTATCACCTATTTTGTCAATCGGTGTAACAACACCGTTTTCGTCAACTGCCGCAATCGTTATATCTTCGGATTTATATGTAATTTTCTTGTTTGTCGTGTTCAGCGGCATAACCTCCGCTGCAATTTTATACGGCTCATTTTCTTTGCCCGCATAAAACAAAACCTTGCCTTGCTTTAAATTTATGCGTTGTGCCTTGACTTCGTCCCAAGTTGACACAGGTGCAAAATATACTTCGTCCGACACATATGTATCGTCATCTATTTCAACTTTGTACGCACCTTGTGCCGAACCTGTCAACACGGTAAGCACAGCCACGCACGCAAATATCTTTTTTACTGTAGGATTTTTCACTTTAAAAATCTCCGTTCCGTAATATTCTAAACTGTATTTTATATAATTCTCACCCTTATGTCAATGGAAAATATAATTTTATAC
>OLQR01000338.1_pt1 | contig 37866 bp, 39 predicted proteins | sample 1671881 | NCBI WGS metagenome assembly OLQR01 (sample SAMEA3136623, study PRJEB25190) | human gut metagenome | biome: human gut; feature: human-associated habitat; material: faeces | place: Austria | collected 2013 | reverse complement strand
ACGCCCAGCCGCCGCTTTTTGCAATTTCTTCCAGTCTGCGCCGGTCCGGGCCGCTGGCTGTGGCGGTGTAGCCGTCTTTCTGCCAGCGGACGCGCCGCAGCCGCACGCCGCTGGCCGCCGCGCGGTTCAAAAATCGAAACGTCCTCGGCCCGGTCACGGAAAAGCGGAAGGTATCCGCCGCCCAAAATTCAGCCTTCATCGGGCGGCACCTCCCACTTGCTGCGCAGTTCCACCCGGGTAAACCGCCCGGCCAGGATCAATCTTTTCCCCGCGAAGGATTCTATCCGCAGTCCCTCGCCATACAATGTTACCAGGGTGTCGCCCATGTCCAGGCAGACGCGCTGCGGGGTGAAATCCAGCACACGGCGGCAGCCATCTGTCAACAGATTGCCGCCGCGCAGTTCCAGCTCCGGCAGGCGGTAGAAATCCCGGGGCGGCGGGGCGGCCATGCGGCGCAGATTGGGGCGCTCATACGGTTTGCGGGGGTGCGGCTTTTTCGGCTTCATGGCTGTTCCCTCCCCGCAAAAATCTGTCAGTCCAGTATACGCGGTGAGGTGCGCAATATGAACGTTTGCAGAAATCGGCGTTTTTTTACAGCGGCCGCGGCGGCTGTACTGGGGGTATTGGTACTGGCCGAGCCGCAGGCCGCGAAACAGGGGTTCGCCAGCGGCACGGCACTCTGTCTTGACAGTGTGCTGCCTGCGCTGTTTCCTTTTTTTGTGGTGTGTGAACTGCTGATGGCCGCCCCGCCACCCGCCGTGCTGCTGCGGCCTTTGCAGCGGGTGCTGGGGTTAGAATCTGCGGAAGCAGCCCAAGCGGTCGTGCTCTCCTGGGTGGGCGGTTACGCCGTGTGCGCAAGATTAGCCGGGCAGCTGTACGACGCGGGGAAAATTTCCCGCCGGGACGCTGTGCGGCTGCAAATTTTGGGGTGCTGCTCCGGGCCGGGGTTTGTCATTGGCTGTGTGGGCGGGCTGCTGCTGGGTAATGTGCGGCTAGGGGTCGTGCTGTATGCGGCACAGATCGGGGCGAATCTGGCGGCGGGGGTGGTTTGCCTTTTCGGGGTGTGTGGGCGCACGCGCGGGGACGCACCTGATCTGCGAGATGGCTGCGGGGGGCGATGCGCGTCACCGCCCCGCGGGCGGATGCAAGCGTCCGCCCCTACAGTGCAACAGGTCAGCATTTCAACCGCCATCACCTCCGCTGTCACATCCTCGCTGTCGGTCTGCGGGTGCGTGGTGTTTTTCCGGCTGGTAGGCGCGGTACTGGGGGCAGTGATTCCGCTGCCGTCGGTGTTGGTCAGCGCGGCGTTGGAGGTCAGCGCCGGGTGTGCGGACTTTGCGGTGCTGGGCGGGCAGGCGGCGCTGTACGGCTGCTGCGCAGTGCTCAGCCTGCTGGGGGTGTCGGTCTGGGCGCAGATGCAGCTCTTCGCCGGGGCAGCGTTCTGTCCGCAGGTGCTGCTTGCCAGCCGCCTGCTGCATCTTGTGTTTTTGCAGGGCATTTTACGGTTCTGCGTGCGGTTTTTGCCGGGGGATGTGGGGGTGTGCAGCACGCTTTCTGCCCGGATCGTACCACTTTTGCATCTGCCGCCCGACGCTGCGGCGGTGGGGTTTGTCTTTCTCTGCGCAGCCCTTTACAAGGCCTGGCAAAACCTTTATAATAAATAGTGGTATATTTTTGTATTTTGAGGGTGAGGCTAATGTTTAAAAAGCTCTACTATGGGGCCAATATCGCCCCAGCGTGCGCCTACTGCCTGCACGGTTCCACGGCAGCCGACCCCAAAATGATTCTGTGCAAGCACAAGGGCGTTGTTTCGCCCTACTACTGCTGCCGCAAATTCAGCTATGACCCCTTGATGCGGGTGCCGCGCCGCCAGGTCTTGCCGGAGCTGGACCCCCGGGATTTTACGCTGGACGATTAAGAAGGAGAAAACATGGACCACCCGAAGCTCGAAGCCCTCAAGAAAGCGTGGCATGAAAAACGTTCCGTCACGATGGTGTACATCCTGCTGCGCACCTCAGTCGTTTTGGTCATGCTGGCGCAGATTTTTAACCGCAATTTTGAAAACGCATTTCTCTGCGTTCTGACGTTGATTTTGTTCATGCTGCCCAGCACCTTGGAGCGCAAGCTGGACCTTGACCTGCCCAACACGCTGGAAATCATCATACTGCTGTTTATTTATGCGGCGGAAATCCTGGGCGAGATCGGCGCGTACTACGTGACCTTCCCCTACTGGGACACAGTCCTGCACACGCTGAACGGCTTTTTGTGTGCGGCCATCGGGTTTTCCCTTCTGGACATTTTGAATCGGCACAACGACGTGCGGTTCCACCTGTCGCCCTTGTATCTGGCCATTATGTCCTTCTGTTTTTCGATGACAGTGGGCGTCATCTGGGAATTTTTTGAGTGTACGATGGATCAGCTGTTCTTCCTCGATATGCAGAAGGACACCGTCGTCAGCGCGATTGGTTCGATCATGCTCGACCCCACCGGCGGCAACACACCCATTGTGCTGAAAAACATCACCGACGTCATCGTTGTGCAGGCTGACGGTACTCAGACCGCGCTGGGCCTGGGCGGGTATCTGGACATTGGCCTGCTGGATACGATGGAAGATTTGTTCGTCAATTTCATCGGCGCACTGACGTTTTCTATCATCGGCTACTTCTACGTGCGCAGCCGCGGCAAAGGCAAGTTTGCCAAGCGTTTTATCCCCGTCGCCAACAACAGCACCCCTATGGCGGAGGAGTCTGCCCCGGAAACCGGGAAAGACCCGGGAGGGCAGAAATGATTTCCACCTGTTGCTATGGCTCCCCACTGGGCGACATTCTTTTAGCGGCAGATGAAGTCGGCCTGATTGGGCTGTGGTTTGAGGGGCAGAAATATTTTGCCAGTACCCTGCCCGCCGCACATACCGTGCAGGAAACGCCGCCACTGACCCAGGCACGGTGCTGGCTGGATGTGTATTTCAGCGGTCAGCAGCCGGATTTTACACCGCCGCTGCACCCGGTCGGCTCCCCTTTCCGGCAGGCAGTGTGGACGCTGCTTTTGCAGATTCCCTACGGCCAGACGACCACCTACGGCGCACTGGCCCGGCAGCTTGCAGCCCAGACCGGCGCGGCCCGGGTATCCGCCCAGGCGGTGGGCGGGGCCGTGGGCCACAACGCGGTCTCCCTCATCATCCCCTGCCACCGCGTTGTGGGCACAAACGGTAGCCTGACCGGCTACGCCGGAGGCCTTGACCGAAAAATCAAGCTACTGGAACTGGAAAAGGCGGATATGCGGCAGTTGTTTGTCCCCTGCCAGGAGCACCGCCTTATAAAACTATAAATGCAGCAAAAGCCACAGCTCACCTGCCGTGGCTTTTGCTATTGCACAATTTCGTTGACGATCTCCCCGCTGCCGAGGCTACTTGACCGTACATAAAATCATAGTAGGTAGTCAAAAAGTAGTCAAAACCCACAATTTTAAACAGCATAAAAAAATAAGCGCTGAAACATCACGTTTCAGCGCTTATTTTATGGAGCTGGTGGCCGGACTTGAACCGGCGACCTGCTGATTACGAATCAGCTGCTCTACCAACTGAGCCACACCAGCACACAAGGCAACAGTAAATATTATACAGGTTTTTGCACAGAAGTCAATACCCTGCGGTAAAAAATATTTCTGCTGCCCTGGTGTAGGGGCTGCTTACTCGGCGTCCTCACAGAAGGCCTTGAAGGTCAGGTAGGCCATGTACACATCAGCCTTGGAGACGATCTCGAACGGAGAGTGCATCGAGATGACCGGCACGCCGATATCGATGGTGTCGATGTCTTGGTTGGCAACGTACTTGGCAACCGTACCGCCGCCGCCCAGATCCAGCTTGCCCATCTCGCCGATCTGCCAGATGACGTTATTCTTGTCCATCAGACCGGTCAGGTAGCTGACCATCTCGGCAGAGGCATCGCTGGTGCCGGACTTGCCGCGGGAGCCGGTATACTTGTAGATGGCCACGCCGCAGCCCGCGTAGGTGCCGTTGTCCGGTTCAAAGGCATCGGCAAACGTCGGGTCAAAGGCGGCCGTGACATCGGCGGACAGACACTTGGCGGCCTTGCAGGCGGTGATGTAGTCTGCCCCCTGCCCTGCGCAGAGCTGCTGCAGGAAGTGGAAGGTGTACATACTGTTCAGGCCGGTGACGCCATCGGAGCCGGTCTCCTCTTTATCAGTCAGCACGCAGACGGAAGTGTAGGCCGGGGTCTTCGTCTCGATCTCGGCCATCAGGGCGGGATAGGCGTCGACGCGGTCGTCGTGGCCGTAGGCACCGATCATGGCGCGGTCCAGGCCGATATCACGGGCCTTGTGGGCAGGGACGACCTCGATCTCGGCGCGGGTGAAGTCGCGCTCGGTGATGCCATAGGCCTCGTTCAGCATGCCCAGCACGTTCAGTTTGACGCGCTGCTCAGCGTCCTTATCAGCGATGGGCAGGGACGCAATGATGACGTTCAGTTCCTCGGCCGTGATGCCCTCGGCCAGGGTCTTGGCGTTCTGCTTGGCACCCAGGTGGGGCAGCAGGTCAGAAATGCAGAAAACCGGGTCGTCGTCCTTCTCGCCGATGCAGACTTCGACCTTGGTGCCGTCGGTGCGGTAGATAACGCCGTGCAGGGCCAGGGGGATGGTGGGCCACTGGTACTTGCGCACGCCGCCGTAATAGTGGGTGCGCAGGTAGCCAATGCCGTTTTTCTCAAACACCGGCACCGGGCGCAGGTCCAGACGCGGGGAGTCGATGTGGGCAATGTTCAGGTGGAAGCCTTCCTCCAGGCCCTTGGTGCCGATGGTGGCAGCCAGCACGCACTTTTCGCGGTTGATGGTGTAGACCTTGGTGCCGGGAGCGTAGTTCGTGCCGGGCACAAACTTCTGGTAGCCGGCGGCGGTCAGCAGCTTCTCGCTGTATGCGGTGGCCTCGCGCTCGGTCTTGGCGTTATCCAGGAAGGTCTTGTAACCCTCGCAGAAATCCTGCGCGGCAGCAATCGCGTCGGGCGCAGCGTCCGCCACGGTCTCATTTTTGTAGAGCAGGTTCTTGAGTTCCTCAGTGGTTTTCATCTTGAAAATCCTTCTTTCTTAGTTATATATCTCTGAGTAGCGTTGATAGCTCTCGGTGATTTTCTTTACATACTGCCGCATCTGCGGGTAGGGGTAATGATCCAGCGTGATGCCGTCCGACGAGTACTGCGTTTCTTTCAGCAGCGCGTCCACGGCCCCTACCCCATTGTGGTAGGCCGCCGCGGCGGTGGCCAGGTGGTCATCGTACCGCAGCAGGCAGTAGCTGACGAAATAGCTGCCGAAGCGGATATTCGTCTCGGGGTCGTAGAGATCGTCGAAGGTCAGATCCTCTGTCGGGGCAATTTTCGTTTTTATCCAGTCGAACGTGACCTCAGTAATCTGCATCAGGCCGCGTGCCCCGGCGTCGGAATCCACATTCGGGTCGAAGTTGCTTTCGGTGCGGATGAAGGCGTACAGAATCATCGGATCTATGCCGTATTTCCCGGCATAATACTCAACGTACTCCTCATAGCGCTGGGGGTATTCCCAGCGGTCTATCTTCTCCCGAAAGGCGGAAAACAGGACCGTGCCTGCCAAGGCCAGCACCAGCAGCACCGCCAGCAGCGGCAGAAACACAGACCTTTTGCGTTTTTGACGTTTAGCCATGTTCCTCCTTTTCCAGCTTTTGCAGTAAAAGCTGCAGCTTTTCGCGCAGCTGCTCTGGCGTGCCATCGTTGACAAGCTCGGCGGTGGCAGCTGCGCGCAGCGTCTCTAAAGGCGTCTGGGCGTCCAGGCGGCGGCGGGCCATTTCGGGCGCAATGTCGTCTCGGGCACAGATGCGGGCAACGCTGGTGTCATAGGGCGCGGTGACGAGAATCAAAGCGTCGCAGCGCTGTTCAAACGGCGTGCCGACGATGACCGCACCGTCCACAAAGGCGAGCTTCGCCCCTGCCCGTTCGGCGTCCGCCAGCGCAGCGTCGATGCGGCGCAGGATCTCCGGCTGGGTGATGGCCGTCAGCCGGGCTGTGCCCTCCGGCGTTGCAAAGGCGCGGTCCGCCAGCAGACGGCGGCGCACTTCGCCGTTTTCATCGGCTATATCCGTCCCGAACGCTGCTTGCAGCTGCGGGATGCAGGCCGAGCCAGGCAGCAAGACCTCCCGCGCCACAAGGTCTGCATCCACACAAGGATACCCCTGTGCGCGCAAAAAACTTGTCGCGCTGGATTTGCCGCAGCCGGAACGACCGGTAATGCCTACAATCTTCATAGTTCGACCACCCGGAACGCCGCCGCGCGGATCAGGCGGTTGTAGACGGCCATGGATACGCCGTCCTGCTCAGGGCAGCGGGCGTAGACGACCTGCGCGCCGTGTTTATCCAAATCGCGCAGCGCCGTGAACAGATGGTGCGCCTGGGTCACGCCGTCGTGGTTTTTGCCATATTCAATGAACGGCACGCCCAACTCGGCCCCCTCGCCGTCAAAGCAGAGTGCCCAGACCCCGGGGGCGGTGTGCTCTTTGACAAATGTTTTGTATTTGTCAAAGTTACCGTGGAGAATCGTGACCTGTGCCTTGGGGGCGTAGTGCTTGTACTTCATACCGGGCGAACGTGCAACTTCGCCGTCCTTGAGCTTTTCGAGAATGGCCGGGCTGACGAGGACTTCCTCACCGAGGACAGCTTCCATCTGCTCCTTCGTGACATAGCCGGGGCGCAAAAGCATCGGGTGCTCCCCTGTCACGGCCACAACGGTGGACTCAACGCCGACCTTCGACTCGCCGCCATCAAGAATCAGCGGCAGACGGCCGTCCATATCGGCCAGCGTGTCGGGAGCGTTCGTGGGGCTGGGCTTGCCGGAAAGGTTCGCCGAGGGCGCGGCGAAGGCGACGCCGCTTTCTTTAATCACCTGCTGCACGACCGGGTGGGACGGCATACGCACGCCTACGGTGTCCAGCCCTGCGCAGGTCACGTCGCTGACCTCGGGGCCGCGGGGCATGACCATCGTAAGTGGGCCGGGCCAAAAGGCGGCCGCCAGCTTTTTGGCGCGTTCGGGCACTTCGGAGACGATGCCGTTCAGCATTTCCATCCCATAGATATGCACGATGAGGGGGTTATCCTGCGGGCGGCCCTTTGCTTCAAATATTTTTTTCACCGCTGCGCCGTTGCGGGCGTCGGCGGCGATGCCGTAGACCGTCTCGGTGGGCAGGGCGACCAGCTCGCCCTGCTGCAGGAGCTTGGCGGCCAGTGCCACGCTTTCCGGCGTGATGGGCAAAACCTGTGTTTTCATATTACTTTCCTTCTTCTGTGCTGCTCTGTTTCAGCTTTTCTTCCCGGTCGGCCAGAATCAGCGGCTCGACCACGCGGTCCAAGTCGCCGTCCAGCACGCCTTGCAGGTTGCGCAATGTTAAACCAATGCGGTGGTCGGTCACACGGTCCTGCGGGAAGTTGTAGGTGCGTATCTTTTCGCTGCGGTCGCCGCTGCCCACCTGGCTTTGGCGGCGGGCGTTGTACTCCTCGTCGTAGGCGTCCTGCTTTTGCTGTAAAAGGCGGCTGCGCAGGACTTTCAAGGCGCGGTCCTTGTTCTCCCGCTGGCTGCGCTGGTCCTGGCATTCGACCACCATGCCGGTGGGCAGGTGGGTCACGCGGATGGCGGACGAAGTCTTGTTGATGTGCTGGCCTCCCGCGCCCGAGGAGCGGAAGGTATCGATGCGCAGGTCTTTCGGGTTGATCTCCAGCTCGACCTCCTCAGCTTCTGGCATGACGGCGACTGTCACCGTTGAGGTGTGGATGCGCCCTTGGGTCTCGGTTTCGGGCACGCGCTGGACGCGGTGGACGCCGCTCTCAAATTTCAGGCGGCTGTACACGTCGGGGCCTTCGACCGAGAAAACAATTTCCTTCACGCCGCCGAGTTCTGTCTCATTGGCGCTGATGGTCTCGCACTGCCAGCCGCGCCTGGCAGCGTACATCGTGTACATGCGCCACAGGCTATGGGCAAACAAGGCTGCTTCCTCACCGCCGGCACCGGCGCGAATTTCCAAAATAACGCTTTTTTCGTCGTCGGCGTCCTTGGGGATAAGCAGCAAACGCAAATTCTCTTCGCTCTGTGCCAGATTCCGGGCAATTTCGCAGAGTTCCTGCTGTACCATAGCAGCAAACGCCGGATCCGATTCGGCAGCCAGCATTTCTTTGGCGTCCTTCTCCTGCTGCTGCAGGTCGGTATAACGGCGGTATTCTTCGATCAAGGGGGTAAGTTCTTTGTAATCACGCATCATCCGCGCATACTCGTCGGCGTTGGCGGCCGCGTCGGGCGTGGACATTTTGTGGGCAAGCTCCTCATAGCGGCGCTCGACCTCATAAAGTTCAGTAAAATCCTGCATGGGTTCTCCTTTGCACATGGTCATTTTGTAGGGGCAAACAGTATTTGCCCGCGGAGCTTTACGGCTGCCGCCAAGTTCCCGGGTCGATGCAAGCATCGCCCCCTACACGCAGGGGCGGATTCCATACCCGCCCGAAAAAGTTGCCAATACGTTGTGCAAAGCCCGCTACTGCTCGCCCATGCGCAGAACTTTTTTGATGTTGCGCTCGATCTTGGCGCGGGGCAGCATAATTTCATGCCCGCAGCCCTGGCACTTGATTTTGAAATCCATGCCCACACGCAGTACATCGAAACGGTTCGCACCGCAGGGGTGCGGCTTCTTGGTCTGGATCACGTCCCCGACCTGTACGTCCATACGGCACACCGCCTTTCTTAAAAAATATCAGTTCTATTATAGTACAGCCGGTATTGTTTTGCAAACATCCCGCATAAAAGTTTAGCAAGTTATCACAAACACACCCTAAATTTTAGAAGAAATGAGGAACCGAAAATGTTGGAATTCAGAGCTGAAGGTCTTTGCCGCAACGCGAACCACCTGAACCGCGAGGAACTGAGCCGCTGCATGGCGAACGGCGAAGTGCTGCAAAGCACCGCCCTTGCCTACGATACCGAGCGTCGGCTGCGGTTTGAGCTGGGCGGTGTGCGGGGCATTATGCCCTTTGCGGATTGTGTGGACGCTGCCCCCGGCGAGACCGTGAAGGACATTGCCGTGCTGACCCGGGTGGGCCGCCCGACCTGCTTTGTCATCATGGGAACCGAGTTTGACGAAAACGGCGAGGAATATTACCTGCTCTCCCGCGCGGAGGCCCAGCGCCGCTGCCGGGCACAGTACCTAGACACGCTGGAAGCGGGCAGCGTCATCCCCTGCACCGTGACCCACATTGAAAATTTCGGCGCGTTCTGTGATATCGGCTGCGGCATTGCGGCGCTTTTGCCCATCGACTGCCTTTCGGTCAGCCGTATTGCCTCCCCCGCCGACCGAGTACAGGTGGGCCAGCAGCTTTTGTGCGCCATCAAGAACCGCGATGTGCAGGGGCGCATCGTGCTGACTCTGCGGGAGCTTTTGGGCACATGGAGCGAGAACGCCGCCTGCTTTGCCGCCGGGGAGACCGTCGTGGGTATTGTGCGCAGCGTCGAGGATTACGGCGTTTTTATCGAGATAGCGCCGAACCTGGCGGGCCTTGCCGAAGCAGACAACACCCTGCGCCCGGGCCAGGCCGTGAGCGTGTACATCAAGAACATCCTGCCTGACAAGATGAAGATAAAGCTCGTGGTGGTAAACAAAAATCTGGGCCAGCCCCTGCGGTTTGAGCCGCACTACTTTGTGACCCGCGGGCGGCTGAAGCGCTGGACCTACTCGACGCCCCAGAGCCGCAAACAGATCGAGACGGTATTTTGAATTTTGGCATCCCATTTTTGTCACTTTTGAAATTTGCCATCTTGCCACAGCCCGCCGCTGCGTGTATAATAAAGTAATGAAAATTTTTCGAGGAAGTGGTTGCGATGGCAGAAGCATTTACCGCCGGTGTGCGTCCCGGCGGCCTTACCGACGACACACAAATTCGCATTTTGCTCTGCTACCTGGTCAAAGTGGCAGGCCCTGTAAAGCGCGACACCATGCAGGGCGCGATCTTGCAGGAGCAGCTTGTCAATTATTTTGAGTTCGCCGACGCGCTGGTCGAGGTGGAAAAGCAGAAGCTCGTTACCATCGATGGCGAGGGGCGGTATGTTATCACCCAGAAAGGCTCCACCGTAGCCGACACACTGGCCTACGACCTGCCCCGCACCGTGCGGGAAAGCGCCATCCGCGCCGTGATGCAGATACGCAGCTGGAACCACCGCGCCGCGTCGAACCGTGCCGTGGTGCAGGAGACGGACGGCAAGTACAGCGTAGTCTGTTCGATTGGCGATATGGGCAGCGATGTATTCCGCCTGGAACTGGCCATGCCGGATAAGCTGACCGCAGAGATGATAAAAAACAATTTTATCGCCCACGGCAGCGATATCTATCCCAAGCTCATGGATACACTGACCCAGCCCGGCAGTGAGGATGATCGGCCGCCGGCAGCGCTGCAATAACACCTTCCCCCTTAGGGGGGGAAGCCTTTCGCCCCTGCACCCTTACGGGTGCAGGGGATTTTTTGTGCCATCCCCCTTGACAACTGTGCATAGCGTGTATATACTGTGAATATTGGATATGTACAGTTCGACTACAAGGAGCTTCTACACTATGCAGATTTATCTATCCAACGCCGGGCAGGAGCCGATCTACGCGCAGATCACGCGCCAGATCAAGCAGCAGATCTTGTCCGGTGCGCTGCGTCCCGGGGACGCGCTGCCCAGCATCCGCCTGTTGGCGAAGGAGCTGCGCATCAGCGTCATCACGACCAAGCGCGCGTATGAGGATCTGGAGCGCGACGGCTTTATCCTGACCCAGCAGGGCCGGGGCAGCTTCGTCGCCGAGCAGAACCCCGCCCTGCTGCGCGAAGAGCATTTAAAAAAGGTCGAGGACTGCCTGCAAGGCGCGGTGGACGCCGCGCGGCTGGGCGGTATCGGCTACGATGAGGTTGCAGAGACTCTGCGCCTTTTGTGGGAGGGCTGACCTATGGCAGCAAACGCCGCCGCTTTACGCGGCATCACGAAGCAGTACAAAGACTTTACTCTTGGGCCGGTTGATATGACCGTGCCCGCGGGCAGCATCGTCGGGCTGATCGGCGAGAACGGCGCAGGCAAGACGACGCTTTTGAAAATCCTCTGCGGCGTCAACCGGGCGGATGACGGCACAGTCGACCTGCTGGGCGGCTCTCCTGCCGATGCCGCCACTCGCGCTAAGATTGGCGTTGTGTTTGAGGATGCCTTTTTCTACGGGAGCTTCACCGCCGCGCAGGTTGGCCGCAGCATGGCGGGCGTGTATGGAGCGCGGTGGAATGCTGAAACCTTTGCCGGGTATCTGCGCCGATTTGGGCTGGACGCCGGCAAAAACTCAAGGAGTACAGCCGCGGTATGCGGTTGAAATTGAGCCTGGCTGCCGCACTGGCCCATGACCCCGAGCTGCTGGTGCTGGACGAAGCCACCGCCGGTCTTGACCCGGTGGTGCGTGGTGAACTGCTGGACCTGTTTTTGGAGTTCATCCAGGACGAGCGGCACAGCATTGTCATGAGCAGCCACATCACGGCGGACCTTGAGCAGATTGCGGATTCCATCGCGTACCTGCACAACGGGCAGCTGCTGTTTCAGGAGAACAAGGATGACCTTTTGCAGGAATACGGCGTGCTGCACTGCGGCGAGGATGTACTGACTTCCCTGCCCGCCGGGCTGGTGGTGTTCACCAGGCGCGGGGCCTATGGGTGTGAAAGTCTGGTCAGGGAACGGCGCACCGTGCAGGAGCTTCTGCCGGAGGCCGTCTGCGACGCAGCAAGGCTCGATGATATTATGCGGTTTTACAGCGGGAGGGATGCACAATGAAAGGGCTTTTGTATAAAGAATGGGCCACCCTGACAAGTTCCTACAAACAGACTGTATTTTTTATCGCGTTCCTCTACGGCGGCATCAGCATTCTGACCGGGCAGACCGGGATGGCCTATGCATTGCTCGTTGTATTTTCCATTCTGATCACCTCCACGATTTCGTTTGACGAGAACTCCCATTGGGACATCTACGCCCGCGCGCTGCCCGTAACACCCGCGCAGCTTGTGGGCAGCAAATACCTGTTTGGGCTGTGCGGGCTGGCGCTGGGCACAGTGTGTACGGTGCTGATCGTGGCGCTGAACAATGTGCTGCCGCCTCTGCTGTTCTGGCATACCTCGTATAAAGTACCGCCCCTCGAGTGTCTGGCAGCCCTGCTGGCCTGCGGCAGCATGGCGCTGCTGTTGGTCGCGCTTTTGCTGCCGCTGTCCTATCGGTTCAACAGTGTCAAGGCCCGCAGCTGGCTGTTTCTGATCATCGGTGTGCTCGGCGGTTGTATTGGGCTGGTCGCTTCCGTCTCGCCCGATTTGATGCATCTGTTCAATGCCTCCGACGAAGTGCTGCTGACGGGGCTGGTTGCAGCGTTTGTGGGGTTGCTGGCGGTGTATTTTGTGAGCTATAAGGTATGCGTGGGGATTTATAAGCGGAAGGAATACTGAGTTCCTGCCGCAATGTGCCCGGGCGGATATGGAATCCGCCCCTACGTGTGTGTGCGGCTCCCCTGCGGGCGAGCAATGCTCGCCCCTACAAGGGAGGCTTTATAGCAAAAAATCCTGTGCCCTTTTCGTGGGCACAGGATTTTTTATTGCTATTTTATTCGCAGCCCAGATATGCTTTGCGGACCTCGATGTTGTTGGCGAGCTCGGTGGCTTCGCCTTCCATCTTGATCGTGCCGGTCTCCAGGACATAAGCGCGGTTGGCGATCTCCAACGCCATCTTCGCGTTCTGCTCAACAAGCAGGACGGTCACGCCGTTGCGGTTGACTTGGCGGATGATTCTGAAAATCTCCTTGACCAGCAGCGGAGACAGACCCATGGACGGCTCGTCCAGCAGCAGCATCTTCGGCTTGCACATCAGGGCGCGGCCCATGGCCAGCATCTGCTGTTCGCCGCCAGAAAGCGTACCGGCGGGCTGGTTGCGGCGCTCCTTCAAGCGCGGCAGCAGATCGAACACCATGTCGAAGTCATTCTGGATGGCCTCTTTGCCGTCGCGGCGGGTGTACGCGCCCATCTGCAAATTCTGCTGCACTGTCAGGCCGCTGAACACGCGGCGGCCCTCCGGCACCTGGGCCAGACCCAGACGGATGATTTTATGCGGCTCCATCTTGCTGATGGTCTGGCCGCAGTAATCGATCTCGCCGCTCCGCAATTTCAGCAGGCCGGAAATAGCGTGCATCGTCGTGGTCTTGCCTGCGCCGTTCGCGCCGATCAGCGTGACGATCTCGCCCTCATTGACATGGAAGGACACATCCTTGATGGCGTGGATAGAACCATAAAAAACATTGATATTTTTGACAGAAAGCATCTCGCCCATCGTCAGTCACCTCCCAGATATGCCGCAATGACCTTCGGGTTGTTGCGGATGGATTTGCCATCGCCGCGGGCAATCACACGGCCGTAGTCCAGCACAGTGATCTCCTCGCAGATGCCCATGACAAAGTTCATATCATGCTCGATGAGCAGGATGGCAACGCCGAACTGGTCGCGCACGCTGTGGATGGTGTGCATCAGCTCTTCCGTCTCGTTGGGGTTCATGCCGGCGGCAGGCTCATCCAGCAGCAGCAGCTTCGGGTTCGTGGCCAGGGCGCGGGCAATCTCCAGCTTGCGCTGTTTGCCGTAGGGCAGCTGACTGGCCTTGTAGTTGGCCTCTTTATCCAGGTCAAAGATCTTTAGCAGCTTCATGGCCTCGCGGTTCATCTCGTGCTCTTTCTCTTTGAAAGCGGGCAGACGCAGGATGCCGGTCCACATACCGTACTTGATTTGGTTGTGCAGGCCGACCTTGACGTTGTCAATTACCGACATTTCGTTGAACAGGCGGATATTCTGGAAGGTACGGGCGATGCCGGATTTGCTGATAAGCTCAGGGTTCTGGCCCGTGATATCCTTGCCGTCCAGAACGATGTTGCCCTCGGTGGGCTTGTAGACGCCGGTCAGCATATTGAAAACCGTCGTCTTGCCCGCGCCGTTGGGGCCGATGAGACCATACAAGTGGCCTTTTTCAATCGAAAGGTCCAGCTGCGCAACGGCCTGCAGGCCGCCGAACGCAATGCCTAAGTTACTGACTTCCAACAGTGCCATTTACGCCACCCCCTTTTTCTCTTTTGCGTCCTTCTTGTCCGCGCCTTCCTTGCGGAAGCGGGCGGTCAGCCGCTTGCGCAAGGCGATCATTTCAGGACTCTGGTTGAAGATCATGACCACGATCAGCACGATCGCATAAATCAGCATACGGTAGTCGTTCATGCTGCGCAGCAGCTCGGGCAGGACGGTCAGCACGGCGGCCGCAATGACCGAGCCGCGCAGGTTGCCGATGCCGCCCAGAACGACGAACACGAGAATCAGGATGGAGGTGTTGTAGTCGAACTTTTTCGCGACCAGAGAGGAATAGTTCAGCGCGTAGAGTACACCAGCGATGCCTGCAAAGACAGCGGATGTGACGAACGCCATGAGCTTGTACTTCGTGATGGGGATGCCCACCGAGCGGGCGGCGATCTCGTTATCGCGGATGGCCTTGATGGCGCGGCCCGCGCGGGAGTTGACAAGGTTCAGAATGACCAGCAGCGTGATGATGACCAGCACGATGCCGACGGCGAAGGTGGAGGCCTTCTTGATGCCGGTGATGCCCATAGCACCGTTGATAAGCACCTTGCCGTCCACCTCCATGTTCAGCGAGGCGGTGTCCTTCAGCGAGAAGTGCAGACCGTGGGAATCCAGGCCCAGATAGCAGGCGTTCATGACGTTCTTTACGATCTCACCGAAAGCCAGCGTGACGATGGCCAGGTAGTCGCCGGACAGACGCAGGACCGGGATGCCGACCAACACGCCGAACAGGCCCGCCACAACGCCGCCGACTACGAAGGCCACCAGCATGGCGAGGGGCTGCGGGGCGTTTTCAGACAGCACCACATAGGCCAGCGTGCCGGAGAACGCGCCGACGCTCATGAAGCCGGCGTGGCCCAAGCTCAATTCGCCCAGGATGCCGACGGTCAGGTTCAGCGAAACGGCCAGGATAACGTAAGCGCAGATAGGCACCAGCTGACCGGAGAAGGAATTGGTCAGTGCGCCGACTGCACCCAGAATCTGAATGAGCACGTAGAAGCCGACGACGATACCCAGCGTAATGAGGTTGCTCTTGGTGGACTTTTTCATATTTTTCAACATAGCAGCCACCTCAAACCTTCACATTGACTTTTTTGCCCAGCAGGCCGGTGGGTTTAACGATGAGCACCACGACCAGGACAAGGAACACGATTGCGTCGGACAGCTGGGTGGAAATGTAGGCCTTGCTCAGGTTCTCGATGATGCCCAGCAGGATGCCGCCCAGGAACGCGCCCGGGATGGAGCCGATGCCGCCGAAAACAGCGGCCACGAAGGCCTTGATACCGGGCATAGCGCCGGTGGTGGGCTGCAAGGTCGGGTAGGACGAGCAGAGCAACGCACCAGCCACCGCCGCCAGCGCAGAGCCGATGGCGAAGGTCAGCGAAATGGTGGCGTTGACGTTGACGCCCATCAGCTGGGCAGCGCCGCGATCCTCGGACACAGCCTGCATGGCGTGGCCGGCGGACGTGTGGTTGACGAACCAGATCAGCGCCACCATGATGATGACGCAGGCGATGATGGTGACGACCGTCTCAGCGGAGATTGTCAGCTGACCGTCAAACAGGGAGATAGGCTTCATGCCGGAGACAACGGAGGTGAAGCTCTTGGGGTTGGAGGACCAGGCCAGCTGGGCCACCTGCTGCAAAAGGTAGCTGACGCCGATGGCCGTGATCAGGACAGCCAGGGACGGTGCTTCACGCAGCGGGCGGTAAGCGACGCGCTCGATCGTGACGCCGAGCACCGTGCAGACGACCATCGAAAGGACGATGGCCAGCACCGGGTTCATGCCCGCAGAGCCGAAAGCAAAGAAAACGACATAGCTGCCGATCATGATGACATCGCCGTGGGCGAAGTTCAACATCTTGGCAATGCCGTAGACCATGGTATACCCCAGGGCAATCAATGCGTAAACACTGCCCAGGCTGATGCCGTTGATCAGGTAGGATAAAAACTGCATTGCGTAATACACCTCACTCTATCTTTTCCCTGCCGGTCGATACGCCGCAGACAAGCAGGAAAATATAAAATTATCGTAGCACAAATCTGCGGCTAAAACAATGGGTTTGCCTGTATTTCCGACAAAAACAAGTGTTTTTGTCGGGAATCGTGCAGTGCAAACGAAAAAGGGCTGCCGAACCCTATGTCCGGCAGCCCCCATTGGCAACGGAAAAATCAGTTTACGTGCGCCGTGCCGGAATTACATGGCTGCGTAAGCGCCGTCCTTGATCACAACAGCCTTAGGAGCCTTGGAAACCGCACCGGAGGCATCCCAGGTCATGCCATCGCCGGTCAGACCGTCAAAGGTCATGCTGGTGAACTGAGCCTTGAGAGCATCGCAGACGTCAGAGGCATCCATGTCGCCGTTGATGCCGCCAGCAACCGCAGCCTGATAGATGGCGTAGACGACATCGTAAGCATCGGCAGCGAACTGGTTCGGGGTGTCACCGTAGGCCTCCTTGTAAGCGGAGACAAAGGCCTGCGTCTTTTCATCCTGTGCGTCTGCAGCGAACGGGGTCAGGAGCATCAGACCCTCGGCCAGAGAGGTGTCAAAGCCCTCGATGGTCAGGATACCGTCCATACCGTCGCAGCCAAAGAAGGTGGGCTCATAGCCGCTCTTGTTAGCAGCAATCAAAATCTGGGAAGCCTCCTGATAGTAGATGGGCAGGAACACCAGATCAGCGCCAGCCTGCTGGCACTTGGCAACCTGCGTGGACAGGTCAGACTTGTTGTCAGCGGTGAAGGCCTCTGCGGCAACGATCTCCAGCCCCTTGGCATCGGCCTCGGCCTTGAACTTCTCATAAATACCGGAAGAATAGGCATCGGAGGAGTCGTAAATGATGCCGACCTTGGTGCCGAGTTTGTTGTCTGCGATATAATCTGCGGAGGCAACGCCCTGGTTGGGGTCGGTAAAGCAGATCTGGAACACATTGTCGCCGCTCTCGATGACAGCGGGCGCAGAAGCGGAAGGCGTCATCATAAACAGGTTGTCATTGGCGGTCTCGGCGGCAACGGCAATGGACGGGGTGGTGGTGACAGGGCCGGCCAGAACCTGCAGGCCCCAGTCCTTCAGGGTGTTGTAGGCGTTGACGCTCTTCTCGGCGTCATGCTCATCGTCCTCGAACTTCCACTCAAAGACATCGCTGCCATTGGCGGCGTTGATCTCCTTGACGGCCAGCTCCTCGGCGTTCTTAACGGCCTGGCCGTAAATGGCAGCACCGCCAGTGACAGGGCCGATGCCGCCGATCTTGATGGGGGTGCCGGTGTAAGCGCCGGAGCCCTCGCCTGCTGCCTCAGTGGTAGCGGCGGTAGAAGCTGCCTCAGAGGCAGCCTCGGAAGAAGCAGTGTCGGTAGATGCGGTGGAACCGCAGGCGGCCAGGCTCAACACCATGGAAGCCGCCAGCACAGAGCTAACGAGTTTTTTCATTGTAATTCCCTCCTAAAAACACAAGCAGCACATTCGTAGGTCCGCACGACCCTGTGCTGTTTTGTTGAGTAAATTATAATCTTTTGTTCGCAAAAATGCAATAATACAAATTAACAGTGTTGCGGTGTGCATTTCCCCTATTTATGGGAAATTTCACAAAAATGTATTACAAAATATTATCAGGTTGTCATCTTGACATTTTGGCGCGACTTTTTTAGAGAAAACGCTTGCAAAATGTGGCAGAGTTTGTCATAATAGAAGATAATTTGATTGACTTTGTGAAAGGGGCATCATCGCAGATGAAACTTCTGGAGGAGCGCATTATGGAGCAGGGGCAGGTTCGTCCCGGCAATGTCCTGAAGGTGGATTGCTTTTTGAATCACCAGCTGGACGTAGACCTGCTGGACAAGATCGGTGAGGAGTTCTACCGCATCTTCAAGGACGACGGCATCAACAAGATTCTCACCATTGAGGCATCCGGCATTGCCATTGCCTGCATGACCGCGCGACATTTCAATGTGCCGGTCGTCTTTGCCAAGAAGGCCAAGAGCAAGAACATCGACGGCGACGTTTACACTTCCACCGTACATTCTTATACCTACGGCCGTGATTACGATATCACCCTCGCCAAGAAGTTCCTCTCCCCCGCTGACAAAGTGCTGATTCTGGACGACTTTCTTGCCAACGGCAAGGCCATGAAGGGCCTGCTGGATGTCTGCGCCCAAGCGGGTGCCACCGTGGGCGGCATCGGCATCTGCATTGAGAAGGGCTTCCAGCCGGGTGGTGCCGAGCTACGCGCCGCCGGGTACAAACTGGCAAGTCTGGCGATCGTGGATACCATGAGCGACGATCAGCTGACCTTCCGTGAGCAGTAACTTGCTGTCTGTTCCTTTTTATAATTTTATAATGTATAAAAAATCCCCGGATCGCTGTAATCACGGTCCGGGGATTCTTTATGCTTTACCCCTCCACCAGATCAGACGGCATGGACAGTGATGAAGCATTTTTTCGCTTTTCATGGAACTCACCAATCAAAAAGCCGCCCGCGCAAACGCGCAGACGGCTGAAGTTATACGATTGGATTAGCCCTTGATGGCAGCGGCGACTTCAGCAGCGAAGTCCTCGTTGCGCTTCTCCAGGCCTTCGCCCTTGGTGAAGTGGGTGAAGGAAGCGATCTTGATGTCGCCGCCCAGAGCCTTCGCGGTGTCGGCAACGTACTTCTTGACGTCCATGCCGCCGTCCTTGATGAAGGCCTGGTCGACCAGGCAGGCTTCCTTGTAGAACTTGCCCAGCTTGCCGATGGCCATCTTCTCCTTGATAGCGTCGGGCTTGTTGGCAGTCTTGGGATCGTTGGCCATCTGAGCCAGAACGATCTCCTTCTCCTTGGCCAGAACGTCCTCGGGCACGTCGGACTCGTTCAAGTAGCTGGGGTTAGCAGCAGCGACCTGCATGGCGATGTCCTTGCCGAAGGCAGCGAACTCGGGCTTGGCAGCAACGTCGTCAGAGGTCTCGAACTTGACGATGACGCCGTGGGTGCCGCCGCCATGGACATAGGCAGCGCAGTGGCCCTCATAGCGGGCAAAGCGGCGAACCTTGATGTTCTCCTTGATGACGAGGATCAGAGCCTTCAGGGCATCGTCAACCGTGCCGTCGCCCATCTTGCAGGCCATCAGGGCCTCAACATCGGCGGGGTTCTCGTCAGCAACAACCTTGGCCAGGTTCTTGGTGAAGTCAACAAACTTGTCGTTCTTGGCGACGAAGTCGGTCTCGGCGTTGACCTCAACGACAACAGCGCAGTTGTCGAAAGCGACGGCGTACACCATGCCCTCGGCAGCGATACGGCCAGCCTTCTTATTGGCAGCAGCCAGGCCCTGCTCACGCAGGATCTCGATAGCCTTCTCGAAGTCGCCGTCGGCCTGGGTCAAAGCCTTCTTGCACTCCATCATGCCGCAGTCGGTCTGCTTGCGCAGTTCCATAACGTCTTTTGCAGAAATAGCCATAGTTCTCAATGTCCTTTCTGAATTGGTTTGGGAAAAAATCAATCCTCTTTGGTCTCGGCGGCGGGAGCGTCCTGAACGCCCTGCTTGCCCTCCAGCACAGCGCTGGCCATGGCACCGGAGATCAGCTTGACAGCGCGGATAGCGTCGTCGTTGCCGGGGATGACGTAGTCGATCTCATCGGGATCGCAGTTGGTATCGACGATAGCAACGATGGGGATGTTCAGCTTGCGGGCCTCAGAAACAGCGATGCGCTCCTTGTGAGGATCGACGATGAACATAGCCTTCGGCAGGGCCTTCATGTTCTTGACGCCGCCCAGGTACTTGTCCAGCTTGGCCATCTCGAGCTCGAGCTTGACGACTTCCTTCTTGGGCAGCAGGTCGAACGTGCCGTCCTCCTGCATGGTCTTGAGCTGCTCCATACGGTCGATGCGCTTACGGATGGTGCGGAAGTTGGTCATCATGCCGCCCAGCCAACGAGCGTTGACGTAGTGCATGCCGCAGCGGGTAGCCTCGTCACGAATGGACTCCTGAGCCTGCTTCTTGGTGCCGACGAACAGGATCTCGCCGCCCTGAGCAGCGGTGTCGCGCACGAAGTTGTAAGCCTCATCCAGCTTCTTCACGGTCTTCTGCAGATCGATGATGTAGATGCCGTTGCGCTCGGTGAAGATGTACTTCGCCATCTTGGGGTTCCAGCGGCGGGTCTGGTGGCCGAAGTGGACGCCGGCCTCGAGAAGCTGTTTCATAGATACGACTGCCATTGTTTGTTTCCTCCAAAAATTTAGTTTTTACCCTCCGCACTGCGGGGTTTCTGTTTTCTAACCTTTTGGGCGTGTTACCGCAAAAAAGGCACAAAAAAACAGCGCAATGCGTGTGTATTGCCTTAGTATAGTACCATACCCCGGCGCAAATTGCAAGTGTTTTTTGAAAATTTCTCGTTGCAGGCACGTTTTTCGCCTATGCAAGCTGTTATGTGCAACAAAAAAGACCTGGCAGAAAACTCTGTCAGGTCTTTGTGGTGGAGAATACCGGGATCGAACCGGTGACCTCTTGCATGCCATGCAAGCGCTCTCCCAGCTGAGCTAATCCCCCATGCTGGCGTCGTCGTGAAGCACCCGCTCCTGACGACGTCATTTATTATAGCAAACCGTTTTCAGAATGTCAAGCGTTTTCCTGAATTTTTTCAAGGTTTTTTAGTCGTTGTTACGGCGGCCCAGCATTCGGACAATATACAGGAAGATGTTGATGAAATCGAGGTAAAGATTCAGTGCGCCGATAATGGACGCTTTGTGCAGCATGGCTGCATCCCCGCCGAAGTAGGAGTAGTAATATTTCAGCATCTGGGTGTCATACGCCGTCAGGCCCATGAAAATCAGCAAACCGACGGCGCAGAGCAGCAGGTCCGCAATGCCGAAGTTCAGGCCGAACATACTCAGCAGACTGCCCATCAGTGCGCAGACGATCAGCGCGACCAAGCCGCCCATCAGCTTGGGGCCCCAGCCGGTCAGGTCGCGGTCGGTGACATTGCCGTACACAGCCATGACGCCGAAGTAGACCGCACCGACGAGGAACGCCAGGATCAGCGTGCCGTAGTCGTACGCCAGGAAGATGGAGCTGAGGTTGATGCCGTTGAGCACCGCATAACCGAAGAAAAGTGCCGTCGCCGTGGAGGGCTGCAATTTTTGCACCCGGGCGGACAGGACAAACACCATGACCAGCTCTGCGATGGAGGTAAAGATGAACAGGCCGGAGTTGATAATCGGGAAAATCAATCCGGACGCAACCGCGCCAATGCCGACGCCGAACGTGACAAGCAGGCCTGCAAACATCCAGCCGAAGCTCTTGGACATAAACTCGGAAAGCGTACCAAAGGGGCTTTCCACATACGAAATATTTGAATAATTGCGATTCATAGTTGCAATCTCCTTTCTTTATGATGTATTATACAGGTATTTGCACAGCAAATCATCACTAAATTGTGAAATTCCCAAAACAAAAGGTGCATTATGTCCAAAAAAGAGCCGTTTGGTATTTACATTCATATTCCCTACTGCAAGGCAAAATGCCGGTACTGCGATTTTTACTCGGCCCCAGGTGCACGCGGCGTGCCGCAGAGCTACGTGGACGCACTGCTGCGGGAGCTGGCGAGGAACACCCGCCGCCCCGATACTGTGTATTTCGGCGGCGGTACGCCCGGGCTGCTGTCGCCCGCACAGGTCGATGCTTTGATTCAAGCCGCTGCCCCCTTGCCCGGCGCAGAAATCACCTTGGAGGCGAATCCCGACATCGTGACGTCCGAGACGCTGCGCGGGTTCAGGGCAGCGGGCGTAACACGCATCAGCTTTGGTGTGCAGAGTGCCGACGATGCCCAGCTGCGCCGGTTAGGCCGCACCCACACGGCCGCCGGGGCTGCGCAGGCGCTGGCTTGGGCGCGGGAGGCCGGGTTTGATGAGATTTGCGGCGACATTATGCTGGCACTGCCCGAGTACACGAACGCCGAGTTTGACCGCACGCTGGCGTTGCTGCGCGACGGCGGCTGCACGCATATCTCGGCCTATTTATTAAAGGTAGAACCGGGCACAGCCTTTTACCGCAGCCCGCCTGCAGGCCTGCCAGACGGCGATGCGGCGGCGGATTTTTACCTGTACGCCGTGCAGCAGTTGGAGGCTGCGGGCTACCGTCAATACGAAATCAGCAATTTTGCCCGCCCGGGCCACGAAGGGCGGCACAATTTGTTATATTGGAACTGCAACGACTACTGGGGCATCGGCCCGGCAGCCCACAGTTGCGTGGACAATGTGCGGCGGTTCTGGCCCGGGGATGTGCAGGGGTTTATTGACGGCACGATCCACGAGGAAATCGAGGGCGACTGCACAGTCGAGGATTATCTGCTGATGCAGCTACGGCTGGTCAGCGGACTGGATATCGCCGAGTACGAGCGGCGCGGCGGGCGGTTCACGGCGGCGCAACGGGCGTTCATGCGGCAGTGCGTGGGCCACGAGTATGCAACGCTGGATGGCAATGTGTTCCGCCTGACCCCCGCCGGGATGGTGGTGCAGAACGCGATATTGGCGGAATTGATGTGACAGGAAAAGCACGCCCACGCGATAGTTTTCGCGCGGGCGTGCTTTTTTATACTTCTTTTACCGGCCAGCCCAGCAGGTCGGCGGCGGTGCGGTCATGGGTGACCAAAATCGTGGGCCGCGCCCCTGCCAGCCGCTTTGTGGCGGCGACAGCATCAGCGACAAGCTCGGCGTCCATGCCGGTGAAGGGTTCATCCAGCAGCAGCGTGGCAGCATCCTTGCAGAGAAGCGCCCGCAACAGGGCGGCGCGGCGCTTCTGCCCACCGGAGAGCCGTGCAGCGGGCAAGGCCAGCTCGGCATCGGTAAAGCCCAAGCCGCGCAGCTCCCGCTCTGCCTCCTGCGGTGACAGACCATGGCCTGTCAGCGTCAAGTTCACGGTGGCGGTCAGCTGCGGGCAGAGGCGATCCTCCTGAAAGACGGCGGCGGGCGTTTTCACGCCTGTGACCGTGCCGGAGTCAGTCGTTTCCAACCCCAGCAGAATGCGCAGCAGCGTCGTTTTACCACAACCGGACCGCCCCATCAGCACCATAGGGCGGTCGACCGTCCAGCTGAAATTCTGCAAAACCGGCGTGGTGCCAAACTTCTTGCAGAGATTTTCTATCACAATGCTCATGTGCGCACCTCCCCGCAAAGGCGGGCTTTCACCGTGCGCAGGCCCCAGGCCGCTACGGCGGACAGCACCGCCGACAGCAGCACGATAACCAGCGTCCAGGCGAACACATCCGGTGTGGACAGCGTGATTTTGGCGCGGTAGAGCGCGTCTCCAACGCTGTGATCCGGCAGACCGATGACCTCCGCCGAGACGCCGCTCTTCCAGCACATGCCCATGGCGGCGATGCAGCTTTCGCAGAACGACGGGAAAATGCCCGGCAGCCAGATGTACCGCAGCCGTGCGGACAGCGGCAGACGGTAGACTTTCGCCATTTCCAGCAGCTTCGGGTCGGTGTCGGCGATGCCGCCCAGCACACCCGCGTAGACCACCGGCAGCACATGGGTAAAGCTGACAATGACCGAAAGGTTCGCGCTGCGCACCCAGAGCAGGGCCAGAATGACAAAGCTGGCGACAGGCATGGCGCGGATCAGCTGCATGGCCGGGTCAATGAACACCCGCACCCAATGCCAGCGCGCCCCCACCGCACCAAGAAGCAGGCCCCCCGCTGCTGCCAGCAGGAAGCCCGCCACTATGCGCAGCGCACTGAATACGATGCGCTGCCAGAACGCAGCCGTGGGTGCCAGCTGCGCCAGCGCCCCCAGCGTTTGCAAAGGCGTAGCCAGAAACAGCCCGCCGTGCCCCAGCCCCATGGCGGCAAACTGCCAAATCAGAATCCACACGAGGATAGCGGCGGCTTTTTGCCACAGCGGAGTTTGTAGGGGTCGATGCTCGCATCCGCCCCTGCAAGAGGGGATTAAATCAGATTTAGCCTGCATAGTAGAAGTCGTCGGCAGGCAGGGTGCCGCCCACACTGGCGGGGTCAGCGGCGTACAGAACGTTGAAGTACGTCTCGAGGTCGGTCTTCATCTCATCGCCGGTCTCAAAGACGATGTTGCACTGAGGCAGCGCCTTCTGGGCCAGAGCGGCCTTGGCAATGATGCCGTACTCCTCGCACAGGGCAGCGGTGCCTTCCAGGTCATTGTTTGCGGCCTCGACGCTGGCGGCATAGCCGTCCATGAAAGCAGCGAACGCCTCGGGGTCATTCTCGACGGCATCCTTGCGGACGACCAGAACGCCGGTGACGAGCTTGGAACCGGCCACCTTCTGCCATTCCTCGTTCATGTCCAGGGCAACGCGCAGGCCCTCGACCTGGGACAGGGCGCTGGTGACGAAGGGCTGGGGCAGCATGGCAATGGTCGCCTCACCGGCCTGGACTTTGCTCAGGGCCTCGGTGGCCTCGCTGCAATACTCGATGGTGACGTCGCTGTCGGGATCGATGCCGTTCTCGCTCAGGACATAGCGCAGGACGTACTCAGGCGTTGCTCCCTTGCCGGTGGTGACGATGGTCTGGCCTTTCAGGTCCTCGACCGAATTGACAGTCTCGCCGTTCTCGACGATGTAGAGCACGCCCAGCGTGTTGATGCAGGCGACTTCGACTGCACCGTTGGTCTTGTTATACAGGGTCGCAGCCAGGTTGGCGGGCACAGCGGCGGCGTCCAACTCGCCCTTGACCAGCAGCGGGACGATCTCGTCAGCCGCACCGTACATCGTGAAATTGTAGTTCTCGGCAACCTCATCGGCCATCAGGTTGACCAGGCCCATCGTGGTGGGGCCTTTCAGACCGGCAATGCGCAGGGCAGCCTCGGCGGCATCGGTGTCGGCGGACTCGTCGGTGGCAGGCTCGGCCTCGACGGTGGATTCAGCGGCAGACTCCACGGTGGACTCGGCCACGGATTCCACAGTGGACTCGCTGACAGCGGCGGTAGCGCCGCAGCCAGCCAGAGATGCACAGAGAGTAAACGCCGTAACAGCGGCGAAAACACGTTTCAACTTCATAAAAATCTTATCCTCCTTGTTGCTTTTGCGGCCCTACTATACTATAATAAATGTGAATTGTCTGTTGCACTGGCAACAGGATACCCTTTTGTAACCATCCAAGGAGCCGTATGGACTACACACCCTACTACGAGACGATGCGCCGCACCCGCCTTTTGCGCGGGATGACCGACGCCGAGCTGGACACGCTGATGACCTGCTTTGCGCCCCGGGTGCGCCGCTATGCCAAGGGCGAGCTGCTGCTGATGGCTGGGTACGAGACGCGGGAAGTCGGCCTGGTGCTGGAAGGTTCCATCACCGCCAGCAAGCCGCTGGCCGACGGCAGCACGGTCGTTATCTCCCACATGGGGCCGGGAGGTGTGTTTGCCGATGTTTTGGCCGGTGGGCGCAGCCGCAGCCCGGTCAATGTAGCTGCTGCCGAGCCGTGCCTGGCGCTCTACCTGCCCTGCGAGGCGTTGCTGCGCCCCTGCGCCGCGCTGCACAGCGCCCATTTGAAGCTGCTACAGAACTGGCTGGAAACCATCAGTGACAAATATTTTGCGCTGGACCGCCGTTTGGAGCTGATTTGCTGTAAGAGCCTGCGTGGGCGCATCTGTATGTGGCTGCTGGAACAGCGGGAGCGCTGCGGCGCGGACACCTTTACCACCAGCATGAACCGCACCGAGCTGGCTGCCTTTTTGAACTGCGACCGCAGTGCGCTTTCCCGCGAGTTGAGCCGTATGCAGGAGGAAGGGCTGATCGAGCTGTTCCGGGGCAGCTTTAAACTGCCGGATCCCGAGCGGCTGCGGGCCGCCTGCCCATAAAATTTTATCATTTTATTTTTAAGGAGAAAATTTATGATACCAAGACTTCCAAAAATCTGCACCCAGCTTGTAAAGTGTATTTATATCGGAATTTCGCTTTATATCCTAATTATTGTTACTACAACCAGTCCTTCCAGCCTTTTTTTAACAATAAAGCCTTTCCTTTTTCCCAATCTTGTCTTGCTTACCGCTTCTGTTCTTTTGGTCGTCGCTATTTTTTCTTTAGGATTCTTACCAACTAATCTTTTCCATCATACCCCCCCCCCAGAGCAACTGCACAATACTTGATAAGCTCGTTCTTCAGCTTACTCTTTTTGCCATTCCCATACAGTTCTACCTAACTTGCAATTACTATTTTCGCACCGGGTGGGATGTCGGAGCACTAGATGCCGGTGCAGATGCTCTGCTTTTAGGTAATGCTGACTCTGTGTCTTCATATCTAAGTATTTATCCTAACAACATTTTGCTTTTCTTGGTAATGAGTATCTGCAAACAATTGGACGCACTCTTTGGAATCATCAGCCCCAGTAATGGCATCCTCCCTTTCATCCTTTTGAATTGCGTTATCTCTTCAGTAACCGGTTGGTTGACTTATCAGAATGTTCTACACTTTTGCACCCATCGATGGGCTATAATTGGCTTCGTTCTATATTGGGGTCTTGTTGGAATTTCTCCTTGGGTCGGTATTCCCTATAGTGATTCTCTTGCCTTGGCTTTTCCCTCTTTAATTCTTTTTTTGTATACACATAATTTTACCCCAATTCTCAAATGGAACCTCATCGGATTTCTTTCTGGAATTGCTTATAATATAAAACCTCAAAGTTTCTTGATTTTTATTGCCATTGTTATCATCACATTTTTTCATTCAAAGTTCTCCGATTTATACAAAAATTCTGTGGTTTGTATCATTTTTATTCTTTCATTTTTTGTTTCTCTCCTATTTCCAAAATTTTTACTGTCTCCCATGGGAATTACTTTAGATTCCAACCAAAGTTTTGGTTCAGCTCATTTTCTAATGATGGGTGTCAATCCACGTACCCATGGATACTATGCTTCGGAAGATATTGATTTCTCATCGTCTTTTTCAAACAAAGGAGATCGCAACCGTGCTAATCTACAAATTTTTCTCCAACGCATGAAAAACTATGGCTTTGCAGGATACTTGAATGTTTTGCACGACAAAACCGCTTATACTTATAATGATGGAACTTTTGCATGGTCTGTTGAAGGAAACTTTTGGGACACGATTTATCCCATGGAAAATAATTTTATTTCTCCCGCCATTCGAAGTTTCTATTATACGGACGGTTCCAACTATAGTATTTGGTGTACATGGGCGCAATTTTTATGGTTAGCCACACTACTTTTTTCATCATTCAGTGTACTAAGCAAACAACATAGCAAGCCTTTATCCGTATTGCAATTAACGCTCTGCGGCTTATTCATATTTGAAATGCTTTTTGAAGTCCGCGCACGTTATATATACACTTGCGCACCACTTTTTATCGTGTTAGCCGTTATCGGTTTACGCAATATTTATCAGTTCATCCAGTTACGCTTGAAGCACATTTCTAATAACTTATTTATCGAGGTTAAATAAAACATGAACAACCGCACTGAACCGATTTTGTACATCGTCATCCCCTGCTACAACGAGCAGGAGGTTTTACCCATCACTGCGCCGATGTTTTTGCAGAAAATTAACGACCTGGCCGCTGCGGGCAAGATCAACCCGGACAGCCGCGTGCTGTTTGTGAACGACGGCTCAAAGGACCGCACCTGGGAAATCATCAACGAATTGGCCGCCAGTGACGAGCATTACGTCGGCATCTGCCAAAGCCGCAACCGCGGCCACCAGAACGCCGTGCTGGCGGGCTTGATGGAGGCAAAGAGCCGCTGCGACATCACCATTTCCATCGACTGCGACGGCCAGGACGACATCAACGCCATGGACGGCATGGTGGATGCCTACCGCGACGGCTGCGATATCGTCTACGGCGTGCGCAGCAAGCGGGATACCGACACGTTTTTCAAGCGTTTTACCGCCGAGAGTTTCTACAAAATCTTGAATGCCATGGGTGCGGAAGTTGTCTTTAACCACGCGGACTACCGCCTGATGAGCGCCCGCGCACTGGAAGAGTTTGCGAAATTCAAAGAGGTCAACCTGTTCCTGCGCGGCATGGTGCCGCTGGTGGGCTTTAAATCCACCTGCGTGACCTACGAACGCCACGAGCGCATTGCGGGCGAGAGCCACTATCCCCTGTCCAAAATGCTGGCGCTGGCTTTCGACGGCATCACAAGTTTGTCCATCAAGCCGATTCGGTTCATCACCGGCTTTGGCGTGTTTGTGGCGCTGGTCAGCTTCATCGGCGTGCTGTGGGCTGTCATTGAGGCCGCCATGGGCCTGACTGTTTCCGGCTGGGCATCGATGACGAGCATCATCTGCTTTGTGTCTGGCGTGCAGCTGATTTGCCTGGGCGTGATCGGTGAGTACATTGGCAAAATCTACCTGGAATCCAAGCACCGCCCGCGCTATATTATCAGCGAAACGACGCCGAATTTTGGTGAAGCCAAGGAGGATGCACAATGAGCCGCCAGGTATGGAAGGGGTCTACCCTGCTGAACCCGGAGCCGCCGGTGTTGGTCAGCTGCGGCAGCCCCGACAAGCCGAACCTTATCACCGTGGGCTGGACCGGCACCATCTGCACCCAGCCGCCGATGCTGTCCATCAGTGTACGGCCCGAGCGGTACAGCCACCATTTAATTCAAGAAAGCGGCGAGTTCGTCGTGAACCTGCCCACCGAGAGCTTAGTCCGGGCCATCGACTGGTGCGGCGTCAAGAGCGGCCGCGACGTGGACAAGTTTGCCGCCATGCACCTGACCGCCGCCCCCGCCGCCAAGGTGGGCACGGTTTTGGTCGAGGAAAGCCCGGTGAATTTGGAGTGCAAGGTCACGCAGGTCATTTCTTTAGGCAGCCATGACTTGTTCTTGGCGGAGTGCGTCGCCGTAGATGTGGACGAGCGGCTGCTGGATGAAAGCGGGAAATTGTGCTTGAATAAGGCAAAGCTGATTGTGTACAGCCATGGAGATTACCTGGCGCTGGGGCGCAAACTGGGCAGCTTTGGGTATAGTGTCAGGAAGAAGAAAAAGGCGATCAAAAAATAATAGGGGCAAATTCCATATCCGCCTCTCGGTTAGAAGGCCGCCGCGCTGTAAAGGCAAGGTTGCGGGCCGCAGATGTGCGATCCCTACAACTCTGCTAAAGCACAAATAAAAACACCGTTCACAGAGATTTTTCTCCGTGAACGGTGCTTCTTTTTTACAATATTCCCTTACTCTTGAGGATGCCGACCAGCACTACGATGACCAGAGCGGCTACGCAGACGCCGATGAAGATGTCTATGTATTTCAGCGGAACCTTGCGGAATTTCTCGTAGAAATTCTCAAAGGCATTCAGCTGGCTGCGGTCGTGGCGGTCGGGTTTCTTTTCGGTCTCGGGAGTAGTCTTTTCTTCGCCCATAGGTTACTTCTTCGCCAGGTACTTGCGCAGGTCAAGGGCAACGGCGATGACGATGACAAGGCCCTGTGCAATGTAGGTGTAGGCGGGGTCGACGCCGAGGAACTGCAGGCAAATCTTCAGGACTTCAAAGACCAGAACACCGACCAGAACGCCGGAGACCTTGCCGACGCCGCCGTTGGTGGAAACGCCGCCGATGGTGCAGGCTGCGATAGCTTCCAGCTCATAGCCGTTGCCGGTGTTGGTGGAAGCGCCGCCGGCCTTTGCGCCGACGAGGAAGCCACCGAGAGCATACATGCAGGAGGCCAGGATGTAGATGCGGATCAGGGACGCGGTGACGTTGACACCGGCAACCTGAGCGGCGTTCTCGTTGCCGCCGATGGCGTACATGTACTTGCCGTGACGAGTCTTATTGTACAGGAACCAGAAGAAGATGCCGACGATCAGCGCAAAGATGGCCAGGAACGGGATGGGGCCCAGCGTGCCGCTGGCAACGGTCAGATAGCTCTGCTTGTAACCGCCCATGGGCTGGTTGTTGGTGATGACGGAGCACAGGCCGTAAACGATGGTCTGCATGCCCAGCGTAGCGATGAAAGGAGGAACCTTCAGGAATGCGATAATGCAGCCGTTGATGGCACCGAAGCAGGCCATGATCGCCATGACGATGAGCAGGGCCACGGGCCACGGAATATCGGGCAGCCAGGGCAGCATGCGGGCAGAGTAGTCAACGCTCTGCAGCAGCATGGCGGAGAAGCAGGCGGCCAGGCCGACCTGACGGCCGGCGGACAGGTCAGTGCCCTTGGTAATCAGGCATCCCGAAACGCCGCAGGCGATGATGAAACGCGGGGCGACGTTCAGCAGCAGGTTTTTGCCGTTTGTCTCGGTAAAGAAGTTCTGGGTCGTGCAGCCGACGAAGAGGGCCAGCAAAATGATCAGAATAATGATCGCGTTATTGGACAGGAATTTTTTAAAGTTGAATTTTTTCTCCATTTTCGGATTCCTCCTTATTCAAACTGGGTAGCCAGCGTCATGATGTTCTCCTGGTTCGCCTTATCACCGTCGATAAAGCCGGTGCAGCGGCCATCGCACATGACCATGATGCGGTCAGACATACCGATCAGCTCGCTCATTTCGGAGGAGATCATGATGATGCTCTTGCCCTGTTTGGCCATCTCGGCGATGATGCAGTAAATTTCATACTTTGCACCGACGTCGATACCGCGGGTCGGCTCGTCCATGATGAAAACATCGGGGTCGTTGGCCAGCCAGCGGGCGATCAGCACCTTCTGCTGGTTACCGCCGGACAGCGATTGAATCTGCGTTTTGGAGGACGGCGTCTTGATGGACAGCTTGGCGACATTATCCTGCACGAGCTTTTCGATTTTGTTGTCGTCCAGCATGATGCCGCCGATCAGATACTTGTTCAGCGATGCAATGGAGACGTTATCCGCAATGGAAAGCACACCCAGAATACCGGTCGCGCGGCGGTCCTCGGTCAGCATGGCGATGCCGTTTTTGATGGCGTCCTGCGGCTGGTTGATGGTCAGTTCCTTGCCCTTATAGGTGATGGTGCCCGACGTGTGGCAGCGCAGACCGAACAGACCTTCCATCAGCTCGGTGCGCTGGGCACCGACCAGACCCGCAACGCCGAGGATCTCGCCCTTGCGGACGTTGAAGTTGACGTGACGGAAGCTCTTGGGGTTGATGGATGTGAAGTCCTTGACCTCAAACACGACCTCACCGGGTGTATTCGAGCGCGGCGGGTAGAGGTTCGACAGCTCACGTCCGACCATCTTGGTGATGATCATATCGGTGGTCAGTTCCTTGGCCTCCCAGGTGCCGATGTACTGGCCGTCGCGCATGATCGTGACTTCGTCGCTGATGCGAAGAATTTCGTCCATCTTGTGGCTGATGTAGACGATGGAGACGCCCTTGGCGCGCAGCTCGTTCACGATGGTGAACAACGCCTCGACCTCGGCCGCCGTCAGCGAGGAGGTCGGCTCGTCGAGGATCAGCACCTTGCAGTCTGCGGAGACCGCCTTGGCGATCTCAACCAGCTGCATCTGGGAAACGCTCAAGGTTCCGAGCTTTGCGTGCGGATCATAATTCAGGTGGACTTCCTTTAAGACCTTGGCCGCATCCTCGTACATCTTGTCGTGGTCGATGACGGTGACGGGTCCGTATTTCTTGGTTGGGTAGCGCCCGACGTAGATATTCTCGCCGATGGAACGCTCCGGGATGGGCTGCAGTTCCTGGTGCACCATCGCAATGCCGCGGTTCAGTGCATCCAGAGGTCCCTTGATCTGGACCTCCTGTCCCTCATAAATGACCTTGCCTTCGTCCATGTGGTAGATACCAAACATGCACTTCATCAAGGTAGACTTGCCCGCGCCGTTCTCTCCCATCAGCGCATGGACGGTGCCGGGTTTCAATTTCAGCTGTGCGTGATTCAGTGCCTTGACGCCGGGGAACGTCTTGACGACATCACACATCTCCAAGCGGTACTCTGACAATTCGCTGGCCCCCTTTAATCTTTTGTAACCTTTTCACGAAAAAAGGGTGCGTGCGCCTGCGCACACGCACCCCGATTGTTCTGGTTTAAGCTGTGGCTTTTGTCAAATTACTGGAAGTCCTTGACGTTGTCAGGGGTAACCTTGACGTAGTCAACGTAGACGCTCTGGCTGCCAGCCTCGAAGGTCTTGCCGCCCAGCAGCTCCTCCATGGAAGCAACAGCCTGCGTAGCCTGACCCTTAGCGTCGTTCAGAACGGTACCGGTCATGTTGCCGTTGGCAACTTCGTTCTTGGCAGCGTCCAAAGCGTCAACACCGACGAGGTAGATGTCCTTGTTAACGGTGCGGCCGGCAGCCTGAATAGCCTGCAGAGCGCCGATAGCCATGTCATCGTTGTTGCAGAAGACGACTTCAATCTGATCGCCGAACTTGGCGAGGTCGTTCTGGCAGATTTCCTGGCCCTTGTTACGGTCCCAGTCACCGCGCTGCAGGTCGAGCTGCTCGACCTCAACGCCGGCATCGGTCAGAGCCTTGACGGAGTACTCGGTACGCAGCTGAGCATCGATATTCTCGGGGTCGCCCTGAATCATGATGTAGGAAACCTTGCCGTCGCCGTTGATGTCACCCTTGTTCTCAGTGTCGAGGATCAGCTCGCCCTGGAAGGTGCCGGACTGAGCAGCGTCGCAGCCAACATAGACCAGCTTGTCGTAAGCGGACATCTGATCGGCGGTGGGCTCACGGTTGATCAGGACGGTGGGAACATCGGCACCCTTGACGGTGGAGATGATCTGGTCGGCAGCGGAGGTCATAACGGGGTTGATGATCAGTGCGTCAACGCCCTGGGTGATGAAGGTGTTGATCTGCTCGTTCTGCTTGGCCTGGTCGTTGTTGCCGTCGACGATGGTAACTTCGTAGCCCTTGCCCTCGAGGATCTCCTGCAGAGCATTACGGTAGGTGGTCATGAAGGCATCGTCGAACTTGTAGATGCAGACGCCGACCTTACCGCCCTGAGTGGCCTCGGTAACGCTCTCAGCTGCGCTCTCGGCAGCGGACTCGGCAGCGGAGGTGGACTCGGCAGGAGCAGTGGACTCTGCGGTAGAGGTGGAGGCAGAGCCGCCGCAAGCGGCGAGGGATACGGCCATGCAGCCCGCGAGGGCCAGAGCAGTGAGTTTCTTCATGATAAGTTTCTCCTTCTTTTTAAGCAGTGGATTTTTTCCGGGTCGCTTGTAGAGGGGCGAACCCTGTTGACAGTTATTATAATACTCGGGGTGTGGGGAAAAAACAAGGTGAAATTTCACCGACGAAAAGGGGAATTTTCCACCGTTTAGGACAGTCTGCCCAGTTGAATCGGTTCCATTTTGTGCAGTTTGCGCAGCAAAAGTGACAAAATGGTTATAGGCGTTTGATTTTTGTAAGAATTTTTAGGGGTAAAAAAGAAAATCCTCCCTCGTTTACGAGGGAGGTAAGCCCGAAGGGCCGGAGGGAGTTGCGTAAGGCAGACGGTCGTTTATGGGAAAGCTGCGGGCCGCACATGTGCGGCCCCTACAGCACGGCTGCGTTTTAATGCAGCAACCATATGGAAAACGGCCCGGGAGGGATACATATTTCACTCAAACGGGAACAATGCCTTTTGCTTATCCATGGCGAACACATTGTCCCGGGTGATGATGCGGGTGGTGGTGACGGTGGATTCTTCCACGCTGCTCCCCTGCCCGGCCAGCAGCTTGTAGGCGCTTTCGACGCCGAAATAGCCCATACCGTAGGTATTCTGCACGATCAGCGCGTCCACCACGCCGATCTGTAAGGCGTCGATGGTCTCGATGTTCGAGTCGAACGCCACCAGCCAAAGATCATCTGCCCGCTGCATCTGCTGCACGGCGCGGGCTGCGCCCACGGAGGTGGCCTCGTTGAAGGCAACCAGCACGTTGATTTCGGGGTGCTCACGCAGCATGGACAAAGCCTCGCTGCGGGCGCTGACGGCGTTGGAGTGGGTCGGCATGGCGGCGACGACCTCTGCCCGGCCACTGTCCGCAAAAGCGTCGCGTGCGCCCTGCTCGCGGTCGCGGCCATTGGCACCATTGACCTCGTAGTTGATAAGGCCGACGTAGAGCTGGCCATCCATGCCGTCCAGGGCGCTCTGGGCGGCCATTTGGCCCGCGCCGTAGTTGTCCGCGCCGATGTAGGCCGCCACATGGGCGGAGTCCACCGCCGAGTCAATGCCGATGGTGGTCACACCCGCCGCGGCCGCGGCATCGATGGCGGCAGCGTTCTTTTCATAGTCGATGGCGGAAAAGACAATGGCCTGTGCACCGTCCTCGACGGCCTTCTCGATCATGCGATCCTGTTCCTCGTAGTCTTCCTCGCTGTTGGGGGCCGCGATGGTCAGCTGCATATTGTACTCGGTGGCGGCAGCCTCCGCGCCGGTAAAGACAGCGTTCCAGAACTCCGAATCCTTGGATTTTGCCACTAACGCCACCTGGTAGCGGGCCGTGTTGCTGTCCGTGGCCTGCATGGCACAGCCCGCCAGCGCCACCGCCAAGGCCAGCGGCAGCAGACGTTTAATGCAGTTTGTCATAGTCTCCCTCCCTGTCCTCCGGCACGCGCGGAGTGCGAATGGTTACGGTCGTGCCCTCGTAGGGGGCACTGACGATGGAGATGCCGTAAGCCGCGCCGAAGTAGATGCGCAGCCGGTCGTTGACGTTCTTGACACCGATGCCGGTGCGGTCGCTGGGTTCGTTCTGCAAAAGTGCCGCCACCTGCTCCGGCTCCATGCCGATGCCGTCGTCCGCCACAATGAGCAGAATATCATCACCGTCGAGCTTGACCGTGATCTCAATATGGCCGGAATCGACCATCAAATCCAGGCCGTGGACAATGGCGTTTTCGATGATGGGCTGCAGGGTGATTTTGTTGCACAGACAGTGCAGGCAGCTCTCGTCCACCGTGAAATGATAGGTAAACTGGTTCTTATAGCGGTATTTTTGGATTTGCAGGTAGGCTTCGGCGTGCTGCAGTTCTTTTTCAATCGGGATCAGTTCGTGCCCACGGCTGATGCTGATGCGGAAGAGCCGCGCCAGCGCATGGACCATTTGCACAGCGTCTGCATTTTTGCCGCGTTCGCACATCCAGGCGATGGAATCGAGCGTGTTGTAGAGAAAATGCGGGTTGATCTGAGCCTGCAGCGCCTTGAGTTCGGTCTTGCGCAGCACAACTTCCTCCTCGCGCACGGTGGTCATCAGCCGCTGGATACGGCCCACCATATGCCCGAAGGAATCCGAGAGGTTCTGCACCTCCCGCGTGCCGCGCACCGACTGGAACGCAAAGTGGTCGGCGTCCTGCTCAAACTGCTCCATGGCGGTTTCCAGCTGCTGCAAGGGGCGGGACAGCGAGCGGGACAACACCCAGCCCACGATGAGCGCCGCAAACAGGATCAATACGGCGGTAGCCACAGCGATGCGGGCCATCTGCCAAAAGCTCTCGTTGACGGTCTCGTCGATGTAGCTGACACCGACGACGCGCCACGGGCTGCCCGGCACGCGCTGGACGCTGTAAATGACGGTATCCTCGACATAGGTGCCGTCGCCAAGGCAGGCCAGACGGCCCGCTTCCTCCTTTTTCAGGCCCGCGTACAAAAGCTGCTGCTGCGGGTGGTAGACCATGTTACCGCGTTCGTCCATCAGGTAGCAGTAGCCGTGCTGGCCAATGCCGACGTTGCTGATGGTGGCAGCCAGCTCCTTGAAGCTCAAATCCACCGAGAGCCAGCACCGCGCAGTGTCACCTTCCGGCACGATACGGATAACCGACACAACCCAGGGGTAGTAACCTTCAAAAATCGACTCGACGTGGGGCGTGCTGATGTAGCCGTGGCCCAGGCGGCGGGCGGTGGTCAAATCAAAGGAAAGGTTCCGCAAAATCGCATCCTTGGGTTTGCGGCCCTCCTGCGCCCAGCAGTCCAGCAGCTGGCCGTCTGCATCGTAGGCGGTGATGGCTGCGACCTCGGGCCGGGCGGTGAGGAACGCGCTCAAAAAGGCGTCGCGGCGGGCGGTGTCGTCGTCCAGCCGCTCCATGACGATAGAGACGGCGCTGTCCATTGTGCTCACATAGTTGCCCACGGTCCCCACGACCTGGCTGACGGCCTGGGCACTGTTCGTGCGGGCGGCCTCGATCACGGCGCTGCGGTAGCTGCGCAGAAACAGCGTCGTGCAGAGCGTCAGCACCGCCACCGCCACGGCGGAAATCAGCGCGGCGGCCAGGGGCGCAGTGCGGGGCGGGCGCTTCATGCGTGGGCCTCCCCCGCTGCGCGGGCGCGGCGCAGGGCCACCGGCGACGTACCGCTGTACTTTTTAAAGCAATAGCTAAAGTAGTGCTGGTCTGTATAGCCGCAGCGGCGGGCGATTTCCTGTATCTGCAAATCCGTGGTAAGCAAAAGCTGCTGCGCGGTCTCCATGCGGCGGCGCACCAGAATGTTGATGAAGGTTTCCCCTTCCGACTTCTTGATGCAGGCGCTTAAATGGTTGGGGCTGACATCCAGCATGGCCGAGAGGGACGCCAGAGACAGATCCTCATCCATGTAATGCTGCCCGATGATTTCCAGCGCACGCTCACACAGGCTGCCGGTCTTGCGGGCATCTGCCGTAAAGCTGACGCCGCCCTCGCCCTCGGCGGCGGCGCGCAGGGCTTCGATGGCCTGCTTGTAGGCGTCATTCAAGCTGGCAAATTGGGTAGCTTCGCGGCTGATGCCCACATTGGCCGTGCGGCCCAGGGCGCGGTCCGCCAGCTGGCAAATCTCGTCGGCGAGAATATGCAGATATTCCTCAAAGTCCGAAGGGTTGCCCAGCAGCACCGCCACAACGCGGCCGCAGCAATAAAACACGAAATGCCGTAAGTATTTGTTGGCGCTCTGCTCCACCAGCTGGGTAAAGCCCGCCTCATAGTCGGTGGGGCCATCCAGCACAGCGGCTAGCACGACCAGAGCGCTGCGGTCGTCGGTGCCGCGCAAAAGGCCGAGCTCCGCAGCCATATTGCGCAGGCGATCCTCCAAATCGTCGGGGGCGCTATCATAGTGCTCCAACACGAGCGGGATCAGGAATGCGGCGCGGTCAGCGTGGGCGGTGTCGGCGCGGCGCAGTCCTGCATAGCGGGCGTCGATTTTCTCGTGGATGGATTTCAGCTCTGCCGCCAGGCCGTCCATCGTCAGCGGCTTGAGCATATAGCTGATGATGTTGTACTGGATGGCCTGCTTCGCGTATTCGAAATCGTCAAATCCGCTCAAAAATGCAATGTGCATGGCGGGGCGAATCTCGCGCACCTGGCGGGCCAGCTCAATGCCCGAGATAAACGGCATACGGATATCGGTCAGCAGCAGGTCAGGTTCCAGCCGCTCGACGAGTTCCAGCGCGTCCAGGCCGTTGCTGGCGCTGCCAACGAGGTGGAAGCCGAGGGCTTCCCAGGGGATCATGGTACAGACGGCCTCGCGCAGTTCGTCCTCATCGTCGGCCACGATGACGGTGTAGATGTTTTTGTCAGCCATACTCTTTTCCTTTTTACATCCAGATTTTTACAGCCAGAATTGAACCAGGCGGCTCACGTTTTCATACAGGGCGGGGTTTTGGCCCATCAGCTGGGGCTCCGCCGCAAAATAGACGCAGAAGTTATAGCACGCCCCCGCCAGCACGGCCAGCGGCAGCGCCAGACGCAGGGTCTTGACCAGCGGCGCAATGGGGCAGGCTTGCAGGGTGTTTTCGGCCAGCAGCCAGGCCAGTGCCGCCGCCAGCAGCAGCGGGCCGAGCCAATCGCTCTGGTAGCGGTAGAGCATCCCGGCCATCTGGCAGTCCACGACGGCCAGCGCCACGGTGCAAATCAGTGTGAGCCGCACG
>OLQR01000327.1_pt1 | contig 38641 bp, 29 predicted proteins | sample 1671881 | NCBI WGS metagenome assembly OLQR01 (sample SAMEA3136623, study PRJEB25190) | human gut metagenome | biome: human gut; feature: human-associated habitat; material: faeces | place: Austria | collected 2013 | reverse complement strand
AGCTGTTCGAGGTTTCCATCGATGCGCTCGTGAGGGGAGACGTGGTCGCCATGCAGCAGGCTATCGCGGAAGACTCGCGCATACTGCTTGCAGGGTTGTTGCTCGCTTTGGAAGGATAGGCTGCCAATCGCACTGACGCATTGGCGTAGATTCAGTGTGACTGTTTAAATCTGCGAATACTACTTTGCGCGACAGAGGATTATGTCCGGACTTCTCCCGAGTGCTCTATCGCGAGCAGGCTGTCGCGGATGTCTTTTTGAACCAGGGGGCGCATGCTATCCGGATAGCGGGCGACGTTGGCGTCTCTGAGTGCGGAGACGATTTTGGGCGCAAGGGTGGGCTTGGCCGCGGCGATCAGGGGGAGCAGCTTGATGCACTGTCTCGCGCAGATGGGCTTTTCGTCGGTTATATGCTCGAGGTACCCGTCGATTATGCCGTCGATTTTGTCGTCGACGTCCCACTTCGCGTTGTGGGCTATCAGCGCGAGCCCGCGCGTGCGAACGTACGAGTTGCCGCTGCTCGCCATTGCGATGAACTTGTCCATGTGCGGGTAGAGGCAGTTGCTCTCAGCGCTCATTTCCTCCAGCGCCTTCAGCGCCTGATATGCCTGCGAGTTGTCTCGCGACGCCAGAAGCTCAAGCAGCTCTTCGACCTTCTCGCTCATCGTGTCTCCCTTTTAGCTACTTTGCTGCAAGCAGGTGGCAAGTCGGGCGCTCCTCGACGAAGGGCGCCCGACAGGTCGATTGAAAGCTGGCGCGGGGTTTTATTCCCACTCCACCGTGCCCACGGGCTTGGGGGTGAGATCGTAGCAGACGCGGCAGATGCCCGGCACTTCGTGGGTGATGCGATCGGTCATGCGCTTGAGGAGCGCCCAGTCCAGCTCGGGCACCTCGGCAGTCATGACGTCCACGGTGTTGATGGCGCGGATGATAGCCGGCCACTCGTAGGCGCGCACGCCGTCGCGCACGCCGGTGGCGCGCATGTCGGGAACCACGGCGAAGTACTGCCAGGCGCCCACGTTCGCCGCTTCCATCTCTTCGCGGACGATGGCGTCGGCCTCGCGCAGGGCCTCCAGTCGGTCGCGAGTGATGGCGCCGAGGCAACGCACACCCAAGCCCGGGCCGGGGAAGGGCTGGCGCTCAACCATGTTCTCGGGCAGCCCCAGCTCGCGGCCGACGACGCGCACCTCGTCCTTGTACAGCAGCTTCACGGGCTCCACCAGGTCGAACTGCAAATCCTCAGGCAGGCCGCCGACGTTGTGGTGGGCCTTCACGCCGTCCTTCGACTCCAAAATGTCGGGGTAGATGGTGCCCTGGGCGAGGAAGTCCACCTCGTCGCCCACCTTGCGGGCCTCCTCCTCGAACACGCGGATGAACTCGCCGCCGATGATCTTGCGCTTGGTCTCGGGCTCATCGACGTCGGCCAGAAGGTCCAGGAAGCGGTCGGTGGCGTCCACGTACACCAAATTCGCGTCCATCTGGTTCTGGAACACGTCGATGACCTGCTCGGACTCGCCCTTGCGCATAAGCCCGTGGTTCACGTGCACGCACACGAGGTTCTTCCCGATGGCCTTAATGAGCAGCGCCGCCACCACCGAGGAATCCACGCCGCCGGACAGCGCCAGCAGCACCTTCTTGTCGCCCACCTGCTCGCGAATGGCGGCAACCTGTTCGTCGATGAACGCCTGTGCCAGCTCGGGGGTGGTGATGCGCTCCATGTCGTCGGGGCGAACGTTCTCGTCCATTGAGACCTCCTCGGTTTCAGTGCGGCTTTTCCGATGGCGAGATTATAGCGTACAGGGGCAGGGGGCGACGGAGCCTGCCCTCCGGTTTGGCGGCGAACTGCGGTCAAGTGTGCAGGATTTTGCGATAGGGAGAGTGCTTCGGAATCGTTGTGTGCAAGATTTTGCGATAGGGAGAGTATGAACGCCCTTTTTGCGCCCGTTGAGTTCTCCCTATCGCAAAATCCTGCGCGAATTCCCTGCGTGCTCTGCCGAACGGGGCAGTACGCGAATGAACGGGGCGATGGGCCTGCGATGCCCGGGATGCTTTTCCGCAGCGCGAGACGTGACGGGGGCGTGACAGGGGTGAAACGGGTGCGGGACGTTGGCGCTACGGAAATCGCGGCGTCGGCATAATAGAAGCCGTCAATGGGAAATTGTGTGAGGAGGAGAGGCGCACGTGGAAGTTTTGGAACTGGCGCTCATTGTGCTGGCCTGTGTGATCGGCTCGGCGGTGCTGTGCCAGATCGTGCCGCGGCTGTCGTTGCCGCTCGTGCAGATCGCCGTCGGCGCGGTAGTGGCCCTGGCCGTTCCGGCTGTCCGCGACGTGAGCATCTCCTCCGAGCTGTTCCTCGTGCTGTTCATTGCCCCGCTGCTGTTCAACGAGGCCCGCGAGACGAACCCCCGCGACCTGTGGGAGAACAAGGGCTCCATCCTGTCGTTGGCCGTGGGACTCGTGCTGCTCACGGTGCTCGTGGTGGGCTTCGTGCTGAACTGGTTCGTGCCCTCTATCCCGCTGGCCGCCGCCTTCGCCTGCGCCGCCGCCCTGGCCCCCACCGATGCCGCCGCTGTGGGCGCACTCGCGTCGTCGGTCAGCCTGAAGAGGCGTCAGTCGACGCTGCTCTCCGGCGAGTCGCTCATCAACGACGCGTCCGGCGTTGTCGCCTTCCAATTCGCCAGTGCCGCCGCCCTCACCGGGGCTTTCTTGGCCCTCGATGCCGCTGAGGAGTTCGGCCGCCTGTTTCTCGGCGGTATCGCTGCCGGCGTGGTCGTGGGCGTCGTGGGGCTGTACTCCATGCGGGCCCTGCGGCGCGGCGGCTACGAGAGCACCACCATCAACGTGCTCTACGAGGTATTCTCGCCGTTCTTCGTGTACCTGTTCGCCGAATGGCTCGGCACCTCTGGCATTCTGGCTGTGGTGGCCGCGGGCCTCATCATGGCCGATCGCTCCCAGCGCCTCACCTCCGCCTCCATCGCCCAACGCCAGCTGGTGTCCCGCAGCTTTTGGCGCATCATCGTGTTCCTCATCAACTCGGTGGTGTTCGTTCTTTTGGGCATGCAGCTGCCCCAGGCCTTCACGCCGGCCATTGCCGACCACTTCTCGTTGCCATTCCTTTTGGGGGTGGTGGCCCTGGTCACGGCACTTATCGTGGGGTGCCGCTTCGGGTGGGTGCTCGTCATGGAGGAGGTCTATCGCGTCGGCCGTCGTCGCAGCCGGCGCCGCACGCTGCGGAAGAAGGCGTCGAAGGTGGAAACGGTGGAGACGAACCAACCTTCGCCCACGCCGCATCTGCGCCACCGCCGCCCCCATTGGCGCGAGCGCATCGGCAGCTTGCTGAAGAACGCGCTGGTGCTTACCGTGGGCGGTCCGAAGGGCGCCGTCACCCTTTCCATCATCTTCACCCTGCCGCTCACGATGCCCGACGGCGCGACGCCCTTTCCCGAGCGCGATCTTATCGTGTTCCTCACGGCGAGCGTCATCCTGTGCACGTTGCTCCTGGCCGACGGCCTGCTGCCGCTGCTCTCGCCGCGTGCGGCGGAAGCTTCCAACGAGCAGGAACTGTCCCGCGCTGCCATCCGCGTTTTGGAAGGCACCTTGCGCGAGTTGCAGGCCATGCTGGCCTCCGACGAAAACGCTCAGTACGATCCGGCTTTGCGCCTGACCATCGCTCACTACCGGGTGCGCCTGGCCCGTGCGCGCGAGTCGGTGGACGATACGTGCAGCCAGCAGATCGGCGCTCTGGCGACCCAGGTGCGCGAGGTGCAGGAAAAGGCCGCCGACGCCATCCATGAGAAGGGCGGCTACGACAACGGCACGCGGGCACCCTACGACGCCATGCTGCGCGAGGTGCGTCGCTCGCTGGGCTATGACGGCGCCGACGTGAAGGTGGGCTCGCGGTTTTCCACTCTGCGCGGCCGAGCGCGACTTCTGTGGCAGCGCACGAAGCCGCCGGCGGTGGAAAGCGACCAGGACGAGCGCGTCTACTACGACACCTGCCTGTTCGCCATCGAACTTGAGCACGCGGCCATCGATTATCTGCAGGACGTTGTCGACCAGCACGACGGCCGCCAGGGTGCCGCGCAGCTGCTCTTGGAGGAGCATCGCATGGTGCTGAACTCGCTGTGGAACCGCATCAACCACGGCCAGGACGTGAAACAGCAGGATCGCCCCGACATCACGCTGACCCACCACCAGGCGCTTCCCGATGGCATACAGCCCCTGTTCGGCGGCCAGTTCGCCGAGGCCGCCCGCTACGCTGACGAAGTGGACGCCGACGCCCTTTCCATCGAGCTGGACCAAATCCGGCACTTGCAGGATCACGGGGAAATCTCCCTGCCCGTTGCCAACGAGCTGCGCCAACGCGTCTACGTCCTGCAGATGAGCTTGGGGGAGTAGCGTGTCCGGAGGCTGGAAATGCACTCAAGGAGTGCAGTACAGGGCAAGAATGTGCACTCAGTGAGTGCAGCAATTTCGCGGATTTCGGAAATCCTTCGGCAAATGCCACTTCGACCCCGTAATGGTCGATGCGCTCGAGGGCCCTCTGCCATTACGGGTCTGAAGTGGCAGAAAAATGCCAGTTGAGGGCAGCTATGGCAGAGGGGGGAAATCCGGCCCTGCCATTTCTGGGTCGAACTGGCATTTCCCCCTCGCTTTCGCGGAAAAGCAGGTAGGGGGTCTCGCCGCGGTGCTACCCCTCGTCCAGCGCGCGCACGGACTTCGGGAGGTACAACGCGAGGCCCAGGGCCAGGCAGGCCAGGCCGTCTACAATGAAGAACGGGGCGACGCCCATGGCTTCGGCCAGCACGCCACCGATGGCGATGCCCACCGGGGTGGCGAGCCCCATGGCGGCGGTGAGCAAGCCCATGGCGCGGCCCATCTTATCGTCGGGCACGTTGCGCTGGGTGAGCGTCATAGTGGGGCCGTTGAACCAAGCGCAGGCCACGGCCATCACAGCCACCAGCCCGATAAAGGCCGGGAAGGCGTCGGGTGGCAGAAGCCCGCAGGCCGCGGTGGCCACGCCCACGACCACGGCTGCCACGGCGATGAGCCCTGCGAGGCGCTTGCCGCCGCCCCAAGCGATAAGGATGCCCGAGCCCACGAACATGCCGACGCCGAAGGCCGCCTCGGCCAGAGACGCCGCATAGCCATCGCCGCCGAAGTGCTGGTAGGTCATGAGCGGGAACACCGCCGACAGCGGCCCGAAGATCATCATGCCGATGGTAACGCCGCCGATCAGCAGCACAAGTCCGCGCGTTTTCGCGATGGCGCGCCAGCCGTCGCGCAAGTTCGCCAGCACGTGTTGCTCCTTGGCCGTTGCGTCTACCACGGTGGGAATCTTCGCCAGGGCCAGACCCAGAACGGCCACGCAGGCACCGGCGAAATCGAGGAACATCACCGAGGAGAACCCGAGGGTGGTGTATAAGAAGATGCCGAAGGCCGGCGCTCCGATGGAGGCGACCGAGGCCAGCAGCTGATCCAGGGTGTTGATGCGCAGCAGGTGCTTGTCGGGCACGAGCATGGGCATGGCCGCCATCATGGCCGGACTGTGGAAGGCCTGGCCCACAGCCCGCGCGATGCAAACGGCGAGCAAAAGCGGAATGGACACATCGCCAGCCAGAATAAGCAGTCCCGCCACCAGCGAGATGATGCCCACGGCTCCGTCGGCTGCGATCATGATGAGCTTGCGGTTGTGCTTGTCGGCCACGATGCCTCCGAAGGGCGAGATGAGTCCGACAGGCAGCATGACGGCTATGTTCATGGCCGCCAGCATAAGGGCGCTGCCGGTGCTCTCGGTGACGTACCACACCACCGCGTAACCAGCGGCGTAACTCGTTATCATGGAGGCAGCCTGACCGGCCCAGATGAACGCAATGATGGCGAGCCAGTTCTTCGGCAGCGACAGGCCGGCGGCACTCAGGGGCGGCGTGGGGGCGGTGTCGGTGCCCTCTTCAGCGACGGTGCGGGAATGCGGGGACAATTCAGTCACGGGAATCTCCTTCGGGAAATAGAGGCGATGCGCGGAAAGGGCGGATCCTCTTTAGAGTGCAGTTGCGGATGGGGTTGCGCCAGCGATTTCGAGTTGCAAAGGGCGGCGCGGAGAAAAAACGGCGCAACAAGAAGTTGCCCGCACGGGGCAACCAGACGCTCTCGTTCGCGAGCGATTTCTGTTAGCGCGCCAGCAGTCCCGCCATCAAAACACCTTGCCTTGGTCGATTCCTGTGGCGCCCAGTGTAAGAGAGCATTTTGTGCTTGTCAATCCGACTACGATGCGTGGGGGATTCATGCGATGGCATCCTCGCTCGCTATACTGGGCTTGATGCAAGATACGAAAGGGGCGCGGCATGGTGGAACTGACGAAAGAGAATTTCGATGCGCGGGTGACCAATGCGGAAGGAACGGTGCTGGTTGATTTCTGGAGCCCAGGTTGCGGTCCGTGTCGAGCCATGGAGCCCGTGCTGGAAGCTGTGGCCGCGCGGCATCCCGAGGTGCGCTTCGCGAAGCTGAACGCGGCGGAGCACCCCGACATCGCCTGGGCCTTCAAGGTGGTGAGCGTGCCCACCCTCGTGCTCTTTCGCGACGGGGTGCCCGTAGACGACATCGTCGGCGCGGTACCCGCCCAGCGCATCGAGGATCTTCTGGCTAAGGGCGGCCGCGAAGGGGGAGGATCCTGATGGGCAAGAAGGCAGAGGCGCTCCACAAGTCGCTTACCGGGCAAGGGCTGGCGAGCCGCGCGACGGGCTCCTCGCTCGTGCATAAGGTGGCGGGACGCCAGGCGAAGACCCAGGAAGTGCCCGTTCGAGGACCGGATTTCGAGGCGTCCCAGCAAAAGGGGCACGCCTGTCGGCAAAAGCTGCCTCGCAGCAATCTGGGGAAGTGGGAGGTGCGTCCCGACCGCGGCGAGGCGGTCGATCTCATCTTCCAGCAGGATGCCGATCGGCTGTCCTTCCTCGTGCCCGAGCGCCATCGCCGCATGGCTGCCTCGCCGTTCGCCTTCTTCCGCGGCGCGGCCCTTCCCATGGCCGCCGACTTGTCCACCCTGCCCACTACGGGGCTTTTGGTGCAGGCGTGCGGCGATGCCCATATCGCGAACTTCGGCGGGTACCGCTCTCCAGAGTCGCACCTCGTGTTCGATTTGAACGATTTCGACGAGACCACCCGCGGCCCTTGGGAATGGGACGTGGAGCGCCTGGTGGCCAGCGTCGCCATTTGCGGCCGCACGCGCGGCTTCGGCGACAAATGGTGCCGCGAGGCCGTGCGTCTGGCGGCCCAAAGCTATCGGGAGTCCCTGGCATACTTCGCCACGCTGGGATCCTTCGACGTGTGGCGGGCCTACCTCGATGTGGCCGAGGTGCTCCAGGGCCTGGCCGACAAGGTGTCCAAGGCCGATCGGCGCCAGGTGGCTGCCGATTTGGAACGGGCCTTCTCCAAGACCAACGAGCGGGCGTTCGAGAAACTGGTGCGTATGGAAGACGGCCAACCCCAGATGGTCTACGATCCGCCGGATATCGTGCCGCTCAGCCATTTTCTCTCCCCGGACAACCAGCGGCGCGTCCAGCGCAGCCTGGCGCGCATGCTCGACGACTACCGTGCAACGGTGAGGCCGCCCTACCAGGAACTGCTGAAGAACTACCGGCTCATCGGCGCGGCGCAAAAGGTGGTGGGCGTGGGCAGCGTGGGCACCCGCTGCTGGGTGGCGGCGTTCTCGGGCAATCAGATGGCCGACCCGCTGGTGCTTCAGATAAAGGAGGCGAACGCATCGGTGCTCGAGCGGTTCTGCGGGCGCAGCCCCTATCTTTCCCACGGGGAACGTGTGGTGGCGGGGCAGCGCCTCATGCAGACGACGAGCGGAGTGCTGCTCGGCTGGACCCACGCCCGGGACGAGCGCGGGCGCCGGCGCGACTACTACGTGCGGCAATTGTGGAATTGGAAGATGTCAGTCGACTTGGACCACGCCAGCGCCGATGAGCTGGAGATTTACAGCCAGCTGTGCGCCTGGGTTCTCGCTCGCGCCCACGCCCGCACGGGAGACCGCGTGGCCATGGCCTCTTACTTGGGAATGTCGGACAAGTTCGACACGTCCATGGTGTCGTTCGCGCTGGCCTACGCCGATCAGAACGAGTCGGACTACGAGCAGTTCCTGAAGCGCATCGCGGTGAGCTGAGTGCCTGCTCGCTTAAGAGCGACAAGGCGGTGGCGCCGTGCGTCGAACCGGCTATGCTGCTGAGGCGCATCCCAAGGCGGATGGGTCGTTTTCGCTTTGGCCGTTCGGTCTGGAAAATTGTTGACAAAACTGCACATCTTCCATCCGGTTTTGCGGGAGCGGCAAAGGGGCGGAGTGCTATCATGGGAGCTTACCTCGCGAGGGCGGCAGCGCATTCTTGTTGCCGCTTCAAGCCTACGAGAGGTTGAGGAAAAGGAAGGTTCCATGGTGTCTTTGAGCCGCCTCTTTCACAAGACGGACGAGCGTGAAAAAACTGCGACCGCTGCAACGGCTCCGATGGAGCCGGCCTACACGCCGACAGCTGAGGTAACGGCGGCGCCGGTAGAGCTGCCGCAGGAGTTTCTCGACAAGTTCCCGGGCGGCATGCTCCGTTACAGGGCCGAGGAGGCCGGCGCGATCGACCAGGTGAGCTCGGGGCTCGTGCGCCTGTTCGGGTGCTCCGACGCCGAGCAGTTTCGCGCGCTGACGGGCAATACGTTCAAGGGCATCGTGCATCCCGATGATTGGGAATGGGTCAGCGCGTCGGTCACCGAGCAGATCGGGCGCAGCGATAGCGACTACGTGCGCTACCGCATCATCCGCGCCGACGGCGAGGTGCGCTGGGTGGACGACTGGGGCCATTTGGTGGAAGACGCCGCTGGCACCCGCTGGTTCTACGCAACAATCATGGACGCGACCGAGCGCGTGCGCGAGAAGGAGGAGCTGCGTCGGGCGAACGAGCGGCTGGAGATTCTCACGGCGCTTTCCAACGACGTGCTCTTCGATATCGAATGCGGCACGGGCAAAGCCCATGTGTACGGCGACTTCGAAGGTCGTTTCGGCCGCGCTCCCGAGCAGGGGGATTTCGTGGTGAATCGCCGCTGCCAGAAGCCGTGCGAGCTGGCCATCACCTCCCATGATCTCACGCCTCTCATGACACAGATCGGCGAAAACTCGCTTGTTGATTTCGAAACCTCGACGCCGGGCGCCGACGGGGAGCCGGTGTGGTACCGCTACCAGTCGGTGGTCCTCTACGACGAGGAGGGTGGCCCGGTGCGTCATGTCGGACGTTTGCTGGACACGAGTGAGGCGGCTCTGCGCGAGAGCCAGTTTCGGCGCAAGGCCGAGCGCGACGGCCTTACGGGGCTGTACAACCGCGCCGCCGCCCTCGATCGCATCGAGACGGCGCTGCGCACCGAAAGCCGTGCGTGCATGCTCATCGTCGTCGATGTGGACGATTTCAAGGCCGTGAACGATGCCTACGGGCACCCCGAGGGCGATTACGTTTTGAAGAAGCTGGCCATCTTCCTGTCGCAGGTCATGCGCAAGGAGGACATCGTTGCTCGCATCGGGGGCGACGAGTTCCTCATCTTCGCTCCGGGCTTGGCCCCGGGGCCTGCCGCCGATCGCGTGCTGGAACATTTGGCCCGCGGGCCGTTCGCCGGTCAGCGCGCCACCGATGAGGTCATCGACCCGGCCTACCATGCGGCGCCCACTATCAGCGTCGGCGCGGCCTGCTGCCTGACGCCGCCGATGCCCTTCGAGGTGCTCTACGCGGCGGCCGACAGCACGCTGTACCAGGTGAAGGAAGCGGGGAAGGCCCAGTACCAGCTGACCGTCATCGGTTAGTGCGTTTGCCTCGGGGCGGGGCTAGCCGGCTTTCTGCAGCAACGGGCCGTCGCAGCGGATGGTGCGACGCGTGTCCGCCGTGCTCAGAAGGCGTGCCAGCTCTTCCACGGAGCGTGGAAAGTGGCAGCGATCGAGGTCGCACTGGTCGAAAAAGCGGTGCTCGACCATCGATTCCAAAAACGAGCGAAGCGGATCGTAGAACCCATCGATATTCAGCAAGAAGCACTCGTGGGGCCCCATGTCCAGGCGCACGCGAGTGAAGATCTCCGAGATTTCCTCGAGGGTCCCCACGCCTCCCGGCAGCGCCACGAACGCATCGCCCAGCTCGATCATCTTCGCCTTGCGCTCGCCCATGGTGTCGCAGACGAAAAGCTCGGTCAGGTCGTGCTGGGCCACGCCGGCCTCGATGAAGAACTCCGGCTCTACGCCGATGACCGGTGTGCCGCCTTCGATGGCCGCGCGCGACACGGCGCCCATGAGTCCGACGGAGCTGCCGCCGTAAACGAGGGTGTGGCCGGCGCGGGCGATCCAGGCGCCCAAGTCGTGGGCTGCCTCTTCGAAATGCGGGTTGTCGCCGAAGTTCGACCCGCAGTACACGGTGATGTTCATAGCTCTCTCCTCTACGGTGGATTTGATCTGCTCGGAGAAAGTCCCCAGCATAGCACCACTATCGTTCGGGAGCAAATGAGTCGAGGGGAAGGCGCTCCTTACGAGCCGCTATCGCTTCACTTACCTTGTTGTCACCTTTGCTGCACTGCTTGCGCGCGTCCGTTATGCTGGCTTTGCAAGAGGAGAAGCGCGGAGGCGAGCGAGGAAACCGGCATGAACGCAGTCAAGCATTTTTTGGGAAACTACAGCGAGAACTTCGCTGCGGCACTGGTGCTCTGGCCGGCGCTTTCGTTCCTGCTCACGCTGCCGATTCTGGCCTACCTCTACCATCGCGACGGCCGGTTGCGCTTCGGCACGTTCGTGGGGGCCTACCTCACGGTGCTCTACGTTTGCGGCCTCGGCTGCTTCACGCTGTACCCGCTGCCCCAGGGCGATGCGGGTCTTGGCATCACCTATGGCGTCGCCCCCAACTTCAATCCGTTGAACTTCATGAACGACATCGCGAAGGACGGCCTGAAAGCCGTGTTCCAGCTGGCCTTCAACGTGGTGTTCTTCATGCCGCTGGGCTTCATTGCCGGACGGCTTTTGCGCCTGCGCTTCCTCCCGTCGGTGCTGCTGGGCCTGGCGGCATCCCTGCTCATCGAGGTGTCCCAGCTCACGGGCTTGTTCGGCATGTACCCCTACGCCTACCGTTGCTGCGATGTGGACGATGTGATCACCAACACCCTGGGTGCCGCCCTCGGCTGGGTGTGCGCGTGGCTGCTCGGCCGCGTAGTACCTCCAGGGCAGTTGGCCGATGCAGAGCCGACCGAGCATCCCGGCTTCGTGCGTCGCTGCGTGGCCCTGTGGATCGACCTCGTCATCGTGTGGCTGGTGGCGGTCGTGCCCTACGGTGCCGTGGCCGTGGGCTTTGAAGTGGCCGGCCAAGCCCCTCCGACGTTCCCTGATATGACGGCGAACCAGACGGCCGCCCTCGTCATCAACGGCTTGGCGATCGTCACGCTCGTCGTGGTGGAAGTGGTCATCCCCTGGTTCCACGATGGATCCACCCCGGGCGGCTCGTTCGTGCGCATGACCTTCGAGACCCATCCCCGCACGACGGGCTACCGGGTGGTGTTCTACGCGGCGCGCTCGGCCACCCTGGTGCTCGCCTACCTTTGGGTGCCGTGGATGGTGATCATCTTGCTTGTCTTTTACCTGGTGAAACGGGAAATGCCCTACGACCTCATTCCGTAGGGGAGCGTCTTACGCCGTGTGTCAGCCTTCTTGTGGCGGCTAGGCAGCTAGGCGCTTCGCCAGAAATCCTGGATGAGGGCCTGGCGGTTCTCGCATTCCGTTTTCTGCAGAAGGCGGTGCACGTATACCTTCACGGTGCTCGGCGCGATAGTGAGCGTCGAGGCGATGTTCTGGTTGTCCTTCCCCTGCAGAATGAGGCGCAGCACTTCGCTCTCGCGGTCGGTCAGGCCGTGGCGCCGTGCGTAAATGAGCAGGTTGTCGCCGATGCGCGCGGCGCGCTCGTCGTTTTCGTCGGCCGGCGGCTTCTCGAAGCGTAAGGCCAGCGAGCGGGACGCGTAGCCGATGGCCAGAAGGGCGCCGGCGAGGAAAAGCAGGTTCTCCGCGTAGTTGCGCTCGGCGGAGATGAGGATGGGCCCCAGCATGAACCCGTCGGTGCGCAGCACGAGGAACAGCAGCGCGTCCTCGGCCACGACCAGGGCCGCCAGCGCCGCCACGACGATGAACGCCACCCGGCCGCGGGCCATGCGCGTGCGCTCCGCCTCGTCGTGGCAAGCAAGGTAGCGGAACAGCCCGAAGCCGAGCATCCAGAACACGTAGATCATGCGCAGCGAGTAGAACCAGAAGCGTCCCTCTGGCGTGTCGGCGCCCATGAGCAGTCCCAGGCTCAGGAGGAGGAACGCGATGGGAGGCACCGCCATAAGGCCGCGGCGCCGCTCGCCCACGAAGTCGCAGACGAGCAGCCAGAAGAAGGTCAGGCACGCATCGCCGATGAGGATGGTGGCCACCGAGCGCATGAGCAGGTAGCCCGCGTCGGCCCCCGCGCTGCTGCCGAGCACGACGGCGGCGATGCTGTCCTGCAGCATGAAGGCGACATCGATGAAGTAGCAGAGAAAGCCCCCGAACGCGAGGATCATCGCGCGCGACCGCGATACCAGATAGGCCGAGAAGCACGTGGCGGCGGCCAGAACCGAGGCGAGCATAACCAGAAGCGTGAAGTAGTAGGTGGCGAGTTCCACGGGCGTCTCCTCGGCTCTCATCAGGCGTTTATCGAAGGTGTATCGGTCTTGGCGCTCCGATTACGCCCCGTTGCTTACCTCTGATACACCCATTTTACCGCTTTTCTGTTTAGTTGACCTCTTTCATAGTCGTTAGCGCGGGCGACAAGTTCGAGCGCTCATAGGTCATTCGCACGGTACGGGTGCCGCCACCGTGGGACGACAGGGCGTTCGTTTTCGCCAGGCGGCTCGTTAAGGGAGAGAGTCGTCGCAAGCGCAGGGCCGCGTCGCCATGGGGCGGCCCTTGCATGGGGACACCGAGCGCACAGGGCGCTCGTGGGTATAAGACCGGCAAGAGAAGGGATTGAAGTATGGAAGAGAAAAAGAAAGGCATTGGGCTTATCGGGCTCATCGGTATGGTGATCAGCTCGTGTATCGGCTCGGGCGTGTTCGCCATCACCGGGCAGTTGGCCGGCGTCGCCTCCCCGGGAGCGGTGCTCGTGGCATGGCTCATCGTGGGCGTCGGCTTTTTGGCGCTGGCGTTCTCGTTGAACAACCTCACCGAGAAGCGCAGCGATCTGCACGGCATCTTCTCCTACGCGGACGCCGGTTGGGGCCCGCTCGCCGGTTTCATCTCCGGCTGGGGTTACTGGCTGTCGGCGTGGCTCGGCAACGTGGCCTTCGCCACGATGATGATGTCCACCATCGGCTACTTCTACCCCGCGTTTCTGCCGGGCAATACCATTCCCTGCATCATCATTGCCTCCATCGTGATGTGGGCGCTCACCTACCTGGTCATTCGCGGCGTCGAGAGCGCTGCCTTCCTGAACGCCATCGTCATGGTGTGCAAGGTGGCCGCCATCGCTGTCACCCTCATCTTCGGCATCTTCCTGTTCAACGCCGGCATCTTCACGGCCGACTTCTGGGGCAACGTGTACGACAACGCCGTGGCCGCGGGGCAGTACGGACCCGACGCGGCGCCTCTCGGGGGCGTCGGCACCCAGATCTTCAACTGCATGATCATCATGATGTGGTGCTTCGTCGGCATCGAGGGCGCCTCGGTCGTGTCCTCCCGCGCCGCCCGCAAGACCGACGTGGGCAAGGCCACGCTCATCGGCTTCATCTGTCTGATGCTCATCTACGTGGGCGCTTCCGTGCTGCCCTACGGCTACATGTCCTCCACCGAGGTGGCCGCGCTCGATTACCCCGCGCTCGTCTACGTGTTCTCCTCCATGGCTCCCGGCTGGGGCGGCCCGTTCATCTCCATCGCTATTATCATCTCCATCCTGGGCTCCTGGCTGTCGTTCACCATCCTGCCCGCCGAGACGACTTCCGAAATGGCCGACTACAAGCTGCTGCCGGCCTCGTGGGGCAAGCTGAACAGCCACAACGCTCCTTCCATGAGTCTGCTTATCGTGGGCGCGTGCACCCAGGCCTTCCTCATCATCCTGCTGTTCTCGGCCGATGCCTACGATTTCGCGTTCTCCATGTGCACCGTGGCCATCGTCATTACCTGGGCCTTCGCTGCTGCCTATCAGGCTAAGTGGGGCGTGCAGAACAAGAACGGCGTCCAGGCCGCCATCGGTTTTGTGGCCGTGGCCTTCCAGGTGATCGGCGTGCTGTTCAACGGCTGGTCCTTCCTGCTGCTGACCTGCGTGGGCTACATCCCCGGCTTCTTTATCTACGTGAAAGCCCGCAAGGACTACGGCAACGCCATCACCATGGGCGAGAAGGTGTGCATGGGCGTCATCTCCGCTCTCGGCGTCCTGTCCCTGGTGCTGCTCGCCATGGGCGTCATCAGCATCTAGTCGATAAAGGAGCAAGTTCCATGGACATCAAGACTATCGGTGTTGAAGACTGGCTGAACGTGTGGGAGAAGAGCGCGACCTACGACATCGCGCAGTCCACGATCGCCTCTATGACGATGGGGGAGATCCTGCAGCTGGACGGCCAGGCGGGCGCCACCTTCTATGACCGCCTGAACCAGGAGAAGATGAACTACGGCTGGATCGAGGGCTCGCCCGAGTTCAAGGCCGAGGTGGCCAAGCTCTACCGCGGCGAAATTGACCCGGATTGCATCCTGCAGACCAACGGCACCACGGGCGCGAACCTGATGGCGCTCATGCAGCTGGTAGAGCCGGGCGACCACGTGATTGCGGAGTACCCCACCTATCAGCCGCTCTACGAGATTCCCCGCACCCTGGGCGCCGAGGTGGAGTACTGGCACCTGCGCGAGGAGAACGGTTGGAATCCCTCCATCGACGAGCTGAAGCAGCTGGTGCGCCCCGATACGAAGCTCATCTGCATCAACAACGCCTCGAATCCGCTCGGCGCGGTGCTCGACCGCGAGATGCTGGAGCAGATCGTGGAAATCGCCCAGTCAGTGGGCGCTTACGTGCTTTCCGACGAGGTGTACCTGCCGCTGGAGAACACGGAGAACTTCTGGTCCATGGCCGACCTGTACGATCGCGCTGTCGTGACTAATTCCATTTCGAAGACGTACTCCGTGCCCGGCGCGCGCATCGGCTGGACGGTGTCGAACCGCGAGCTGGCCGACAAGTTCCGCGTGTACCGCGACTACACGATGATCTGCTGCGGCGAGTTCAACGATGCGTTGGCCACCTACATCCTGCGCAACCGCGAGGCCGTGCTCGAGCGCAACCGCGAGATCGTGTTCCGCAACTTGCGCATCGCCCAGGAGTGGATCGACAACGAGCCGCGCGTGACCTGGCAGGCGCCCAAGGGCGTGTCGGTGGCCTACATCCAGTGGGATATTCCCATGGACGACGAGGAGTTCTGCATAAAGCTGCTGAAGGAGGAAGGCGTGCTGCTCGTGCCCGGCAACCGCTTCGAGCTGCCCGGCGGCGCGCGTCTGGGCTACTGCGCGCCGGAGCCGGTGCTGCGCGAGGGTCTTGCGCGCCTCGGCCGCGCCCTGCGCCAGTTCGACTAGCCACCTTTGTGCTCGTCGCGGCTGGTCGGATCGATGCGGCCAGCGTGCGATGGTCGCCATTTCACTTCCTCCGAAACGTCTGCCTTAACCTTCGTTTCCGGAGCTGACGATTTGGGCCGCCCCTCCTATCTCGGGGCGGCCCTTTGGGCAAAATAGGGCACTTCTCGTAGTCTTTCGAGCGAAAAGCCGAGAAATGCGCAGATGTCACCTGGGGAGACGCTCGGGAAGCGACGAGAAGACCCGCGAGAAATTACGAGAAGTGCCCGGTTTTGCCCATTTCGGCGAAAGAGGGGGTTCTTAACATGAGAGCGCCGGGCGGTTTGCGGGGCGCTCGGCCCCTTTGCGGGCGCGAAACCCGGCGGCAACGGAAGCCGTGCCATAATGGGCGGCGACCGATTCCCGCGAAGATTCGAGGTTTCCGTGAGCGATTCTAAAGCCGTGCCCACCATGGGCGCCCCCGACGCGTCTGATGCCGTCTACGATGCCCGCGCGCTGGGCGCGCCGAAGATGACCGTCTTCGGCATCCAGCACATGTTCGCCATGTTCGGCGCCACCATCTTGGTGCCGACGCTTACCGGGCTCTCGGTTTCGGCCACGTTGCTGTTCGCGGGCTTGGGCACGCTGCTGTTCCATTTCCTTGCGAAGGGGAAAGTGCCGGCGTTCCTCGGGTCGTCGTTCGCGTTCATTGCGGGGTACGCGGCCATCGCGCCCAACGGCGAGGCGCATCTTCTGCCCTATGCCTGCTTGGGAGTGGCCTGCGCGGGTCTTCTGTACTTGGTGGTATCGGCGCTGTTCAAGGCGTTCGGGCCCCAGCGCATCATGCGGTTCTTTCCGCCGGTGGTCACGGGCCCCATCGTCATCTGCATCGGGCTTATTCTGGCAAGCTCGGCCATTGCCAACTGCGAGACGAACTGGCCTATCGCGCTCGTGGCCATTATCATTATCGTCATCAGCAACATCTGGGGACGCGGCATGATCCGCATCATTCCCATCCTGCTCGGCGTCGTTGGCTCCTATCTGGCCGCGGCCATCGGGGGCATCGTCGATTTTACGCCGGTGGTCGAGGCGCCTTGGATCGGTCTGCCGGTGCTGTGGGACAACACGGTGTTCGCGCTGTTCGGCCCCAACTTCGACGCAGGGCTTGCCATCACGGCCATCATCACCATCATGCCTTTGGCCTTCGCCACCATCATCGAGCACATTGGCGACATGTCGGCCATCAGCTCCACGTGCAACCGCAACTTCATCGCCGAGCCGGGATTGCATCGCACGCTGCTCGGCGACGGTCTGGCCACCATCGTGGCGTCGCTGTTCGGCGCGCCGGCCAACACCACCTACGGCGAGAACACCGGCGTGCTCGCCCTTACCCGCGTTTTCGATCCGCGCGTTGTGCGCATTGCCGCCGGATTCGCTATCCTGCTGTCGTTCTGCCCGAAGTTCGCGGCGGTCATCTCCTGCATGCCGGCCTGCGTCATCGGCGGCGTGTCGCTGGTGCTGTACGGCATGATCTCGGCAGTGGGCATCCGCAACCTCGTGGAGAACCATGTGGACTTCATGTTGAGCCGCAACGTGCTGATCACGGCGCTCATCTTGGTGCTCTCCCTCGGCATCGCCTACAGCGCGGCCGGCGCCGTCACCTTCGAAGTGGGCGGCGTGACCGTGGCGCTGTCGGGCCTGGCCGTGGGCTCGGTGGTGGGCATCGTGCTGAACATCATCCTGCCGGGCAAGGCCGATTTCGACGCCTGGGACGGAGGGCTCGCCGCTGAAGCCGAAGCCGACGACGTGCCCCTGCCCCTGGAGGCGGAAGTGACCAACCTGCCCATTCGGGAACAGAGGAGAGGATAGGGAAGATCAGGGCGGTCAATCGGCTGCCCGGTCGATCTGCTGTCCGCTCAATCGGCTGCCCGGTCGATCTGCATCCTACTTTCGGGCGAAAAATTCGAGTTGTTAGAGTTTTGCTTCACGTATTTCTGCGGAGGTTGGGGCTTCGAAGAGGTTTTCCCTGCATAGGCGTAGCGCCATGGCTGCGATTTGCGATTTTTGCGACGCTCTTTTCTGCTGCAAAGTCTAACAACTCAAAATTCTGAGCTAAAAATGTCGCTGATATTGCCTGGGAGTGTCCGAAAATCGCTTTCGCTTTTTCTTATTCGTGCGCGGGGAGCCACTTCTGAAGGACGACGGCCTCGTTCTCTTTTTCGTCGCGGGCGGCGTATATCAGGGTGACACGCGGGTATTTGGCCATTTCGGGGCTGGACAGCTTCTTCGCGAACTTTAGTGCCTCGGGGTTCGCGTCCAGCTCCGCCACATACTTTTCTTGGAAAGTGGCCCAATGGGATGGGTCGTGGCCGAAGGCCTTCCGCAATTCGGTTGAGGGCGCAAGGAACTTCGCCCATTCATCGTAGTGCACCCGGGCCTTGGTGAGGCCGCGGGGCCACAGCCGGTCGACGAGCACCCGGTACCCGTCGCTTTCCTCGTAAGGTTCGTACACGCGCTTAATGGCGATTTTCATGAGAATGCCTCCTTGGGCATAGTAGGTTCATCGGTAATTATCGCGCCCTTCGCCCGTCGTCAGCGTCTGGCCCACTTCCTGTAAGCAAAGCGCCCCTGCCCTGTTACAAAAAACTTGCCAGATCTTCCGATTGCTTTCTGCGCGGGCGCCCCGCGAACGCCTTCTGAGGCATCCGAACGAGCGCATCTGGTGCTACAGACGTCGATTCGTGGCTGAAGATGGCGCGGGGTGGGTGACAGCTCGCGGTACAATGGCGTTGTTCAAAGGGAAAAGGAGGAACGTCATGACTGTGTTGTTTGTGAACGCCTGCTTGCGCGGGGATGAGTCGCGCACGCTCAAGCTATGCCGCGAGTATTTGGAAGGGGTCGAGGGCGTGAAGGAAGTGAACTTGTCCGAGCTGCATCTTGAGCCCTACTACGGCGACTCGGCGGCCTATCGCGCCCAGCTAGAGGCCAAGGGGCTATTCGACGACCCTATGTTTGACATCGGTAAAGACTTCGCCGAGGCGGACGAGATCGTCATCGGCGCGCCCTACTGGGATCTGTCGTTCCCGGCGGCGCTGAAAATCTACATCGAACACGCGGCCGTTATGGGCATGACCTTCCACTACACGGAGGAGGGTCGCTGCGAGGGGTTGTGCCGCGCCAAGCACCTCACCTACATCACCACGGGCGGCGGTCAGGTGAGCGCCATGAACTACGGCTACGAGTACCTCTGCGGCATCGCCAGCATGTTCGGCATTCCCGAGACGCGCTTCGCCGCCGCCGAAAACTTGGACGTGGTGGGCGCCGATATCGAGGCGAACCTGAATGAGGCTCGCAAGGTGCTCGCGGAGCTGAAGGCGACGCGGTAGGGAAGAGGCGCTATCGCGCGATGCGGGTGAGTAGTTCCACCTTCTCACGCACGGCGTCCACGATGGTGGCCACGCGTCGCTCGGGAATATTGGGATTCTGGGAGAGGATCGCGCCCACTTCCTCGGGGTAGCCGTCCAGCATGACCGGGTCGAACCAGTCGAAATAGCCGTCGAACAGGCGCAGCTGGTCGACCGGCTTCATGCCGTTCATTTTGAAGGGCTTGGCCATATACAGGAAATCGCCGGGCACTTCCAGGAACTCCGCGTCGGACCACAAGCACGAGCCGGAATCGAATACCGGCGCGATGCCCGTCACCTCAAGTGTTTCCACGTTGCGGATGATGCCGAAGTTGCGGTAGTGACGGTCGCGGTTGGCCAGCACGAAGTCGCCGGCGAACATCTTGGCCAGCGAGGTCATGGTGGCGTCGGCGTCAAGCCCCAGATCCTCCAGGCGCTTCACGTAGAAGTGCAGATCGGACAAGTTGTTCGGCTGCTTCACGTTGCGGATGGCGTCCCAGGCGGCCACCAGTTCCTCGTCGGGCCCCAGCAGGTTCGGGCAGGCAGAGTACACCCGGCGTCCGTCCTCGAACAGCGTATAGGGAGTGAACTCGCCGGGCTCCATCAACCGACGGTGCAACGCCGTAGCGGCCACCTCGTTGTAGGGCTCCTGATTCACGAAGCCCACTCCTGACTTCAGCAGCACGCGCTCGCCGTTTACGATCTTCCACTTCTTCAGAAGGTCGCCTCCCAAGGTGCTGTTGGGGGAGGACAGGCTTACCGTGCGGTAGTCCGGCGCATCGGGGGAAGACCCCGCTAAGTCCTGGCCCAAGGTGAGAAATCCCAGGTCATCAGAGAAGTCGTTGTCGAAGAAGTTGACGGCGTCCCACGAGGCGGGATCGTCCTCGTCGTTCAGCCAGTAGCGGTCGGAAAGCGACAGTCCGAAGCTCTTCTCGGCGAGCACCAGCGTGCTTTCCAGCTGCAGGTTCTCCAGAAGGCGCTTGATCTGCGCGCGCGAGGAGGGAATGGCGCGGTGGCGCCACCAGTAGTTCAGCTCGGCTTTGGAGAGGTCGCCTCGGCGGTCGACGAGTCCGAATGGCGCCGCTTCGGGGGCGAACACCTCGCGGATGCGCACGGCCTTGTGGTCATCCAGGTCGTAGTCGAACGACAGCACCGGCGTGTTTTTGCTCATGAGCACGTAATGGGCGAGGGTCACGAGGTTCACCGCCTTTCGGAGCATGGGGCGCCGCGACGTGGCGCGCGGGACGTTGGGGCTGAGGGTTCGGCGTTGAGCCCATTATACGGGAAACCGTCGACCTATGCCGACCTACGCCGCTGCGGGTTCGATGGGGCGCGACCGTCCCACGCCGCTACGGATCCAATGGGGCACGCCGTCCTACGCAGCCGCAGGCTCAATAGACCGGTAGCAGCGGCGGCGCACGATGAAATAGGAGACGAGCATGGCCACGATCATGAACGACCAGGTGACCGGATAAATCACCATAAGGGTGTCCCAGGTGCCCGAAAGCGGGAACACCCAGGTCACGAGCGCCACGCGCAGCACGCAGGAACCGAGGATGGTGATGACCGCCGGCAGGGTGGACCAGCCCATGCCCCGCATGGCGCCGGCGGGCACTTCGTAGAAGGTGGTCAGGCAGTCAGGCAGCTCCACGAACCACAGTCGCACGAGACCGAAGCCGAGGGCGGCCGCGTCTGTGGTGAACAGCCCTAGCGCCCGGGTGCCCAACGCCGTGAACGTCACGCCCAAAATAAGCGACGAGGTGAACCCGAACAGTACGCACCAGCGGAAGATGGCCCGGCAGCGGTCGGCGTTCTTCGCGGCGAAGTTCTGGCCGGTAAAGGTGACGGCGGTCTGGCCGAAGGCGTTCACAAAGAAGTAGGTGTAGTACTCGAAGTTCAACGTGGCCGCCGAGCCCGCGATGGCCGCCGAGCCGAAGCCGTTGATAGTCGCCTGCACAACGGTGTTGGAAAGCGAGAACACGGCACCCTGGATGCCGGCGGGAACGCCGATGCGCAGAATGCCGGCCAGCTCGGGGCCGGAGATGCGCAGCTCGCGCAGGTGCAGGCGGAAGGGGCCTTCCTCGCGCATAAGGAACGCCACCACGATGACGGCGCTCAGGGCGGCGGCGATGACGGTGGCAACGCCGATGCCCGCTGTGCCCCAACCGAACAGGCGCACGAAGGCGAGGTCGAGCACGAAGTTCACCACAACGGCGGCAGCGAGGGCGTACAGCGGTCGTTTCGCATCGCCGTGGGCTCGCAGAAGTGCCGAGCCGAAGTTGTAGATGGTGAGAAATGGAATGGCGCAGAAGTAAAGCCGCACGTAGGTGAGCGCGTCGGCGAGGGAGTCTTCGGGCATGCCAATGGCGTCCAGCACCCAGGGGGCCAAGGCGAGCCCCGCCCCGCCCAGGACCATACCGGCGATGAGTGAGAGCGCCATGGCCGTGTGGACGCTCTTCTTGATGCTGTGGAACTCGCCGGCACCCACATGCATGGCCACGACCACGTTGGCGCCGATGGAAAGTCCCACAAACAGGTTCACGAACATAGCCGTCACCGGGTTCACGCCGCCGATGCCCGCGAGCGAGAAGCTGCTGACGAACTGTCCGGCAATGGAGGCATCCGCCGAGTTCAGCAACTGCTGGAGGATGCTGCTCAGCGCCAGGGGAATGGCGAACCGCAGAATCTTGCCCGGCAAGGGGCCGTTGAGCATATCGATGCCGTTGTCGCGTTTGGGGCGGCGCGCACCCTTCTCGTTCGATATGTCTCGCTGCGAAAATCCCATAACGAGCGAATCATAACGCGGCCACCTCGGTCGCGCCCGACGATTACGCCATCGGTGCGCGATACCCTCGAGATGGCATAATGCATCCCTCGCTATCGCCCCCGGAACTCATTGTAGATCTATCTATCGGCGTCCACCTTTTCGTTGCATCGTTGCAAGCATTGTGGAACGCAAACTATTTGCGCTCCAAGCACCTGTGACGAAAAAGCGAAATCATACGTATCGTTGCAAATGCAAGGTCGTACGGTCAGCGGTCTTCTGGTGGTACACTGTGTGCGTCCTGACCTATGTTGCCCTATGCGAGGATGTCCCGATGACTCTGGATCTAATGCGAGAATACATCGTCTTTGCGAAGCACTTGAATTTCAGCCATGCGGCACTGGAACTTAACCTGACGCAATCGACCCTAAGCAAGCATATTGCCGCACTCGAAAAGGAGTTGGGCTTTCCCGTGGTGACCCGCGGTCGCGAGCTGCAATTTACCGCCCAGGGAAAAGCCTTCCTCGAAAGCGCCCAGAAAGTCGTGCACCTCTACGACGCCGAGCTCTCCTCCCTGAAGGAGAGCTCGGCGTCAAATAAAGGACCCGTGCGGCTTTACGAAGGGATGGCTCGCTGGACGAAATTCCTCGATTCGGTCAGTGATATTCCAATCACGTTTGTTGAGATGCGGGCGGGCGAGTCGGTCATTGGGGGTATGGAGAAAGGGCGGATGGATATTGGATGCGGTCTCGATTTCTCAATTAGCCCTCATATGAAGGCGAGCGCTGCTGGGAAAGGAATCGAGACGATGCGCCTTGCCTCGATTCCCATGGGCATTCTCATGTCGCGCAATCACGAGCTTGCGCGACGCAAAGCGCTATCGCGCGAGGATTTGCAGGATCGAACTTTTGTCGTACTCGACGGGGCCTTTTTCGATGAGACTAGCGCGTTTACCAGTACTTTCTTTGGTCAGGATCTTGGTTTGCGATTCTCTATCGTACCGATCTCGGGGAGTTTGGCAAACATCGATTATCTGGACCTGGGGGATAAGCTACTTCTCTACAGTCGAGAAATCTTAGAAGCTCTTTGTGAGCGTAGGGATGATTTAGCTAGGTATTCGTCTTTGGATGGCGTGCCGCTTGAAGCGCCTATGGCGCTGTACTACCGCAAGGATGAGTCGGACCCCGATACCTTGCGGCTCATTGCGTGCGCTCGTCAGTTTTTCTCTCTGGCGTCCTAGAGCGAAAGAGCATCGCAAGCGATCGCTGCGATGCTCTTTCGAAGGGGAGGGAAAGCTAGGGATTTAGAGCGAAGCGAGGTAGCTCCCCACGAGGCGACCGGAGGTCAGCGCCCAAGAGAACTTGCCGCCTGCCCCCGTGAGGAAGTCCTTCGCAAGGCCATGAGCGCCTTCGCCCGTGGCATAGAGGCCGGGAATGACCTCGCCCAGGGTGTCCAGCACCTCAAGCTTGTCGGTGACGCGCACACCGAAGGCGCCCGACATGACCGTTGCGTATACCGGGCCGATAATGCGGTAGGGAGGCTTGGTGAGGCCGGCCGTTGCGATGCCAAAGTTGGTGCGCCCGAAGTCTGGATCGCTTCCTGCGGCGGCATTCGCGTTGTACTTCTCGATTTCCGCCGCGAGGCCCGCTGGATCCACGCCGGCGGCTTCGGCCACCTCTTCGATGGTGTCGCCGAAGAAGACCTTGCCCTCCTGACCTTCAAGCTCGGAGAACGGGCCATAGCCGGAGCCGCGGATGGTGAGCATCGGCTGCGTGCTCATTTCAGGAGTCTCGGCGATGGCCGCGTCGTACACGAGGAAGGCCTGGCGGTCGGGCAGCGCGTCAACGGTAAGAAGCATCTCGCCGGAGGGCGTGTTCTCGCTGGCAAAGCGCTTGCCCTGAGAATCGACGAGAATGGCACCCATCTGGTTCATGAGCAGCTCGTACCAATGCGAAGCGTTGCCGGCCGTGCAGAACAGAGCCGGCGCGGCTGCCATGGCCGTATACTCAGTGGTGTCGGCGCCCACTTTGCACATCATGCGGATACCGGTGCCGTCGTTGAGCTTATTGGAGGCTTCGACATTGGACTGGGCGAGGGTGTAGATCTTTTTGCGCCACTCTTTCGAGGCCTCGATGGATCCTGTCGCCATGACGACGCCCTTATTGGCCTTGTAGTATGCTCCACTGGCACCTTCGGTTTTCACGCCAACGACACGGCCGTTTTCGACAATAAGCTCGGCGCCCTTCGTGTTGAACTTGAGATCGACTCCGGCCTCTTCCAGCTGAGGTTGAATTACGGAGGGCCATGCCGATGCATCGGGGTAAAGCATGTGCAGTCGAGCGACAGGCTGACCCGGCTGCTGGGAGGGGCCGACGATGTCTACGCCGTGCTCCACCAGCCAGTCGACCGTATTACCCGCCTCGGCGCAATGAAGCTCGGTGATGCACCAGTCATCGCCGACATGCTCTACGTGGTCGGGGCCGAACATAGCCTCCAGGGAAGCTTGGGTGTCGCGGAGAAGCGCGTCGCCGTTGTCGCCCTCGATGCCAGCTTCGGCCTGCATCTTTGTGCCGGCGCCTACGATGGCGCCACCGCAGAGCGCGCCGCTGCCGCCGATGGAATTGTTGGCTTCAATGACGATAACCGAGGCGCCGGCTTCCGCAGCGGCCAGGGCTGCGCACGAGCCGCCGGTGCCGCCGCCTACGATGACGATGTCGGCTTCCTGATCCCAATCGACCGACGAGGCAGAGCCTGTGTCTGCCAGGTTGCCGGCGTCGCTAGGGCTGCTGGGGCTGCAGGCGGCCAGCCCCATGGCGGCCGTGGCCGCACCGGCGACCAGGGCGCCCTTCATGAAGTTCCTGCGCGAAACCTGCTGCAGAGAATTCTGTTCCATTGGTCCTCCTCCTAAACGTAGAACTGCGGCTTTTGCCGTGGCGAGCAGTTTAGGAAGTTGGCCGAGAATACTAAAAATTCAAATGCTGCAACCCGGTAGTCGGAAATGGAATACCTCAAGGGGGCTGAGGCTGTCAGCGAGCGATCAGCGTGACTACGACAATACGCATCATTGGGGAGCAAAACGATGCGCACGAGCAGCTTTGCGATGTCGCAATGAAATGATGGTAATGCCCTTTTGAGGAGTGAAATGTCGTAATAAATGGGGAGTTTATTACGACATTTTCAGAAAACGATGGCGCATCGTCTAAGCGATTCCTGTAGCTGCAAGTCCGTTTTCCTTTCTGCAAGCCTCCATGCACTCGAGAATGATGGCTGCACCTTCACGCACCCAATCGCTGGCGTCAGCTGAATACGTGAGCGAGGTGGGCATGCCGAAAGGCTTTCCGTCCAGTTCTTCGAAGAGCGCCACGTCGGCGCGGTCGGCGAACCAGTGGCGATTTTCCGATAGCCCGCAGATGTGGAGGCTATCGCCGTAGGTGGCGAAGGCCAGGCCGCTCATGCCGTTGATGGGCTGAAGGCTGAAGCGCAGATTCAGATTGTCGCCTAACATGCGCTCGTAAAGATAGCGGATGCGGTCGTAATTGTGGGCATCGTTGATGATAATGGATGCGCCGCGAAGGTCACTGCGCGAGAGTGCGGACTTGCTTGCCAGGGGATTCGACGCCATCATGCTGATACTCATGCGGAAGGCCAAACACGTTTTTGTTACCAGATCGAGAGCGCTCGCCTCCTTTACGAGTGAGGCAAAAGGCGTGTAGTCGTAATCGAGCACGATGTCGGCCGCGCCATTGGCGATGGGCTGGAAGATGGGATCTCGGTAATCGTGATCGACGAAAGCAAAGGGCATGGGCAGCCGCTCTTTAAGTTTGGTCGCAAAAAGAGGAGTTGGATATTGAACAGCGATGCGAAGAGTGGCGTCAGGATCGCCCATCTCTCGGCACCGTGCCAGTGTCTCGTCGAGTCCATCCAGCAGTGTTCGGGCTCCGTCGAGAAAAACGGCCCCTTTATCGGTGAGTCGGTTGCCCGCTTTCCGGTCGATGAGCGAAAAGCCCACGTCGCTCTCGAGCGCAGCAATATGGGTGCTTAGCGTTGATTGGGCGATGAACAGCTCTTTGGCGGCATCGGTGAAGCTTAAGTAGCGAGAGAAAACGACGAACTCTCGCAAGTACTCGGTTCTCATAGCGAACCTCCTCCCTTGCTTTTTTGCATTATCGCATGTTGCGCAAAGCAAGAGCACGACGTCCGAGACAGCGATATCGGATTTCACGAAAAGCCATCATGAAACGTGATAGCGGATCGCGCATTTGCATTTAGCTATCGGCCTGGCGCCAGCGCACTATGGGGTCGTGCCGAAGGGCAACTAATGTAAGGAAAGGGGACAATCATGAATCTGAACGAAGGACTCAATCGTCGCAGCTTTTTGAAGGGCGCGGCTCTCATGGGTGGAGCCGCCGCTTTTGCCGGCATGGTTGGTTGCGCGCCCCAAACGTCCGCTTCTCAGGAACTGAGCTCCACGAGCGATTCGGCGTGGGACAAAGAAGTGGACGTTGTGATCGCCGGCGCCGGCGGCGGTGGCCTGGCTGCGGCCGTTGAGGCCTCTGCGGCGGGCAAGGAAGTTGTCGTGTGCGAAGTGATGAGCAGCGCCACCATGTCCAATTCAGCCCTGTGCGCCGGTATGATTCAGGGTGCTTGCACGAAGCTGCAGAAAGAGGCCGGCATCGATGATTCGGTCGAGGAGTTCGACAAGTACCTGACGGCTGTGGCCGAGGGCTTCGAGAATCCCGAGCTGCGCCGTCTGTACGCCGAGAAGTCCGGCGAGACCATCGATTGGCTAGCCGAGCAGGGCGCGGCTCTTTCCACTGAGCGCCTGTCGACCCAGGGTACCATGGTGGACTACTACACCGATGTGACGCCCGCCGTGGCCCGCATGCACCAGAACGCCGATGGCATCGGCGCTGGTTTCACCGAGCCGCTGCGCAAAAAGGCTGAGGAGCAAGGTGCGGAATTCATGTTCGATACCCAGGTCACGCGTTTGCTGACCAACGCTGACGGCGAGGTTGAGGGCGTTATCGTCGCAGATGGCGGCAAGGAGCAGCGCATCAAGGCGCGTCTGGGCGTCATCCTGAACACGGGCGGTTTCTCCCGCAACGCCGACATGGTGCGTAGCTTCATGTCGCCGGCCATGCCGGGCATGTTTAACGACCGCCCCGTCATGGGCTCCTATGGCTCGCCGTGGCAGCAGGGCGACGGCATTATGATGGCCTGCGCGCTCGGTGCCAAGCTGGTGAATCCTTGGTGCGCCTACAATGTGGCCCCTGGTCTGGAGCGCAAGGTTGAGGATAATTCCGCAGGCTACATTTCCATGCCGGGTATATTTGTTTCTACTGACGGCCAGCGCCACGTTCTGGAGAGCGGTCGTCCCACCGAGAACGTGGTGGGCGATGTTTGGAAGCAGCCGAACGGTTATGTGTGGAACATCTGGGATCAGGGTCTCGCGGACGCGACGGCTGATTTCGGCGGCCCTGTCATGTACTGCAGCGATGGATTCGAGGAAGAGCTTTCCGGCGGCTATATCGTCAAGGCCGACACTGTGGAAGAGTTAGCGGCGGCTCTTGATTTGGATGCGGACACGCTTAAGAAGACTATCGACGACTTCAATGAAGGTGCGGCCGCCGGTGCCGATGCCTTGGGTCGCCAGGGCGCAATGCCCCTGATGCAGCCGCCTTTCTTCGCAGGTCGCGTCATCGCCGTTTCGCCCGATACAGCTGGCGGTGTTGACGTGAACACCAACACCCAGGTGCTCAACGTGTTCGGCGAGGTTATCCCGCGCTTGTACGCGGTGGGCAACATGGTTGGTGGCTTCAAGGGCAAGGTGAACGCCGGCTGCGGCCAGGCGCTCGGCTGGACCTACACCTCCGGTCGCATCGCCGGCCAGCACGTGGTGACGCTGGAGCCACTTGCGTAACTATTTCGATGTCGCCTGCCGAGTCCTCCCCTCCCGCTCGGCGGCGCGACCCAATGAGGCGAGGGCGGCCCGGCTGTCGGGCGCCCTCGCCGGTATGGCTAAGGCAGGAGTGGGCGGATTGTCGGAACGCAAGCGAAAGACAGGGGAGTGTCATGATGGAGAATTCGACGAATGAACGGCAGGATAACCGCGAAATGGATCGACGCACCGTGGTGCTGAAGGGAGCCGCAGTTGCCGCTGGTGCTTTGTGCGGCGCGAGCGCCTTGGGCCTTGCGGGCTGTTCGACGCCAATGGCCGATACGGGGGAGCAAACTTCCATGGATGAACTGATGAAAAAGATGCAGGAGCTCGAGGATCGGCTCTGGGTTGCCGAGGCCAAGGAAGAGATTCGCTACAAGTTGTGCATGTACGCTCGTGGCGACGATCGGCAGGATGCCGCCATCGGCAAGCCTGTCTATGCCGAGGACAGCTACGTTGATTTCGGCACGAGCCCGGAATTCGGCGAAGTGTTCAAGGGCTCGGGCCAGGAGTGGGCCGAATATTGCGCGAACACGATCGATAAGGGCATTACGGCTAATGGCGGTTACTACGCGCACCAGATGTACAACATCGCTATTACCGTGAATGGCACGAAGGCCGGTTCCGAGACCTACGCGAACGCACCGGTGATGAGTCCCAACGAGGACGGCACTTGGCACGTGCTCCAGACGGTGGCCCGCTACTGCGACAAATGGGAGTATCGCGATGGGGAATGGGTCATCGTCGAGCGTATCGTCACTAACGATTTCGGTTGGCACCTGACGTCGGAGAAGCTGCAAATTCCCTACGGCTGCGCCTTCGACGAGACCGATCCGTCCTACGGCGCTCTCGCCTACGGTGCTTAAAAAGTCGTAGCGCGCATACTGTTTGGGATGTTAAGCTTTAGCGAGCTGGCATCGATGGAAGGCCCGTCCTCATGCGGGCCTTCCATCGTATTGGATTGCTGCGGAGGAAGGCTCGTCGGGCTGCGATGGCCGATCGGAGCCGCACGGCACGAGGAGGGGCTATGGACATTCAGCAGATCAAGTACTTTTCTCGGGTCTATGAGATGCGCAGCTTCACGCAGGCGGCCGATTCTCTGTTCATTTCACGGCAAGCGTTGCGCAAGTCGGTGGCGCGGCTGGCTCAGGAAATGGGGGAGCCGCTGTTCGAGAATCGGGGCAACGTGCTTTTTCCCACGGCCGCGGCCGACCTTCTGTTCAGCGCTTCGCGTCCAGTGGTGAGTGCGTTCGCACAAATGGAGGTCGAGCTGAACCTCGGCAAGCTAAAGAGCCAAGGGATCGTGCGTTTCGGTCAATCGGTGGAGGCAAGCGACGTTATGACCTCGAGTGAGATGAGGCAGGTCATCGACTTCTCCTCGACAAGCGAGCTCGTGACCAAGGGAATGCGCTTCACCGAAGCAAACTGCGTGGAGCTGCGCCAACAAATCCTTGAGGGCGATCTTGATTATGCGAGTCTTATCGCCACAGTGGTGAACGAGTCCCTCTTTGATTACGACACGGCCATTGGGGGACGCATCCACATCGCCGTCCGTACTGATGATCCCCTTGCTGAGAAAAGCTTCATACGTCTCGAGGATTTGGAAGGACGCCCCTTCACCTCTCAAGGAGCTGGATTCGATGTGCATGATTGCCTGGTGGAGGCGACCGAAGAGCGCGGTGTCAAGCTTAACATTGTGTGCACGCGTTCGGGTTTGCACAATCGGCTCGAAATGGTGCAAACCGGGGTGACGCTCACCTACGCCTACCGCGATCTGAAGTTTCCCCGTGTTGCTCCGGACGTGGTGTGCATTCCTCTTGAAGAGGCTCCCATGAAATGGTTCTACTGCACCATTGCGAAGAAGGGGCTCGGCGACCCCTATCTGCTGCGGTTTTTCAGCGGCAAAGAAGATTTCGTCCTCTGGAAGGACTGACGGCGGTTCGTCTCCATATCTAAGCGAGCTCCTTCGTAAACCAAAAGCTCCCGGCGAACAACTTAAAGATTCTCCCCTCAAGCCTCGCGCGATTTCAGAATGAGACTAGAAGATGCCCGTCAATAACGCGACGGGTACACGAGACGAGGAAAGGGGATATCTTGGAGCCTGTTCAGAACACGACGGGAGCTCTAACGCGAAGAGGGTTCCTCAAGACCACGGCCGCGGCCGCGCTCGTTGCGGGCGGCGTTTCGGCTGCGGGGTTCGCGGCCCTTACGCCCAAGACGGCTTCGGCCCAAAGCGACGAGAAGATCTGCACGACCTACTGCAACGCCTGCATGGGTTGTCCGCTGGAGGCCGTGGTGCGCGACGGCAACGTGGTGCTCACGCGCGCCAAGGAGATCGAGGGCGCGCCCATCGACCAGAAGCGCATGTGCGCCCGCGGCGCCTCCATCCCCACGCTCATCGTGCAGGAGAAGCGCATCCAGTACCCCATGAAGCGCGCCGAGGGCACCGAGCGTGGCGCCGGTCAGTGGGAGCGCATCAGCTGGGACGAGGCCATCGACACCATCTGTACGAAGATCAAGGAGTATCAGGCAGAATTCGGCTCGGGCAGCGTGTGCTCCTTCACCTACGGCACTACCGAGCCTCGCAACATGTACAATCTCAACCGTTTGGAGAACGTGGCCCAGTTCTCGCACCAGAACCGCACCACCGACTTCGCGCTCACGCAGGGTACCATGTACACGGCGGGCGGCTTCTACTATCAGGGCGGCGTCGACATGGATCTCGTCTCCCAAATGAGCACCTTTGTCGTGTGGGGCCATAACCCCATCGTGTCCTGGCCTAACGCCTGGCACTACATCGCCGACGCGATTGAGAATAACGATTGCAAGCTCATCGTCGTCGACCCCAACAAGAACACCATCGGACAGAAGGCCGACTTGTTCGTGTCGCTGCAGCCCGGCACCGATGCCGCGCTCGCTCTCGGTTTGGCGAAGATCATCGAGGAAGAGGGCAAGACGGATGATGCCTTCATGCAGCAGAAGTCCTGCGCCCCGTTCCTCGTGAAGGAGTCCGACGGCCGCTTCCTGCGCAAGAGCGACTTGGAAGAGGGCGTGGCGGCCGATGCCGACGACTTTGCCGTGTGGGACGAGGCCACGAATGCCATGGGCTACGCCTCCACGGCGCAGAACCCCGTGCTGCGCAAGAAGGGCATCGAGGTCGCCGGCCAGCGCTGCAATACGGCCTACAGTCTGCTCATCGACCGCATCAGCGAGTATCCCATCGAGATGGTGTCCGAGGTGACCACCGTTCCCGAGGAAACCATTCGCACCTTCGCCGACCTACTTTGCCGTCCTGGCATGGCCGACATCTTCCAAGGCTATGGCATCGACCATTACGGGCACGGTTTCAATACCATTGCGGCAGTGAGCGTTTTGCGTATTATGCGCGGTATGGTGCCTGAGCCCCGTATGAGTTACCCGCTTAATTCCAGCGGCTTCGATGAGACGGAAACCGAGCATCCCGCCATCGTCCAGTCGCTGGGTACCTTTATGTTCAACGACCTGCTCGACACGGGAGAATACACATTTCCGGGCGTGACCGCGCACATGGGCGAGCAAGTGATGGAGCTTCCCGATGTCACGGTAGAACAACCGCTCAAGATGCTCATCTCTTTCGGTGCGAACATCGTGAACTCAGCTCCCGACCGTAACAGGACCATCGAGGCGTACAAGAAGTTCGATTTCCTTGTGACTGCCAACATCGAGTGGTGTGATACGGCCGACATTTCCGACATCGTGCTGCCCGCGGCCACCATTCAAGAGGTAGGCGGTCCCATCGGCATGAATGGTTGTCTCGTGTGGGCCGATAAGGCCATCGAGCCGAAGTTCGAGGCCAAGTCCGACTACGACATGGCGAACCTCATCGGGCGCGGGCTCGGCTTGGACGAGTGGTTCCAGGAAGAGTTCGACGAGGGCATGAAGCACGTGGTGAACACGGCCATGGGAGCTGCTATGGGCATCGATGCCGACAAGCTGAAGGAAGCCGGCGTGATGTACGTGGGCGCCGTTCCTATGCCGGCCTACATGACTATGACGGGCAAGCTGCAGTTCTATCAGGAGAACCCGGGCCCCATCGAGAACTATGGCCAGCCCATGGATCCCGCGAGCATCGCGCTGCCCCATTGGGAACCGCCCATGGAGGCGTGGCCCGTCACGGCCGGCGGCTTCGACGCCAATCCTCTGGCGGAGAAGTATCCGCTCATCGTGACCGCCGGCACCCGCCGCTTCCGCGTGCATTCTTACTACGGTCAGAACCCGTTGCTGCGCGAGATGGAGATCAACGAGCCCTGCGTGCGCATCAATTCCGTCGATGCCGAGGCGCGCGGCATCGAGGACGGCAGCTACGTGCGCCTGTTCAACGACCGCGGCCATGCGGTGGCCAAGGCCACCTTCAGCGCCGGTATTCGCCCGGGCTGTCTGGATATCGACCGCGGCTGGCAGCGCTCCCAGTACATAAGCGGCTGCAATAACGACCTGACGAGCAAGCAGATTGTGGACTGGACCTGCCCCACCTACGCCTACCACGATTGCCTCGTGGAAATTGAGCCGTGGGACGGCGTGGTGGCGGAGTCTCAGGAATAAGAGGAGGAGGAACCCCATGAGATACGGAATGGTCATCGACCTAAAGCGTTGCTCTGGCTGCAAGACCTGCTCGGTCGTGTGCAAAGTGGCCAACAACATTCCCAACAACATTATCTGGAATCGCGTTCTCACCGAGGGCGGCAATGCCCCGGATACGGCCGGGGGCACCTGGGACAACCCCGAGATGCAGCATTGGCCCGTGGCCTGCCAGCACTGCGAGAATCCGGCCTGCACCAAGGTGTGCCCGGTGGGCGCCACCTGGAAGGACGAGCAGACGGGCATTGTGCGCCAGGATTACGACAAGTGCATCGGCTGCCGCATGTGCGTGGCCGCCTGCCCCTACACCGGCGTCCGCTCGTTCAACTGGGAGGAACCGGCCTACTACGCCGACTTCGCCCTGGGCGACGCCGATGCCGCCAAACACGAGAAGCACACCGTGGAGAAGTGCATCTTCTGCACCCAGCGCGTGGCTCGCGGCGAGCAGCCGGCTTGTGTGGCCGACTGCATCGGTCGTGCCCGCCACTTCGGCGACCTGGACGATCCGAACTCCGAGGTGTCCAGGCTTCTGGCCAGCCGCGAGTACACGCAGCTGCACACCGAGTTCGGCACCAAGCCCTCTGTCTACTATCTCGTCTAGGAAGGGAGTACGCTATGAACGATGCGAAAGGAAGCGCCGCGTCCCATCGCGGACTGACCGTGGGGATCATCGCTTGCGCGGTCGTGGCGGTTATCGGCGTTGCCCTGTGGATGGTGCAGCTTTCCGGCGGCATGATTCAGACCGGCATGCGCAACCTTGATTCCTGGGGCTTCTACATCACCCTGTTCATGTTCTTCGTGGGCTTGTCCGCTGGCGGCCTTATCATCAGCTCCATCCCCAACGCCTTCGGCATGAAGGGCTTCGGGGACATCTCGCGGGTGGCCATTTGGACGAGCATCTGCTGCACCTGCGTGGCCATCGGCTTTGTGGTGGTTGACTTGGGCGGTCCCTTGCGCCTGTGGGAGCTGTTCGTTTATTCCAACCTTTCATCGCCGCTCATGTGGGATATCATCGTGCTTTCCACCTACCTCATTCTCTCCATCGTGTACCTGTGGGCCTACCGGCGCGAGGATGAGGGGAAGATGTCGCACACCGCCATCCGCGTCATCTCCATCATTGCTCTGGTGGTGGCGGTGGGCGTGCACACGGTGACGGCTTGGATTTTCTCGCTGTCGGCGGCCCACGAGTTCTGGCACACCGCCCTTATGGGCCCGTGGTTCGTGGCCTCTGCGCTGGATTGCGGTACGGCGCTCGTGCTCGTCGTCGTCATCGCCCTGCAGAAGGCCGGGCGGCTTTCCATCGAGCGCTCTTCCATGGTGAACCTTGCGAAGATGCTCGCGGTGTTCACTTGCGTTGATCTGTACTTCCTCGCCTGCGATCTGCTGACGAGCGGCTTTCCCGGCGGCGAGGGCGCCGATGTGGTGGCCATGCTCGTGACCGGGCCTCTGGCGCCGTTCTTCTGGACGCAGATCGCCTGCATGGTGCTGGCCTGCGTCATCCTGTTCGTGCCTCGTCTGCGTACCAAGGGCGGCGTGGTTGTAGCCTCGGCGCTCGTGATCGCCGGCGTGTTCTGCAAGCGCTGCGAGATTCTGGTGGGTGGCTTCCAGATTCCCAACATCGAGTTCGCCGACGTGGCCAACCAGATGACCATCACCCACTGGGACTCCGGCATGTCGCTTCTCGGCTACCAGGGCCTCGTGTACTGGCCGACGCCCTTGGAGTTCGGCGTAGCCCTGGGCGTGGTGGCTCTCGGTGGCTTCCTGCTGCTACTGGGTCTGAAGTACCTCCCGCTCCATCTCACGGAGAAGACCGCTTAGCGGCTTTATCGCCGAGAGTGGAGACCTCCCTTCGAAGAGCCGCAGGCCCGCGCTTGCGGCTCTTTTCGCCTTGGAAAGGATGAGCGGTGAAAGCGAATTCGAGCGAAGTGAACAGTTTGAAGCGGAGAAAGACACGGCGTAAGCGGCTTATGGCTGTCGCCATCGTTGGCGCCGTTTTCGCCGGCGTGGCACGGGTGGGGTTTGCTCTTGCGCCGGATTCGGGTGTGCATCCTCTGACGGCGGAGGCTGTTTGTCCGGTAGCCGGATGCGCAAGTGTCATGTGCCACGGGTACGACGCTGTTCCCGAACCCGATGGTCACAGCGAGATGCGTTGTCCCGAGGCTGGTTGCGCGTCGGTCGAGTGCCACGGCTGGGATACTCTCACTGGCCGTTACCACCAGGCCTCCGATATGTCCTTGAACCTGTGGATTCTCATGCCCGTGACGCTGGTGCTCGGCCTTTGGTTGGTCGTACACGGCTTGTCGAAGGGAGAGCGCGATGCGAGTGCCTAGAATCGCTTTCGATATCATGTTGCTTGCCTTCTATCTGGTGACCGCAAATCCGGCGACGACGGGGATGCCCTTGCACGAATATCTCGGCGTGGGCGTCTTTGTGCTTATGGTTGCTCATGTCGTGATGAGCGGTGAGGGTCTAGGCGGTCGTGGCCGTTGGACGCAGCGCGTGCTCAACGGCGTGCTGCTGGTTGCACTCGCTTTCTGCGTCGTGTCGGGGATCATGGTGTCGGGGGCGCTGCTTCCCTCCTTGGGCCTTTATGCGACTGGCTACTATTTTTGGGATCCCGTGCACGCCCTTTCCGCCAAAGTACTACTAGCCGCCCTGCTCGTTCATATTGTTCTGCGTATACCGGTGGTTATATCGGTGTTTCGCCGTCATTCCTCCAATTCTTTCGCTAGATAGCGGCCGGTGAGGCTTTCCGGGTTGGCGGCTACTTGGGCGGGGGTGCCCTCGGCCACGATGCGGCCGCCGGTCTCGCCGCCGCCGGGGCCCATGTCGATGACGTAGTCGGCGTTGGCAATCATGTCCAGGTCGTGCTCGATGACCACGACGGTGGCGCCGTGCTCGATGAGGTTCTGCAGCACGTCGATGAGGGTTTCCACGTCCAGCGGGTGCAGCCCGATGGTGGGCTCGTCGAAGATGAAGAGGGTGTCGTCCTGGCTGCGGCGCATCTCGCTGGCGAGCTTCAGCCGCTGGGCCTCGCCGCCGGAAAGTGCCGGGGTGGCCTCGCCTAAGGTGAGGTAGCCCAGGCCCAAATCGTGCAGGATCTGCAACTTGTCTCGCACCTTCTTCAGGTGGGTAAGGGCGACAAGCGCTTGGTCAACGGTTAGCGTGAGCACCTCGGGAAGCGACAGCGTGTGTACGCTTTCGAAATCGTCGGCATGCTCGTGTCCCGCCGCCATATCTCCGCAGGGGGCGGGTTCGCGGGTCGCTTCTCGCTCCATTTCGGCGTCGGCGGACAGTTCGACGCCGCCTTCGATGGCCATTTGAATGGCGTAGGCCTCGCGCCCGTAGCGGCTGCCGCGGCAGTCGGGACAGGGAATGTCCACGTCGGGGAGGAACTGCACGTCCAGGGAAATTTGTCCCGTGCCGTCGCAGGTGGGGCAGCGCAAGGATCCGGTGTTGTAGGAGAACGCGCCCGCCTTCAGCCCCTGCTCCTTGGCGTCCGGCAGAGTGGCGAAGGCACGGCGCAGATCGTCCAGCACGCCGGAGTAGGTGCCCACGGTGGAGCGTACGTTCACGCCGATGGGCGTGGCGTCCACCAGATCGACCCGCGCGATGCCCGGAGCGTCCACGGACAGCACATGCCCCGGCAGCGGCGTGCCGGCCAGCGATGCCTTCAGCCCCGCGACCAGGCTTTCTAGCACGAGCGTTGTCTTTCCGGAGCCCGACACGCCCGTCACGCAGGTCAGACGCCCTTTCGGAATGCGCGCCTCCAGCGGATGCACGGTGTGGATGGTGTCGGTCTCCAGCGTGATGGCTCCTTCGTCGAAGAGATGTTCGGGTGCGACAGGCGTGCGCACCCGCACCTTCGCCGTGCCTGCCAGAAACGGCCCGATGCGGCTGGCCGGGTTCGCCTCCATCTCGGCCACCGACCCTTGGGCGATGACGCGGCCGCCGTCGGCGCCCGAGCCGGGTCCGATCTCGATGAGGTGGTTCGCGTGGCGCAGCACGGCCACGTCGTGATCCACCATCACCACGGAGTTGCCGTCGGACAGAAGGTCGTCCATGACGCCCAGCAGCCCCTCGATGTTCGCCGGATGCAGCCCGATGGAGGGCTCGTCCAGTACGTAGAGGACGCCGGTGGTGCGGCTGCGCACGGCGCGCGTGAGGGCCACGCGCTGTCGCTCGCCGTTCGAAAGCGTCTCGCTGGCACGGTCCAGAGTGAGGTACCCCAGCCCCAGCTGCTCCAGCCTTTGTATGGGTTCGGTTGTCTCGCTCGTGATGGAATCGCACATCGGACGCATCTCTGGCGGAAGCCACGGGGCCACGCCAGGCAGCCACTCGCGCAGCTCGTCCAGCGACAAGGCCGTCACCTGAGCGAGGTTGCGCCCGTCGATGGTGGACGACCGCGCCTTCTCGGAAAGCCGCGTGCCGTGGCAGTCGGGGCACACCGACTCGCAGAGGAACTTTGCCACGCGCGCCATGCCCTTCTCGTCCTTCGCCTTCGCCAGCGCGTTTCTCACGGTGTTCACGGCGCTGTAGTAGGTGAAGTCCAGCTCGGTGGCATGGTCTTTGTTCTTGGGGACGTACAGGATGTGGCGCTTCTCCATGGGGCCGTGCAGCACGATGTCCTTCTCGGCATCGGTCAGATCTTTGTAGGGCACATCGATGCGCACGCCCATCTCGCGGGCCACCTGCGGCATGAGCGACCACATGAGGTTGCGCCACGGCGCCACTGCGCCCTCTTCTAAAGTAAGGTTGGGGTCGGCGATGAGCGTGGACTCGTCGATGTCGCGCACGACACCGGTGCCGCCGCAGGTGGGGCAGGCGCCACCGCTGTTGAAGGCGAGGTCCTCGGCGGAGGGGCCGTAGAATTCCACGCCGCAGGTGGAGCAGGTAATGGGCAGCTCGGCGGCCACGTTCAGGGTCGGCGCGTTCACGTGCCCGTTGGGACACACATGGCAGCCGAGGCGCGAGAACATGAGGCGCAGGTAGTTCAAAAGCTCCGTGGACGTGCCGAAGGTGGAGTGCACGCCGGGGATGCCGGGCCGCTGGCGCAGGGCGAGGGCCGCCGGAACGTGCAGCACCTCGTCCACGGTGGCGCGTCCGGCCTGGGAGATGCGCCGGCGGGTGTAGGTGGAAAGCGCCTCCAAGTAGCGGCGACTGCCCTCGGCGTACAGAACGCCCAGCGCGAGCGAGCTTTTGCCCGAGCCGGAAACGCCCGCAATGCCCACGAGCTGCCTCAGCGGCACATCCAGCGAGAGGTTCTTCAAGTTGTGCACCCGCGCCCCGCGCACCTCAATGGCGGTAGGCTCGGTGAAGGCAAGAGGCGTGGCGGTTTCGACGTGTTCCATGGAGGCTCGATTCTCGCGCGATATGCAAAGCGCCCCGCGGCGGGGCGGGGCGCTTTCGAATTCTGGAGCCAACGAGCGGATTCGAACCGCTGACCTACGCATTACGAGTGCGTTGCTCTACCAGCTGAGCCACGTTGGCAAAAGCGCTTCTTGCGAAGCGGCTGTTTAGTATAGCGAACTGGTCGACGCTGCGCAAGCAGCCGCATGGGGGAATTCCCCAGATGCGCACAATGACGGTCTCGAAGTGCAGGAATTTACGCTGGCTCGAGCAACCGGCGTTGTTCTTTCGGGTGCGGCTGGACGCGAGGGGGTGCCAGATGTGCGAATCGGCTAGTCGGTGTCTTCGCTCGGTTAATCTGGAAAGGCCGTGGGGCGGGGCGGGGGAGGGCGCTCCAACGCTATACTGGTCGCCATCGAAAAAACGGGGAGTGTGAGTTGAAACTGAACGGTTCGACTCGCCTGCGTGCGGCAATCCGCGCGGCTGTCTCCCCTTAAGAGCAACGAGGTGCGTGTATGAGCTTGAGGTTTTCGCTTGCGAAGGCGGCCGGCGCCGTTTCAACCTGGGGTCTGCGCCATGTGGCGCATCGGCCCGCGGCCAACCTGCCGGGGAAGATCGCGCTCAAGATTGATCCGTCGTTGCTCGATGAGCTGCGCGGCAAGTGCACGCAGGGCTCGGTCATCACGGTGGGCACCAACGGGAAGACCTCGACGAACAACCTTCTGGCCGATGCTTTCGAAGCCTCCGGCCGCACTATTATCTGCAACCGCACCGGGGCCAATCTGGCCGCCGGCATTTCCTCGGCGCTTCTGCAGCAGCCGGCCGCCCAGTGGGGCGTCTTCGAATGCGACGAGTTGTGGCTTGCCCACGTGCTCCCGCATCTGCGCTCGAACTATGTGCTGCTGCTGAATTTGTTTCGCGACCAGCTCGACCGCTGCGGCGAAATCGACCGCATCCAAACGTCCATTGCGG
>OLQR01000303.1_pt1 | contig 40807 bp, 38 predicted proteins | sample 1671881 | NCBI WGS metagenome assembly OLQR01 (sample SAMEA3136623, study PRJEB25190) | human gut metagenome | biome: human gut; feature: human-associated habitat; material: faeces | place: Austria | collected 2013 | reverse complement strand
GCATACGGAACGCACCGATTGTAACCGTGATAAATACAAACACACAAAGTGGTTTCAGTTCCGGAAGTGTGATGTCTTTAAATTTCTGCCATCCACTTGCATGATCCATCTCTGCTGCTTCATAAAGTGCCGGATTAATATTCTGAAGACCTCCGAGGAAAATGATCATCTGATATCCTACACCCTGCCATACACTCATAACTGCGATGGATGGAAGTGCCTGTTTCGCACTGTGAATAAATGGCTGTGCACTGATTCCCAGATGAGCAAGCAGTGTATTCAGGATTCCTTCCGGACTGTAGATATCCATCCAGAGTGTGGATACAACCGCCAGCGACATAACAACCGGAATAAAAAATGCCACTTTGAAGTATTTCTTACAATGTGTGACTTTGTTGATCGCAAGTGCCAGAACAAGTGCTCCAATACACTGGCAAGGAACGATGATAATTACAAATTTCACCGTATTGAAGAAGGATTTTACAAATAATTCATCTTTAAAAATATTTATGTAGTTTTCAAAGCCCACAAAATGTGTCATATCCGGATTCAGGGCAAAATAATCAGTAAAACTGAATACCAGTGTCAGCACCATCGGCAGAAATAAAAACAACGTAAGAAGTACCAGTGCGGGGCCAAAGAAAGCCATTCCTAAAATTGATTCTTTTTTCTTCATTATTCTCTCGTATAACGTTCCAGTTTCGCGTTAATCCTTTCTACAGATTTATCCAGTTCTGCCTGCGCATCTTTACCGCCCAGTCCAACACTTTCAAGTGCCTGCTGGAAAGATGTACTTACCTGTGGATATACAGGAGTCTTTGGTCTTGGGTGTCCATATTTACTCAGCTGCTCGTACAGTGCTTTGTAATTTTCGTCTGTCTGGAATACATCGATCTGTTCAAATGCTTTATATGTAGACGGAAGTGATTTTGCTTCATTCCAGATCCTTACACCACTTTCCACGCCACTCATCCATTTGACCAGCTCTGTTGCACCTTCAATATTGTCTGTTTCTGAAGATGCTGCAAATGCCCAAGAGCCTGTCGGTGTATATCTTTCACCATCCCAGTCATCACCAACTACATAAGGTGCAACGCCAAGATTCACATCCGGATAGTTCTCGTAGATTGTGTTGACTTCCCACGCACCGTCAAATTTGAAAGCTGCTCTTCCACTTTCAAACAGATTCTCGATCGGAGCTTCGGACATGTATTTGTTCTCTACGATCTGGTGGAAATAATTCATAACTTCAACATTCTTTTCTGAATTGAAATATCCGTCCACTGTCAGTCCGTCTTCGCTTACCAGGTCTCCACCATTTGCCCAGATAAATGGGGCATAATAATAAATACTTGATTCACCTACCGGGAATGTCATGTCGATCGGGTAGCCTTTCTTCTCATCCATCAATGGCTTCAGTTTTTTCAGAATATCCATAAATTCAGTCTGTGTCCATGGATGATCGGCATCTGGTACCTCAATTCCGGCTTCCTCAAGAATATCTTTATTGTAATAAAGACCTACACTGGATTCCATTACTCCAAGTGCATACAGCTTATCATCATAAGTTCCCTGTTCAAGAATAGATTCGAGATATTCACCTCTCTCATCTTCTGTCAGATCTGCCAACGGCTGTATGATGCCGTTCTCTGCATATGCTGCTACATTAGGTCCGTCCAGAGTAAGAACATCCGGAAGGCCACCTGAGAGCACTGATGAATTTACCTTATCTGAATAGCCGCCACCACTGTCGTTTCTAGGAATAAATTCAATATCTGCAAAATATTTACCATTATATTTCTCATTAAAGCTGTCTACAGATTCCCTGTAAACCTGTCCTTCCGGAGTATCTTCAATACTATGCACCCAGATTGAAAGATATTGTTCTCCTTCATCATAGCCTGCCACATCGCCAGGCTTTACTTCTTTTTTCTGACATCCTGTCAGGCTGACTGCAATTGCCAGACCGGCAAGAAGAATCAGTTTTGCTTTTTTCATGTTCTCCTCCTTTTCCATCTTTCCGTTCTTCGTAACCGGTAAAGTAACCGGTTACTTTATGTATTGATAATAGCATATACTCATTTTTACGTCAAGTATTCTCTTGCATTTCATTGATTTTTACAATTTTAATATATAAGTTTTGTAAAATCTGTACAGAACCGGTTACTTTACCAATTCTGTTACTGGTTAACCTTGTTCTGACTCTCTTTTTCTGTTATACTAAAATTACAATTATTACTGAGTTTTACTGAAAGGAAACTACCATGGGCAAAAAAAATATAACCTTCAATGACATTGCCAAATATACTGGTTTCTCAAAAACCACTGTTTCCAGATATTTCAACAATCCTGATTCCCTCACATTGAAGAATCAGCAGATTATCTCGGATGCACTTGATAAACTAAACTATCAGGAGAATAAAGTTGCCAGGATCCTGGCAAACGGGAAAACCGAATTTATCGGTGTTATCATTCCAAACCTTTATTTACATTACTATTCTGAAATGCTAAACCAGATACTGAAAACTTATGATACCTATGGCTACAAATTTCTTGTTTTTACCGGTGATGATCATAAATCGACTGAACGCGAGTATATTCAGGAACTTCTTTCTTATAAAATAGAAGGAATGGTTATTTTAAGCCATACCATTCCTTCCAGAGAGCTCGCCTCCTACAATCTCCCAATTGTAACGATCGAGCGTGAAGATCAGTTTGTGAGCAGTGTCAATACGGATAACTATATGGGTGCGGTGCAGGCAACCAGTCTCCTTGCAAAGACCGGAGCAGATATTCTGATCCACATCAATGTTGAATTATCTCCACAGGTTCCATCCTATGGCCGTATAAAAGGCTTTTCTGATATCTGCGAGGAATATCAGATTCCACATGAACTGATTCTCACAGATACCGGCCACAGTTATGAAGAAAGTTCTCTGATTCTCAAAGATTTGCTGGAAACAATTGATTCTAAATATCAAGGCAAAACAAAGGGAATTTTTCTTCCAAACGATACATTTGCCAACATCATGCTCAATCATCTGATTCAAAAGTATGGACAGCTTCCAGATGACTACAAGATCATTGGTTTTGATGATTCTCCAGTTTCCAGAGAAGCTATTGTTCCGATCAGTACTGTCGGACAGCAGATTGACAAGATTGCCGCATCTGCCATGAAAATCCTGCATGAACAGATTACAGAAAGACACAAAAGAAAACCGGCTCTGTCTTCTGAACCGGTTCACAAGATCATTCCACCGATCCTGATCAATCGAAAAACAACTGAGCCTTCTCATTGAAATCTGATATTTTTTATACATAACAAAAACGCTGCAAAAAATGAATTTTAATTCACTTAATGCAGCGTTTTGTTTGCCAAACAGGCGGGCGCCGGACAGTTCCCGGCATCATGCATTTCTAAAACGACTTAAAAAGTCTTTTGTCATCTCATTTTGCGGATCTTCAAAGATCTGCTGTGAGGTACCCTCTTCTACGATAACTCCATTTCCCATAAAGATCACATGCTTTGCCACGTCTCTGGCAAATGCCATCTCATGTGTAACAATGATCATTGTCAGCCCGTCTTTTGCGAGCGTACGCATAACCTCAAGGACTTCTCCGACCATCTGTGGATCCAGAGCTGAAGTCGGCTCATCAAAGAGCAGGATCTCCGGTTCCATGGCAAGCGCTCTGGCAATTGCTACCCTCTGCTTCTGACCTCCAGAAAGCTGCTTCGGCTTTGCATTGATATATGGAGCCATACCAACCTTCTCAAGATACATCATTGCGTTTTTATGGGCTTCTTCCTTGCTCTTTTTCAGGACTTTCTCCTGCCCCACCGTGCAGTTTTTAAGAACTGTCATGTTATTGAACAGGTTAAAGTTCTGAAACACCATACCAACCTTTGAACGATATTCCGGCACATTCACATGCTTATCCATGATGTTCGTTCCATGGTATCTTATCTCTCCTGAGGAAGGTGTTTCCAGAAGATTCATGCAGCGCAGCAGCGTGGATTTACCGGAACCGGAAGGGCCAATGATACAGGTAACATCCTTCGGCTTCACTGAGAAATCGATATCTTTCAGAATCTCATTATTTCCAAAAGATTTTCCCAGATGCTGTACTTTCAGAATTGTCTCACTCATTCTCTGCTGTCCTTCCTTTCTTTATAAGAGTACATTCCGCTGGTATGTGTCAGAGTATCAGCGGTTGCAAGATCATAATTATCCGGTCCGTCCATCTTGTGTTCGATCACACGCAGGATTCTGGAACAGGTAAATGTCATGATAAAATAGATAACCATTGCAATTGTGAAGGACTCAAAATATGTATACAGTGCTCCTGCAACACCTTTAGTCGTGTAAAAGAGCTCTACTGTACCAATGATTGAAAGTACACAGGTATCTTTGATATTGATGATCAGGTTATTTCCGATCTGCGGCATGATATTTCGCAGGGCCTGCGGAAGTATTACATTTATCATCGTCTGAACATGTGTCATGCCGATTGCCTTGGCGCCTTCTGTCTGTCCGGGATCGATGGAAAGAATACCACCTCGAACTGTCTCTGCCATGTATGCCCCTGTGTTGATCGATACAATAAAGATTGCTGCAAACCACATAGACATATTGATGTTAAATAGATAGGCACTTCCGAAATAAATAAACATTGCCTGGGCCATCATTGGAGTCCCACGAAAGAACTCCACATAGCAGGCCATAATAAATTTGACAACTTTGATAATTACTTTTTTGGCTGTTGAATCATTTTTGTCCACCGGGATCGTCTGCACAATACCAACCAGAAAACCAATGATACATCCAAAAAGTGTTCCTACCAGCGCCAGCCACATGCTGACACCGGCTCCCTTCAGGAAAGAAGAACCATATTGCTGAAGAAGATATATAATTCTTCCTCCAAAACTCTCAGGCAGCATTTCGCTCCTCCTTTATGATTCTGAAAGTGGCTGTACGGAAATAGCCTCATCCATCATTTTATTATAATCATCTTCGGTCATATCTTTAAGCACGCCATTGATTGCATCCTTAAGTTCATCGTTGCCCTTCTGTACTGAAATACCAATATTGATATCTTCATCAGATACTTCAAATGCTCCGTCTGTTCCACTGAAGTCCAGCAGTTTGAAATCCGGATATGCTACGCATGCAGCCTTTCCTGTAGGCATGTCAGTGACAACTGCATCACATTTGCCGGATTCAAGAGCAACCAGCATTGCCGGTGCACTTTCCTGTGCCGGAAGGATATCAGCATCTGGAATCTGAGGCAGGCAGGAATCATACCAGATCGTATTCTGCTGTGATGTCACTGTAGCTCCTTTAAGGTCTTCTACGCTTGCTGCGTCCTTGTAATCTCCATCATTCTTAACCAAAGTGATGATGGATGCATAATAATATGGATCTGTGAAATCAACCATCTGCTGACGTTCTTTTGTAATAGACTGTCCTGCAATAACACAGTCAACCTGACCGGACTGTACTGCCGGTACAAGAGAATCCCAGTCAAGCTTTACGATTTCAAGATCATAGCCTAATTCATCTGCAATTTTCTTTGCCATCATAACATCATATCCATATGCGTAATCGGAGCTTCCTGAAATCTGCACTGCACCGTTGGAATCATCCGGCTGTGTCCAGTTATAAGGTGCATATCCGCATTCCATCGCAACTTTCAGAGTTTTCTTATCATCCGCACTGACGCTCTGAACGCCTGCAATGCCACAGGTCATAGATGCTGCTACAGCAGCCACTGTCAACATTCTCCACATTTTACTCTTTCTCATTTTCGTTTCCTCCTGAAATGTATATATTTTTTTCATCCATAACAAAAAAAGAGCGCACGGAAGTATGAAGTGCTCCGTTGCGCTTTAAGTCATATTAATACTTTTTCTTTTAAAAGTCAAGAAAAAAAAGCAGCTCCCGAAGGAACTGCCCTGAAATCATATTTATGAAGGTCTTCTTACAGACAGGATTGTTCTGTAAGCAGCGTTGTTGCTGATCTTAATACCATCTCTGGAGTTGGATGCATGTACGATCTGTCCGTTACCCATGTAGATTGCAACATGTCCGCCATAGCAGATCAGGTCTCCTGGCTGTGCATCTGCATAAGAAACTTCTGTTCCCCAGTTCTGCTGCTCATAAGATGTTCTCGGAAGGCTGTAGCCAAACTGAGCATATACACTCTGTGTAAATCCAGAGCAGTCAGCTCCACCTGTAAGACTTGTGCCACCCCATACATATGGGTTTCCAACAAACTGTGTAGCATAATCTACGATTGAAGATCCTGAACCACTGGATGAAGAACTGCTGGAGCTTGAAGAGCTGGATGAAGTATCTACTGTATCCGGATCAACTGTGTTGTCACTGTCAATCACATTTCCATATTCATCATATTCTACATCACTGCTTCCACTGTCTTCTGTAGTTGTTTCTGTTGTAGTCTGGCTCGGATCAACCTCGTTTCCATCTTCGTCATATACTGTCTGATCTTCCTGTTCCTGCTGTGCAGCTTCTTCCTCGGCTGCTGCAGCAGCTGCAGCTGCCGCTTCAGCTTCTGCCTGACGTCTTGCCTCTTCTTCGGCTGCAATACGTTCTGCTTCAAGCTGCTCGATCTCTGCCTGCTGTTCCTGAATCAGGTTTGCATATTCATTTGCCATTTCCTGTGCATATGCAATTTCATTATCACAATCTGCAGAATTTGCTTTCTTTGTATCAATCTGATTCTGAAGATCTACAGACTGTGCTTCATATTCCTGTTTCATACCTTCCAGTTCAGCTTTTTCCTGCTGATACTGATTTCCAAGGTTTGTTACCTGTGTAATTGTGTTTGCATATTTTTCAAGGCTCTGTCTGTCATAATCATACATTTTCTGAGTATACTCAGCTTTTGTAAGAAGATCAGAAAGATTATCTGCACTCATCATCATCTGGAACCAGGCTTCATTTCCACCTTTTTCGTACAGATACTGGATACGCTGTTTCATTGCTGCGTACTGTTTGTCTTTGGCATTCTGTGCCTTCTGCAGATCAGCCTGTGTCTGCTGAATGTCTGCTTCTTTATTACTGATATCCCCTTCCAAGGTCTGAATGGAAACCATGACATTCACAAGATTTGCGTCCAAGGAGTTGATCTCATCCTGTAACTGCTGCTTAGCGGAGTAGAGCTGATCAATCTGAGCATATGTAGCATCAAGCTGTGCGCTTGTAGCTGCCTGTTCCTCTCTCAGTTCGTCTTCTCTTGACGCGCTTACACTGACAACCTGAGTTGCTGTCATCATTAATGCTAACGTCAGGCAAACAATTCTTTTTTTCATGTTTCTCACCTCATAATCATTTTAACTCTATTTTGTAACAATTGTGAAATATCTTTCTCAAGTTCTTATACATATTAACACAAGGTTCTTTTGATTGCAAGAGTAAATCGATAAAAAGTTTAATATTTTGTAACATTTATTAAAAACTCCGCAAAAGAAAGGAGAAGTTCCCGTGTCTGGAAACTTCTCCGTAACATTTCATTCTTATTTAAAATCCAAACAATTCCCGAAGAATTACATCTGCAGTCTTGTTCTTAAAGTTATCCGGATCAGAAAGAGTGGAGCTGTACCATCTCATATAATTTCCTCTTCGGATGTAGTTACCGCAGGATGGACGATAGGTATACTTCTTAAATCCTGCATATCTGGACATGTATTTATTTGCAAGAGCTACTGCCTGGCTGTCATAATCACCATCCGGTGTACAGGTTCCTGCAATCTGGCATCCTGCATTCGGAGTGGAATGAACGATCACGGCACTCTTATCGGAACACTGTCCAAGAACGATCCATGTATGACCGTCATCATATCCGATATCACCAGGATATACTTTCCATCCTGTTTTGGACAGATAGTTCTGGTTCACATAAGTTCCCCATTTTAATGTATTCTTATAGTAACTGCCAATTTCTCCTGATACAACCGTATAGCTATTTCCATTTCTCATAACCTGCTGTGCTGCCCATCCTACAAATCCGGAACAGTCAAGTCCTTTTGCTCTGTTTGCAGTACTCAGATCACGATAATTATTATAGTCATAACTACTTGTCTGGCTGAGATAAAAGCTCTGCCAGGTCGGGCTGACACCGATTCTTGTGGAATCATACCAACCGCCGCCCCAAATATACAATGCCTGTCCAACCGGTTTCAATGCCCCGGCAAGATAATTCTTGAGCGTTTTGATCCCGGTCTGCTCAACCGGTTTCGGATCATTTGCAAAATATGCATTGTTTGAGCTATTGCTGCTGTCCCCTGAAGAATATGTCATAACACCTGTGGAACTGAATGTATAGGTCACACCATCAATCGCCTTGGTACCTGTAACCATCTTGAAACTACTCTTGTCAAAGTAATATTTATTTCCACTGATCGTTACCCAGCCGCCCGCTGCGATTCCCGTACTTGGATCAAAATAATATGTAGCACTGCCAACCTTTGTAAGTCCCTTGGCCATAACACCGTTGCTGCCAAAGTATCTTAATTCTCCTTTGGCAGATTTTGTCCAGCCGGTAACCATTCTTTTGTATTTGGCATTGAAATATCTCGTCTCATTTCCAGTATTCACATAACCGCTGGCTGCAATTCCTGTACTTGGATTGAAATAATAATAATATTTGCCGATTTTTTTCAGTCCCATATACATCTTACCATCTCTGGCAAAATACCACTTCTGCCCCTTTGCATTTTTCAGCCAGCCTTTTGCCATCGTATAATTCGAGGGCTGGAAATAACGGACAACTGCGCCATTGGCAGATCTTACAAATCCACTCTTCGTGTAGCCGGTCTTGATATCGAAGTAATAATATTTACCGCCGATCTTTTTCATTCCGGTATACATAACACCATTTTTTTTATTAAAATAGCGCTTTGGTCCTCTGGAACTTCTCTGCCAGCCTTTCAGCAAGACGCCTGTCCTTGTATTAAGGAAGTATTTCTTTCTATTTAAAGTAAGCCATCCCTTAACTTTCTTTCCGTTTTTATAATAGTATGTTTTTCCTTTTACGGTTCGAAAACCAGTTGTAGCAGCCTGCGCATCTACCGTGGATGCCTGAAACGCAAAGCCTGCAGCAAAAAGCATTACTCCTAAAAATATGGCTGCGATCCATGACTTTTTGCACACCTTTCCCATACGGTCAACCTCTTTCTACGAGTATAAATATTCGTATTTTTTACAATCTTGTTACAATATTATGTAGGTATTATATATCATGTTTGTAACAACGTCAATAAAAAAGTAAAAACCTGCCAGTATATTCCCCTCCTGGAGCGCAAAAAGGACCGGGTCAAAAACCCGATCCTTATTTTTTACAATTTCATTTCATATATTACAGAAGATGTTTTCTCAGTTCAGCGCCATCCAGTGCACTTAAATATGCCGGTGCAACATCAAATACTGTTTTGCATCCTTTCTGTCCTTCCTGGCTCATGCGATATGCAGCTCTCGCATATGCAACGATTACGGAAGATGTAAATTCCGGATTGGAATCCAGCTTCAGGCTGTATTCGATCACATGACTGTTCTCATCGTTCCAGCCAGTTTTGCCTGTACGGATCACAAATCCACCATGCGGAATTCCACTGTGATCACGTTTCAGTTCTTCTTCAGAAATGAAATGTACTGTTGTATCATATTCATCAAAATAATTCGGCATTGTCTTGATCTCATTTTCAATGCGTGCAAGATCAGCACCTTCCTCAGCTACTACGAAGCATTCTCTTGTATGCTTCTGTCTTGTAGTCAGTTCCGGATTTTCTCCGTTTCTGACTGCTTCCAGTGCAGCTTCTACAGGAATTGTGTACTGTTTTCCATCTTTTACTCCATCAATTCTACGGATTGCATCGGAATGTCCCTGGCTTACACCCTTGCCCCAGAATGTATAATCCTTTCCATTTGTAAGGATTGCGTTTGCATACATTCTGTTCAGGGAGAACATTCCCGGATCCCAGCCAACAGAAATGATTCCTACATGATTGCTTTCAGATGCTGCTTTATCAACATTTGCGAAATGTTCCGGTACTCTGGCATGTGTATCAAAACTGTCTACCACATTGAACCACTGTGCATATTTCGGTGTCTGAACCGGCAGATCTGTTGCACTTCCACCGCAGAGAATCATAACATCAATTTTATCTTTCATCTTTTCTGCTTCATCTACATGGTAAACAGATGCTGAATCTGTAAGAATTTTTACAGTTGCAGGATCACGACGTGTAAATACTGCAACCAGTTCCATGTCCGGATTATGTTTAATTGCGCATTCTACGCCTCTTCCAAGATTACCATATCCTAAAATACCAATACGAATACTCATTGTGATTTCCTCCTGTTATTTCACTTCGGTAGTTACTGTTCTGTTCACAGCAGCTTCCCATATGCTGTTCTTTGCCGCTACATCGCTTTAGCATGACAGCACACCCATTATCATAATATCCCAATCGACAATTGTCAATTTTTTTATAAAAAACCTTCTAAAATATTTTATTGATATTCCAGAAGGTCTGTTATTTCTTTTCATTATTGACGATTCTTCTCAGCAGCAGAACATTCCACCCGGACAGCAAAGATTACATGCCAGATTGGCCAGGCAAAGCTTCATACAATAATCGCTTCCGTCACTTGGCATTCCTCCAAATGGATTCTGTTGTTCCTGATACCAGGTTCCTCCGCCTTCCAGTCTCTGCAACAACATTCGGTACTGCATATTATCCGGTTCCATATTTACTGCACTTCGTGCATCATTTAATGCATTTACATTATTTCCCAGTCCCATGTTCGCCATTGCGGACAGATAATACCACTGGCCGTTTCTCTGCTGAAGCGACGAAAGCACATTCATTGCCTCTTTGTAATGTCGACTGTTGATATAATTTGCCGCAGCCTGTCGGCGCACTGCCTCTTCATCCTGATACGTATTCTGGCCCTGTGTACCAAAGCCACCAAAACCGCCATATGAATTATAGTTTCCTGAAGAACCATATTCCCGTTCTTTCATGATCTGTTCATATGCCTGCTGGACTTCTTTAAATTTTTCTTCTGCCTGTGCTTTGTTCGGATTGTTGATATTAGCATCCGGATGATATTTACGGCTCAGCTTACGATATGCCTTCTTTATTTCATCATCAGATGCATCTCTCGAAACACCCAGCACACTGTATGGATCAAACATCTTCTTTCTCCCGCTCTTCCCTGCGCTTTCGCGATATACTCTCAAATCTGCACCATACTCCGGAATATAAAATATTCCGCAGGATGTCTGCATATTTTATAATAGGAAGTTTTTCAAATTCCCGACAGGTTTCTGCCATCATTAGCAGCAACATATTTTTTATCCTGTCATCAAACCCTTTTATTATATAATCTTTTGCAAAAGGGTTGTAATTTCCTTTTTTTACATCATCTTCCACATCATCGTAGGCATCCATCAGGTAAATAAACTTACCCAAATAAAATCCCATGCGGCGAAGTGTTGGTTCCCAGACATCTTCTCTGTATGCAAAGATTTCTGCCATGATTCTTCCAAAACAGCCCGAAACACGATCGATATCTGTCTCTCCCTCCTGTTCCATCTCTGAAAGTTCATTCAAACAGGAAATGATCACATCGATTTTTTTCTTCCATTGCTGTTCGCTTTTTTTCTCTTTACTCTCCAGAAGCTTCCCATATGCAAGACTTAAGATTTTTTTCTCGTCATTCCAGTCATCCTTACACTTATAGTAAGTCAGAAAGATATTCATATCGGCTCCGTATTCTGTTATGGCATTTTTCCGTACCGTCTGTTTACGTACCGGATGTACAATACATCTGGTCGTACCTTTTCTGGTCGGTGGCTCATACAATGCACTGAGCAGAAGGATCACAAATGTCATATCATAGCTCAGTGTGATCTGCCCGCTTATCCCGTAACGCTCTCTCAGCTCCCTGCACAGTCCGCAGTAAAAAGAACGGTACATATCAAAATCTTTAAATTTAATTTCCGGCTTATTCAGCACCACATATCCAAACATACAGATACCTCTCTGTCAGTTTATCAGCTTCTTTTGACAAATTTCGTATGACATTTCGGACATTCGATTTCAATCTTGCCTTTGCCTTTTGGAATACGGATCTTCTGACCGCATCCCGGACATGAATAAATATGATGGGTCTTTCTCTGGTTCATCATATTTTTTTCCCGGTTAAATCTCTGTCTGAATTTTGCTGTTGCTGCAAGATATTTTTCATTTTCTGCATATCTCTTCTGAATATCTCTGGACAACATTCGATAGTATGTATATAAAAGCACCAAAAGCCCTATCGTGTCAAATAACGCGCCAATTCTGTTTCCACCCGGGAAAAAGATAGAAATAATGATTGCTACAAGTGCAACTCCCATTGTGAAACGTGCAAATGCGTCCACTCCATAACGTCCCTGCATAAATTTATTAAATTTGTCTCTCATTTAAGTCCTTCTTTCTGTCTGCTCATCCGACTATTTCTCATCACATACCTGGAAGATATAGAATTTCAGATAATAAGATTCATCAGATGCCCAGAGAATCGGGTGATCCGATGCCTGTGTTCTGTATTCCACCTGACGCAGTCTCTTATGTGCGCTTCTGGCAGCCTGACCTATTGTTTTGGTAAACAATTCATATTCCATAAAATGGGAACAGGAACAGGTCGCAAGGAATCCTCCGTCCTTTACCAGTTTCAGTCCGCGAAGATTAATTTCCCGGTATCCCTTGACTGCATTTTTGACAGAACTGCGTGATTTGGTAAATGCCGGTGGATCCAGAATCACCACGTCATATTTTTCTCCCTCTTCTTCCAGTTTCGGGAGCAGTTCAAATACGTCTTCGCAAATAAATTTTACTTTGTCATCCAGCCCGTTTAATTTTGCATTTTCTGTTGCCTGATCCACAGCAAGCTGCGATGCATCCACACCTGTAACTTCTTTCGCTCCGGCGATTCCCGCATTCAGGGCAAAAGAACCTGTATGTGTGAAACAGTCCAGTACTCTTGCATCTTTGCAGAGTTTCTGGATTGCAAGACGGTTGTATTTCTGATCAAGGAAAAATCCTGTTTTCTGTCCGTCTTTGATATCTACCTGATATTTTACACCATTTTCCACAATTTCAACCAGTGTAGGAAATTCCGGTCCGATAAAGCCTTTATACAGTTCCATTCCTTCCTGTTTGCGGACCTTTGCATCACTTCTTTCATAAATACCGCGAATCTGGATTCCGTCTTCTGCCAGAACTTTTTTGAGCAGTTCCAGAATCGTATTCTTCAGACGGTCAATTCCCAATGCCAGTGACTGTACGACCAGAACATCTTCAAATTTGTCTACAACAAGTCCCGGCAAAAAATCTGCCTCTCCGAAGATCAGGCGGCAGCTGGATGTATCTGTTACTTTTTTTCTGTACTCCCATGCATCGCGCACTCGTTTCTCAAGAAATTCTTCATCAATTTTCTGATTTTCATCTCTTGTCAGCAATCTGACTGTAATCTTAGAATTCGTATTGATAAATCCTCTTCCCAGCGGATATCCGTCAAAGTCATGAATCAATACAATATCTCCATTTACAAAACTGCCCATGATCGTTGCAATTTCATTATCAAATATCCACATTCCGCCTGATTTCAGAAGACGGCCCTCTCCCTTTTTCAGTGTAACCACTGCAAGACTCATAGTTTTTCTCCTTTCGGATCCTTCTCTTTTGGTTTTCAAAGTTATATCTGAGATAAAAAACTCTTTTTATTTTAGCACAGAAAGATATGGATTTCCAGCTTTTCACAATCTCTTCACAGCACAGTTGCCTCTAAAGGAACAAAAAGGATGCCTCCCCAAAGGAGACATCCTCATCTTGCATCGCTGTTTTTTATCTTTAGTAAGTTTCTTCTGTAGTTCCATCTTCAGAATTTGCTTCTGTATTTTCGTCATTTCCGGCTTCTGCGGTATCTGTGGAAGTATCTTCAGATGTAGTTTCTCCATAAAGGTTTGCAAAGAACTTCATTGTATCATCATACAGTTTCTGTCTTACTTCAGCATCTACATTTACAAGCAGATCATCATCTGCAATTTCTGTATCAATACTGAAGACTGTCTTCATCTCTTTATCCAGTACGTTCAGCTCAGCTGAGAAGTATTTGTCTGTGTCTGCCGGTACATAAGAAGCCCCTGCATCATTTAATACTTTGATATAGGTTTCCAGAACTTTTTTGCTGAGTTTGGAAGCCACATCCTGATCAAGTGTTACCGGAAGTTCTGTCACATTCTGTACAATGCTCTGAAGTACAGCAAGATCTCCCTCATATTCTCCCTTACAGAACTGCTGTGCCTGCTCAAATTTTGCTTTGCCTTCTTCTGTCAGTGTTTCTGTATTCAGAGTATCTTCTGTAGAAGCATCTGTGTTTTCGTCTGTTCCTTCTGTGGAACCATCTGCATTTTCTGTTGTTCCATCTGCAGAAGTATCTGTATTTTCAGTGCTTCCATCCTCTGTTGCTGCTGGGATTTCTTCACCGCTGCTGTTATCTGTACTGCTGTCTGTGCTTTCCTGAGGTGTGTCTTCTGTAGTTCCATCTGAACTTCCATCTGTATTTACGGTTCCGTCTTCTGTCGCATCCGGAATTCCTGTGGAACTGTCAGAACTGTCACTGCTCTCACCTGCATTGTTTGTATCTGCACCTGTCTGCTCTGCAAGTCCCGGATCCTCTGTAGATGTCTCTTTGACATTTCCGCCAAGCGCGCCACTGTCTACATTCGTTGTAATATCTTCACCGGTACCTTCATCAGCAACGTTGCTCTCGATCGGAGTTGGTGTAGGCTGCCCTTCTGCTTCTGCTTTGCTCTGTTCCAGATTCTGCTGAATATTTGCAAGAGTCTGTTTCATTTCCTGAATATCATAATTCTGCTGTGCGATCTGCTGAAGCAGTGATACGATCGTGTCGATCTCATCCTGACTTAAGCTTACACCATTCTGCTCAGCGATATTATATACAATATTGTAGATTTCATCTGCATTCTGAATATTGTCACCAATGATCTGCATCTTTGCCTGGTTGATGATATTGGCTGCATTATCCTGTCCAACCTGCTGAGCCACATCACCTGTAACTACAACTTCTTTGGCTGCAAGGTCTTTCTTGGTAGAATCCAGTTCCTGTCCACTTGCAGACTCGTATGCTTTCATGACACCGGTAAGTGCACCAGTACCGGATACTTCATACGGGCATGCGGCAACAACTTCACAGTTCGTTACTCCTGCTGTAGAAAGTGCTGTTGCAATCATATTACATGTTACATAATTCAGATTGGCTGTACGCACCTTGATGCCGCCGGACTGTGTAGGTTTTACATAGGCACAGCTCAGTGTTCTCGTTCCAATCTGTTCACTTGGGATATATTTGCCAAGCAGATCATGCTCATCCTGGTTGGTAACACTGATAACCTGCACCTGGCTCGCATCTGCCTTGAAATAATTCATCATTGTATTTTTCTGTTCGTCAGTAAGATCCGCTCCAAGTGTAACTACCTTTGACGCATCTGCCATTGCAGGAATCGGTGTGCTGACTGCCAGACACATACTGCAGAGCATTGCAACGATAACACTTCTTTTCTTCATATCTTCATCCTCCATTGTTCACGCCGACAGAAAATCCGAGTATCTTCCGACCGGCAATTACATCTTCTTTTTAATATCCAGTATTATAACACACATTCTGCCATAATTGTATTTTTTATTTTCTGATACCAGACAGAATCATGGGCATGCACAGCACGAAACAATTTTCAGATATCATATTACTTCCATAAATACCTGGATCGTACCGCCACATACGAGTCCTTCCTCTTCTGCCTGTGAAGCAGTCATATCTACTGTAAAAATCTGCCCCTGTGCACTCTCTTCATGAAGCATTCGCAAACAGAGATGCTGTACTTCACTTTCCATGCATCCGCCTCCGATCGTTCCTATGATTCTTCCATCTTCAAGAACCAGCATCTTTGTTCCAATGCCTCTGGGTGCTGAACCTCTTCTTGCAACGATCGTCGCAAGTGCCTTCTTTGTGTCCGGCTCCTTCTCACCAGTCAGATAGTCCAGCAGTTCTGCGTCATAACCACTCGTCTTACGCACACTGTTTTTCTCTTTGATCAGTTCTGAAACAATGGAGACTGCAATTTCCTCCGGTGTTTCTGCATGGATATCAAGTCCTACCGGTGTATGTATCTCATCCAGAACCTTTCTGTCAAAACCATCTTCCTCCATCTGTTTTTTCAGAAGAGCCGATCTTCCTCTGCTTGCCATCATTCCGACATAAGCATAAGGTTTCTTCAAAATTGCCTCCAGACATACCCGATCATAACGATGCCCTCTGGTCACTACCAGAAAATACGTATCTTCACTTCCCGGAATCTGCTTCAGTGCATTTTCAAAACTGTCACAGATCACCTGATCCGCTCCTGCACGTAGTGCTTCTCCTGCAAAACTCACACGGTCCTCCAGAACAGTCACCGTAAATCCAACTTTTCCTGCCAGAAGGATCACCTGCTGTGCCACATGTCCCGCTCCACAGATCACCAGATGTGCCGGCTGTTTCAGTGATTCCACAAATAATCTTCTCCCATCTGCTTCTGCAATACCACACTCCCCCGGCTGCACCAGTTCCCGCAGCCGTTCTGTCTCTATGTCCGCTGCCGCATTGTGCTTTCACTTCTCCGTCCGCCAGGAAATATCTGCTTCCAGTCCCATTTCCCTGTACCACGGTCACCAGAAAATTATTTCTTCCCTTCTGTCCGTCTTTCAGTACATTATATAATTCAAAAAGATTCATCTTATCCCTCCTGCGGATCTTCGGCTGTTTTATCTGCTCCAAAGTATAGCATGTCACAGGACAGTTGTATAGCAATTCTCTGTAAATAAAAGAAGACATACCGATGTTTCCACATATGGACTACATCTGTACGTCTTACTTTTACAAAATGTTTATCTTCGGCATATTTATCTTTTATAATGCCTTGTAATACAGCGCAACAATATCCTGTTTTCGCGAAGAACGTGGGTTTACAGCAATATTTCCACTCTTCATGGCATCATCTGCCATCGCATCGATTTTACTTTCAATCTCATTCTCTGATACTTCTTTTCCTTTGGCCGCCTGGCGGATAGCTGTTGTCAGATCTGCCGGAATTCCGATATCTTCATTCAGTTCACGTATTGCGTCAACCAGCATCAATGGCTCGAACTCATCTTCAAATGCCGGAATCGGACTGATGTAATTATAGATTGTCAGATATCTTCCATGGTCTGCCAGGGCATTATATTCAGCAATCACCGGAAGCAGCACTGCATTTGCTACTCCATGTGCTACATCAAAAAATGCACTCACCGGATGACTCATCGCATGCACATTTCCAAGTCTTGCAAAAGAAAAGGCAATTCCTGCAAAAAGTGACCCTGTCAGCATGGCCTCTGCTACTTCCAGATCTGTACGTCTTGCAACAAATCTGCGAATATTTTTTCCAATCAGTTCCATGGCTTTTTCTGCCATGGCATCAGAGAATGGTGATGCAGCGGTAGAAACATATGCCTCTTCCGCATGGATAAATGCATCAATTCCACATGCCGCTGCCACAGAAGCCGGTGCAGATGTCAGAAGCTCCGGATCAAGGATTGCATATGATGGAAGAAGTTCATAACTGAATACTGTCAGCTTATAATCCCTACTATGATCCGTAATAACAGAAAATGCAGTCACCTCTGATCCGGTACCTGCGGTAGTCGGAATCGCGATCAGCGGAATGATCTTGCCCGGTACTTTATGTGCCCCTTCATACTCTGTGATACTGCCGCCAAATTTTGCTGTCACACCAACTGCTTTGGCAACATCCATCGGAGATCCTCCACCAAGTGCCACGATAAAATCTGCTCCGGCTTCTTTAAATGCCTCTGTAGCCTTTTCAACAGTCGTCACGGACGGGTTGGCCTCTACATCCGTAAAGATATCCACTTTCATACCAGCTTCTTTCAGATAATCAGCCGCTTTGTCCACAATTCCCATTTTTCGCAGTGTAGGGCCGGAAATCAGCATGGCATGGGAACCACCCAGTTTTTTTGCACATTCCGGAAGTTTTGCCATCGTTCCTGCACCTACCATAATATTCTGTGGAATAAAAAATTCAAATGCTTCCATAACTAATCAGCCTCTTTTCTTCTATATAACTATATCATATCATTCAAAACTCCATATTTCCGATCTTATGCCGTCATTCTGGAAAGTACACGGTCAATTGCCGCATCAATAACCAGATCCAGTTCTTTATCATCAGCCTCCGGCATAAGAGATGCTGCATCTTCATCCGAAATAATCTCAATAAGGCTGCCGAATTTTTCTTTGTATTTCACTTTGCAGACTGCATAAAATACAACGCCAAGGAGACTCCATGCACCTACCATCATCCATTCCTGCATGATCAGTGTTCCGCCGGAACCCGGGATACAATACACCAGAACCATACAGCCGGAAAGGATCACTGCCATTGTACCTACAAATTTGTAAGCCGGTACACGATAAGGTCTTGGCATATCCGGTTCCTTTTTGCGAAGGATCAGGAAAGAGAGTGAAACCATACAATATGCAAGACAGCAGCCAAAGTTACCTGCATCGCAGATCCATACCATCATGACACGTCCTGCGAAAGGAGCGATCATCGTAAGGATACCGATCAGGATCAGTGCATTGACCGGTGTTTTGTGCTTTGGATGGAGTTTTGCAAATACTTTCGGAACCATGTAAGATTCTGCCATAGAATACAATGCACGGGAACCACCGATCATAAAGGAGTTCCAGGATGTAACAATACCGCACATACCACCTACGATGATAACCTTTGCCATCACCGAGGTTCCAAAGGCTTTTGCCATCGCATCTGCAGTTACCAGTCCTGTTGTACTCTGCGAAAGTGCAATCTCTTCCGGATTCAGAACATAACCAACTGCAAGGATTACAAAAGAATAAAATACAACTGCAAGTACAACTGACAGAATCATCATTTTACCAATCTTTTTGAGTGGTACATTGATTTCCTCTGCAGCCTGATCCAGGCTCATACATTTTGATTTTCGAATTCTTTTCAGATTTGCCGCAACATTTTTTGATAAATAATCCATAATTTATATCTTTTCTTTCTCTGTGAGCATTGATGCTTTCCACTCAGTTACGCTTAAGTGCCATTTTATTTCAGAAATTCATCGACATCTATTCCTCTGAATGACCGGATTGTCGGGAAATATCTGTGTTCTGACGGTTCTTTTTCCTGGGTATACCAGATTCCTTTCAGTCCGCTTTCCCAAGCACCTTCAATATCCTTTTTTACGTTATCACCGATAAATGCACATTCTTCCGGGCGAACTCCCGCCTTTTCCACACAGATATCAAAAAAATGATAATGTGGTTTCTCTGCCCCCGCTTCTTCGCTGGTAACAATAAAATCAATATATGATGTCACACCAATTGCTTCCAGTTTTCTGTACTGAACGTATGCAGTCATGTCTGTCCCGATTCCGATACGGATTTTTCTTTTTTTCAGCTCTTTCATAAATTCCAGGATTCCCGGATTTGACTGTATATGCTGAATAAATGTGTCCCAGTAGGCATGATACATATTTCGCGCATGCGGAAAAAGTGGCTGTTCGAGAAGTTCCAGCATACACTGCATCCGCAGCATACGGCTGTGGATTGCAGCAGTATCTGTTCCGATCCGGTCTGTCATGATCCGTCCGGCCTTTCTGTAGCAGGCCTGCATCTCGTCTGTTGTAATCCCAAACGAATCCCTGCAGTATACAGCCAAAGCTTCCATTCCATAAATATGATTTTCATCATAACTGTATAAGGTATTGTCTATGTCAAAAATGACCGCTTTTATCATCATGTTTCTCCTTGTCTTTTTTCCTGATTTCTATCTTACCCTATTCTTTTCCTTTTGACCATATAAAAATGCCGGTGCACATCTGTTTCTTTCAGATATACACCGACTTCTTCTTACTCTAAAATATGCTCTCTTCCCATGGAAATGATCGTTCTTACGTGATCATCTGCCAGAGAATAAAAAATAGATTTTCCGTCTCTGCGGGCCTTCACCAGTTTATTCTGCTTGAGGATACGAAGCTGATGGGACACTGCGGACTGGGTCATGTTCAGGACCTTTGCCAGATCACAGACACACACTTCAGATTCAAACAGCACAAACAGGATACGGATACGGGTAGAATCCGCAAACACCTTAAACAGATCTGCCAGATCATACAGCTCCTCTTCATCCGGCATGGTCTCATTCACAATCTTTAAAAGATCTTCATGAATCTCCTGGCATTCACAGCTGATCTCTTCTCTTTCTTCTGCCATATTTTTCTCGCTTTCTCTCTAAATTATTCAGTTCAGGTAACTACAATTTTTTAACAAACAAAGTTCTGATCGCATTCAGCACTGCAATGATCATAACTCCGACATCTGCAAAAATCGCAACCCACATATTGGCAATACCCACTGCACCAAGAAGCAGACAGATTACCTTGATTCCGATTGCAAAATAAATATTTTCATATACAATACGCATACATTTCTTTGCGATGCGGATAGCTTTCACGATCTTCATCGGATCATCATCCATAAGAACAACATCTGCTGCCTCAATAGCCGCATCCGATCCAAGTGCTCCCATGGCAATACCAATATCTGCTCTGGAAAGTACCGGAGCGTCATTGATACCATCCCCAACAAAGGCAAGTTTCTCTTTCTCTGTCTTTTTTGCGAGAAGTTCTTCTACCTTACTTACTTTATCAGCTGGAAGAAGTTCACTGTATACACGGTCTACACCAAGCTCGCCTGCTACCTGCTGTGCAACCTTATCAATATCGCCCGTCAGCATGACCGTCTCTTTAATGCCATTTTTCTTAAGATTTACAATTGCCTCTTTTGAAGTCGGTTTTAGGACATCCGAAATCAGGATATGCCCTGCATAAGCTCCATCGATTGCAACATGGATGACCGTTCCGACCTGATGGCACTCTACTGCCTCCACGCCGATACGTTTCATCAGTTTTGTATTTCCGACTGCAACAGAGATTCCATCCACCTTCGCCGTAACACCATTTCCGCTGATTTCCTCTACATCTGTGACACGTTTCTGGTCAATTTCCTTACCGTAAGCAGTTTTCAGGCTGCGGCTGATCGGATGTGATGAAAAACTTTCTGCCAGTGCTGCATATTCCAGAATCTTTTTTTCTTCCATCGTGTTATGGTGAACACCTACAACTTCAAACACACCCTTGGTCAGGGTACCGGTCTTGTCAAATACTACATATTTTGTCTGGGCCAGAGTTTCCAGATAGTTGGATCCTTTGACCAGAACACCGGCATTGCTGGCTCCACCGATTCCCGCAAAGAATCCCAGCGGAATACTGATGACTAGAGCACACGGGCAGCTGATTACAAGAAATGTCAGGGCTCTGTAGATCCACTGGCCCCACATTGCAGGATTGTGAAGGAGCACGAGATTTACAAGCGGCGGCAGGATTGCCAGTGCAAGTGCTCCATAACATACTGCCGGTGTATAATAATGGGCAAATTTTGAAATAAAGTTCTCGGATCTGGATTTACGGGAACTGGATTCTTCAATCAGTTCCAGAATCTTCGATACGGTCGATTCGTCAAATTCTTTTGTTGTCTTAATCTTCAGTACACCGGTCATATTGATGCATCCGCTGATGATCTCATCTCCCGCTTTTGCACTGCGCGGAAGGCTCTCACCGGTCAGTGCACTGGTGTTGAGGCTACTGTTTCCTTCTACGATCACGCCATCGATCGGGACTTTTTCACCCGGCTGTACGACAATAATGGAACCAACCTCAACTTCATCCGGATCTACTTTTTCTAACTTACCATCGTTTTCAATGTTAGCATAATCCGGGCGGATATCCATCAGTTCGGTAATGTTACGGCGGCTCTTTCCAACTGCATAGCTCTGGAAAAGTTCACCGATCTGGTAGAACAGCATAACCGCGATCGATTCGTTATAATCGCCGCTTTTTTCATAAACTGCCAGCGCAAATGCACCGATCGTTGCAATGGCCATCAAAAAGTTTTCATCGAAAACCTGACCATTTTTGATTCCTTTAAATGCTTTCTTTACAATATCATATCCGATAACCAGATAAACTGTCAGATAGCAGATAAATCTCGGAATTCCCGTAATCGGAACGAAATGCAAAACGATCAGTAACACCGCTGCTATGATGATACGTGCCAGCATTTTTTTCTGCTTTTTATTCATAACCTCTTTCCTCCCGCCATTTATTTAAATGCCCTGCCGCATCCGCAGCAGAGCATTCTCATTTCATCTTATAAATAAATCTCGCAATCGTCTTCTACTTTCTTACAGTTCTTCAGAACTTCTTTCATTACGCTGTCCGGATCCTGTCCTTCTTCAAATTCTACTTTCATCTTGAGCATCATGAAATTCACGCTTGCATCTTTAACACCTGCTGTGTTCTTAGCTGCTTCTTCCATTTTATTTGCACAGTTTGCACAGTCAACTTCAATTTTGTAAGATTTCTTCATAGTAGTATTCTCCTTCTCATATATGTTTTATTCACGTTTTCATATGAACATTCATTCATATGTTTGATTGTATTATAACACTACCCTCATATATGTCAATATATTTTAAAGAACTTTTCAGACGATTTATGCACAAAAAAATCCTCTCAGTATTGTAAAAATATACTGAAAGGATTTTCTCTCTTTTATTCCTTCACCAGCAGTGCCACTGCTTCTGTCCACACGGTCTCGCAGAACTGGTCTACACAACAGGCTTTTTCAAGTCGATATCCCGCCTGCAAAAATGCCTCCAGATCACGTGCAAGGCTGGTTGCTTTACAGGAGACATACACAATACGGTTTACCCCATAGGAAAGGATCTTCGGCAGCGCTTTCGGATGGATTCCATCGCGAGGTGGATCCAGGACGATCACATCCGGCTTCTCAGTCAGATCATCCAGAACCTTCAGGACGTCACCGGCAATGAATTTACAGTTATCCAGTCCGTTCAGCTTCGCATTCTCTCTTGCTGCTGCAACTGCATCTTCCACAATTTCCACACCGATCACTTCTTTTGCTACCGGAGCAAGCAGCTGCGCGATTGTTCCGGTTCCACTGTAAAGATCGAACACTTCCATTCCACTCGTATTCTGGATATAATCACGCACAATATTGTACAGTACTTCCGCAGCCAGTGAATTCGGCTGGAAGAAAGAAAATGTGCTGATGCGGAATTTCAGTCCGAGCAGTGTCTCATAGAAATAGTCCTGTCCATAAAGTATCCTTGTCTCATCGCTCTGAACTACATCTGAAAGTGAATCATTAAGAATATGCATGATTCCAACAATCCTGCCCTCCAGTGGAAGAGCCAGAAGCTGATCTTTCAGCGGTTCCAGATCATACTCTTCCTGAGTGGTCGTTACAAGATGCACCAGAATCTCACCGGAAGTAACACCTCTTCTCAACATCAGATGCCGCAGATAACCGGTGTGCTGCAGTTTCCTGTAATAAGAAGCTCCTTTTTCTCTGAAAAATTCTCTTACACAAGTCAGGATATCCGTCATATCCTTATGCACCAGCTTACAGTCGTCAGTATTCAGGATATCATACGTACTTCCTTTCTTATGCAGACCAAGGGACAGTGGTCCGTCTTTGACCTCATCTCCAAAAGAAAACTCCATCTTATTGCGGTATCCGAATTCGATCGGACTTCCGTGAATACCCTCCCATTCAAAAGCTGCATTTCCATTCTCATCTATCTGACCACCCTGGATCAATGCCTCTTCCAGAAGCTCTCGTATCTGTGTCTCTTTCATATGAAGCTGGTCTTCATAGGACATTGTCTGATACATGCAGCCACCACATGCCGGAAAATTGCTGCATACCGGTTCTCTTGTCTCCAATGGTGATTTTTCTATTACCTCCAGGATACGTCCCTGTGCCCTTCCGGAACGTTTCTTCTGAATCATAAAGCGTACCTTCTGTCCCGGAATTCCGTTCTTGATCAGAACCTTCTGATCCTCCACAAAAACATATCCCTTATTCGGGAAGTCCACCTTCTCTATTACACCTTCGTAAATTTCACCTTTTTTCATGCTTTCTATTCCTCATTTATATATTTGAAACACTTGCATCCAGCTGTCTCTTCGTAACTCTCACTCTTTTGTCTTTGACAGAGCAGTAAAACAGCCCCGGTTATCTGCCGGAGCTGTTTGAACTTCATGCTACGCTTACTCTGTTGCCATTCTCTCTGCAAGCAGTCATCTTACTCTTCTTCATCCTCGAAGTAATCATCAAAATCATCATCGAAATCTTCTTCAAAATCTTCCAGATAATCCGGAGCAAAGAAGCGATATACTGCAAATGCGATTCCTGCAACTGCTGCAACTGCGCCTATGATAGCCAGTACCCAGAGGACTGTATTTTTTTCTTTTTCGTCTTCTTTTTTCTTTAAAGCAGCAAGTGAATCCTCAATTTTCTCGTTCAGGTTTAAATTATTCAGATTCATGACGGGCACCTTCCTCTCACTCATTTATAGGTCATAGTATACCACTAATCCATCCATTTTACCATATTTTCTCGCAAATTTTCGATTATGTTTCTGCACCTTATTCATCCAGAACTTCTGATACACCAATCCGCTCCCCAAGTTTTACTCTTGTCTCAATTCCCTTTTCGGAATTCATAAAGATGTCTGGATCAGGCAGTACCCGTTCCTTCTGTGTCATCAGTATAACCGTCGAACCACCAAATGCGAAATTTCCTTTTTCTTTTCCCCGTTTTACACGGCCACGAAGTGGTACATTCTCAATCCTGCCAACCATCAACGCTCCGACTTCCATCATCAGAACAGTTCCAAAATTCACAGTCTTCAACAACGCATATTCTCTTGTATTTTCTTTGTAGATTGGATACACATCATTGGCGACCGGATTGACCGTATGCAGTTCACCCGGAATATGCACTCTCCGGGATTCAAATCCATCATCTATATAGATATATCTGTGATAATCGTCCACACATAAACGGAACACCCAGAGAAGTCCGCCTTCGTATCGTTTCGCCAGAACCGGATTCTTCAGAAGTTCAGCAACTGTATAGGATGTATGTTTGATTTTTACATGACAGTTCTCACTGATCGGATAAACACTCACCCTGCTGTCGCAGGGACTGACAAAAGCTTCCGGTACCATATCAATTTCTCTGGCACCCTCTCGAATCTGTCTGGTAAAAAAATCATTGTACGACCAATACTTTTTCGGTTCATAATCTCTCATATCAATTCCTGCATGTCTTATAAATGCCGGAACCGCCAGTGCAGATACTCTGGAGTCCAGAATTCTGCCCCCAATCTCTGAAAGTACAGGATTTACAAGAGGTTTAAGTAAAGCCCTGCCAATCGCAGAGCCATACATTTTTTCCAGGAATCTGTCCTGAAACGAATCATTTTCAGTTACATGACCTTTTCGGTCTGCCGTATATGTTGTCATGCTGCTGCTCCTTTCAACTTCCTGACCGTATGATAATGAGCCCACCATCCTTCTTTGTAAAAAAGAATAAACAATACCGCCACTGCCACAACTGCAACCAATACCACCAGTTCCTGATTGGTCGGCTTACGGAAACGGAAATTAAAAATAAACAAGAATCCTACGATCAGCATCGCTACATGAAGCAATCCCACAAAATAACGAAATCCCGGGAAAAATACCGATGCCACAAACAGAAATGGCATGATCACAGCCATAGATGTGATTGGAAGTCCCTGATAGTACTTGCGGTTCTCAGATGTCTCGCTCTGGCGTTTTGCCTCCATCACATTAAAGTATGCAAGACGGATCACTCCTGCCATCCCGTAAAATGCAAGGATCGCAATGCTGTATGCTTTACACATTCCAAGTTTGTAGCCCAGAATGATTGGAAAAATCCCAAAACAGACAATGTCACAGAGAGAATCGATCTGAATGCCAAAGGATTTCTCATCATCGGTCCGGTTCTTCTTTGTCCGGGCTATCTTTCCATCAAACATATCACACAGTCCGGAAAAAGCCAGACAGGATACTGCCAGAGTAAGCCTCCCGTCGATCGCACAAAACATACCCAGGATGGATGAAACAAGACTGATATATGTAACAACTACCGTATAATCGTAAAATCCTATCATTCGTAACTCTCCTTATTTTCTTTGCCATGCCCCTGCCCGATCGTAAGCTGTGCCACAATCGTAAAAAGTGCACTGATCAAAAGCTCCCCATAATAACCAAGTCCTCTGCTGAGAACCATCCCCGGCAGAAGTAATGTGCCAAATACCGGGGTGAATATTGTCAGGAACAGTGTCTCACTGATTCCCATACCTCCCGGAAGTGGAAGCATATCTACGGAAACAGAGATCACTGCCTGAAGAAACAGCACCGTCCAGAATCCTGTCCCTGACAGTGAAAATGCTTTATATACAAACCATGTTACTGCAAACATTGCCATTCTCTGTACAAATGTGATCGCAATGATATTCACGATCACTCTCGGATGTGTCTTCAGATAAGCAGCTGTATCTCTGTAAGTATCCATGGAATCTTCCAGTTTTTTCAGCCTTCCTTCTTTGTGACGAAGAATACGGAATTTCTCAAGAATCGAAAGTCCCCATACAAGAAATGATCTGGCAAGCAGTGGATGAAATACCAGAATCGTCATAAAAGTCACACAGAAAATATTCAGTCCCAATCCCAGATAGAAAACAGGAAGAATTCCTTCCAGATACTGATGCAGGAATCCTCTTCCAAACACAGCCACTCCGATACCGACCACCACCAGCACCAGCTTATAGGTGATCGTAATGATCATCAGAATAACCGCAGAAACTGGAATAGATATGTTTTTCTTTTTCATATAATATGCCTGCATTGGCTGTCCACCACTCGCAGATGGTGTAATACAGCTGAAAAAGAATCCTACCGATGAAAAGAGAAAACAGGTTCTTTTTTTTAGTTTTATTCCATAGGACCGCATCATATACCATATGATGATCGACTCACCCCAGATAAAGAATGCCACCAGTGCAAGCCCGGGCACAAGCCATCGTTTATCCGCACTCCGAATGGCATCCATCATAGCTCCGAGATCTTCTCCATGAAACACTCCATAAATTGTGAGCACAAAGACAATGATCAGGAAAGCTCCATTAAAGATCACTCTTTTATTTTTTTTCATAAGCAGCTCACCCTTCTGTAGATTTCAGAATCTTTTTCTCGATCCTGCTGCCAAATCTTTCGTAAATTTTGTACAGATTTGTGTTTCTTCCGATACAGAAACACAGTTCTGCAAGAAGGATTCCTCCTGCCACGTCCACCAGAACATGCTGTTTCGTCAGCAATGTAGAGACAAACACAAGAATTGCCAGCACTGCCGACCCTCTCTGGTACCATACCGGAATTTCTTTTCTTCCGCGGATGCCCAAATAGCAGAACCAGCTGACCAGACAATGAATAGACGGAAACAGATTATCTGCTGCATCAATAGAGTACAGCCACAAAGCAAGCTGATTCCATAATCCTCCATCTGTTATCACTGGTCTAGTATTCGTTGTGGGATACAAAAGAAAGAAACCAAGGCAGATACATCTTGATATAAAATCTCCTGTAAAAAACTGATAGACGCTGCGCCGATCCTGCCTTGCAATAAGAATGTAATTGACGGCCCAGAAAAGATAGCATCCAAAATAGATGATCAGAAACTGTGGGACAAAAGGAAGGCTCCTGTCCACAGCAGTTTCTATATTGTGGTGGTACCATCCACCTGCGATCATTCTGGAACCTGAATAAACAAGACAATTAAATACAAACGAAAAAATAACCGGGAAAATTCCATATGCAGGGAGTATCCTCGTGAGGCCTTTTAAAATTTTTTTCATTCTGTACTCCCTTCGAATTTTCATGTATCCAGTATATCATTCATTAAAAGGTAAAACAACTAAAGTACAGAAACTTTAAGATTTCTTAAGAAAATTATAAAAAGTTATATTTTTTTAAGTTTTGCAAAGGCAGCGAACATTTTTTTGACTCCGACTTTGTCAAAATCTACAGTAACCTCATAATCTCTGCCGCCTTCTACGATATCCTTAACGATGCCAACACCAAATTTAATGTGACGGACCGTATCCCCAACACCGTAATCCAGGGAATCCGCTTTCGTTACCTTAAAATTCTGCGGCTGAAATGCCTTCGTATGGAAACTTTTCTTCATCTGCAGATAGCTGTTGAGCGGAGATTTTGTCTCCGGGATCTTTGGTTTGTGTTCCTGAACAGTATGTCCAAGATCCACCAGTTCCCGTGGAATCTCTCTCACAAATCTGGAAACGCGATTATACTGTGTTTCCCCACGCACCATACGCTGCTGCGCACTGGTCATAGTCAGTTCTTTCATGGCTCTGGTGATTCCCACATAACAAAGCCTGCGCTCCTCTTCCAGCTCCGACTGGTCACCGGAAAAGATGCACATACTGCTCGGGAACATGCCATCTTCCATTCCGGCAAGGTATACATATGGAAATTCCAGTCCCTTTGCACTGTGCAAAGTCATCAGTACCACATAATCCTGATTCTCATCTACAGAATCAATATCCGCGATCAGCGCAATTTCTTCCAGGAATCCGGATAATGTTGCTTCTCTGTTCTCAGCCTTCATTGTCTCTTCATAAGAAACCGTTTTGGATATCAGCTCATCGATATTCTCCACTCTGGCTCTGGATTCTTCTGTATCTTCTGCTTTCAGTTCATCCACATAACCGGTCAGATCTATGATTTCCTCCAGAAGCTCCGATACAGAATATGCCTGTGCTTTGCTCTTAAGTGACTGGATAAATGTAACAAATCCATCCACTTTTGAAAGACTGCGTCCGATCGACGGCACTTCCTCTGCCACACGGAGTGCATCATAAAAACTGATATTCATCATGTCGGCATAATCCTGGATTCTGCCGACCGTTGTTGCTCCGATTCCACGCTTTGGTACATTCAGGATTCTACGTACCGCAAGATCATCCGCTGCATTGTCTACCGTTTTCAGATAGCAGAGCAGATCTTTGATTTCTTTACGTGCATAGAAGTTCACTCCCCCTACGATCTTGTAAGGAATGTTTGCAAGCAGACACTTCTCTTCAAAAAGACGGGACTGCGCATTTGTTCGATAAAGTACTGCACAATTATGATACTCTGCCGTTCCTTCTCTGTGTCGTCGGGCAATGTCCCCTACAACAAATTCGGCTTCCTCATATCCATTCATAAACTGTCGGAAATGAATTTTCTCACCCTCCGGGTTCTCTGTCCAGAGTGTTTTTTCTTTACGCTCTGTATTATTTGCGATCACACCATTCGCTGCATTTAAGATATTCTGCGTAGAACGATAATTCTGCTCCAGACGAATAACTTTAGCATCCGGGAATACCCTCTCAAATCCCAGGATATTTCCAATATTGGCTCCACGGAATCTGTAAATGGACTGGTCATCATCACCGACTACACACAGATTCTCATACCTAGATGCCAGAAGACTTACAAATTTAAACTGTGCCGTATTGGTATCCTGATATTCATCTACCATAATATAGCGGAAACGTTCCTGATAACTCTGCAGAACATCGCCACAATTCTGGAACAATTCCACTGTCTTGCATATGAGGTCATCAAAATCCAGTGCATTATTCCGACGCAGTGCTGCCTGATATTCACGATAAACCTGCGCCGCTCTTTTCTGGTTAAAATCAGCGCCTGCATTCATTTCCATTTCATCCGGAGTCAGCAGCTCATCTTTTGCATGTGAGATCTGAGCCAGTAGTGCACGTTCCTTCACTTTCTTGGTGTCGATATTCATTTTGCGGCAGATTTCTTTGATCAGTGTCTTCTGGTCGTCCGCATCGTAAATCGTAAAATTATTATCATAACCGAGACGGTCTATATGGCGTCGTAAGATCCGCACACATGTCGAGTGAAAAGTTGATACCCATACACTTCCCCCTTCGCTTCCTGCGATCTTGTCCACACGTTCTCTCATCTCGTGGGCCGCTTTGTTGGTAAATGTGATTGCCAGAATATTCCACGGATTCACACCCTTTTCTGCGATCAGATAAGCAATCCTGTGTGTCAGTACTCTGGTCTTTCCTGAGCCGGCTCCTGCAAGAATCAGAAGTGGTCCATCTGTATGCAGAACAGCTTCTTTCTGTCGGTCATTCAATGTATCATAAATTGTATTCATCAATTATCTCCTGTTTCTTTGTGGTTACTTATTTCGAACTGATGTTTTCTTGCTATCTTTTTAATTATACATGAAACCTGGTATGGGGTAAAGGAATTTTAAAATCATTTGCAAAAACCATTTACAAGTAGTATTTAAAACTATATAATAGAGCGTGCAGGTATTAGAAATACCATTCTGCCTTTATTTCAGGCAAAGGAGATGAATTTATGTCAGTTAATACAGACTCCATGATCCGTAATATTCTGGATCGTGTTTCCAGAATCGGTTATGTAAAACCAGAGGATATTCCCAATATAGATCTTTATATGGATCAGGTCACTACTTTTATGGAAGCACAGCTTGCTCATTCCAAACGCTATGAAGATGACAAGATTCTTACAAAGACCATGATCAATAATTATGCCAAGAATAATCTGCTTCCTTCTCCTGAGAAGAAGCGCTATTCAAAAGAACACCTGCTGGTTCTGATCTTTATCTACTATTTCAAAAATATTTTATCGATCAGCGATATCCAGACTCTGCTCGGACCACTGACCGATAAATATTTCAAATCTATGGATGATATGGATCTCACTGCTATCTACAACGAAGTATTCAGTATGGAAAAAGGACAGATCGAATCTCTTCAGAAGGAGCTTCTGGAACGCTATGAAATTGCTCAGGGAACTTTTGAGAATGCACCGGAAGAAGACAGGGATTTCCTGAAATTATTTTCTTTCATCTGTCTTCTCAGCTTTGATGTTTATGTAAAAAAAATGCTGATCGAGCAGATGATCGACGAACTCCGTGCTTCCACGGATACTGATCCGAAACATAAGAAAAAATAATACAGCATCAGAAGTACTGATCCTGTATTACGTAAAAATTACCTGCATCACTGCAGGTAATTTTTATTTACATAGCCGCTCTTTCCAAGTCTGGAAGAATATACATACCAGTAAGTACTTCCACTGGAATCCTGGACCTGAACGGTATCGCCGTTATTCAACTGTCCGATCTCATTTGCATCATCATACGCTTTTGCATTACGAAGTGCCAGATAGCCACTCTTGACTTTCACTGTCTTTGTAACAACCGCAGATGCTGTATTGTCTTTATTTTTTACCAGATAATCTTTGTTTACATATCCGCCCTTTCCAAGTCCCGGTACATATACCAGCCAGTAGGTACTGTCACTGGCATCCGCGATCTGTACCTTATCTCCTGTATAAAGTTCTGCAACTTCATTGGACGATTTAAACGCCTTGGCATTACGAAGCGCCAGATATCCACTCTTGACACTTACATAACGTTCACTTGAAGAATTCGCCAGATATCTGCGATTTACATATCCGGATTTCTTGAGTCGTGATGCATATACATACCAGTAGGTGCTTCCACTGGAATCTGTCACATCAACGGTATCACCTGTATAAAGCTTACCGATCTCATTCTTGTCATCATAAGCCTTTGCATTACGAAGTGCCAGATAGCCATCCGCTACTGTAACTGTGTAGGAAGTGGTGGCCGCCCATCCTGTCTGCACCGTCATCGGCATAGCAAGTGCAAGTGCGATCACACATGTGAAAATACGTTTCAGGACTCCTGACCTCTGCATTGTGGAAAATCTCTTCTTCATAATGTTGCCCTCCTTTGTATTTAGTTTTTGCTCCCCGTGACAAGTCTTCGAGCAGATACGACACCGAACTGTTCTTGTCAAATTTTTTATTATAGTTTATCATATAGGAAACAACTTTCTGTAAAATAAAATTTCTCGGGAGGATATATATTCATGCGCAAACTATTATCTGTTTTTCTTGCCGGATGTCTGCTTTTACTGCTTCCTGCCACAATCTGGGCTTCTGCGGAAACCACCTATGAAAGCGAACAGGGACAGGCCATGATCAAGGCTCCATCTTCGGCTTCTCCAAATGCTTCTGCCAATACTGAAGCCGATGTCGATTCTTCAGATGACTCCGAAGGTACTTTGAGTCCTTCCGGTTCTTCCTCAGGCATGGACTGGTCTGCCGCAAACACGGCTTCAACTCCGTCTTCCAGTTCCAGACAGTTTACCGTCTGTATTGATCCGGGACATCAGGGAAGCTGGGTAGACATGAGTGCACAGGAACCTATGGCTCCAGGTTCATCTCAGACCAAAAATAAAGCTACGACCGGTACTTCCGGTAACTACTCCAAGGTTCCGGAATATGAAGTCAACCTTGAAGTTTCTCTTGTCCTTGAAAAAGAACTGGCATCTCGCGGGTACAAGGTTGTCATGACCCGCGAGGATAACGACAAAGCCATCAGCAACAAAGAACGTGCAGAATTTGCCACAGAATCCGGAGCCGATATCACGGTCCGCATTCATGCAAACAGTGACAACAGTGCTTCTGCTGCCGGTGCTCTTACCATGGCCCCAACCAGTTCCAATCAATATCTGGACAAGGAACTCATCGAAAAAAGTAATACGCTTGCATCCTGTATCATCGACAGTTACTGCAATGCCACCGGACTTGCAAACAAAGGCGTCATATCTGCCGACAATATGACTGGTACCAACTGGAGTACAGTTCCGGTTGCCATCCTCGAAATGGGATTTATGAGTAACCAGAATGATGATCTTTACATTACCAATTCCGCAAATCACGAAACTATGGCAAGGGGAATTGCCGATGGAATCGATGCATATTTCAATACTATCGAACCGGCTATTACTACTGTCGGAGAACACCTCGCCGATCTCACCTCACAGCTGGAAAAGAACTATACGGATCCGCTTGAACAACAGGGAGAACTCTGGGCAATCGCAGCTATGGATCTGAAGACGCAGGCCTACAGCACAGTCAATGCCGAACAGTCCATGCAGTCTGCCAGTGTTATCAAAGCATTTATCATGGCCGCTGTTTATGACAAACTGATATATCCAGATGAAGGAACTACGGTTTCATCCGATTATGAAAGTACTCTGAAACCTCTCCTCACCAGTATGATCACAGTCAGTGACAATGACTCTGCCAACGAACTGGTCCGCAAGCTCGGTGGAGGCGATTTTCAGACAGGAGCTGCTATTGTCAATGAGTTCTGTCAGGAGCGGAACTACACCTCCACGCATCTTGGCCGCGAGTTCCTGGCTTCTGATCCAACCGATGACAATTACACAAGTGCTTCCGACTGCTGCCGACTGCTCTCTGATATTTACAACAGTTCTCTGGTAAACGCAGAAGCATCTGCCGAAATGCTTGCGCTCCTTACGAGCCAGACAAAGACAGCCAAGATTCCGGCAGGTGTTCCTTCCGGCACCGCAACTGCCAACAAAACCGGAGAACTTGCAGACTCCGGAAAACTCGGTGTTGTCGAAAACGATATTGCCATTGTCTTTGACAAAGAGCATCCATATGTGCTCTGTGTACTCTCCAATAATATCAAGAATAATTCCAGTGCACAGAATACGATCAAAAAAATCTCTGCAGATGTCTATACATATATGACCACAAAACAAAAGTAATTTCTCACAGCAACAAAAAAGGAACAGACCTTTGGATTATTCCATTGCCTGTTCCTTTTCCCTGTATTTCTTTATTCTTCTGTCTTTCCTGCGGTTTCTTTTTCTTTCATTCTGGAAAAGACCATCTCATATCCGTCATTTCCGTAGTTGAGAGAACGGTTCACACGGCTGATCGTAGCTGTAGACGCACCTGTTTTTTCGGAAATATCCAGATATGTGCGTTTGTCTGTCAGCATCTTCGCAACTTCAAAACGCTGTGACAGAGAAAGAAGTTCATTGATCGTACATACGTCTTCAAAAAACGTATAGCACTCTTCCTTATTCTTCAGACAAAGGATTGCTTCAAATAAATGGTCAACCTCTTCTGTTCTGATTTTTTTACCCATAACCCTGCTCCTTTAGTTACATTCATTATATGTTCTGTTTCATATACATGGTATTTTAACACTTTAACATGTGAAAAGCAAGTGCTAATTTAGTGCATTACCAGTGATCAACATGTCACATTATCTTTCATTTTTCCTTTATTTATTCCTGTTTACAGCAACTTGAATTTTGTTCTCATATCAAGTATACTTAGAACAAATGTACGTACTGAAAAGGCAACGTATTCAAGAATGCCATTTTTCAGTACATATCCAACTGATCATAGAATGGAGCATCTGCTATGGATTTATTTGAATATGCGAAATCAAAAACACTTGACCGCGAATCTCCACTGGCTTCCCGGCTTCGTCCGACTACGCTGGATGAAGTCGTCGGGCAGGAGCACATCGTTGGCAAAGATAAATTACTGTACCGTGCGATCAAAGCTGACAAGCTGACTTCTGTTATTTTCTATGGACCTCCCGGAACCGGAAAGACTACCCTTGCCAAGGTAATCGCAAATACTACCAGTGCAAGTTTTACCCAGATCAATGCGACAGTCGCCGGTAAGAAAGACATGGAAGAAGTCGTAAAAGAGGCACAGGACCGTCTTGGCATGTATGGCAAAAAAACGATTCTTTTCATTGATGAGATTCACCGTTTCAACAAAGGCCAGCAGGATTACCTGCTTCCATTTGTGGAGGACGGTACGATCATTCTGATCGGTGCAACTACTGAAAATCCTTATTTCGAAGTAAATGGAGCTCTCCTTTCCCGCTCCATCATTTTTGAACTGAAACCTCTCAGTAATGAAAATATCCGCACGCTGATCCTCAGAGCCGTAAATGACTGCGATAAAGGCATGGGAAATTATGGCGCCGTAATTGATGACGATGCCCTGGGATTTCTGGCTGATATGGCAGGCGGTGATGCCCGCAGTGCCCTGAATGCGGTAGAACTTGGTATCCTTACTACCCCCAAAAGCGAAGATGGTTCTATTCATCTGACACTGGATGTTGCGTCTGAATGTATTCAGAAACGAGTCATCAAGTACGACAAAAAAGGCGACAATCACTACGATATCATATCCGCCTTTATCAAAAGTATGCGTGGTTCCGATCCTGATGCAGCAGTCTACTATCTTGCCAAGATGCTCTACGCCGGAGAAGATGTCAAATTCATCGCCCGACGTATCATGATCCTCGCCTCAGAGGATATCGGAAATGCAGATCCACAGGCATTGCAGGTCGCCGTTGCTGCCGCACAGGCTGTTGAACGTGTCGGCATGCCGGAATCACAGATCATCCTTTCTCAGGCAGTCACTTATATGGCATGTGCTCCAAAGAGTAATGCCGCTGTCAATGCCATTTTTGCCGCCATGGATTCTGTGAAACACACACAGACAACTGTTCCGGTCCATCTGCAGGATGCTCACTACGGCGGTCATGAAAAACTCGGCAAGGGAATCGGCTACAAATATGCCCACGATTATCCAGATCACTATGTCGAACAGCAATATCTTCCTTCAGAGATTGAAGGTTCTCATTTCTATGAACCAGGTAATCTTGGCTACGAAAAAACGATAAAAGAATATTTACAAAAGATAAAAGGGAGAACTGATTAAATCAGTTCTCCCATCAGCATTCCATAAATATCCTGTGATTTCTTAGCCCAGCTGTGGCACATCGCCTGTGCTGCTTCCCGGCCCGGTGCTGCCAGTGTCAAATCCAGCACTGTCGTATCTTTTTCAATGATCTGGCAGCGCACTGCATAATTTCCCTGTGGTGTCGTATAATAATCTGCCGGTGTCAGGATGCGTTCCTGCACCTGTCCGCCATGCGTCTGCAGATAATCTTTTACTTCGTTCTTAATCTCACCCGACAGTTCTTTTTCAAAATAAGAAAGTGTCTTTTTTCCTTCTTCCGTAATCTCATAATAGGAACTGTTGGAAATTGTTCGCTTTCTCAGAAGCTCTGTTTCTACCAGTTCAGAAAGTACTTTCTGAAGCTGAAAATAATCTGTGTAATCTCTGTCCAGTATAAATTCTGAAATCTGAGAATTTGTCAGTGTTTCTTTTGAATGTTTCGCCATATATAAAACGATCAGTTTATAAGTTGTAAATGGTTCTGCCATTTCAATCACCTCTTTCTCACACAAGTCAGGCTTCTCGCTTCTTATTGTAGCTGTTTGCCCTGCCAGCTGTTACGAACCTTCATTTCGTGATGAAGAAGATTCAGAACTTCCCGCTTCCGGCTTGCCCACAATGGTGCAATAAGCAACTTCTCCGGTCCATCTCCCGTCATTCTGTGAATAACGATTGACGGATCCAGATGTTCCAGACAATCTATCAGTAAATTCAGATATTCTTCTCTTTCGTAGACCCGGAATTTCCCGGCCACGTAATCCTCTGCCAGATCGGTTCCCTTCAGCACATGCAGAAGCTGCAGTTTAATTCCCTGAATATCCTGTCCATTCAGATACTGCATTGTCTCCAGAATGTCTTTTTCTGATTCTCCCGGCAGTCCCAGTATCGTATGCACGATCACCTCAATCTGGCGCTTCCGCAAATTCTGTACTGCATCTTCAAAACAGGAAAGGGGATATCCTCGTCGAATATAGGCAGCGGTACGCTCATGCATCGTCTGAAGTCCAAGTTCTACCCATACCGGTTTCCTCTGGTTCAGTTCATTCAGGAGATCCAGTACATCCTCGCCAAGACAATCCGGTCTCGTTCCGATGGATAATGCGACCACTGACGGATGCGCAAGCGCTTCTGTAAAGATTTTCCGCAGGTATTCCACCGGTGCATACGTATTGGTATATGCCTGAAAATAAGCAATATATTTATGGATCGGCCGCTTTGCAGAAAGCAATGCGATCTGACTGTCGATCTGCTCTGTTACCGACAGCTCCGCATCTGCTGCAAAATCCCCACTTCCACCGGCACTGCAGAAAATACAGCCTCTGCTGCCAAGCTTACCATCCCGGTTGGGACAGGACATTCCTCCGTTCAGAGTCACCTTATAAACTTTTTCTCCGAACCTTTCCCTAAGCATATGATCCAGCGAATGATACGGCTTTCCATTCCAGTTCTTCTGCTGTGTCACCGCATCTGTATTCATACTTCTGTGCCTTCGCTTTTCTGTTCTTCATTTTCTTCCTTCGGCATATAATGATCAAATATTTTTACAAGGAAGAAGGAATTACAGTACGCGATCACTCCGAATCCCATGACCAGAAACAGAGCAAACAACGTGGACTGTATCTGATAAGAGCCTATAAATAACAACAGCAGCGGACAAAGTCCGATCAGTACCATGACAACTGTATACGGAAGATGGCGGATTGCCATGAACAGTGCATTTTTGATCGTATTACGGATCGTATTGTAAAACCTGGCAAGAACCGGATAAACATATAAAAACAGTACATAATATATGATCACAAATGCCATAAAGATCACATGAAAAATCTGACCGGCACTTCCAGGCATATTTTTGGCAACATTCAGATCCAGATAAAGAACCGCACCAACGGCGATCATGATCAGATTAATAATTGTCGCCTGTTTGAAATTATCTTTAAAAGATTTAAAAAAGCTCCGAACAATATAAGCTTCCTCATTCCGGACCATCTTCAGTGTCACATAATACATAGCCGTAATAGATGCTCCGGCAGTAACGATCGGAATACAGCAGACCAGACAGATGATATTCAAAATACAAAGATCTGCCACCTTATTCATAAATGTAAAAAACTTATTGTCCATACTGAAAAAACGTCCCATATGCACAGCTCCTTTGTTTCTTTCTTCTTCTCCGGCTTATGCCGGTCTCTGCTTTACAGTATAACGAAATTCCTGAAAAAAAGCAATCAAAACCAAACAGCTGTTTTGTCCCTGCTCTATGGCAGGATCAGCTGGTCTACTGTTACAAGCTCATATCCCTGATTTTTCAGTTCATCGACAACCTGCAGCGCCGCTTCAACAGAAGTATCGTATTCATCATGCATCAGAATGATCGCGCCATCCTCTATCTGTTCCTGCACTGTACGAACGATTTTTTCTGTATTCTGCACCTTCCAGTCCAGTGTATCGATCGTCCAGAATACTGGAAGCATCTCCACACATAGTTCCAGATTTTTCTTCCAGGCACCAAACGGCGGGCGCAGGTACAGTGGATAAACACCTGTTGTCTCATAGATCAGATTATTTGTTTTCAGGATTTCTTCCCTTGCCTTCGTCTCATTCAGTTTATTCAGCTGTACATGATGATAGGTATGGTTTCCTACCAGATGCCCTTCTTTCTGCATCCGTTCTACAAGTTCCGGATACTGTTCAACCTTCTCTCCAAGAAGAAAAAAAGAAACTCTGATATTCCGCTCTTTCAGACCATCCAGAAGAAGTGGTGTATACCTGATATCCGGTCCGTCATCAAATGTCAGTGCCGCCTGCGGATGCTTCCGTTCTTTCACAGCTATTTCCGTAACCGATGTTTTTCGTGCCCAGGCCTGCATGGATTGTTCAACCAACCGCAGCATCCCCGGACCTGCTATATTTTCAGCCAGGATTCTGCCTGAAATACGGTGCGAGTCCATACTTTTTATCCGCACCGCAGTTATGATCAGTACGATCACAAATATCCCAATTCCTGCTTTTCTTTTTTTCATATTCCGGTTTCAAATCCCAGACATAACTATCCTTCTGTTCAGTATATGAAAAGTGGCATAAAAAAAGCACCGGGGCTCGTAAAAAGCCCTCAGTGCTCTGTAATGGTCCTGTATTTTATTTACCAAGCATGATCTTCAGCTGTGCTTCAATTGCATCCACACATTTGTCAAATCCGAGTTTTCCACTGTTCAGGCAGAGATCATAATTCGTGGCATCACTCCACTGACCACCTGCAAATTTACGATAATAATCCTGTTTACGCTTATCATCTTTGAGAAGGAATTTCTCGACATCCTCTCTTGATCCGGAGATCTTCTGAGATGCCTGCTCTACACGGAACTCCCATGGTGCATGAATGAATACACGCAATGTATTCGGTCTGTCCTTGAAAACATAATTGACACATCGTCCGACAATTACATAGGATTCTTTTTCTGCAAGATCATTGACCACTTTTGCCTGATAGTTGAAAAGATTTTCGTCTGAAATGAATTCCTTACTTCCCGGCTGATGCAGATTTCCTTTGTAAATGCTTTCTTTATTTCCAAAAAGAGAACCCTTTACCTTATCTCCCTCTTCTACTTTACCGAAAAGTTTTACATCAATTCCGCTCTCATCAGACGCCATCTGGATAATCTGCTTATCATAAAAAGAGATTCCCAGACGCTCTGCCAGCATTTTACCAACGGTGCGACCGCCACTTCCATACTGTCTTGCGATTGTGATTACAACCTGATTCATACCGATTTCCTCCTTATTCTCCCAGATATGCTTTCTGGACAGATTCATCATGAAGCAGATCATCTGCTTTGCCTTCCAGAGTGATGCTTCCTGTTTCAAGGACATACGCTCTGTCAGCAATAGAAAGGGCTTTCTTCGCATTCTGCTCAACAAGCAGAACCGTTGTTCCACTCTCACTTACTTCTTTGATAATATCAAAGATCTCATTTACAAAGATCGGTGACAGCCCCATCGAAGGCTCATCCATCAGAATGATCTTCGGTTTGCTCATCAGCGCACGTCCCATTGCGAGCATCTGCTGCTCTCCACCGGAGAGTGTACCTGCACGCTGTCCTGTACGTTCTTTCAGACGAGGAAATCTTTTGTATACCATTTCCAGGCTCTGAGCGATCTCGTTCTTGTCTTTTCTTGTATAAGCACCCATCAGAAGATTCTCATATACAGACATATCTGCAAATACTCGTCTTCCTTCCGGCACATGAGCCATACCCATCTCAACGATCTTATGTGCCGGTGTTTTGGTAAGATTTTTACCTTCGTAAATAATACTTCCTGCTTTTGCCGGGATGATTCCGGTCAGTGTCTGTAAGGTCGTGGTCTTACCAGCACCGTTTGCACCGATCAGTGCAATAACTTCTCCCTGTTCTACATGAAAGGAAATTCCCTTCAATGCCTGAATCACGCCATAATAAACCTGGAGATCTTTTACTTCCAACATTGACATTTGATCTTCCTCCTTATTCTCCCAGATATGCGGTGATAACAGCCGGATCCTTCAGAACTTTGGATGTCTCACCCTGCGCAAGCACCTGTCCGAAGTTCAGTACGGTTACCTCTTCACAGATACCTCCAACCAGTTTCATATCATGCTCGATCAGAAGAATGGTCATATCAAAATGTTTCTGTACAAAACGGATGGTATCCATCAGTTCCTGTGTTTCATTCGGGTTCATACCTGCTGCCGGCTCATCCAGAAGAAGAAGCTTCGGATTGGTAGCCAGTGCCCTGGCGATCTCGAGCTTACGCTGCTTACCATATGGAAGGTTTCCTGCAAGTGTATCGGCTTCTTTGTCGAGGTCAAATACCTTAAGGATCTCCATTGCTTTTTCGTTCATTTCTTTTTCTACTTTGTAATATTTCGGAAGTCTTAAGATTCCGGTCAGTGTAGAA
>OLQR01000296.1_pt1 | contig 41583 bp, 40 predicted proteins | sample 1671881 | NCBI WGS metagenome assembly OLQR01 (sample SAMEA3136623, study PRJEB25190) | human gut metagenome | biome: human gut; feature: human-associated habitat; material: faeces | place: Austria | collected 2013 | reverse complement strand
TAACAAAAATAATACATTGTGGCGGATGGAAAACAGTTACCCTGTAAAGGGCTTCTTCCCCATGGCAAGCCATGGGGTTTCCGCCCACGGAACAAGGAGAATTTTATTATGACAAAAGAAACTTTAGAAAAAATTCTAGAAAAAAATAAACGAATTTATAATAAACGAAACCATATTGATGGAATTCGATGTGTCACAATTGAAGAAGAAGATTCAGAAATGTTTGAAGATCTTGTAAACATTTGCATTAATTCTGGATACAAGATCATCTCATCTTCCTGCAATAGCAGCAATTGGAAAGCAATTCTTGTAGAAGATGAGAAAGAAAGGAGCTAACACATGTTTTATTTGCAGTCAAGATATAAAGTAAAAAAATGCCATGCTACATTGCAATATAATTCAGAATTTCATTATTTATATGGAAAAGCAAACGATGACCCCAGAAGATCTGATATTGTATGCAAAGATTGGTTGTATGAGATTGAAGAGGGTCTTACTCCGTATGATTATTTGGGATATAATACAGCAAAAAAAGTAGATGTCATGCCAAAACGTATCATCTTTCATAAAGGAACTTGGGAATTTTATCAGCTGATCGGTTTTGATTCTGATTTAGAAGAATATATCATTCGACCATATAAAATGAAGCGGGCCAGATACCAAAACGTAACTCAGGAAGAATTGGATGATGACTATACAAATGACAAGAATGAGATCATGCAGCTTATGGAAGAGAGAGAAAAGATCATCAGTGATAGATTATCATTCGCTGAGTATATCTACGATAAAATTCCTGAAAGAACAATATGGACCTATTATCATGTGGTTCGACAGTTAGATCATATTCAGAACATGGATTTTTACAAAGATGAAAAGAATAAACAAACACTAGCACAAGTAAGACATCCATTACGGAAAGCTATTCGTAGAAAACAAAAATACATGCATCGATTCATCTCAAATGAAGACATTGAAAGATTTAGAAATCTGATCATCGCAGAAGAGCATAAGAATTGCGAAGATTACATTAATTACAAGAAATCATATGAGTATCTTTTCTATTTCGGTTTTACTAAGATTAGGGACAAATGCAAAGATACACTCAAAATCATTGCAAGAATGAAGAAAGAGTTGGAAGAGATCAATGATTTGAAAGAAGATCGAAGGGAGAGTTAACGTGTATTATGTAGAAAAAGATGGATTTATCATCCCATGTCGATATAATCCAGAAAAGAAACAATTTGAAGGATATCATGAAACTTTGAATTTGTATGTATTTGCTGACAACTTAGAAAATTTCAAGAAGAGTTTTGAAAATTCATTGCCGGGAGCTGCAGACCATTCAAAAATAGAGCTGCTTCCTGAGAATATCGTATTTGATAAAAATAAATTAAAATTCTGGGAGATGGTTGGTTTCGATCAGTACATGAAATGTTTGATCGTTTGTAATATCCATACGATGGTTGCCGAATATAAAGGAATCAGTGTTAGATATTGGAATACTGAATGTCTAAATTCTGTAAAGGATATCAAAGCTGCATTAGAAACAGAAAAGAAGGATTTGCAAGATCTGAAAACCGACCTGCAGAATATGCAGGATGCTGACGAACTAACAGAAAAAATGCAGGAGCTCTATGAGCAATACTATTTTGAAGATGAATGCGATATTGAAAATTTTCATATCAATCGAATGAACATGATCTATCGTGCAGAAAAAGAATTAGAAGAATTTGGAAGATGGAAAAGATATGAGTAAGACAATAGGAAAATCTTTGGAAGAAGGAGAAGTGTGCTTGAGAAAAAACTTTATAAAAAATCTAAAAGAATTAAGAAAAAAACATAATCTAACACAGGAAGATCTTGGAAATATTCTTGGAGTTACAAGAATCATGGTTTCATATTACGAAATTGGACGCAGCGTCCCATCCTTTCAGGTATTAGAAAAAATCATCAAATATTTCAAGATCAATCCAGATCAGATACTTGGAACTTATATGGAGATTAAGGAGGAGAAAGATGAGTAAAAAAACAAAAATCATTGCTACTAGGTCTGTCTTTTTTTTTGACAATTGCTTTTTACTTTTACTGATCTGGCAGGGATTGGAAAGATTCTTTTATGGAAAAGTAATGTTGTCATCATTTGACACTTTTGTAGCAGTTACTATGCTTCCAGTATTATGGAATATGGCAGAGTATCTAACACTTGGAGTTAATGGAATTCGGCTTGGACCATCAGAAAATTATAAAAAAAATTTCATGTATGAAAGGATTTCTTGTGTTGTAAAAAAATTAATAGTTTATGTTGGAGTGTGGCTATTAGGATTTTGTATATTTGATCAAAAAAACAATTATAGAAATGTTCTGTTGGTTACATGTATTATCGGAATAATATTTACAGTCTGCTTATGGATTACATCGAAATATATCATTGCAAAACAAGATAATCCAAATTTCTTCCAAAATGCTATAGAATCTATTTGCACTGATGTTTCAGAAGTAATCCCCAATAATTCAGCAAAAAGTTCAGTCGAAAAAGATGATAATCAGAAATTTCTTTCAAACCGAATTTACTTAATCTTTAAAGAAGGCAATCAGTGCTGCTATGAACTCTATGATCCGCATAATCACGATGAGAACTTCTTTGGATTCCAAGTTAATTTTTATCGATTCGAATTTTTGAAACTGAATAACACAAGGAAGAAATTAGTATTAGGTCTTTTAAATCAGGCATTGGATACAAATACATTGGATCTTCCAGATCTTATGTTTTCTCTAAAAAGCTATAAGATCGCTTATAATTTAATTTTTGTTCCAACACCTAATATGACTAGCGAAGAAGCGATCAATGCATATACAACCCGTTTCCTGCCATTTTACAGGGACTGCTTAAATGCAAAACTCTATAAACCGATTCAGTGAGCAAAAACATCAAAGAGAGATCTTTGGTGTTTTTTATATGTGAAAATCTTTTCGGAAAAATGCTTGTTCAATTAACATATGCATGTAAAATGAATTGTTCTCATTGCATGTCTGATTGCAAACCGGATGGAAAACTATTGCAAGCAAAATATGCCAGAATTCATGGATACGAAAATTATTCGTTCTTAAAAATCTCATACTTATAGTGTAATTATTAATGACGATTGAGAGAAATAAAGGAGAAAAATCATGAATTCAAAAATCAAAACAATCAAAGTAACAGGAGAAGAAAAAGAGATTTATATCACTTCTGACGGAAAGAGATTCGAAGATAAATTCGATGCTCAGTTTTATCAAGACGAACTCGATCTTGAAGTAATCGAAAAAAAATGTTTTAAGAAATTTGGGATCTATACAAATGATCCAAAATACTCTGATTCTTATAAAGAAGATATCGAAAAAGGACTGAAAAAACAAAATATCTTTTCACGAATTCTTCAGACATGTCTGCCAAAAGAAGATGAAGATTCTGTCATTGTCTTAAGAGCAAAGAACAAAGAAGAAGAGGATGATATCTTACATTCTTTTAGAAGATACCTAACAAAATACGATGCAGAAAAATATTATAACTCTGCAGAAGATCATGCATTTCCTCATACTATCACGGTATGCCCTGATCTAGACAATGATTACTGTAAAGCTTTATGTTTAGAAGTTGAATTTGAATGCATTGAAAAAGCATTAAAAGATGCAAGAAAATTGTTTGATGTAAAGTAGAAAGAAATAAAAATTTCGACTGCGACTATGCTTTGACAAAATAAGAGAAAAGTTTTACAAGAGAGTCATTTTTTGGCTCTCTTTTTTCCGTCAGTTATGAGTTATCAAATCCCTCATATTTGAGATGTAAATATTAACGACGATTAGGAGAAAAGAAAATTAAGGAAAAAATTATGAAAAATTTTAAAACAATTAATGTAGCTGTTTGTCAGGGAAGACACGATATCCCTCAGGCAACGGACGGGGCTATCTTTGGAGCAATAATCATCGAAATGAATCCAAAGAAGCTATTAACACAAGCACAAGATGTCTTAAAAAACGATTATAAAATCGAAAAAGGCGATCTTGTAAATTTGTACATTACAGGATTGACAATGGCAACAATCGCTATTATCAATGCTTGTACAATGATCGGTGCAAATTTAGTATGCTTTCATTTCGACAAAGATACTGGAAAGTATATCAGTCAGGAAGTTCTATGAACTGAATCCCAAAAGTATTCCCGTCAAAGGGATAGCAGCATGAATGAATATGCCCTGATCGGCACGATAACAGCTTAATTAAGGGAGAAGGAGAAAAATTATGGAAAATCTAAATAAATCTGTATCTGCATGTAAGCTCAACACAACAAACTGTTGTGAAGGATGCTTCTATGCAGAAGCATGCGAATACTATAACGAAACTGGAACATCTACCCCGTTGGTAGACAAAAACGGTGTCGTTATCGGGTTTGTCGATTAAAAAAAGAGAGGCTGTAATGGCCTCTTTTTTATATGTGAAAATCTTTTCGGAAAAATTCTTTCATATTTGTATTAGAAAATAAGAAATAAAGGAGAAGAGAATGATGGAAAAAATTACAACAGGATTAAAGATCTGTCCAAAATGCAGACATTTAATGGTCATCAAAGAAGGAAAAATGACATGCCCAAAATGTGATCGTGAAAAATTAGAAGAGGAATTAAAAACTGCAACAAAAAAAGTTGGAGAAGGAATTATCCGAAGACCTTTAAAAAAGAAAAAAGAAATTACATATTCCGATCCGTTTGAATTGTGTTCCAAAGTATACATCATGATGCATGCAAAATATGAAAAAGCTCCTTATCGAAGAGCAGAAGTAGTAGATTTCCCTTCGGATACTCCAATTGAAGAAATTGATCAGAAGTGTAAAGAATGGACGAAAGATGGAGTTGGAAGCTGGGTGCTGTTATGTATTGCGTAAACAATAAAGTCAATGGAGATAATTTTGAAGAACTGATCGAAATCAGTCTTTCCTTTTATCGTGAAAGAGGGATCGCATGTATTTTAAAAACGCCGGAACCGTTTAAAACAATTGAAGTACGAAAAGATGGAAGAGTGACTGGATTTTATATGAAAAAAGCACAGCCGGATTTCAAAGGTGTTTTATGTAACGGGCAATGTATTATTTTTGAGGCAAAATCAACGATTAAAGACCGAATACAACAATCTGTTGTAACAGAAGTGCAAACAAAACTCTTAGATGAGCATCAAAAACTAAATGCCTTATGTTTTGTTATGGTAAGTCTGGAGATGAGATTCTTTTATCGGGTTCCCTGGATTGTTTGGAAAAATATGAAACAGCGATTTGGCCATCGTTTCATGACAAAAGAAGAATTAGGACCATACAAGATCAAAGAATATCGCGGCAGGTTGCTGCTTTTGGATGGGATAGAACTAGAAGATATCGAATTGAAAGGAGTCACAAATGAGCAAAGAGATTCAGGTAAAGATCAAAGATGAAAAAGCAATGCTGTTTACACCATATAACATGGATTTTGTCAAAAGGATCAAACGATTTTCTGATGCCAGATGGGATACTCGTAAAAAATGCTGGACGATCAATAAAGAAAATCTGGATGCTGCAAGAGTCGTTATGAGAGAGATTTATGGCTATTCAGACATTGATATCAATGAAAAAGTTACCGTTCGAATCCATGTCAAAGAATATATGTGTGAAGAACAAGCAGATGTGATGCTTTTTGGAAAAGTTCTAAGTCATGCCTACGGACGCGATAGCGGTGGAAAACCAGGAAGAGATGTTGTTTATGTTCATGGAAATCCATGCAGTGGTGGAAGTGCAGCTCATTGGGAAAGTGGAGTTGAAGAAGGTAGTGAGATTCTGCTGCATAATGTAAACAAAAATCTTTATGAAGCTGCTCTGGAACATCCAACAGAAGAATATGAGATTGATCTTGTAGAAGATGATATTGATTTTTGGGCTCTGAAAGAGGAAAAGAGACGTCTTTTGAAGAGGATTGAGGACATTGACTTGATTTTGCAAAAGGAGGAACAAGAATGAGAATTGAGACTCCTTACAAAGTACTACTTGGAATTATTATCGTTGTTGCGATCATTGGCCAAATAAAAGACAATATTGTTTCAAAGAATGAGATTGAGAAGTGTTACAAAGAAAATTATACATTTGTATACAAGCAGGAAACTCTTTCAGATAATCTTATCAAGCAATTTTTGTCGCAGTTAAATGAATACAATTACTCTGAAGAAAAGGATAAAAAAGATTCAGATGAATATCAATTTGTTGATTCTATTTTCATTTCAGAAAGAAAAATTGTATTACAGGCGAATCATAAGTCTAAAACTGTGCAAATAGCAAGAATCAAAATCGGCTCAAGAGAATACGAAAATGCACAGATCTTATATCAGCATGGATATCAGATCTTACATGATAAGAAGAAGCTATCAGAAAAAGAAATAAAGAAATTATTGAATAAAATGGAATATGACCATGACTATATGCTAAAGAAGGATATGAAAAATAAAACATTAACAATTATTGATCCATAAAGGAGAAAGAAAATGAGCAGATTAACAAGCTATGACAAAAAAGAAAAAGAGATCGTTGTCAACGAAGAAGAGGCAAGGAATGAATAATAAACCATTTGAGTTTAATCAAGCAGCTCCTAACAGATATATAGCCCATTTTTGCAAAAAATGTACAGTATCCGAATTTCTTGAAAAGATATTGAAGACAAAACCAAAAGACTATGGATGTATTGTAATTTTTGATCCAAAGGATCGTCCTTTGGGGAGCTATCATTATAAAAACGGAGAAATAATTCATGATTTTACAAATGAAAAAGTCAATGATAAAATAATTCGCTTTGCTTTTGGAAATGGAAGCGGGGCTTCAATGGACTATACATTAACTGTATCATAAGCGAGAAACTCTGTTGTAAGACAATATAGGTTTTGCCGCAGAGTTTTTTTATATGTGAAAAACTTTTTTCATAAATTCCGTCATATTTAAAATAAAAGGAGAATACAAAGATGGAAAAGAAAAGCATTGTTGAAACAATTCTAACAGCAGATGACAAAACATTGGATACGATCCTACAGAAAGTAAAAATTGACGTATTTTACTTCATTCGTCATAAAACAAAGGGAAAAGGAATCGATATCATCACAGATAATTTTGAAGAAGTACAGAAATTTCTTATGACATCAGATTGGCACAAAAAAATAACTTTCAGACAGTTAGATTATCTTCAGCAGTTTCTTGTATTATCAGACCTTTATATGATGGAAATCAACAAACTGGAACAAGAAAAGAAATATAAAAATGACCTAAAAATCAGTCCAGTACTAAGAAGCATTGTAGAGATTCTCATTAATCAGGAACCAATCGTTAGATTTAAAGAACTTTGCGAACTGTTAAAAGATGAACACACGCCTGATGAAATCAAAGAATGCTTGAATAAAAATAAGCAGTATTTTGATGCGCAATCTAAAACAGAAGAAAGTGAAATATGTGATGATACAATCTATGTCATTAATCTAAAAGGTAAATTCCTATATAATTTCATCCGTCAAAATGAAGGAAATTATAGTCAGTTTGCTTTGGATCAGGCATCTTATAAAACAGCAAAAATCGTGCAGGATTTTGTAGAAGATCTGATTGATGGAAAGAAAAATATTTCTGACATTGAGAATATGAAAACAGATCTGCCTGGAGATGTGGAAGAGGTATTACAGATCGATCTGCGCAGGATCGCAGAAAAATTAGAGGCGAAAAGAAAATGAAAAAAGAAGAATTTTTAAAAGTAATATCAGAAAAAGATAATGATCAGGAAGTAAATGAACTGATAGGAGAAATTGAAGGACATGTTTTTCGATACATCAAATACGGAACCAGATCGAATGTATTTAATCTTGTTGAAACCTGTTATGACGATGTCAAAAGCATGATTGTTCCTGAAACGCTAAAAAACTATTCTGTAGGACGTTTCATGGATCTTACCTATTTTGTCGCATTATGTGACTTATATTTTAAAAATAAATCAGTCTTATCAGAACGACATGATTTTGAAAAAGCGTTAAAAAATCGCAGAGAATTAGCAGCGATCATCAGCTTCATTGTAGAAGAAAAACATCATGTGACATTGGAAGATCTGTGCTCTCATTTTGAAAAAGATCTAACAAAAAATCAGATCAAAGATTGTGTCCTTCGATTTGATCAGTATTTTTCCTTTCGGGTAAAAGATAAAGACCGTAACAAGGAGAATGCAGAGATCATAGAATCAACTAAGATCACAGTCAGCCATGCAGGAAGAAGAATGTATCAGTTCATTCGGGATAATGGATGTACATACAGTCCATATGCCGTAGATTACTATATTTACAAAAATTGTAGTGATATTTTGGATTTTGTTGGAGATGTGCTAGATGGAGAGAAAGATATCTCTGATCTTGATGACCTGACGATCGATCTTCCAAAAAATCAGCAGAGAATTTTGAAGACAAAAATTAAACTGTTATGTGGGCAGGAGATTATTACTTTATAAGGCGGGAATATCCCGTCTTTTCTTTTGCAAAAATTTTATATGTGAAAAAATGAAGATTGAAAAATATCTCATATTTGTAATGAAATAGAAAAAACAAATGCTTAGAAAGGAGGAATAATTAATGATTGATCTTTCAAGAACTTATGTTTTTTCGATGATCCCGTTTGGTATCTTATTTATATTGTCTGCAAGAGATTTGTTTAAATCCAAACATGAATATAAACCGATCATAGATATTGAACCGCAGGTAATGAAAATCAAAGATGGGAAATACGTAAATATAGACTATATCATATACACGCAGATCACGGATCAGAAATTATATCGAAAGAAAAAGAAAGAGCTTACTGCAGAATTCATAAGAAAAGAATCATTACATATTTTTGAAGATATTGTAAAAAACATGGATTATGAGATGATTTTGAATCGAAGAGAGAGTATTGAAAATAATTTGCAGGTGCAGCTGGACAACAGATTGAGAAAATATGGAATTAGTGTAAAGCGTGTTGCTTTGAGAAATGTTTTGGAAGAAAACGAGGTGTTAGATTAATGAATATTGTGATACAAATTGTTTGTCTTTTGGCTTTAGTATTTGCAATTTTTGCTTGGTATTTGAGCCTTATGGAATTCTTGGTAAACCTATATATACACAGAGACAATCAACTTCGTGGGAAAAAAGATGAAGAAAGTGATTTTGTCAATACTAGAGAAATGATCAAAGAGGATATTGTAAATTTTTTTAAACGGATTACAAATGTTTTTAAGATAAGGAGAAAAAGATGGAAAAAATTGAATTAGTAAAAAGTATGCACAAAATGGTAGATGGGGTTAAAGTATATCGAATTCGAGCGTTAAAATCCTTTTATCCTCGTCATCTTCAATGCAAAGAAGTTAAAAAAGGTGATTTGGGAGGATATGCTCAATATCTGCTCAATTTGTCGGAAGAAGGAAATTGCTGGATCGCTGAAAATGCTGCTGTATATGGGATGGCTAAGGTCAAAGATAATGCTTTGGTAACTGGAAATGCAATAGTTTGTGGAAATTCAACTATTTGTGAAGAAGCAGCAGTAAGAGATTATGCCAAAATAAGTGGAAAAGCTATTGTAGCAGGACATTCAAAAGTTTTTGGAAATGCAGAATTAACTGATGAAGTATGTATCGGTGATCACATTAATGTCTTTGGAAATGCAAAAATTTATGGGAAAACTGTGCTTTCAGGGAATGCATTTATTTCAGACTAAAAATTTCATATGGCAGATGGCATCATTGAAAAAATATGAAATTGTGAAAGATAACTTCAAGGAAATATATGGAATTAAAGTATACAAGATCAAGGCTTTAAAAGACATCAAAATCGACATCAGGATATTAAAAAAGGTGATCTTGGTGGCTATGTTGAATCGGAAAGGAACCTTTCGCAATATGATAATTGTTGAATATACGATAATGCAATTGTCTTTGGAAATGCAAAAGTTATTCAGAGTGCAAATGTATGCGAATATGCTCAAATATCAGATAATGCGATCATCATAGGATATGCAACAATTATGGGGCATAGCAAAATCTGTGATCATGCAAAAATAGGAGGACGTGCTCTGATTGCTGAAAGAGCAGAAATCGATGAAAATGCTCAGGTTTGGGATAGTGTATGCGTTGGTGTTCATGCTCATATTTTTGGGAACGCAGTTCTTGAAAGATTAGTTATCGTTACAGGAGATGCTGGAATTTGTGAAAATGCTGAACTACTAGATTCCAATGACTATATAACATTAACTGGATTTGGATTAACACATAATACAATTACATTTTTCAGAGGAAAAGAAGAAATTTGTGTCAATTTTTGTGGATATCATGGAATCTCGGTGAAAGAATTCAGACACAAAATTGCTGCATCTCATAATCACGATATTGAACTTGAATATTGTGCAAAAGAATTTGAAATGCTATGCGATCTTGCAGAATATCATTTTCAAAAAGAAACTGTAAATCATTGACATGTAAACGTAAATCGAATATACTAACAAATGAGGGCTTAGTCCTTTAAATTCTATGCCACGATAAAGACAAACAACCCAAAAACTGTCTTAAATCATTTTAATATGTCGTGGTTGCCCTCACTACAAATTTTTTTTATATATTTGAAAAGATCGGATCATCCGGTCTTTTTTTGTGCAAAAATCCCATTTTTTATATGTGAAAAACTTTCGAACCTCTTTTCGTGCATATTTGTATTAGAAAAAAATACCCATTTTTCTTTCGAAATCTCTCATATTTGAGATATAGAGAAGAAAGGAGATTCATGATGAGTCAATTTGTACGAAAAGTAACTCCTCAAAAACCTGAGGAAAGCAGATTAACAAGTGAGATCATTCCGAGATATACAAATTTTTTATATAACCATGCAAATATGCGTGGCCAGTTTTTGTGTTTAAATTCAAAGAATGAGGAACTGTTCATCATGAATCGAAAAGAATGGACGCTGCTCACAAAAAATGGATATCAAAATCCTTATGTCTGGATCCGCAGGATCAAAAAGGCATTTTATGTAACAGCGAATCCAAGAGACAAGAAAACAGGAGAGCTGGCAGGATATGTGCAGATTGTTATCCCATGCTACGGAAAAGAGTTTCAAAGAGAATCATTGTTGGCTTTGATCAAAGAACATAAAGATATTCCAAATCCAACATATGTAATCGATAATGGATATGGGTTATTTGATCTTGTATATATGTTAAAAGAATCAGTCGCTCCTACCATGGAACAGGCAATCCGTGCTGTCTTATGGACGATCACAGAAAAGATCGTTGGATTAGAAAGAACTGTCAATTATCGCAATAATGATTACGTTGACTTTGAAGTCCTTGTAGAAAAACTGACTGTAAATCCAAAACTAAGATTACCGGGAAGTTACAATGAACGTAAAATGGTGCAGGTGTATTATCCAAAGAGAGCAAAACAATATACTTATCATGAATTGTTAAATTGCATGGGAATTCGTCAGCCTTACAAAGCCGGCTATCAGATCAAAAAAATGAAAAAATCTGTTCAAAAGACCAGAAAAGGGAAATGGCTCGATCAGTTTTATCTGGAACTGGATAAATCAGAAAAGAACCTGGACATCTTTATCCAAATGCGTAGGATTCATGTCTTAGAAGAGCTGATGATCAAAGGATACGACAGAATGACAAATCGGGAATTTGTAACAGAATATTGCCGATTACTTTGTCATGTCTACAGATACAAATGCTATAGAAGTATTACAGAACAGATGATTCCGATCACAGAACGTATGGTTCAAGTGATCACTTATCTGACAGATAACAGGGATGAGCAGATGAATTTAAAGGATATTGTCATGGAAGAAGTGGACCATAATTACGACTTCAATCATGATTCTTTTGTGGAGCTATTAAGAAATCCAAAAGTGCATCATCTTTTACATAAATACAGAACCATGATCTATGAAAAGATTACAAATAATGATCTGATTGACAGATATCATTTGAATCCTGATGGATCATGGAAAGGGAAAATATACCTTCATCCAACAAGAGATGTTAAGCTTCGAAATCCAAAAGTCTTTATCAAAGATAAGATCAAAAATCAGATGATCGCGATCGCAAGATTAACCTTACAAGGATTAAAGAATTCTGAGATCATGAAAAAATTAGAGATCAACAGAGACCGTTTCTTTGAAAGAAAAAGAAGGATCAAAAAAGAGGGCGGTATGGTTAAGATTGCGAAAGAAGAGTTTTGTTTTCAGAATCGTCCGGAACAATCTGATCTTAGAGAAATCTGCAGACATCCAAATTCCGAATATTACCAGGCTGCTGCCTGATACCACATAACTAAATATCGGTTGTTCATGGCGTCAAAGTGATCAATAACAAAGCAGATGCAGGAAAAATGATACTTTCTGGGTCTTATTTTCGTATTGAAAAAAGAAGAAAACAGCTTTTATTTTAAAGAAAACAAGTGCAATTTGCAGAAAATGTAATTTCCAATCTCTGGAGATCATGAAAAAGTTGGCTTTTCCGATATAAGGGTTAATACAAGTATATGACTTTTGGCATATACTCCTTGGATCGTCCGGGCTGGAGTTTTTTTTGGGATGGAGAAACTGCAGAAAATGATGACTTACTCAGGAGATGTTCAAACTTTTTTTTACTTGTAGAATCGTAAGAGATAACTTACTTCTTATGATGATTACTTTCGGTTCGTATTCCTTTTTATATAAACATCTCCAAAAGATGATAGATACTTTGTGCATCTGATTGCTGAAGATGATAATCATGAAAGAAAAGATCCAAGTTGAGGAAGTGGCTTTGGAACGAAGTATGAGTGGAGAAGACATTTCCTATGTGCGGAAAAAGAATGAATAAATAGGATCGGTAATCATCTCTCCGCACAATATGTCATCCATGATGACAAGACTCATGGTTTGTATTCAATTCCATCAGTTCCTTTCATCTCATTCAATGGATCACATCACAGAAAGACTCAGGACTGATCATACTCTGAAGATATCGTTAAGATCATGAGATTGTAATTATCCTAATCTTTCATCCATCATATTTTATATGACAAACAACATGACGATTGGAGGAACAGCATATGAGAAAGAGATACAGAAAAAGAACAAAAAATGAAGTGAAGTGCTTTCAGATATCATCGTTTTATGATTTATCCTTAGATTCCAGAAGGACTGCATTGAAAGAAACCGGAAAGTTTTGTAATGTCAGTGGGAATGATGCAGCGATGGATATGATCCGAAAGAATCGATATTTCTTTAAATTCTATCCGGATGGGACGATGTATCACGGCTATGTGGACGATACTCAGTTGGAAAGTTCTGTATATGTATTTTAAAAATGAATTCTTGTAAACAGGCAGCTTAGATGAATGACTGCTGCCTGTTTTTTTATATATGATTTTTCTTTTTCGGAATTTCGCTCATATTTATATTAGAAACCAGTAGAAAGGAGCCACGGAATGGGTTTAAGCATCAAAACCTGCTATACAGTCAAGATCCAGAAACAACTGGACGCCACGCAGGATAAAACAACCGAAAAATTGAACATCGCAAGAGAACGTGCGATAGACAGCCGACTGATGCGTCAGACTTCCCTGATCTGTCTGGAAGCATTGAAGTTCTGTGTCTCCGTGATCTCGAAAGAATGGGATACGATCATGAGTGTGGAGTCGAAACTGAGAAAACGTCTGATCGATACGTTAGTGCACCGGACAAAAACAGCTGCTCCGAAGTATCCGGAGTTCGATCTCAGATTCCCGAAGATGCCAGGATATACCAGAAGAGCGATCATTGCAGATGCGTTCGGAATGGTAAAGTCTTATCGTTCCAATCATAAGAACTGGGAAGAGACTTCACCGATGGAACGAGGAGCGGAGCCAAAGCTTGGCATTCCATCCCGTTATGAACTGACGTTTTACGATCAGGAACGGAAGATGTCCTGTTTGGCAGATGGTCAGATCGGATTAAAGTTATATAACGGCAAGACATGGAACTGGTATTATTTCCAGATCAGTCCTTCCGATGCAAAACAGATCAGTCGTCTCAGCAAAACACGAAAGATGCTGTCTCCGATCGTAGATAAGGTCCGTGGTCGGTATCAGATCCGTTTTACATTTGAGGAGATTAGAGAACTGGTTCAGGATGAGGATAAACTTGCTTACCGGATCCTTGCTGTTGATCTTGGGATCAATGCCGCAGCATCGTGGTGTGTCATGGAAGCAGATGGTACTGTCCATGCGAAAGGTGTGATCCACCTTCCATGTGAAGAAGACCGTCTTAATCACATGATCAACAGGAAGCGAATGTATCAGCAGGCAGGAAAGAAGAGTCATTGTGTCTATCGCTGGATCAAAGATGCAAACCGGCAGTTATCCATTCAGACAACAAAAAGGCTGATGGATGTCGCTGTTTTATATAGTGTGGACTGCATCGCATTCGAATATCTGGATTCCAAGGAAAAGATTCGAGGAAGAAGATACCGGGAAAGGATCCATCTGTGGCGGAAGAACGATGTTCAGCATCGTGTGGAACTGCAGGCACACCGTATGAGAATGCGGCTGTCTCGTATCTGCGCATGGGACACTTCCAAGTATGCATTTGATGGATCAGGAGTCGTGGATCGTCACAGCATCTATCATTATGAACATGGACGAAAGGTTTACAATTACAGTCTGTGTACATTCCAGAATGGTAAGATCTACAACTGTGACCTGTCCGCAGCACAGAACATCGGAGCAAGATTCTTCCTGAGAGAATATCAGTTACTTGGAATCGAAGGATTACCAGCGACCCCACAGCGTACTTTATGTACATTACGAACACTTGTTAGCAACGGTCTGCCAGTGGCGACTTGAGCATAAATGAAACTGTTAACGAAATCCAGAGTCTGTCAAGGACCTGGTGTCACGGAAAAGGCAAAAGTTCCTGTCCGTGACGGCGATACCCCAGCACCTGTCTATCGCTGACCGGGATGTGGTTGTTCTTTCTGCTGGAAGGATGTACTAAGTTTCGGCTGTATCGGTAGATAATGGAACTCCGAACTCTAAAGGTTTGGAAGCCCCGTCCGACATTGTCGTTCGGGGAGGTATCACGGCTATGTGGATGATGCTCAATTAGAAAGTTCTGTATATGTATTTTGATATTTTTTTCTGAAGCAGGCAGTCAAAGAAGAGAAAGACTGTCTGTTTTTTAATATTTTATATATGAAAAAGGAGGAAAACTATGAGCACGAAAATATATAATGCATACAAATTAGAAGGAGATTATAATCTCACTTCATTGAATGAATTTTGTAATAATCTTCGAAAGGAAGTAACAAAGATCAGTGAGCAGATGATTCTCGACTGGATTGTTAACAAAACCTTGTACTATTATAATTTCAAAAAGCTTCATGGCTCGCAGGCCGTGCAAAATATGATAATGCAAACGAAAAATTTCAAAGAAATGCATGAGATATGGAAATTGGTAGATGTAGATAGATGGGATAATTTGTATTGGAATATCTCCGATATGGCTTTGGAACGGAATCTTCAAAATCAGAGAAAAAGGGAGATCATTCAAATCTTTCCATTGCAGGATAAAATTCTTGTCATGTTTTTTGGGAGTAAGGATATTCAGAACTATTTGGAAAATACAGGACATTTCGATGACTATCATTACCAAAATCAATGTGAGAGACCAGATACGATTTCTGAGGAAGAATGGAATATACGATGTATGGATTGGAGAAAGGCAATCGGTCCAGATTATGTTCCATGTAAGCATGGATTTTGCGTGGAACTCTTTGATATAAACAATGTTTTTCCGAAATTTGTCATTTCTGATGAAACGATTCATATTAAAAATGAGGAAGACCAAACAAAAGAATTGATCAAAACATTAAGTATGTCGAATATAAAAGGGTATCCGACAAACGAAAGATCATTTGATGAATGGTTTCGGTTCAAAGAATCAGAAGAATACAAGGAATGGATTAAGGATGCAAAAAAGCTTATTCATTCGAAATGTGATTTCATAACAACAAAAGGAGAGTTCATTAATCTCATAAGAAGTAAATAAGAAATACTGTATGCAAAACAGGCTCATGTTGTATGGGCCTGTTTTCTTATATATGAAAAATATAAAATACTTTTTCTCTCATATTTGTAGTAGAAAAATGTTCGTTGGAGAGATAAGAAAGAGGAATATCATGAATTGCACGATATATGTAACAGAATTCAAAATTAATGCAAAATATTACATAACCAGACGTCGTGTATCCACACACCTAAAGGTATGTGGTTTTACGGCTGTAAATTATATAAAATGTGTAAAAAAATTATTTTTATCGAGAAATATCGAAAAAGGAAACAAAAGAAAAATAATATAAGATTTAGAATATGAGGATAAAAAAGGAAATTTTACGACTTCAGGAACGACAAAGAATGTTTTTTCAATTGGTAGAGTGACAAAAAAATATAGAAGATCTTTGTGCAAGATGTCGAAAAAAATGAAAGTGATTGAAATGAATATATGATATTTGTATAATCAACTTATATAAAACTTAATCAACAGGGAGTTATCTATCTTTCAGAAGAATCGGAATCTGTCTTAGATGGAAATGATCAAAATAAGGGTGAGGAAACATAGAAAACAGCCAATGGAAAAGCGTAGGAGGATGTTTATGAAAAGATATGCAAAGATCTTTGTCAGTTGTCTGTTGACCTTTACGATGGTTTTTACATCCGTGCAATGGTCTGCGATCGTGAATGAAACGACTGTGGTAGGAGCAGCAGAAACGGCACCGAAAGAGAAGAAAGAAGTCGTTGAAGAAGAGAACACGAAAGATTCGACTACTTTCCAGATGAAAGATGGAAAGAAACAGACGATCTTTTACGGACAGGATGTTCGGTTTAAAGATGAGAATGGAGATCTTCAGGAGTACGATCCAAGTCTTGTCAGGGTAACGGAATCAAAGAGTGAGCAGGGTGAGGATCTAAAGGATTATCAGTATGAAAATAAAGAAGGAGATAAAAAACATTATCTTCCCAAAGATCTGTCCGAAGAGACACCGGTCTTAATGGAAAATGGGAAATATCAGATCTCTTTTGCACCGATCTATGGACAGGAAACAAAGAATGAGGAAGAGAAGAAAACGGAGGATCCTGGAACAGACTCTGTGGAAGATGCTGTCTCACGGGCAGAGGAAGTAGTAAGAAGCATTTCAGCGGATGGATCTTCTGAAAAAGAAACAGCAGAAGATACGGAAGATGCCCTGACATCGGTCAAAGAGCTGGAACGACAGAAGATCAAAGACCTTCCTGTGGAAGATGCACAGGGAGAGAAAGAAGAAAAACCAGTGAAAGTCTCCTATGAATCCCAGAAGAAAGAATGTACATTTTCTTACCAGTCATTAAACATGGGGATCAAGGAAAGTATCGTACTGACCAAAGCTCCAGAAGGAAATGTTTTAAAATTCCGCTTTCAGGCAAAAGGACTGGTCCCAAAGAAAAATATACTGGATGGCGGGATCAGCTTCCTGGATGAAAAAACAGAGGATCTGGTCGCGACACTGGAAGCTCCAAACATGAACGATCATACAGGAAAGGCATACAGTGAGAAGCTTTCCTATGACATTGAACCAGATGGTGGAGAAGATTCTTATCTGTTAACACTGCATCTGGATGAAGATTACTTTCAGGACAAAGATAGACAGTATCCAGTCACGATCGATCCGACGGTCACATGGACCGGATCCACGGATTTCTGGGATGTCTATGTAATTAATGGATCTTATAAAAATACGAATTTTTATGACAATGGAGTTACAGCCATGATGGCTGGAAAATCAAAACAGGGTGTCTGCCGGACATATCTGCGTTTTAAAGATTTTACAGCAAAGATCAAAGGAAAATATGTAGACAGTGCAACGCTTACGATGTATGAAACCGGAAGCAGCCAGAGTGGACAGACAATCGAGGCAAGAAGAGTTACAGAAAACTGGACCAGACCTGGATTGAAATGGAGTAACCGCCCGGGATATAGTACGAATTATGGAAATGTAAAAACAACAGGGACTGCAAAGAAAGCAAGAAGCATTAATCTGACGGAATATGCGAGACAGTGTGCATCCGGTAAGATCACATCGTATGGTGTGATGTTAAAAAATGCGGACGAGACAAAGAGTTATGGACAGTTTTACAGTTCCAGAGCATCATCAAACCGTCCAAAGATGTCAGTGACTTATTATGATGGACCGACAACGGCTTCATCTGTTACAGTATCACCATCATATGTAAATGATGAAGATATTCTACATGTAAACTGGGCAGGAATATCATCTCATTCTTTAAACCGTGTAGAGTATAGAATTGCAACATGGGTTAACGGGGAAGAAGGAAATAGTAATTATGTCCCATATTCAGGATCAACAAAGATTGGAACAACAGCAAGTGGAAGTGCTGATATTGACTGTAGTGGTTTAGAAGAAAATCATTATAAACTTGTTGTGCGAGGAGTAGATAATGGTTATATTGCAGGCTGGGGAGCAGCGGCATGGTTTACGGTAGACCGTACAGAACCGAAGATTACAGAGATTGGATTTGATTCTGGAAATTTGCAAAGAGAACCTTCTAGTGATATGAATCCGAAACTCCATGTACGAATTTCTGATGAAAATGCATCTTATTTTAAGTATCGTTTTAGTGATGATGATGAATATATAAATGGCGGATATGTAGACGGAAATGGATATGCAGAAACAACGGTAAGTCTTCCGGTTAACGCAACATCAAAAAGGAAGTTTTTTAGTTTTTATGTTGTAGCGGTGGATAAAGCTGGAAATGAAAGTGATGAGATGCAGATATCCTATTATTATACGGATGCGTCAAAGGCGGAAGATTATATTCCAACAAACGTGAAAGTTAGGAAATCTTATGGGAAAAATGTGATTTACTGGGACCCTGTAGAAATTCCAGACAGTATATATTATTTTGTATATCGAGGAGAAGAAAAAGATTTTACTCCAGATACATCAAATCTTGTGCAATCAGGAGTAAAAGATTCTTACTGTATGGATACAAGGACGGGTGATGGAAAGACATACTATTATAAAGTCTGTGCAATGAAACTTTCGACAGCAGGAAATGTGAATGGAATCAGTGGATATTCGGAAACGGAATCAGCAGGACAAGATAAGAAAGAAGAATATGAAAAATGGCTTGGAAGTAAAGAATATAGAGGAGAAATGGAATTCTCTACACCAAATGGGAATGGTATTATAGATAAAGCAAAAGGTAATCTAATTTACAGCTGTGATGATTTTTCTATTCCATCAACACTTCTTGATCTTGGATTTACAAGAACTTACAACAGTCAGTCAGACAAGGCAGGTATGTTAGGAAAAGGATGGTATGATAGTTTCCATAAACAGTTGTATCAAGTCGGAGATAAAATTATCTTTCAGGACAGTGATGGAACTTATTTGACATATCATCCAAAAAATAAAACTGACAGGATTTATAAAAATCAGGAGACAAGAGATTATCAGGTAGATTTTGAAAAAGAAGAAACTGTGTTGAAAAGTAAAAATACAGATCAAAGAATCCAGGCATATATGCAGAACACGGAAGTGGATGATACAAACATTTTTGCAGGTGCAGTTTCACGCAGCAGGAGTTACAGTCCGGGAAGTAGTACATCGTCAGGAGGTTCAGGAGGAACTAGCGGATCTGGAAAGATGATCGTAGTATCGAATATTGGAAAAATCAAAATGAAAGATCAGAGTGAATATCGATTCGATCATAATGGACAAGTAACATCTATGAAAGATTCGAATAATAATTATTTGCTTTATCAGTATGATCATAGAGGAAGACTTTCTAAGATTATTTCTAATAAAGAAAAAGAACTTACGCTATCTTATTATGATAGTGGAGAAAATGAAGATTTCCTGAAAGAAGTTATATTACCAGATCAAACAAAAATGCACTATTTTTATGAAAAAGGACAGTTAATCAAAGTAGTTCATGAAAATAGTGAAAATACAGACAGTGTTGAACAGACATACAGCTATGGGGCAGATGGAAAGATTTCTGTTATAAAAGATGCAAAAGGTAATCAGTATAAAATCACATATGATGGAGAAAAAGCTGAGAAGCTTACGAAACCAAATGGAGAGTATCAGGAATTAGCATATGGAGATGGAAGTACGACAGTATCTGTTCATAAGTCAGATGGGAGTCAGATTGCACAAGATCAGCTTATTTATGATAAAGATAATGGAAGAATACTGAAGACGATCAATGCAGGAGGTGTTGAAACAACTTATAGTTATGATGACAAAAAGAACTCAGAAAGTGATTGGGAAAATGAATATCTGGTGACTACAACCAAAACATCTATTGAATATCAAACGTTAGACAACGAACATCAGGTACAGTTTTTAAAAACAGATAAGGAAGATGAGAAAATCTTTGCCATTTCTACAATTCAATATAATGAAAATGACGATATTATAAAAGAAATAGATGAAATGGGCAATGTTACAGAGACATCCTATAATGTTGCAAAACATCCATATTTGGCAAGTTCAGAAATAGTTACGGCAGAAAACGGAGAATGGCTGTCTAAGACATTATATGATTATGATGATAAAACAGAAGATTTATTGTGGGAAGAAGAATCTTTTAAAGATGGAGAATCAATAAAGACAGAATGGAAATATGATAAGTGCGGACAAGAAACGCAAGAAATCGTAACTAAAAACGGAAAACCATATTCGACTACACAAACAGATTATCAGGAGGAAGGTACAGGAACTGTTCAGACAACGACAGTGACACAGGGAAAAGAAGTAGAAACTTCAGTGGTCAAGACCGATGCTATGGGGCGTGAAATAGAAAATATCAGTAAAGATGGAAGTGGAAAGATTCTGAGCAGTGTGATGACGACCTATGATTTTATGGGAAGAACTATAAAATCTGAAACAGTTTCAGATGGGATTGCGAAATCAGAATTAAAATCGTATGATACAAATGGAACAGTAACGTCCGAAACGAATCCAAATGGATTGAAAACAACTTATCAGTATGATGAATTAAATCGTGTGGTCAAAGCAACAGAGTCAGCAGATGATACAAATATAGTGACAGAAACTTCCTATGGATATGAAAATGCAAAGATTCATACTCTTACTGGAATAAAGGACTATCAAAATTTAAGTGTACAGACAACAAGGGTCAATGGAAAGATAAGTGGAAAGACATGGAGTGATGCATCGGGTAATACCGTAAGAAGTTATGATCATGGATTATATGCTGATCATGTATTTACAAATGATGGAAAAGAAATTGCTACAATCAATCTGGGAAGCAAAATATCAAATGAAGGAAAGATTTCCTTGCAGTTATATGATAAGAATGGAAGACAAACTGCAACCATTCAAAATCCAGAGATTGCAAATGAGACATCTCAAATAAGCGTAAAAGCAGGAGATTCATCAATTTTGCAACAAGTGGCGTATGATGAAAAAGGTAATGAAGCATCAAAAACAGATGGTAATGGAAATAAGATAGTATATAATTATGATGCACAGAATCGTATCACAGAGGTTGAGCAGGATGGACATAAGACAAAGATTGCATACCAAGTGAACGAGGATGGCTCCACAGCTACAAGTGTTACAGATGCCAATGGTCATGTAAACCAAGAGACAATCAGCGCATCCGGAACTTTGATATCTGTAGCAGATCAGGGTGATGGCAATGAGTCAATTACAACAAAATATGAGTATGATGACAGGGGAAATAAAACAGCAGAGATTTATGCCAATGGAGCTAAGAAAACGTATGATTATAACAGTAGAAATTTAGTGACGAAAACACAATCGTATGATAAAGCAGGAACAAAGACACTGATTAGTAAATATCGTTATGATGATTATGGACAGCTACTGGAGATGATAGATTATAGAGTATCATCTGAAACAGAGACTGCGTATCGTTATACAAAATATACTTATGATCAAAGAGGAAGAATCACAGCATTTGCAGAGATCAGTCAGAATGCCCAGCCAACGGCAGATGATATCAAAGCCCATCAGATCCGGTATACTTATAATGAGGATGGAGATCTCAGTAAGGTATCCTATCCGACCACCAAAGATGGAATCCAGTCATTATTTTATATTTATGATGAAAACGGATGGCTGCAGGAGATCAAAGGAGAACTGCATTCCAAGGGGCAGACAACAGAGAAAGTCCTCAGAAGTTATACCTATGATGCGTATGGAAAAGTCAAAGAGATCAAGGACTACAGGAATCTGCTAAAAGACGGTGATCAGGCAGTTCAAAAAGTCTATACCTATGACAGATTTGACCGTGTCAAAGAGATGACCTACACAGATCTTGAAACAGGAAAAGTGATGGAATCTTATCAGTACAGCTATGATAAGAATTCTAATATCATAGAGAAAACGCAGGTCAATAACTATCCGAAGGAAGATTTGGACAAAGTTAATGAGACAAAATCTTATACTTATGATACACTTGGACGACTGACAAAGACTATAACAATAGATCATAACAAGGATGATAAGACAAAGACGGTCACATATACCTATGATAATGTTGGAAATCGGCTCAAAGAAGATGATGGAACAACGACAATATCGTATACTTATAACGGACTGGATCAGTTAAAGACATCCACGAAAGAAAAAGGAACTGCGGTAGAAGAAGTTCGTCAGTATGATTACGATATGAATGGAAACCAGACAGATGTAAAGAACACAAAGACTGGTGAGAATCAGACTTATGTATATGATGCAGAAAACAGATTAAGTCAGGTGTCCGTGACAAAAGACGGAAAGACAGCGATGATCCAGCAGAACATCTACAATGGAGAAGGACAGCGAATCCAGAAGGTCGATGGAGATGAGATGACCAACTATTATTATCAGGATGGTATTGCAGCTTATACGACAGATGCTGATGGAAATCAAAACTCACAGAACTTGATTGGAACAGAAGGAAATGTTCTTGCAACTGAGAGATTCAAAGGGGATGATATGCAATATTATCTGTATAATAAAGATATTCAGGGAAGTACAACTAGCCTAGTGAAAGAAGATGGAAGTGCAGATGCAACCTATCAGTATACGGATTTTGGAGAGACAATTATTCATGGAGATGATCAGGCGAAAAATGAAGTGTGCTATACTGGCGGAATCTATGATCAGAGTACGGGATTGTATTATCTGAATGCACGGTATTATGATCCAGAAGATGGAAGATTTATGACGGAGGATAGTTATCGTGGAGAGATAATGAACCCTGAGACTGGACATTTGTATGTGTATTGTGCGAATAATCCGGTGAATTATGTAGATCCTAGTGGACATTTTACAGTAGTCTTACCTTGGGGATGGGCTATAGGAAAAGCACTTTTAACGGCATTTAAATGTATTGTTATAGCAGGAATTGCTTATGTCTCAGCATCTGCAATTTCAACATTAAAACGGAAACAGCCTAAAATACATTATTATAAAGCAAAATTGATAAATGAAAAAGTATATATAAGTGATGCAATAAAAACTAAATCTAAAGCAGTTATAAGGTTAAAAGCAAATGGAAATGTATTTGCAACGTCTTCTGGATATGCATATGATGCGTGTAAATCAGCAAGTCCAATTCATAAGGTATCGGCAATACAAAAACATGAAAGAGGAAAAGGTCAAGGAAAGCAATATTATCATTATCATCCAATGCTAAAATGGAGTAAAAATAAAAATGCAAGAAAACAAATGCATGTGCATTGTTGGTTTTTAAAATAATAGGAGAATTGTAGTTTTATGGAATATGAAGAAAAATGTGATTTTTGTATGAGTCAATTAGTGATAATAAAATATAGAGAGATATTAAAAATACTTGAAGAAAATAGCAACGTTATCATTTTGAAAATACCAATTGAGAAAGTAAAAAGTGAAGAAGAAAGGAGAAAAGAAGAAGAAGAAATTAAGAATTGCCTAATATTTAAAAAATTAAAACCATTTTTTTTGGAAAGTAGGTTATGTCGAGAGCATGGAACGATAATAAAAAGGAAAAAAAGTAAAAAGGGATATTATATGACAGACAATTGGTATTTCTATAAATATGATAGAAATGTAAGAAAAATATTACAAGAATATCCAACTATTTATTCAATGGCTGATTGGATAGATATATATTTTATATCAGAAAATAAAATTATTCTAAAAACAATCGCACATGAAGAGATATGTTATGGGACAGCCAAGTTATTTAGAAGTTTGAAAACTCAATAGTTAGCTAGATGCTAGTGTTTTACTTCCATCGTTTACTAGATGAATGAAAATGCTAATACTACAATTGTGGAGGAGTACAATGAGAGCAAAAAGACGTACCGAACAGGAACAGTAAAGATCCAGATACAGCATGTTTGCTGAGAGAAAATTTGGACAAAAAGATGGGTCGTATATTTTCACTATATACATCTAATAAAAAGTGGTTCATTCATAAAGGAAAATTCTAGAAACAGAAAAGATAAGACAGGTACTTCGGTATCTGTCTTTTTTATATGTGATTTTTCTTTTTTGGAAATTCTCTCATATTTGTAGTAGAGAAGAAAAGCACAGGAAGGAGTCATATCATGAAAATTGGAATTACAGAACGAGGAGATGCAAGTATCGATTACCAGTGGAAAGAAAAGTTATCATCAGTTAATGGAGCAATCCTAATCACAAAAAATCTGACAGATCAATTCATTGATACTGTTATAAAATGTTATGAGAATGGGGACAAGCTGATCGTCCATGCAACCTGTACAGGATGGGGTGGAACAGATTTTGAACCAAATGTTCCTGATTATAAAACACAGCTGCATCAATTAAAGAAGCTGATCAATAAAGGCTTTCCAGCAGATTATTGCGTCCTTCGTATTGATCCAATCTTCCCAACTCTTTTTGGATTAAAACGAGTCATGGAAGTGCTCCATGAGTTCGAAAAACAACAGACAGAAATTCAACGAATCAGAATCAGCATATATGACGAATATAATCATGTAAAAGAGCGATTAAAGGCAGCAGGATACAATCCTTGTTATGGAAAAAATTTTTATGCATCTCAAAAACAAATGGAAAACGTAGCAAATGCATTAAGATCGTTTTCTTATCAGTTTGAAACCTGTGCAGAAGATCTGTTAGCAAAAAAATATCCGAATTCTTTTAAACAGGTAGGTTGCGTCAGCAACAAAGACATTGAACTCATGGGATTGGAACCTGTATTAAACAAAGAAGAGAATGGACAGCAGAGGACGGGATGTCATTGTTTCACTTGCAAGACAGAACTTTTAACAAACAAATATCGCTGCCCAAACCAGTGTATTTACTGCTATTGGCGAGATAAAAAATAGGAGAACGATCATGAACAAAAGACAAGCGAAAAAAGAATATTATTATGGAGAGTATTTGGGAATCAGAAGATATAATCAGGCGCTTGGCGTATCCAGATATCAGTATTTAAAAGAATGCACAAGAGACCTCACAGAACAGTATGGAATCGAAAGACATATGGAAGGATGTTATAAACTGAGGATTCATACGTTGGATCGATTACAGAATAAAGGCAGGAAAATGATCAGGTAGCAAAAGAAAGAGGAATATCATGAATTGCACGATATATGTAACGGAATTCAAAATTAATGCAAAATATTACAATACAATAATCGATTATTCCAGTTGGGAATTTTATGATCCATGGTCTGAAAACTATCAACGCGTTTCCAAGGAATGGAAAGAAAAACGTGTAAAACCTTTATTGCAGCCATATAATTTCCATTTTGAACCATGGAAGGAGATGATCACTGGTTTTGATCCTGAAAGTTATGCTGATTGGGAATTATTCCGAAAAGCTGCTCATGATCAGCATCATATCTTTTGGAACATTGAAAACGCTGAATTTTGGAACGAAGAGAAGTATGACTGGATGCCTGAATCCATGATGGAAACAATGATGGCATATTATATTGTATACAAGATGGTGGATGAAAATGGTCATCTGGTTAACACGAAGCCTTATCTGCAGAAATATTTGGATACCTATCATCAAAAGAAAGAAGCACATAAAAGAAAATATGGACATTCAAATTACATCTACATGCAGCGATTTTTACATACAACAAATGAAAAAAGACAATTACCAACAAAAGAAGAATTACGTGAATGGAAAGAGGAAGGTTATCATATTAAAATCCGTGGAGGAAGGAAAAATCTTTTGAATGAAGATCCATGGGGAGATCATTTTAAAGACGTAAAGATTCCTCGTTCATGGAAAGATCAGACAAAACAAAAGAGGCAGTATCATTCTTATAAGAAACAGAAGAGGAAGAAATATGGAAAGGAATAATTTCACATGGATGCCAATAAAACAGAAATACTGAGTGAGATCATGCGATTTTGCAAATCAAATAATATGACTTCCTATTATGAACTTCAGGCATATGTTTATGATGAAATATAAAGGCAAGTATATTGTGTGCGCAAGTGAAGAGATGGGTGAATCAGGTTGCGCAGAAGGATATCTTGACTTTTTAGAGTATGAATTATTCGATAACTATGATGACGCTTATGAATATTACAAATCGCTGTTAAATTCCGGAATAAAATCAGGAAAAGATCAGATACAAGAATGTAAAGAAAAATTGAAAGAAGCTGATCATGTTTATATCAAACCATATTTCGTTGATTATGAATATGTTGATTTTCGAATTTATTACGATCATATGTTGATCGCTGAACATCTTAAGGATCTGGATTCTGAATACATTAATGAGTGTGTAGAAAAATTCCATCAGTATTGCGCTGAAAACAAGATTGAAATTACAAGTATTGAAAAACATAGACCATGGAATTCTAATCAGAGATATTACATAGCTGAGTTGTATGACGAAAATCATGAGGCTGATGTTTGGTACATCCATATTCCATCGAAATTGCAAGGAGAACAAAGATGTCTTGCTGATCTGATCAAACCTAATAATATACTACCAGACATGTGGCAGAACGTGATATTCGGATTCATTCCCTGCTTTTGTGGGATGTGAATCCGTTTTTTATATGTGAAAAATGAAGACGAAAAATTCTATCATATTTGTAGTAGAAGTACAAAATTTAAAGAAGAAATAAAGGAGAAATATAATGGCTTACGGTATTTTAGTAGATGTGCATGGCCCAGAAGATTGGTTTCTAAGTACAGAGCAAATAATAGGAAATGTAGGAGAATATTATATCAGTGATGATGATCAATTACATTTTAAGGGGGAAAGGTCTGTAAGATTTGTGGGTGATATTTCATATTATAACAATGATGGTTATATACAAATTGTTCACTGTTATAACAGAATTGAATTAGTAAGGCTTACAAGAGCAGAATATGACAAACTGTGGGATATACAATGGTCTAAATCAGTTCCAAATTTGCCATCATGGGCAGATTACTATAAAAAGCATAAAAGTTATTCTGAACGACTAAACGAAAAAGCAAAATGGAAAATGGGAGATCGAGTAGAAATTTCCTTTGTTGACCCAAGAGCAGAAAAACATCTTTTTGGAAAAGATCATAAGCCATTGCATTTTGTAGAAGGATATAAAGGGACTGTCATAAAACATGCAGAAGGTTATCTTGGCAGATTGGAATACTTAATTGAATTCGATGATCATATTGGAAGTAAAACATCAGAATGTGGAAAAGATGGACACTGTTTCTGGATGGATGAATCAAGAGATAATGACAAATTGGAAGTAAGATTACCTATGTGGGATCATCCTTTGCTTTTGGAATGTGAGAGTGTCAAAGCAGATCAGTAGAAGAAGATATGCACAGAAAGGACATAATTATGAAAAACTTAACAAAGTGCCCGTATTGTGGAAGTGCTGATGGATTATATAATGATTTTAATGTGTCTGGAAGAAGCTTTTACAAATTTAATGGAAAAGAAGATGGAGAAGACATTACGAGTCTTTATCGCCATAATAAGTATATGGTTTGTGTCAATTGTAGAAAACGCATTATGACTTATGAAGAATTTTCACAGAATTATATAGGAGAATAGATGACTATGAAAACCAAAAGAGAAATTATGAGAGAGATCGTTGAGACCACTTTGATCAAAACAGCTACAACAGATCTGGAAGGTCGCTACCATAATGGTAAAGGGAAAAATGCAATCGAAATGATTATTGTGCAGGGACATATTCTTGTTTATAAAGGAAAAAAGAAAACAGAATTTAATCCTTGGGAAATTGAGGAAGCGTTGGATTGCTTTTTTGAAGAGAAGAGGCAAACAGAAGATAAATCGATGAGCAAGAATACTAAATTTGAATTAAAAGAGCTTTTGAGTGTACTCCAATGTATGAATAAAGAAAGTCAAAAAGTTTATCCATATCTTAAACTTAACAAAAGAGCTCAAGAGAGATTAGATATCTATTACGAAGCAGTGCAAATGATTGTGGATACATTAAATTATATGATTGCAAATCCTCCAAGTGAAAAAGAAAATAATGATGATTTTAAAACAAAACAGGAGATTATGCAATTAAGAGCTGCATCAATGATCAATCTGTTTATAACAGAAAGAGGAGTTTGTATTGGCTCATTAGATAATCGTAGAAGTGTCAGCGTAGGAGAAGCATATCGCGATTTTTATTGTGAGAAAAATAGTGTGAAAGACACAGATTGTTTTGTAACAAAAAATATTTATGAGGCTGTAAAATGGCTGCATAGAATCGATGAAGATAAGATTAGAGTGAAAGATCAATGTATGGATAATGAATAATTTGAATTTAAGGAGTGTGCTATGGCTTACGGAATTATTGTGGATGGTACCAAAAAAGGATGCATAGGAGATATTGGAATATATCATTATTGCGATGAAGGAGTTGAATATGAGGGACAACGATTTGAATTTTATAGATGTGGAATTTCATATGATGATAATGATGGATATTTAAAAATCATTACTCCTGATACTACTCCCGATATGGATTCATTATACAACAAAATGAAACTTGAATGTCACATGTCTGTGGATGAAGGCTGCCCATCCTATAAAATCGAAATCGTAAGATTAACAAAAGAAGAATACGACAAAATACGTTATGACAGATCCACACGATCTAAACATTCATGGGCAGATTATTATTACAAGCACAAAAAATATTCAAAAAGACTGAATGAAAAAGCGAAATGGAAAATAGGTGACAGAGTTGAAATCTCTTTTGTCGATCCAAGAGCAAAAAGTCATCTTGTTGGAGATGATTACGAACCACTATCTTTTACAAAAGGATGCAAGGGAACAGTAATAAGGCATTCTGATGGTCATCATGATGGAATAGATTACTTAATTGAATTTGATGAACGTATTGGAAATTTGTCCTTAGAATATGGAAAAAATGATCATTGTTTTTGGATGAATAAATCAAAAGAAAATGGCAGATTAGAAAAAAGATTGTTTATGTGGGATAAACCAGTACTTTTGGAATGTAAAAGCATAAAAACAGATCAGATTCAAATGAAAAATACACAGATATTTGATGAAAATGTAGAAGCTTTATATAAAATGAAATCGCAAGAAATGGCTATTTCAAATCTTTTAGAGACGATTGAGATACTGTAAAAATTAAGGAAAGTAGATAAAAATACTCACAAAAATTGCAATTTTTCTATGGAATTACGATATTTCGATGAAGAATCAAATGTAATGCGAGCGTTTTCTTTAAAAGGAAACTATCAGATTTTTGGAAAATAAAGAGATCAAAGAGAATGATGCAATCATAGATTGATCAGAAAAAGAAGTTGTGATATATCTTGGAAACTGTTAAAAATTCAAAGAGATAGAGAAAGGGGAAAGGAAAAAATGAGAACTTTTCAAATTTTGTTTTGTATAAATTTCGGACTGCTTGCGATTTTAAAAGCAAATGATCATTTTGAATTCTTTCGCAATATAAAAAAATCTTGTGGAATTGCAGAATTTGGTTTTGCAATGAACACGATTTACCTAATCATTCTAAATATAGTAACTTTTATAAAGCCACCTGATACTTCTATGGATTCTACCATATATATACTCGTAAATTTACTCAAAAGTACAACATTTCTTTGTATATTTTGTGTAGCAAGCTTTGTTATCCTATTTTTTTTGAGATGGGTAAAAGAAATAAAGTAACTGTGACTATGACGTTTATCGACATATACTTCAGATACATCCTTTTGTACAATTAAATCAGAAAATAGAAACAAAGAAAGAAGGAAGTGGAAAACAATGCAGCAGTATTACACATTCGATCAACTAGTTGAACAACTACCTGAAATTTGCAAAGAACAAAGACGATTTTTGCAACTGACTCAGGCAGATGTAGTTGAAAGACTGGAAAAAGAAACAGGAGTCAGAAAAGATCAATCAAAGATCAGTATGTTTGAATCAGGAAAGATCGCAATTCCAGATTTCTTATCTGATTACTGTTCCATACTTGATATTCGTTTTCCAGCTCCTTCCTATCGAAAGGAGTATTTGATGGAAAAGAAAAATGTTACAAGAGAAGCAATCATAAATGAAATGCATTATATGAAAGATGTTGTGACAAATATTATGCTTGATATTGGATATGACATTGAAGAAGATCATGATGAAATTGATATCATTTCTGTTGAAAAATACTATTGTGTAAGAGTAAGTATTCCTAGAATTTGCGAAGACGACATTGATTATTTGACAAATAATTATATTTTTGCATTTATGGCAGCAGAAGATGGACCAAGATTATGTGGAAGGATGCAAGTATATTCTATCTTTCCAGTAGCATATGTAAATATCCCTATGGATCGTGAAATTTTAATGTATACTGATGGAGAAACTGCAGACCTTGGAGAAATGGGACTGTATATGCATAATGTAATGAGCAAATATATCAAAAAAAAGACAAAACATAGTTGTGAAGAAATTCATGATGATTTGGATTTGCTTCCAGAAGAACTATTCTTCAAATTAATAGAACATAGAATCCTACTCATTGGCGACATTTATGTGTATGAAACAGACCGAAAAAAAGGTTGTTTTACAGCGATGATGGAATATCTTCATCAATGGTTTGGACAAGATTCTACTTGGATCTGTAATACATCTCCAGTCTATTTGAAAGAGGATGAGTATGAATGTAGGGAAATGAAGGTTGGTTATGACTATCCAGAAAAAGCAGATTCAGATGTTCAGCCATTCGTTGATACAAATATTAATATTTTCAAAAAATTTGGAGATATAGAGATTGTGATATTGTCGAATATGACAAGCGGAGAATTTCCTTATGTTGTTCATAAAGGCGCTTTTTAAAAGGAGCTTAAGGCAGGTATTTCGGTATCTGTCTTTTTTTATATGTAATAAGAGTCCAAAAATATTGAATTAATATTAGACAGATGATATAATGTGTCTAAAAATAAAAGGTAGTTTTTAGACACGTAAGATATGAAGAAAGGAGATAATTATGAGCGATACTAATGAAAATAAATTCGAAGTAATAAATGGTGGAAAAGGCAATTCTAATGACACAGAAAAACAAGTATTAAAAGTATTTCATTCAGAGCTAAAAACTGTAGAATTTTCGAATGTTGATGAGCTGTTCTGTGGCTTTGATACGATCAAAGCGATCACTTTTTCATATGATATCCGTTTTATAAACCATTTGATGCAGTATTTCCAGTATGGCGAAATTATTCTTGGCGCTGATTTTATGGTACAAAAAGATGGAAAATTAAATGATCTGTTAGAAGTTGCTGCAAATAATTATGATGCAACGCAAGCGGTTAAAAATCAAAAACGATTGGTCGATATGTTGTCAAATGGTGATTTGAATTTAAGAGCAGCAAACTATATATTAGATCATAGAAAGATTTATCTCTTGAAGGCCGATGATGGAAGAACCAGAGTTATTAAAGCATCTGCAAATATGTCAGGACGTGCCTGGAATGGTGATCAGATGGAATATTATGAATATGATGACTCTCTATTTTGCTATGAAGAGTTTGAAAATGACTTTGAGGTTGCTTGGATAAATTCTAGTGAAATTCCGTATACAATGGTAACTGGAAAGAAAAATGATGAATACATCAATGAGAATCCAGTTATTAAAAAAGCGAAAGAAACAAACAAAGTAACTGTTGTACAAACCACCCCAAATCCTGTGAATATTGAGATTACAAAATTTATGATTGACCATAAAAAAGTAAAAGAAGATTATAAAGAAATATTTAATGGTAGTGGCGCAAAAAATAGAAACGGAATTGTTGAGTTAAAACCACGTGTCTTAGAAAAAATTAATGTCGGATTAAAGAAGTTTAATGCAAAACGAAAAGTAAATATTTCTATCACAGAACGTAATTATCCAAGCTTAACCTTTGACTGGAATGAAGAGAAAGCTTATATGAACAAAAAGGAATTGAATTTACATCCAACAGCGGAAGACATTTGCAAAGATATTGATGAAGTTATGAAAGTATTCAAGAATTTTGAAATGTTCGTAGATGAAACGAATACTTTGCAGTCAATTCATTTTAAATTTATGAGTTTTATTTTTCAGTCTCCGTTTCATTCAAAGCTTCATTGCGAGTTAACAGCGCGTGGAATTAGTGCAATGAGCGCACCAATGTTTGCATTAGAAACATCAGACACAGCAAATTCTGGAAAGACCTTTATGACGAATTTCATTTTAAAAATGATGACAGGAGAAAAAAATCTTGCTGGAAATAATGAAAATGCAAAATTGGATTTTCTTAGAACTATTATAAATGGCGGGGTACAGGGAATTCCGTATTTTGTGGACGAAATTAATGGATCATCATTTACGCAAATTACAAAACTAATCAAAGATGAATTCATTTGCGAACGTTATAATCAAGATTCAATGCCGATCATTATTATGGCAGGAAATGATTTAAAAGAACCTGATGAAAAAACAAGAAAAAGAATGGTCTTTTTCAAAATTAATGGATCTCTCCCTAGTACAGTGGATCAAAATGGATTCCGTACAGCAAGCAATACGATCATTAATAAAGTCGGGACCGCACTATATCGAGAATACTTAGGAAGGATGATTATTGCAATATCAGATCTGATTGATATGATCGATGAAGGCAGTCCACAAGAAGAAAATGATACATGGTATCCTGATATTGTAAATATTTCATCCAAGATCTTGCTTGCGATTTTTACAGAAAACGGATATGATATTCCTAGCTATATGAAAGAATTAGAATGGAACAGAGACTATTATGGGGCAAATTATATTGCAGAAAACACGATTCAAGCGATCAAGAAGGAATATAAAGAAAATCCAGATGCATTTGTAATTGAAAGGGAAATTGTAAAGATTGAAGCTGGTGGGGCAGATGCAATGAAAAAATTTAAATCATGGGAGAATACTTTACCGGCAGAAATGAGAGCAAAATCCAAGCAAATGAGAGATGGATCATGTTTTATATCAATGAATCGCAAAGAATTAGAAGATCGTCTTGGTTTTAAATTGAAAAAACATATATTTCCATTTTTAAAGAAATGAGGAGAGTGTAAATGAAGCTTTACATATACCATAAAACAATTGAAGATATTACGATATTTGATCAGATCATGAACCTTTATGCGGATCAAGTAGAGGAAATTCAGATTATATCAGAAAACAGAAGATCATATCGAGAATTAGAATATCTTTTAAATCATATAGATATAAAAATGGCAGCAGTGGTCATAGCCGATTTATCTTCTCTTGGTTTATCAACTGAAGATATTGTAAACCATCTAAATTGGTTTATAGATCACGATATTCCTCTTTTTATTTGTAAATATCCTACAACATATGAATATGGAATAGCGCAGCCGATGAATAAAATCGTATTAACAACATTATTGCAATCAGCATTAAATACAAACAAGGATATTGTTGAGATTCCCAGAAAAAGAAGAGGGAATGCAGGAAGAAAAAAGGTTGCATTTCCGGATAATTGGGACGAATTATATGAAAAATGGGAAAAACATGAGATTACATCGGCCGAATTTATAGAAAAAACAGGATTAAAAAAAGCAACATTTTACAATATGCTTGCGGAATATAATATAATGTTAAAAGAACAGGATAGATATATAAAGAAATATTCGAAAGTAAAATAATAAATGGAAAGGACAGGTACTTCGGTATCTGTCTTTTTTATATGTGATTTTTCTTTTTTGAAATTTCTCTCATATTTGTTGTAGAATGAAAATTTTTAAATCATATGGTCAAATTATGTACCAAATAATTTTAAATAATGGTAAAATGTTAAATAAGAATTTACAAAAAGGGGGAGAAACATTTTCATGGCTTCAAGAAGATCAGAATATGAAGTGGAAGATATGTTTATCGAACGCTTAGAAGGAATCGGATACCAGTTCATAAAAATGAGTAATTATGATGATGTTCTAAATAATTTTCGAACACAGCTTGCTAAGTTTAATGCAAAGAAGCTGGAAGAAGCAGGACATACAGCCGCATTTTCTGATGCGGAATTTCAGAGGATTTTGATCCATGTAGAGAATCATTCTGTTTATGAATCTGCACAGATTTTGAGAGATAAATATGTGTTAGAAATGGATGATGGAAATACTGTATACATTGATTTCTTTTCATCTGATATAACCCGGAATATCTATCAGGTGACACATCAGGTCACAATGGATCCAGATCATAAAAATGATGTCATATATAAGAATCGATATGATGTAACTGTTTTGATCAATGGACTTCCAATCGTGCAGATTGAATTAAAACGTCCAGGGGTTGAGATCAATGAAGCGATCAATCAGATCAATCGTTATCGAAAATTTAGCTTTAAGGGACTTTTCCGTTATCTGCAACTATTTGTTGTCAGTAATTCTGTACAGACAAAATATTTTTGTAATGAAAATGAAATGGCAAATGGACAGTATCAGCCAATCTTAAAATCATTGGTGTTTTTCTGGACTGATGAAAAGAATACAAGGATCAATGATCTACATACCTTTACAGGAGAATTTTTTAGAAAAGCAGCGATCACTGAGATGATCCATAAATATATGGTAATCAAAACAACAGAACCTGTATTAATGGTCATGCGGCCATATCAGATCTATGCAGTTAAAGCTGCAAGGAAAAGAGTATTAGAAGCAAACAGAGATGGATATGTCTTTGCATGTACTGGATCAGGAAAAACATTAACTTCCTTTAAATTAGCACAATTATTAAGGAATGAATCCAGCATTGATCTGGTCGTCTTTTTGATCGATCGAAAAGATTTAGATGATCAGACGGTCGAAGAATATAATTCTTTTGAAAAAGATTGCGTTGATAATACAGACAGTACTTATGTGTTGATCAATCGCTTGAAGTCTTCTGAAACAGAAATGATCGTTACCACGATCCAGAAAATGGCAAATGCAGTAAAAAATCCAAAATATGCAGATGTCATGGATACTTATAAAGAAAAGAAGGTTGTGTTTATCATTGATGAATGTCATCGTTCTCAGTTTGGAAAGATGCATGGACAGATTCAAAAACACTTCCAGAATGCAAATTATATTGGATTTACAGGAACGCCAATCTTTGAAAAGAATAAAGGTGCAGATGGACGCACAACTGCAGATGTGTTTTATGCAGGAGAACAGATGGATTCGTGCTTGCATCGCTATATGATCAAAGATGCGATCGCAGATGGAAATGTATTGAGATTTTCTGTGGAATATCAGAGAACGATTTTTGCAAGGAATCTGGCAATGAAAGGAATCGACCCAAGGCAGTTAGATGATCCAGAATATTGTAAACGACATAAGATCGATCTAAATGAATTATATCATGATGAGGAAAGAATTCATAAAATTGCGGAACATATCATAGAACATCATGAACAGCATGTACATCCACAAGGAAAAGATGTATATACTTCTTTATTTGCAGTTGATTCCATTCAGACACTTGGAAAATATTATGATGAGTTTCGAAAGCTAAATGAAGACCTTTCAGAAGAAAAGCGATTAAAAGTTGCAGCGATTTTTTCTTATCAGGCAAATGAGGATATGGATGATGGGGCAGATGAACATTCTCGGGAATTATTAGAACGCTGCATGGAGCAGTATAACGAAATGTATGAAACAACCTTTGATCTAGATACCTTTGATTCTTATCGAAAAGATATTGCGAATCGATTAAAACAAAAAGATCTGCCACAGATCGACATCTTACTAGTTGTTAATATGTTCCTAACAGGATTTGATGCAAAGCCATTAAATACCTTATACCTGGATAAAAATCTGATCTGGCATTCTTTAGTTCAGGCATACAGCCGAACAAATCGTGTCGATAAGGCAACAAAGCAGTTTGGCCAGATTGTTAGTTATCGTAACATTAAAAAATGGCAGGATGATGCTTTAACTTTATTTTCTGGGGACGGTGATCCAAATGAATATCTGTTGGAAAATTACGAGTATTATCTAAATCAATGGATGAATCAGGAACCTGTTTTAAGAAAAGTAACAGAAGATGTTGAAGCAGCAGGTCAGCTAAAATCAGAAGATGAGATCCGTATGTTTATTATTGCGTTTCGATCCATGGCAAAAACACTGGCAACTTTAAAGACATTTTCTAAATTTGACTGGTCCGATCTTGGAGTTGTTCTGGATGAAGATGAATATGAAGGATATAAAAGCTGGTATTTATATTATAAAGATCAGACAATGAATCCAGATCCACCGGTTCCAGTTCCTGTTGATGTAGATTTTGACATTGAATTAGTTCGAACGGATCGTATCAATGTCGTTTATATCCTGAATCTCTTAAAAAATGCAAAGAAAGAATCAAAGACGGAAGAAGAAAAGCAGCAGGATGTGGACCTGATCTTACGAGAGATCGAACGATCTGATAATGAGCTATTACGACTGAAAAAAGATGTCATGAAAGAATTTATTTTAACAAAATTCTATGATCTGCCAGAAGATGCAGACGTGATGGAAGCTTTTACTCAGTTTGAAAAAGAACAGATGCAGGCAGATATGGAAACGTTTGCTTATGAACAGCAGATCGATTACAATGTGATCTCTGATTTATTTTCTGCTTATGTATTTAGTGGATCGATCTCTGATGATGAAATCCGAACAAAATTGGCTGGATATAAATTGGGATTACTAAAAATGACAAAACTTACAAAAGCGATCAAGACTTTTGTACATGATACTTATCAAAAATACAAAGCAGAGGGAGAATAGATTATGATAGATACAAGCAAATATCAGGCTCAATCAAATGAGTTATCTCAAAAGTTATGGGCGATCAGTAATGAATTGCGTGGGCAGATGGATGCCAGCGAATTTAAAAATTACATCTTAGGTGTGATCTTTTATCGTTATCTATCTGAACGAACAGAAATGTATATGGCAGATATCCTTGAAAATGATGGATTAACTTATGAAGAAGCGTTTGCAGATGAAGAGTTCCGTCCAGTCGTGGAAGAATGGTCTTTATCCAAGTTAGGATATGTGATCAAGCCAGAATACTTATTCCGTAATCTGATCCGAAAGATCAAAAAATTTGAAAATGAAGCAGATAAATTCAGCGTAGAAGATTTTGAAAAAGCGATCAGCGATCTTATAGGTTCTACTATGGGGCATGAATCCAATAAAGCATTTGATGGATTATTTGATGATATGCGTTTACAAGATTCCCGTTTGGGGGCTACCGTTTCTGATCGAACAGATATGATCAGTCGCGTAATGTTAAAGATCAATGATATCGATTTTGATCTTCAGGATTCTCAGTTTGATGTTTTAGGAACTGCATACATGATCCTGATTGGACTTTTTGCTTCTGATGCAGGAAAGAAAGGTGGCGAATTTTTTACGCCGGCAGGACCAAGCAGGCTTTGTGCTACACTGGCAGCTTTAGGATTAGATGAAGCAAAAACAGTTGGAGATTGTACCTGTGGATCGGCTTCCATGCTTTTAGAAGTACAGAAGCATCTGACAACGGGAAAAGTAGGACATTTTTATGGACAGGAATTAAATGCGACTACTTATAACTTATCAAGAATGAACATGATCATGCATGGTATCGACTGGCAAAATTTTGATATCTACAAAGGGGATACGTTAAAAGATGATAAATATGGAGATCAGAAGATGACGATCCAGGTTTGTAATCCTCCATATTCCTTAAAATGGTCTGCTGATAAAAAATACTTGGATGATGTTCGATATTCCGGAGTCGGAAAACTTGCTCCTAAAAGTCATGCAGACCTTGCATTTGTGCAGCACATGATCTATCACATGGATGAAGAAGATGGAAGGATCGCAGTTTTATTACCACATGGTGTGTTATTCCGTGGTGGGGCAGAAGGAATGATCCGTAAATATATCATTGATAAGTTAAACTGTTTAGATGCAGTTATTGGACTTGCCCCTAATTTATTTCATGGTACAAGTATCCCAGTTTGTATCTTAATTCTAAAAGCAAAGAGAAATGGAAACTCAGATAATATTTTCTTTATTGACGCATCCAAGGAATTCAAAGCAGGAAAAAATCAGAATGTTTTGGAGCAGGAACATATTGATAAGATTGTAGATGCTTATGAAAAGCGCGAAAATGTAGATAAATTTGCTTATAAAGCGACTATGGATGAGATCATTGAAAATGATTATAATTTAAATATTCCACGATATGTTGATACATTCGAGGAAGAAGAACCTGTGGATTTAGAGGCAGTTGCAAAAGAGATTGAAGATTACGACAAAGAGATTTTTGAGACAGAAGAAGTTTTAAAAGGCTACTTTGATGAATTAGGAATTCATTTTCCAGAAATCAGAGGTGGAAAATAATGAAAAAAGAAGAGAAAAAAGTACCTCAATTAAGATTTCCGGAATTTACTGGCGATTGGGAACAGCGTAAGTTGGGAGAACTTGGAACAGTTCAGACGTGCAAACGAATTTTTAAAGAACAAACATCTGAACAGGGGGACATTCCTTTTTTTAAGAATGGAACTATTGGCTTAGAACCTGATTCATATATTTCGAGAGAAGTGTATGAAGAATTTCGTAGATTATATCCTTATCCAGAAGTAGGAGATACCCTGATTTCAGTAGTTGGAAGCATTGGAAGAACTGCTGAATATACAGGAAAAGATGAGTATTTTCAGGATTCAAATGTTGTATGGCTTAAGACAGATGGAAGCATTAATAAAAAGTTTCTCAAGACATCTTATCAAGTAATAAAGTGGCTGATAGAAGGGTCTACAGTCAAGCATTTATATAATGATAATATATTGCGAAGTGAGCTTGTTATGCCGGTTTCGCAGATTGAACAAGCAAAAATAGCAGAGTTTTTTGAAGCCCTCGACAATCTCATCACTATTCACCAGCGTAAGCTTGAAAAGATAAAGGAACTCAAAAAAGGTATGCTTCAAAAAATGTTTCCTAAAAACGGGGAAAAGGTGCCAGAAATTCGATTTAAAGGATTTACAGACGATTGGGAACAGCGTAAGGTTACAGATTTAGGTGAAATATATATTGGTTTAGTAACGACAATGACAGAACACTATACCGATAACGGTCATTTATTGATTAGAAATTCAGATATAAAAGATGGATATTTTGAATTTGGAGAAAATCCAATTTATCTTGATGAAGAGTTTTCTGAGCAGAATAAATCAAGAATGCATCAGCTAGGAGATGTAATAACAGTACATACTGGTGATATAGGAACATCTGCTGTAATAGGCGAAAATGAAGTAAATTCAATAGGTTTCGCAACAATTGTAACTAGACCAAATCAAGAAATATTGGACTCGAATTATTTTGCGACTTATTTGAATACCGATACTCATAAGCAATGGGCTGTTTCAATGGCAACAGGCGATGGAAGGTCTAACTATAATCTGAAAGACTACACAAAACTTGTAGTTCCGATACCTGAAATTGAGGAACAAAAGAAAATTGCAGCGTGTATTGTCAATTTAAATTCTCTCATCACTCTTCACCGGCGTAAGCTTGAAAAGATAAAGGAACTCAAAAAAGGTTTGTTACAGCAGATGTTTGTATAAGAACAATTGAATAAAGTTTGCGTAATTTAATTTTTACATTCCTCAGGCAGTAGAGATCTTCGGATTTCTGCTGCCTTTCTTATATTTTCCTTTAAAATCCCGTATACGCTTTAATTTTATATATGAATTTTATTTTTTCTGAAATCTCTCATATTTGTAATAGAAAGAAAAAAATAGAAAGGAAGTATTTTAATATGGAATATAATTATTTAGTAACATATAAAGCAAGAAAAAACAAAGAAGATAAGGAGATCAATTCTACGATCCCGATCATTTTAAACTGCCCAATTTATCAGCCAGAGGTTCTGATGCATGTCAATGAGGCAATTAAAGATCTTCATCGATATGATGATATCATGCTGATGAACGTAGAAGTTCTAAATCTTGAAAATGAGGAAATGAAAGCAGGATGTGAAAATCCATTTTACTGCACTTGTGGCGAGGAAAAAAAAGAAAAAGAGCAGGAAAAAGAGGAATTACATGAAGAAGATCCTGAAACAAAATGCGATGATAAAGATCTAAAAGTATATGCAGATCTGGATCAGCAGCTAGGAAAAGTATTTGGAGAAGAACTTGGTCATGAAATTTTAAAGGCGCTTGTTCAGTTTGTTTGTAAAAATCCTTTGTGCTTACTTACAATGGGAGTGTAGCTTAGTTACAAAAAAAGGAGAAGAAGCATGAGAAGAAAAAGGATAACGATCGGATTGCTATCAATGATGATGTCTGTGATACTTGTGGCAAAAATCTGACAAAAGAATATTTAGCTGCAATTGCTGCTGGAACACATACAATGAATGAAATGTCTTACAATGATTACTTGAAAAACGGTGGATGGGATCATAGCTGCATCAATCATAAGATCGTAAAGAAAACAATTGAAAACTCCGAACAGAAAGATAATGAAAAAATTAAAATGTGGGTCGTAGATCAGCAGGCATCTACAAAGAAAGAATTGGTCGGTTATGAATGCAGCTGTGGTGCGGTCAAAGGAAAATAGAAAGGAACAGAAATTTCACGAACCCACAGGCAAGCCAGTGGGATTGATATTTAAAATCAATCTCATCGGAACTACCTGTAAGACTGACAGAATATCGTTAGCCTTAAGTGAATAGCCTAAGCGCAATAGAATGCGGTAAACCAGCTGACATGAACTATTAGTACTACGTTAAGACAGAATAGATAGGTACGTCAGGATGCTTCACAAGTTCTGACCTCTACGGATATGCATTAAACATCTCTGAGGGTAGGAGAAGTGTGTATATCAGAAAACCTGTTATTAACATTGGCGATGTGAACCACCTGAAAGGGCAGAGCGATCTGTCTCAGTAGGAGAAACAAGTACCTGTATCTACGGATACATGGAGATTGAGAACGTAAGTTTATAAAAAGGAGGGCATCAGAATGG
>OLQR01000279.1_pt1 | contig 42931 bp, 50 predicted proteins | sample 1671881 | NCBI WGS metagenome assembly OLQR01 (sample SAMEA3136623, study PRJEB25190) | human gut metagenome | biome: human gut; feature: human-associated habitat; material: faeces | place: Austria | collected 2013 | reverse complement strand
AGGTATGCAAGAAGTCCTCTTCTCTGTCCTACCATCTTAAGAAGTCCTCTTCTTGAGTGGTGATCCTTTGGATTAGCTTTGAAGTGATCTGTAAGATCATTGATTCTTGCTGTCAGGATAGCGATCTGTACTTCCGGTGATCCTGTATCTCCTGCTGTTCTACCATACTGTGCTACGATCTGTTCTTTCTGCTCTTTAGAAATCATGTTTGTTTCCTCCTATATACTCTTAATTAAAACGCCTGATATTAAGTAACGGTTGGAGTTTCCAGTTACCGAACACCGGCTTCAACGTTGCTTAGTATATCATATGAAATTCCTCGTGTAAAGAGAAATTTATACAATTCCGAAATATTCCATTCCTTTTGCAATATCCTTATCGATCTGTCTTTTCAGTGCATCAATCCCGTCAAATTTCTGCTCCGGTCTCCGGAATTTTTTAAGATTAATCCGTACTTTTTCCCCGTATGCATTTCCAGAATATCCGAAAAGAAATGCCTCGATCAACAGCTTCTTTTCTTCTGTCACGGTCGGTTTGATACCGACATTGGCAATTCCCGGATAAGTCTTTCCTTCGATATCTATCTTACAGAAATAGACTCCGTGCGCCGGCACGATCTTTCCTTCCGGCCATGCTACATTCAGCGTCGGGAATCCAAGCGTACGGCCAAGCTGTCTGCCATGTTCAACCGTTCCTTCTACTTCAAACGGATAACCAAGCAGAGTTTCTGCCAGCCCTACATCGCCCTCTTTTACTACTTCTTTTACATAAGTACTGCTGATAATCCGGTCGTGATAACGTTCTTTTTCTATAACGATCAGTTCATAATCATACTGGTCTGCATATTCCGCCAGCATATGCACATCCCCGCGTTTCTCACATCCGAATGTAAAATCTGTCCCTACCACGATATATTTCGCACGAAACAGATCATGGATGATCTCCTGTATAAAATCTTCCGCACTCTTCTGACGAAAAGATTCGGTAAACGGGCATTCGATCAGGTAATCGACCTCATCTTTTACCCTTTCCTGCCGTTCCTCTCCGACCATCAGAAGTTCCGGGGCAATCCCTTTTTCCTTCCATAACGGTCTCATGTCAAACGAACATACGATACTGTTTATATTCTCCTGTTTTCCTAATTCACGGACCTTTGTCACAAGCATCTGATGGCCTCTGTGTAATCCATCGAACTTTCCAAAAGTCACTGCTGCCCTTCCGTTTCCGTTATATTCCGCAAGCTCTCTGATATACTGCATAGTCTTTTCTTCCTCGTTTACTCGTTAAAAAACATCTTGACGATGTGGTATTTTTTTTCTTTCCACTGGTAAATGGCGATGAATTTACCTGATTCATCATACAGACGGACCTGAGTTTCTTCGTCTTGTCCGCATGCCTCTTTTAACATTTTAAGGTCCAGAGGATTCCCATTCTTAGCAAATGCCTTCCAATCATCTTTCACCGTGATCTTCGGATAAAACGGGAACATCGCATCGATCGGTACCAGAAGCTCTGCAAGCTTTCCTTCCTGCTTCAAGGTTTCGATTTCATCCAGCGTTTTCGCATCTTCAATCCGGAACGTTGACACCCTTGTACGGATCAGTGATTCCATGCAGCCTCCGCATCCGAGTTTCTCACCTATATCATGACAAAGCGTACGGATGTAGGTCCCTTTCGAACACGATACTTCCATACGGACTTTCGGAAGATCAATCTCAAGAATCTGAATATCCAGGATCTTAACCGGACGTGCTTTTCTCTCTATGACCTTTCCTTCTCTGGCAAGCTCATATAATTTCTTTCCATTTACCTTAAGAGCCGAATACATTGGGGGAATCTGTTCATAATCTCCGATAAATCCTTCAATAGCTTCTCTGACTTTTTCTTCGGTCAGTGCCTCTGTTGACTTTTCTTCCAGAACTTCACCTGTTATATCCTGTGTATCCGTTGTCTTGCCAAGAAGCAACACTGCTTCATATGTCTTGTTCTTGTCAGTCAAAAGATCACAAAGCTTGGTTGCTTTTCCAAGACACACCGGAAGGACACCTGTCGCATCCGGATCAAGTGTCCCTGTATGTCCGATCTTCTTTTGTCCGACGATCCCGCGAAGTTTCGCCACCACATCATGGGATGTAAATCCCTTTTCTTTATACACATTGATAATTCCGTGTATCATAGTTTACTGCTCCTGTGTCTTTTCCAGTTTTTCCATCTGTGCCTCAATCTGTTTGGACAAATTATTCAGCACATCAAACGGTGTTCCCGCCATTGTAAATCCGGATGCCTTCTTATGACCGCCGCCGCCAAAATACTGTGCGATCTTGCTGACATCGATTTTCTCTTTGGAACGGAGGCTTACTTTGAATTCATTCTGTTTCAACTCATACATGAATACAGCAACCTCTACTCCTTCTGTCACGCGAAGCTGGCTTACAATTCCTTCCAGATCTTTTGGTCCCACACCGTAAAAATCCATCACATCTCTCCGAATATAGGACGCGATACCTGTTCCATTTAAAAACAGGATACTTTCCATCAGTGCACGGCCCATCACAAGATTCTGCGCATAAGATTTCGCATAGAATGTATCTTCTATGATCTTTGGTCCATCAATGCCTTTTTCCAGAAGATTTGCGGCCACCCGGAATGTCTCCGGTCCGGCGCAGGAATACTGGAATACGCCTGTATCATGCACAATTCCAAGGTACAGTGCTTCCGCCACATTTTGGGAAATCTTCTCTTCATCCAGAAGTCCGTATACCAGTTCTGATGTCGAACTTGCTTCCGGAACGATATGATTTACATCTGCAAAGCCGATGTTACTGATATGGTGATCCACACAGAACGTATGCTTTGCTTTATTAAATAACGTTTTAGAATACTCCAGTCTGTCTGTATCCCCGCAGTCCAGGGAAATGAAGAGATCATATACTTTCTCTTCATCATCCACAGACTCCAGGATTGTCTCTGTCCCTTTTAAAAAATGAAACGATTCCGGGATATCTTTCAGATAAATATCCACGGTTTTATCACTGTAGTTTTCACGGATATACTGTCCGAGTCCCACACAGGAACCCACACAGTCTCCATCCGGACGCACATGTCCGCCGATCGCGATCGTGGACACGTTCTCCAATACTTTATTCAGCATCTTCCTCAACACCTTCCGTTTTCAGGTCTTTGGTTACTTCATCAATCTTCTTTGACATATTCACACCATACTCAATGGACTGATCCAGTACAAACTTGATCTCAGGTGTATTACGCAGATTCAGTGTTCTGGCCAGTTCACGACGGATATAGCCTTCTGCACTCTGCAGCCCCTTAATTGTCTGCTCCTGCTCATAAGCATCTCCAAGTACACTGATATATGCCTTACATGTCTTAAGATCCGGTGCAACTTCTGCAGCCACGACCGAAGTCCACGGTGCAACACGCGGGTCTTTTAATCCCCCGCGGATGATGTTCGATAACTCATGCTGCACTTCTGTATTTACTCTTGTATTCTTAATGCTTCTTTTTCTCATTTATATCAACTCCTAGCGTGGAATCTCTACCATCTTGAATGCCTCTACGAGGTCTCCTTCTTTGATGTCATTGAAGTTTGCAAATACGAATCCACATTCGTAACCTGCTTTTACTTCTTTTACATCATCTTTGAATCTCTTCAGAGATGCCAGAGGTCCTTCAAATATTACAATACCGTCACGTGTCAGGCGGACAGAGCAGTCTCTTTCAAATACACCATCCAGAACATAAGATCCTGCAATTGTTCCGACTCCGGAAGCCTTGAATGTCTGACGTACTTCTGCGTGTCCGAGTACCTTCTCCTCAAATACAGGATCCAGCATACCCTTCATAGCTGCTTCTACATCTTCGATTGCATTGTAGATGACACGGTACAGACGGATATCTACACCTTCACGGTCTGCTGTTTCTTTTGCTGTTGCATCCGGACGAACGTTGAATCCGATGATGATCGCATTTGATGCAGAAGCCAGACTTACGTCAGATTCATTGATTGCACCAACGCCACCGTGAATGATCTTAACGACTACTTCATCATTAGACAGCTTCAGTAAGCTCTGTTTGATTGCTTCTACAGATCCCTGTACATCTGCCTTTACTACGATACCAAGTTCTTTTAAGTTGCCTTCCTGAATCTGTGTAAACAGGTCATCCAGAGAAAGTTTAGATTTTGTCTCTTCCAGAAGTTTTACCTTGCTCTGTGAAATGAATGTCTCTGCAAAGTTTCTTGCTTCTTTTTCATTTCCACATCCGACGATAACTTCTCCGGCATTCGGTACATCGTTAAGTCCAAGGATCTCTACCGGTGTAGACGGACCTGCTTCTTTGACTCTTCTTCCCTTGTCATCCATCATGGCTCTTACTTTACCAAATGCAGAACCTGCTGCGATTGGATCTCCGACACGGAGTGTTCCCTTCTGAACCAGGATATTTGCAACGGAACCTCTTCCCTTATCCAGTTTTGCTTCCAGTACAAGACCTCTTGCACGGCGGTTTGGATTGGCTTTTAATTCCATTACTTCTGCTGTTAAAGCAATCATTTCCATCAGATCTTCCAGACCTTCTCCTGTCTTGGCAGATACCGGAACGAAGATTGTGCTTCCACCCCAGTCTTCCGGAATCAGTTCGTATTCTGTCAGTTCCTGTTTTACACGGTCAATGTTGGCACTTGGTTTATCCATCTTGTTGACAGCTACGATGATCTCTACACCTGCAGCTTTTGCATGGTTAATCGCTTCTACTGTCTGCGGCATAACACCATCGTCTGCTGCTACTACGAGAACTGCGATATCTGTAGAGCTTGCTCCACGCATACGCATTGCTGTGAACGCCTCATGTCCCGGAGTATCCAGGAATGTAATCTTCTCTCCGTTGATCTCTACAACATAAGCACCGATGTGCTGTGTGATACCGCCGGCCTCACGGTCGATGACATTTGTATGACGGATTGCATCCAGAAGGGAAGTTTTACCGTGGTCAACGTGACCCATAACGCAGACTACAGGCGGACGTTTCTTCATCTTCTTTTCGTCCTCTTCTTCTTCTTTTAGAAGTTCTTCGATCACGTCTACAACTTCTTCTTTCTCGCAGAGAACGTCGAATTCCAGCGCGATCTCTTCTGCTGTCTCATAATCGATCTCCTGGTTCACTGTAGCAACTTTTCCCTGCATAAAGAGCTTTTTGATAATTACAGACGGAACAATCTTCATCTTATCAGCCAGTTCTTTGATTGTCAGAACCTCTGGGATTGTGATCTGTTTGATCTCTTCCTCTACCTTCTGCTCTTTCTGCTGTGGTTTCTGAAGCTGCTGTTTTGGCTCGTTTTTCTTCTTGCCCTTTGGCATTCTTTCTTCATCATCACGACGATAATCTTTCTTCTTGTGATCGTCTTTTCCCTTGGCATTCTTTCTCTGTGGTTTCTGTCCTTCGATTGCAGGAGCCGGAATGCTTGGGTTGTTCTTTCTGTCATTTCTTCTGTTGTCGTTTCTGTCTCCGAATTTACGTCCCTGTCTGTCATCGCCACGGTTATTGTCTCGTCTGTTATCACGGTCTCCCTGGTTTCTGTCGGAACGTCCGTTCTGCGGGCGGTCTCCTCTCTGGAATCTCTGTCCGCCTCTTCCTTCCTGGCGGTCACCGTTACGTCCGTCTCGTCCGCCACGTCTTTCACCACCACGGTTATTTCTGTTATCGGATCTGTCGTTTCTATCAGATCTTTCATTTCTTTCAGATCTCTCCGGTCTTTCACTTCTTTCCGGACGTCTGTTCTGTGTTCTTTCTGCTACCGGTTTCTCTGTCCTCTTTGGAGCCTGTGCTTCTTCTGCAGACGCATTCTGTGCTGCAGAACGGTCAGAACGTCTTGCCGGACGACCGTTATTTACCTGCATCGGTTTTCCCTGTCCGGAATTCTGACGATTTCCTCCGGATCTTCTTCCTTTGTTACCACCGTTCTGTGCATTCTGCGGACGTATTACATGCACGATATTCTTTTTCTTTGGTGTTTCTGATTTTTGTGTATTTTCGTTTGTATTTGTTTCTATATCTTTATTATTTGACATATAATCTGCCTCCTCTATGCAATTGTCTGATTCTCTGTGTCTATATGCTTCCGGATTCCTTTTGCAAATCCCTCATCCAGGATAACCAAAGATGCACGGAACTCTTTTCCCATTGCATGCCCCAATGTATCTTTATCTTTGTAAAAATAGATCGGGACCTGATAAAAGTCACACATGTTCTGAAATTTCTTCTTGGTATTATCGGATGCATCGTCTGCAACGATCACAAGATATGCTCTTCCGGATTTTACTTCTTTCTCCGTACAGAACTCCCCGCTTGCAACCTTGCCGGCTTTCGTGGCAAGACCGATCATAGATAATGCTTTATTCTGACTCAAGTACTTCCATCTCCTTTTCCAGTGCTTCATACACTTCTTTCGGGATAGCCTGCTTAAAGGATCTCTCCAGGCCCTTATTCTTCACTGCTTTTGCAAGGCAGTCTCTGTTCGGGCAGAGATAAGCACCGCGTCCGTTCTTTCTTCCTGTTGCATCCAGTAGAAATTCTCCCTCCGATGTGCGGATGACACGAATCATCTCTTTTTTACTCTTCATTTCCTGACATCCTACGCATTTACGCATAGGAACTTTTTTATTTGCTCCCACGAATTATCACCTATTCCTCTGTATCCTCTACTTCATCGAATGTGATCTCTGCGTCGTCATCATCATATTCAGCATCTGCTGTGTTCTCTACATCGAATTCTTCTGCATCGTCATCGTACTCTTCTTCGTATACGCCTTCGCTTAATTCCATGTAGTTCTCCGGAAGTTCACCGGATTCGATTGCCTGTGTCTCATTCTTGATGTCGATCTTATATCCTGTCAGTCTTGCTGCCAGTCTTGCATTCTGACCTTCTTTACCGATAGCCAGTGATAACTGATAATCCGGAACGATAACGCTTGCTGTCTTTTCATCCGGATCAGCCATTACAGAAATAACCTTTGCAGGGCTTAATGCATTCTCGATCAGGATTGCCGGATTGTCACTCCAGTTGATGATGTCGATCTTCTCGCCGCGCAGTTCATTGACGATCGCATTGACTCTGGCTCCGTTCATACCAACGCATGCACCGACCGGGTCTACATCAGGATCGTTAGACCATACAGCGATCTTTGTTCTGCTTCCTGCTTCTCTTGCGATACTCTTGATCTCTACGATACCGTCCTTTACTTCTGTAACTTCTGATTCAAACAGACGTTTTACAAGTTCCGGATGTGTACGGGATACCAGGATCTTAGGTCCCTTTGTCGTATTCTTTACTTCTACGATATATAATTTGATACGTTCTGTCGGTTTGAAGACCTCACCTTTTACCTGCTCATTCTCTGTCAGCATAGCATCTGCTTTACCAAGGTTGATGCTGACATTCTTTCCAACATAACGCTGTACGATACCTGTCACGATATCTTTTTCTTTTTCAAAATACTGATCATATACAACCTTACGCTCTTCTTCACGGATCTTCTGTAAGATCAGGTTCTTTGCATTCTGTGTTGCAATACGTCCGAATGATTTGGACTCGATCGGAATATGCACGATATCACCAAGCTCGAACTTGCTGTCGATCTCTTTTGCATCTTCCAGACTGATCTGCTCCAGTTTGTCTTCCACTTCTTCTACAACCGTTTTCTCAGCGTATAACTGATACTCACATGTCTCCTTGTTCATGATCAGTTTGATGTTGTCTGTCTTACCGAAATGGTTCTTACAGGCATTCATCAGTGAATTTTCAATGGCGTCTAACAGTGTCTCTTTACTGATATCTTTCTCTTTCTCCAGTATATTTAACGCTTCTAATAATTCTGTATTCATGGTCTGTTCCTCCTTACTTATCCATGCCGTTTAAAAATCAAATGCTAATCGGATCAGTGCGATCTCGCTTTTTTCAAATGTTTTCTCAGTCTCATCTTCCATCTCGATCGTAACCGTTGTCTCATCGTAATCCTTTAAGATCCCGGTGAATTCCTTCTTTCTATCGATCATACGGTAAGTTCTGATCTCAACTTCTTCTCCAAGGCTTCTCTTGAAGTCCTTTTCCTTCTTCAGTGGTCTGCCAAGTCCCGGTGAGCTGACTTCCAGAATATACGAATCTTCGATATAATCTTTCTCGTCCAGAATATCGGAAAGTCTGCGGCTTACAACCTCACAGTCATTCACTCCGATTCCACCCGGTTTATCAATATATGCACGAAGGTACCAGTTACTTCCTTCTTTTACATATTCGACATCCACCAGTTCAAATCCATACTCTTCCACGATTGGAAGCAGGATCTCTTCTGTTTTCTGTTCATACATTTCTCTTTTTGACAATCTAAAATCCTCCTTATGCAGACCTTACTTATCTATGTTTCTATATCAGTCGGCACTCTCTTATCTGCACATACTTTGATATGCAACAAAGAAGAGTGAACAATATGTCCACTCTTCTGCCGATTGATTTATGTAACTAAATTAACTATAGCACTGTTCTTTTGTAAAATCAAGGGATTTTGCGTATTTTTTACACTTTTCCGTGTTTGAACGCCATCATCATCTCGTTTGTCAGGCTTAAGTCTTCTGCCTCTACCGGCATCTTATCCCGTTCAAACCACTCCGCCATGGCAAGTTCATCGGTATCCAGTGTGATACCGTCCTCCCCGTCCAGTTCACAGAAGAATCCCATCAGCAGCGTATCGGTAAATGACCACGGCTGGCTCTTATAATACCGCAGGTTCTTCACCTTCAGTCCGACCTCTTCCATGACCTCACGCCTTACCGTCTCTTCAATGGATTCGCCTGTTTCATTAAATCCTGCAAGCAGTGCATACTTTTTGTATTCTCTTCCCGCATACTTTGACATCAGAATCTTATCCCCATGTGTGACAGCTATGATCACCGCCGGACAGATCTTCGGGAATTCCATCATACCGCAGTCCGGGCAGCGCATCATACGCTCTTTGTCGTCATGCACCATCGGCTGTCCGCAGTGACCGCAGAACTTCCGCGACTGATACCAGCGGTAAAGCTGCCATCCCGTCACTGCCGCAAACTGTCTGTATTTCGGTCTTGCCTTGCGGAAATACTGATTGTCCTTCAGTTCGAATCCTGGGAAATTCTCCGGATCAATTTCTTCTGCCAGATAATATCCCTGTCCGTCAATTGAAAAGAGATACGTATACTCTTCATATACATCCGGATTGTAAACTGCCGCCTCTTTAAATGTAAGGAACGAGATCTCCTGATCCTCAATCTTCACCAGAATCTTTCTTCCTTCATAATATAAGATCACGCTGTCTTCCTTTGGCGGCTCCGGTACATATTCATTTCTATATACATGTGGTTCTATGTTCTGTATCATATCGTTTACCCTCTGTATTTGGTTCCTGTTCCGTCTCGTTTTGCAAGTTTCAGGCGGTTCAGGGTAACTTCTTTTTCATGGTATGAAATCTTACACTCGGTTCCTTCTTCAAACAGATACACATCTGTCAGTGCATCGTCTTTCTTCAGACGGATGCCGCGCACTCCGATCGCACCTTTCTTCTTCTCCGTCACTTCTGCTGCCGGGAAGCGCAAGAAGAATCCGTCCGTTGTCTGCAGTACGATATGCTGGTTCTCCGTCACAACCTGGATCTTCACGACCTCATCTTCCGGCTGAAGCTTAGTTGCTGTAATGGTACGCTTTGTTACCTGGAATTCCGTTCCTTCGACCTTCTTGATCATCCCCTGCTTTGTGGCAAATAAAAGCTTCGCATACCGCATCTGTTCGGAGTCGCAGATGTACACGATCTCTTCCTGCGTGCTGTCATAATTACTGATATTGTCGATTGGCTGTCCCTTGTCGCGGAATTTTCCATATGGGATATCCATCACTTTCACCTGATGCATCTTTCCATCTTTTGTGAAAATGCAGATCTTGCCGGTATTCATGCAGTGCAGGATGTATTTATTCTCATTATCTGCCGCTTCTTTATTACGCTCATAAGTACTTACATCTACCGTCTTCGCATATCCGAAACGGTCCATTAAGAACACAACTTCCTGTTCTTCGACTTTCTTCTCTTCAAATACAGCTTCTTCTGCGTTCTCTACAACCGTACGTCTCTTTCTTGCGAATTCCTTCTTGATACGGTCCAGATCTTCCATGATAACTGCTGCCATCGAATCGTAATTATTCAGGATATCTTCATATTTTTCAATCTTAGCCAGCGTCTCTTCATGTTCTTTCTGAAGTGCTTCGATTTCCAGACCGATCAGCTTGTACAGACGCATCTCCAGGATCGCTGTTGCCTGACGCTCTGTAAATCTTAACATTCCCGCCATCTTTTTGGAAATGGAGGACTTGAACTTAATGTTCTCTGTCTCCCCGTTCATCAGGCATGCCTTTGCGTCTTTTACATTCTGGCTTCCTCTTAAGATCTCGATGATCAGATCGATCACGTCACAGGCTTTGATCAGACCTTCCTGAATCTCTTTTTTATCCTGCTCTTTCTTAAGTAATGTCTTATATTTTCTCGTCGCCATATCGAACTGGAAGTCTACATGTGCCTCGATGATACGCTTCAGGCCCATGGTCTCCGGTCTTCCGTCCGCAACTGCCAGCATATTAACTCCAAAGGTATCTTCCAGTCGGGTCTTCTTATAGAGCATATTGGTCAGATTCTCTACGTCCGCACCTTTCTTCAGGTCAATGACGATACGGATTCCTTCTTTGGACGACTGATTGGAAATATCCACGATGTCTGTTGTCTTCTTGGTCTCTACCAGATTGCAGACATCATTTAAGAATTTCCCGATTCCCGCACCGATCATGGTATAAGGAATCTCTGTGATGACCAGACGTTTCTTTCCGCCCTTCATATCTTCTACTTCAACTTTTCCACGGATCTTGATCTTTCCGGTTCCTGTCTCGTAGATCTCCGGCAGGTCGTCTTTGTTGACCACGATTCCACCTGTCGGGAAATCCGGCCCTTTGATATATTTCATCAGCTGTCTGGTCGTGATCTCCTCATTTTTCATATAAGCTTTGACACCGTCTACAACCTCTCCCAGATTGTGTGTCGGGATACTGGTTGCCATACCGACCGCGATACCTTCCGCACCGTTCACCAGAAGGTTCGGAATACGCACCGGAAGTACGACCGGTTCCTTCTCCGTCTCGTCAAAGTTCGGCATGAAGTCTACAATATCCTTGTCCAGATCAGCCAGATACGCTTCCTGTGTGATCTTCGCAAGTCTCGCCTCAGTATAACGCATTGCGGCTGCACCGTCTCCTTCGATCGAACCGAAGTTACCGTGTCCGTCTACAAGGATCATTCCTTTTTTAAATTCCTGTGCCATGACCACCAGTGCGTCATAGATGGAACTGTCTCCGTGCGGGTGATATTTACCCATGGTATCTCCGACGATACGCGCACATTTACGGTACGGTTTGTCATACCGGATCCCCAGTTCGTGCATATCGTAAAGTGTACGTCTCTGTACTGGTTTCAGTCCGTCTCTTACATCCGGCAGGGCTCTGGCAATGATTACGCTCATTGCATAATCGATATATGATTTTTTCATCACGTCCGAATATTCGGTTCTGATGATCTGTGAATCCTGCATTGTATTTCTCCTATCCTATATATCTCTATATATCAAGTTCCGCTTCTGTCGCATTTTCATAAATAAATGAACGTCTTGGCGGTACTTCTGATCCCATCAGCATCTCGGTTACGCTGGATGCCATTCTTGCGTCTTCAATCTCTACCAGTTTCAGAAGTCTGGTTTCCGGGTTGAGGGTTGTCTCCCACAACTGTTCTGCATCCATCTCTCCCAGACCTTTGTATCTCTGTAAGGTAAATGGACCGTCATGCGTCTTTCTGTATTTTTCCAGTGCTTTATCATCATACAGATATTCTTCCTCGCCTTTCTTCGGCATCGCCTTATAAAGAGGCGGCATCGCAATATAGACATGTCCTTCGAAAATCAGTTCCGGCATAAAGCGGTAGAACAACGTCAAAAGCAGTGTCGAGATATGGGCACCGTCCACGTCGGCATCGGCCATGATGATGATCTTGTCATACCGCAGCTTGCTGATATCAAAGTCATTTCCATATCCTTCGGAAAATCCGCAGCCAAATGCATTGATCATCGTCTTGATCTCTGCATTCGCCAGCACTTTATCGATACTTGCTTTTTCCACGTTCAGAATCTTACCACGGATTGGAAGGATTGCCTGGAACATACGGTCTCTGGCTGTCTTCGCAGACCCCCCGGCAGAGTCTCCCTCTACGATGAAGATCTCACATTTTGATGCATCACGGCTTTCGCAGTTCGCAAGCTTTCCGTTACTGTCAAAAGAATATTTCTGCTTGGTCAGAAGATTCGTCTTCGCACGCTCTTCCGTCTTACGGATCTTTGCCGCCTTCTCCGCACAGCCAATGACTTTCTTAAGCGTCTCCAGATTACGGTCAAAGAAACGGATGATCTCATCGTTCGTGACCTTACTGCAGGCCTTTGCCGCATCCGGATTGTCAAGCTTGGTCTTCGTCTGACCTTCAAATCTCGGATCCGGGTGCTTGATCGATACGATTGCCGTCATACCGTTACGGATATCGGCTCCGGTAAAGTTTGCATCCTTTTCTTTCAGAATACCAAGTTCTCTTGCATACTGGTTAATCGCCGTTGTAAATGTCGTCTTGAATCCGGTCAGATGCGTTCCTCCTTCTGCATTGTAGATATTGTTACAGAAGCCAAGTACATTTTCATGGAACTCGTTGACGTACTGGAAGGCCACTTCTACTTCGATGCCTTCTGCTTCCCCTTTGAAATACACCGGATCATGTACGACTTCTTTTTTATGATTCAGTTCACGGATGAATCCAAGGATTCCGTCCGGCTCATGATAAATGATCTGTTCCGGTTCTGCTCCCCTTTTATCTTCAAATACGATCTTCAGATCCGGATTCAGATAAGCAGTCTCATGAAGACGGCTCTTTACCTCTTCTGCTTTGAACTTTGTCTTTTCAAATATCGTATCATCCGGAAGAAAATTCACTTTCGTTCCGGTCTTTCTTGTCTTTCCAATCGTCGGCAGTAATCCGTCTTCCAATTCGATCACCGGTTTTCCCTGTTCATACCGGTCATGGTGGATATATCCGTCCCTGCTGATCTGCACATCCATATAGGTAGACAGCGCATTTACAACAGAAGAACCGACACCATGCAAACCTCCGCTGGTCTTGTATGCCGAATCGTCGAATTTTCCGCCCGCATGAAGTGTCGTGTATACCACACGAGCTGCCGATACTCCTGTTGCATGAAGGTCTACCGGTACACCACGTCCGTTATCTGCGATCGTTGCCGAACCGTCTTTTTCCAGTGTCACATGAATCTCGCTGCAATATCCGGCAAGATGCTCATCCACCGCATTATCCACGATCTCATAGATCAGATGGTTCAGACCTTTGGTTGAAACACTTCCTATATACATTCCGGGTCTTTTTCTTACCGCTTCCAGTCCCTCCAGGATCGCGATACTTCCCGCATCATATGTATTCTTTTTCGCCATTCTTTCTATATCCTTTCTCCGTTTCCATCTGTATGACAGACATTGAAAAACATCACATCTGATACCTTCCACAAGTATCATACAGATTTTTCCATACTTTGGATATCTTATCATAAAAATATTTTCGAATCAAGACAACACCTGATGCAGAAGCTCTGCAAGAAGTTCCATAGCATTTCGCATCTCTTCTACTGTATTCGTCTGCGCTCCTGCCTCGACCAGAAGTGTCTTCGGTTTGAAATGCATGTTATAGCGGTATGCCCGAAGGAAAATGTGTCTGGCAAATCCCGGATAATATTTGGCTGCTGCAATCTCCATCTGAAGGGAAAATGCCAGATTGTCTTCCAGATATGGATTCGGAAGATAACTGATATTTCCATTTGCCCGCGTTCTGCTGAGTCCGTTGAAGAACATGATCTGCGCCGTCTGTCTGCCATCCACCTCTGTCACAAGATGTGTCCCTTCCGCCACACCGTCCCGGTGGAGGTCGATCACCACTTCTATACTTGGATTATCTTTTAATATCTTCTGCACATCCGGTTCCGCAAGCTGATATGCTTTGCTGCGGTCCAGTTTGCCATTTACCAGATCATAAACACCTGTGTGATGATACGTCTCGATTCCATACTTTTGATTCAAAAGATCTGTCAGATACGTTCCCATACCTACAATCGATGTATTCGCATCCCCCGGAACAGAATCTTTAAACTGCTCCTGGGAATGTGTATGATAGATCAGCACCTTCGGTCCGGCTGCCTCTTCATTAGAATTGGAATTCAGCTTCATATTCTTTCCAAGCAGCCGGTCTGCATTGATCAGATTTGCATCCGCCATCGTACTGCTGTCCACTGTGTAAAAATGGCTCATCAGATATTCGTAATCTCTTAATTTATCCATGGATATGTCTACTTTAGCCTCCGGTATCTTCACCATCTCCTGCTGCGTGACACTTTGCCCCTGCGTAATGAGCTTTCCATTTTCATCCACGGCATTTTCATCATTCGCCTGCTTTTCTAATATCATGGCATAGGTCTGGGAATCTTCGGCGATAGTATCCTCTTTTTCCGCTGACAGATAGGTTCCAATCGGGAACAATTTCATCACTGTCTGTGTCACGTCCTCTGCAGGACCTCCGACATGGTCTTTTTCCGATGTATAAGTCAGTGTCGTCATTATATTTCCGACAGCACAATCTGCAATGACCTCTTTTTCTTTTTCCAGGAATGATATTTTCAGTTCTCGTACTGTTCCATTTTCTTTTATTACATGACCTCTTATGAAACAGGTCAGAAGTATTCCAGCACTGCCCCAGGCTGCACACTTCATATATTTTTCCAACATTCTCTGCCTGTCTTTCTTTTTCACATTTTTAACACCTCTGCCGTTTACTGATTTTTACGATATCTTAGTTCTTACTATATTATGGCAATATTGTAAATGTTATGACTGCATTATTTTTTCTTTCCCCGCAAAAAGCATATTCATTGCTTCTGAAATTGTATAACTGATTCGTCTTACTGTATCATCAATATCTTTTGGTGTCACAAACATACCATTCAGATGCGGAGCAATCAATTCCTTTACCAGTTCATATTTCTCTGCGGAATTATATCCCTGCAATACCACTCCCACCCCTTTTAATGTTTCTGATGTTTCCAGTGCCATAATAAAGTTCTCCATTGTATCATTCACAATGGTTGCCGCATCCACAACTGTCGGCACTCCGATTGCAATGACCGGAATTCCCATCGTATCTTTTGTAATCTCACTTCGGTGATTTCCAACCCCTGCTCCCGGATAAATTCCCGCATCAGAAATCTGTATTGTCCGGTTCAGTCTTTTGGTACTTCTTGCTGCCAGTGCATCAATTACCATAATCAGATCAGGGGTTGTCTCATTTACTATTCCCCGTATAATTTCTGCAGACTCCATCCCGGTCTGTGCCATCACTCCCGGAACGATCGCACTTACAATCCTGCTTCCGCCTTTTCCCACTGCATACCTTCCATATTCCTGCACAATATGTCTGGTAACATTCAACTGATCCACCACATACGGTCCCAGTGCATCCGGTGTCACTTCACGATTGCCAAGGCCTACAACAAGTACCGAATATCCTTTTTCCTGATTTTCTTCCGTATCTTTCATATATTTTTCCAAAAAACCTGCCAATGTCTCCGATATTTCCCTGTGATACCCTTCATCTGCAGCTGCCATATTCGGCGCTTCCAGTGTCAGATATGTTCCCACAGGTTTTCCCATCGCCTTCGCCCCATTTTCCGTTTCAATCCTGACCGTTGTGATCTTAATCTCCTTTTCTTCATCATACTCCTCTTCCAGAACGACACCTGATACCTCCACATGATCCGATTCAAACCGTTCTTTCTGTTCCATCGCAAGATCCGTCCGTATCTTATACTTCTCCACCATCATTTTTATCCATCCTTTCTCAAATTAATGCTAGTTTTTCCAATATTTTCAGAAATATGTATTGACAGATTCCAATTCATGCCCTAAAATAAATTCGTATGTTTCGTTAGATCGTCCGTGTCCGGCTCTAACGAACTGGAAATCGAATTAAAAAAATCGAAATACATTGATATCGGAGGTGGACAAATTGGCTAATATCAAATCTGCAAAGAAAAGAATTTTAGTAAACGAAACAAAAGCTGCTAGAAACAAAGCAATCAAGTCTAAAGTAAAAACTTGCGTAAAGAAAGTTGAAACAGCTGTAGCTAACAAAGATGCCGCTGCTGCTGCAGACGCATTAAAAGTTGCAATCGTTGAAATCAACAAAGCTGGAAGCAAGGGTGTTTACCACAAAAACACATGCTCTAGAAAGATTTCCCGTCTGACAAAAGCTGTTAACGGAATTGCTTAATAATAGAGATTAAACTCGAGTTGCAAAATTTTTAGAACCCGGATCATCCCGTCAATGATCTGGGTTTTTTTCTATTTAATTAACCATCGCGGCCTCTCAGTCCACGAGAAAGACTTGGTATTCTGTTTGTTGCTGGATGTCACGATGCAGAAGTTCTAAGGCAGTCCGCCTTCCCTAAGGGCAAAAGCCACTCCGCTCAAGCTCACCCCTACGGGGCTCAAACAGTTCGCTCCGGGTAACCAGCTTAGTGAATTAACTAGAAAAAGGATACAGCAACCGCCGTACCCTTTTCGTATGTATTCTTATTCTAACAAATCTGATGATTAGTTGTTGATCAGTTTGTCTTCTCCATTCCAGCTGTAGAGCTTTCTGATCTCTGCTCCGACTTTCTCTGATGGATGTTCTGAAGCAAGTTTTCTCATAGCTTTGAAGTGTACCTGACGTCCTGCTGGAGACATGTCTAATAAGAAGTCTTTTGCAAATGTTCCGTCCTGGATGTCTGTCAGAATCTGTTTCATAGCTTTCTTTGTCTCAGCTGTAACGATCTTAGGTCCTGTTACATAGTCACCATATTCAGCTGTGTTAGAGATAGAGTATCTCATTCCAGCGAATCCTGACTGATAGATCAGGTCTACGATCAGTTTCATCTCATGGATACACTCAAAGTAAGCGTTTCTTGGATCATATCCAGCTTCGCAAAGTGTCTCGAAACCAGCCTGCATAAGTGCACAAACACCACCGCAAAGTACTGCCTGCTCACCGAAGAGGTCTGTCTCTGTCTCTGTTCTGAATGTTGTCTCAAGAAGACCAGCTCTTGCTCCACCGATTGCAAGACCATATGCAAGTGCACGATCCCAAGCTTTTCCTGTAGCATCCTGCTCTACAGCGATAAGGCAAGGTGTTCCTTTTCCAGCCTGATACTCACTTCTTACTGTGTGTCCCGGTGCCTTAGGAGCGATCATTGTTACATCTACATTCTTTGGTGGGTTGATGCATCCAAAGTGAATGTTGAAACCATGAGCGAACATTAACATGTTACCTTCTTCAAGGTTTGGTTCGATATCTTTCTTGTACATATCTGCCTGTAACTCATCGTTGATCAGGATCATGATGATGTCAGCCTGTTTTGCTGCTTCAGCTGCTGTGAATACTTTGAATCCCTGAGCTTCAGCTTTTGCCCATGATTTACTTCCTTCATAAAGACCAACGATAACATCGCATCCAGACTCTTTTAAGTTCAGAGCATGTGCATGTCCCTGGCTACCATAACCGATGATAGCAATCTTCTGTCCCTCTAATACTGATAAATTACAATCTTCCTGATAAAAAATTCTTGCTGCCATTATAGCATACCTCCTAAAAAATAAATGATTTTTTATTTTCTTAAACAAGGGGTCGCCCTTCCACCGGGCTCGTCTCTGTTTAATGTCTGATTAAAATGTGTTACTGTTTGTCCATTATAATATATCAATTATAATGTGTTGATGTTTCCTTCCTGATCAATGACTGTTACATCCTTGATTCCTCTCTGCAATCCGGTAATACCTGTTCTTGCAAGTTCAAGAATCTCGTAACCTTCCAGAAGTTCCAGAAACGCATCTACTTTTGAACCATTTCCTGTCAGTTCCACCATCAGGGAATCCTTCTCTACATCAACAATCTTCGCGCGGAATATATCCGCCACAGATATGATCTCCGTTCTCTCCGTCTTATTCGCCCGAACTTTCACCATGATCAGTTCACGATATACCGAATCTTCCGGCTGAAGTACTTTGATCTCAATGACATCTTCCAGCTTTCTGACCTGCTTTTCGATTTGCGATAAAATCAGCTCATCTCCGCTGGCCACAATGGTAATTCTGGTAAATCTCGGATCTGCCGTAACTCCGGCAGTTATACTGTCGATACTGTATCCTCGTCTGCTGAACAGTCCGGATACACGGCTTAATACACCGGGATTATTGTCTACCAACAATGAAAATACTCTTTGCATATTGCACCTCTTTTCTATCATTTATAAAAAACAGAGTGCGTTCTGTTTTTTTATAATAACAACTACTTCTTTTTTTGTCAAGTATTGGCACCCATATTTTTACATTTTTCACAAAATGCAGGATTACCGCATTATTTCAGGATGATCCCGGCAATGTCTTCCGGCGTCCCGGCAACGTATACTGCGCCCGCTTTTTCCAGTTCTTCACGGTTGCCGAATCCGTATAATACCCCCATACAGTCAAGCCCTTCCTGCTTTGCCCCAAGCACATCATGTTCACGGTCACCGATCATCAGTATCCTCTTCTTATCCTGCATCCGGCAGGTATCGATCAGATATCCGATCACCTCTGCCTTACTGCCTCTGCCTCCGTCCAGTTCCATACCTGCCACATATTCAAAATATTGATCCAGGTCAAAATGTTCAATGATCCTTCTCGCATATACTTCCGGTTTGGACGTCGCGACAAAAAGTCTTTTTCCTGCTGCCTTCAATGCCTTTAATGATTTTTCAAATCCGGGATACACCGAACACTCAAAAATCCCCGTATCCTGATAATATTCCCTGTAATACTCCACCGCCTTCCAGCTTTTCTCATCGTCAAATCCATAGAATCTGGCGAACGAATCGGTAAGCGGCGGACCGATGAATTTATATAATTTTTCCCGTTCGGTCTCTTCGATTCCGAATTTCTCCAGCGCATACATCACCGAATTCGTAATTCCCGGTGAAGAATCGATGATCGTGCCATCCAGATCAAAGAAACAGATATCATACATTTTATCAAGCTTTTCTTTTTCCATATTCTCTACCTGCCTGCTTCAAAAAAATACCGGAGCCGTCCTTCTACGTTTTTTCCGCATTCGTCACACCCCCGGTATTATTATAACCGTTCCCTCTATACTTTTGCAAACTGTATCATCCAGAGAAGCAGAAGATGCACCGGATAAAATCCGTAGAAAAACCATTTTTCCCAGCCGTGTGCTGTTTTGTCTGCTTTGTTATACATACACTGTATAACCACTCCCGATGCTGCCGGCCCGATACAGGCACATGCAGAATGTATGAGCGCACTCTCCAGCCCGCAGTCCGCCCTGTATGACAACACATTCAACAGAAAGAAGAGTCCCACTGCTTTTCCATATGCCAGTGATACTTTTTTCCTGTCCCCATATGCATTTGCAAACAGCATCGTAAATACCGGTGCCAGAAGTGCCCAGTCCGTCCAGAGCGAACAGATTACCAGCACGCACAGCCATAACATTTTCTCCCCTTTATGTTTTACATGATCTGCAACCCACACCACTCCCAGACATAGAAGAAGGCTGAACATCATGTTCAGGTTCGTCTGTTTCAATGCCAGCATGAAGGGGATCTGTGAAAGGATCCCGAATACAAGCAGCCGCAGTGCATAGTTCTTTACAGATCTTGTGTAATGATATCCTTCCACAAGGAAATAGCACATAGTAATGGCTGTAAAATACCCGATATCAACCATAACTTCCTGCCCTGTACTGCCTTCTTTTAAAAATATATAGGCAAAATGATTACAGAACATAGCTGCCATTGCCAGATATTTTATTGCATTTCTACTCATACTTCCCTCTCCATTTTCATTCTTCGATATTTCTGATAAATCCGACATAGGTCGCTCCAAAATAAACTACATATACGCCAAAGAATAGGGCGAATGAAATTGCAAAATACTGTAACACCGGTGTACTGACTCCTGTATAGAAGTTAAATCCGGCACCCATATACACCGCTATGATCCCGCTGATCACTGCCGAAAGGATTGCCGGACACAGATAATACCCGGACAGCTGACGGAATACGGTCTGTTGGATCTCGCGTCTTCCAAGGCCGATTTTCGAAAGCACCTGGTAGCGGAACCTATATTTTGCCGAATCACTCAGCTGCTGTACCGATAACACCGTCAATGCAATACACAAAAATACCAGCCCGATATACATACATGGGAATGTGATACAACTCATCATATATCTGACCTCAGCCGATGCATTTTCCCGCACAAGATTCACCGCAGCATATGTGACAATGGTATCCGTACCATAACATACATTATCATCGTCTTCTTCCATGTATGTATGACCGGCATAATCATGTTTATCTGACAGATCATCCAGCTTATTCTGCAGGTTATCCGGCACTTTTTTCTTCACACTTACCGCAAGTTCCGAATAGTACGGTGTCATCTGCTGTATCCGTTCATCCGGCACAACGATGATATAATCACCGCCGTTATGTCCGTCCTGCGAAAATGATTCGGTGCAGATCTTCCTGCAGGTCAGTGTCTCTCCTCGGTCCTGAAGCTTCACGCCATCCGTAAAATCTCCGGTTTCCTTATACACTCTTTGCTTCATCTGAAGGATATATTCATTTTTTCCAAGCGTTTCCGTGGAATATCCCAGCATTTTTCTCAGATGATTGTAATCACTCAGCCCCATATATGTATCATATCTGCAATATGCATCATCATCGGAACCTTTACGTATCTTTTTCTCATCCGGTGTTCCGTCTTCTCTGCGGTACTCATCTCCAAAATACCGCAGATGCGTATACAGCCATGTATTCATTGTGTTCGTATGATTTTCATAAATACGGTACACGCACGAATCCTTTACACCTGCTTCTTCTCCGACAATATGCAATTCCTTTGCAAAATCATATTCCGGATTCTGACTGTTCACCTGTACATCAAATGGAAATTTCATCTCTAAAACCTGATTCTGCCAGTCCGTAAACATTAATGCAACCGAGCACCCCAGAAATGCGACCATAAAAAGCACCGTAAGTGTTCCCATGGTAAACCGCATCGTTTTCAATTTAGATGCAAACTGACGCAGCAGGAACAGATTCTGCCCCCGGTAGACCGCATTTCCTTTTTTCCTCACATAGCAGATGATCCATGCGGAAAGCCCTGTATAAAACACATACATTGTAATAAACAGACCCGTCAGAAATACTGCTGCCCCTCCCGGCGACTGTATATTTCCGCTCAGTATCCAGACACCGAACGCAAAGATGAACAGAATGGAAAACGGCAGTAATAACCGCTTTATTTTTTCATTCTTTTCTTTTAATTCCTCATTCTTCTGATTTTCTCTCATCAGATCATGAATGTTCATCTTGCGGAATTTCCGGCTGCACCGGAACAGTGCCAGCAGATAACATCCTGCAAAGCAGCACACAGTCATAAGGAAACAATATCCATTGAATTCCAGATGGGGTCTTAGTTCCACCTGTATGACACTATAAAGGACAACGAGCAGCACCTGCTGAAGCAACATTCCAAGGCCCAGTCCTATCACAAAGGAACACACACCGAGCAGCAGATTTTCTTTCATATAAAGCCCGGACACTTCCTTTTTATTCATTCCGATCAACAGATAGATACCGAATTCACGGCTCCTTTTTTCCAGCATGAACCGTACCATATAATTGATCAGCCATGCAACGATCAGTACAATAAAGAATGTGGCAATACCGATCATCGCTGCCATTATCGCTGCCATTTCATACATTTTCTGAAGATCCTTCGAAAAAATGATACTGTTAAATGCAAACATCAATGATACCACAAATGTCATCGTCAGCACATACACCAGATAATCTCTGGCGGAACGTCTGACATTGCGCAGTGCAAGCTTACCGAACATCTGACAGTTCACCTCCTGTCAGAGATAATACATCCAGGATCTTATTCAGAAATTCCCGCCTTTCTTCCACTCCTCTTACCAGTTCATGGAATATCTTTCCATCTTTCAGGAAAAGAATACGGCTGCAGTAGCTGGCTGAAAACGCATCATGTGTAACCATGAGGATCGTAGAGTGCATATCATGATTCATCTTGCGGAATGTTTCGAGCAGCATCTGTGCCGCTCTGGAATCCAGCGCACCGGTCGGCTCATCTGCGAGGATCAGTTTCGGACGATGAATCATCGCTCTGGCACAGGCACAACGCTGCTTCTGGCCCCCGGATACCTGATAGGGGAATTTATCCCGGATTTCTTCGATATCAAGCAGCTTCAATATGTGATCACATTTCTCTTGGATCTCTCTTTTACTCTTGCTGTGCAGCGTCATTGCCAGCACAATATTCTCTTCTATCGTAAGTGTATCTAACAAGTTGTAATCCTGAAATATGAATCCCAGATTGTCTTTCCGAAATTCCGCCAGTGCCTCATCACTCAGCTCCGTAATATCCGTTTCTCCGTAGTATATATGCCCTGCAGTCACACGGTCAATCGTAGACAGCATATTCAAAAGTGTTGTCTTTCCGGAACCCGATGCTCCCATGATTCCCACAAATTCTCCTTTTTGGACGCAAAAGCTTACCCTGTCTACCGCTTTGGTGATGTTCGTATCACTTCCGTAATATTTTTCCACATCACACACCCGAATCTCTCCATCCGGGATTCTGCCTCCTGCCAGGATTCTGTCTGTTTTTTTCTCTGTTGTCTTGCCATGCTTTCTTATTCTTCTCATCCATATCATCCTTTCCGGTCTTTTTGTAATACTCTTTTTCATCTCTACTTTACCCGTCCGGACCAGAAAGATGTATCGATGTATCTTTCAGTTATCTTACATTTTTGAAAGATAACTGCTGACCGGAAATGTAAGGATCATCTTCGTGCCTTCACCACGAACAGATTCCGCCTCGATGGCAATTCCAAGCTTTTCACACAGCCGTCTGCACAGATAAAGACCCATCCCCGTAGATTTCTTACCATTTCTTCCATTGGAACCGGTAAAACCTTTTTCAAAGATTCTGGACATCTCTTCTTCCCGTATTCCGGTTCCGTTATCTTCTACGATCAGCCGGACACCATGACCGTACCTTTCCGTGTAAATATGAATATACGGATGGACCTTTGGATTCTCACTTTTATATTTCACACTGTTCAGCATAAGCTGGTTCAGTATAAAAAGGATCCACTTTTTATCGGTATACGCAAGATCAGGGCACTCCACTTCCCCGCGCACTCCGTTACTAATTAGATAATACTTATTTTTTATCAAAATTTCAGAAGCCGCCTTCCCAAGGTCTGTCTCTTCAATCATATAGTCTTTGTATACCTTTTCCATTCTGGCATAATACAGAACCATATCTACGTCATTTTCAATCCGTTGATTCTCAAGACTGATCTGTCTGGTCACTTCGTCTTTATGATTCTCACACACAAGCTGGATACTGGTAATCGGTGCTTTGATCTCATGCACCCAGCTTTCGATATAATCCCGATAATCATTCTGTTCATCTTCAAGCATACGGATCCGTTCGATCACAGATTTATTCGATCGTCTGATCAACTCCCGGTAGATCCGATCTTCCAGATATGGTGAAGCTGGCAGCAATTCTCCAAGCAGATATCTCTGATCTACATTTTCCAGAATATGTTCTGCCCTGTCAAAATATTTCTTCCTGCGATAATATCCTGTCACAATCCATATCCCAAGGATGATCCACCAGAAAATGAGAATCAGTGCAGCTGCGTTTCTGTTATACCCTGTAATATAGAAGAACCCCATCAGTAATATCATACACAGGAGGTGCAGCAGACATATTAGAATCTTATCTTTTATATATTCCGAAAATCTCATATGCGGTACCCCATTCCCCGTTTTGTCTCAATGAAATCCGTCACTCCGATGTCAGCCAGTTTTCCTCTGAGTCTTGTAACATTCACACTTAATGTATTGTCATCTATGAAGACTTCATTGTCCCACAGGTATTCGATCATATCCAGTCTCGGAACAATCTCACCCTTTTTCTGATATAGAAGATGCAAAATCTTCAACTCATTTTTCGTAAGATCTGTCTTTTTTCCTTCATGCTCTATGCAGCCTCCCACAACATTTAGGATTACACCTTTATATTCCATGTTCAACGCATTACCCCTTGATTTCTCTGCATTTTTATCGGTAGTTCTTTTTAGTACTACGCCTATTCTTGCCAGCAGAATCGGTGGATTGAACGGTTTTGTGATATAATCATCTGCCCCTTTCAAGATTCCGGTCAGTTCATCCATGGAATCTGTTCGGCTGGTCAGAAATATGATTGGAATATCTGAATGTTCTTTCAGCTTCGTACAGATGTCAAAGCCGCTTTCCCCCGGAAGATTCCAATCCAGGAGTACCAGATCCGGTGCCGGTATCATGCTGCATATCTGCTCTGCCGTATCTTTAAATTCTTCGATTATCTCTGCTTCATAAAAAGCATTTTCCAGGAGCTGTTTTAATTCCTTTCGGATACCCGGATCATCTTCTACAATAACAATCTTCATGTCGTTCTCCTCATGATGTTCCTTTTATAATTATACTGATAAATACAGAACAGATTGTAGAAAATACGCTTTTACATTTTCCACAATCTGTTCATTATAGCATATAACATACGTTGAATATGTTTGTATTATTTCACAAGAAGTGATGTTCCAGTCATCTCAGCCGGCTGTTCCATACCCATCAGTTCAATCAGTGTAGGAGCAATATCTGCCAGGCATCCGTCTTCTTTCAACTTGTATGCAGGATCTGCATTTACAAGGATGAATGGTACAGGATTGGTTGTATGTGCTGTAAATGGCTCTTTTGTCTCTTCATCGATCATGTACTCTGCATTACCGTGATCCGCACAGATGAACATCTGTCCGTCAGCTTCTTTTAATGCTTCGTAAGCCATTCCTACACACTCGTCAACTGCTTCAATCGCCTTTACAGCAGCTTCGATCACACCTGTATGGCCTACCATATCAGGGTTCGCAAAGTTGATCACGATCACATCATATTCGTCTGATTTGATTGCTGCAACCAGTTTGTCACATACTTCATATGCGCTCATCTCCGGTTTCAGATCATAAGTAGCAACCTTAGGAGATTTTACAAGGATTCTGTCTTCCCCTTCATTCGGTTCCTCTACACCGCCGTTAAAGAAGAATGTTACATGTGCATACTTCTCTGTCTCAGCGATACGCGCCTGTTTTTTGCCATTCTTTGCGAGGAATTCACCAAATGTATTGGTGATCTCTTCTTTTACGAATGCAACCTTTTTATTCTCGATTGTAGCGTCATATTCTGTAAAGCATACAAATGTTGTCTTGATTCTGTTTCCTCTTTCAAATCCGTCAAAGTTGTCGTCACAGAAGGTTCTTGTAAGCTCTCTTGCTCTGTCCGGACGGAAGTTGAAGAATACTACCGAATCATTTTCTTTGATCGTTGCAACCGGTGCGCCGTCCTTTGTTACTACAAATGGTACAACGAACTCATCCGTTACATCTGCATCATAAGAAGCCTGGATTCCCTCTGTAGCAGAAGCAGCTGTCTCGCCTTCGCCTGCTGAAAGTGCCTTGTAGGCCTTTTCTACACGATCCCAGCGGTTATCACGGTCCATTGCATAATAACGTCCGGAAACACTTGCAACCTCTCCTACGCCGATTTCTTTCATCTTAGCTTCTAACTGCTCTACATACTCTTTTCCTGAAGCCGGTGGTGTATCACGACCGTCAAGGAAGCAGTGTACGTATACTTTCTCAAGTCCCTGTCTCTTAGCCAGTTCCAGAAGGCCGAAAATATGTCCGATGTGGCTGTGAACACCACCGTCAGATACCAGCCCCATCAGGTGCAGTGCAGAATCATTCTTCTTGGCATTCTCACATGCAGCCAGAAGTGCTTTATTCTCAAAGAATACACCATCTTCAATTGCCTTTGTGATCTTTGTCAGTTCCTGATAAATGATACGTCCGGCACCCATATTCATATGGCCAACTTCTGAGTTACCCATCTGTCCGTCCGGAAGTCCTACTGCAAGTCCGCTGGCATTTCCTTTTACACATGGATATTCTGACATCAGTTTATCCATAACAGGTGTTTTTGCCATAGCAATTGCATTACCTTCTGTCTTTTCATTCAGTCCATAACCGTCTAAGATCATAAGTACTGTTGGTTTCTTACTCATTTTTAATATCACCTTTCGTCTTAAATATCACTTTTACAGCATAAAACCGCAGGAAGCAGTCAAACGAAAGCCTCCTGCGGCTGATTTTCTAAATCTTATTTGTAGTTTACGACTATAAGTACAACCATAGGATTTTCCCGTTTTTACTGCATTCTACAGTTATTTGATTATTATGGTGATATTTATGAGTGATATCTAAAACATTATGAAACGACACAAAATGTTATATATACACTTCCTTTCCTGCCATTTTCTTCATAAAATTTTGATACGCTTCATAAGTGATATAATATTCTTTCCCGATTTTATTGCCATATCCCATCTGGAACATCACTTTCAAAATCTTTAAAGCTTTATTACTTTCACATTTATATAAACTCATAATATCACTTTTATTTATAATTTCTAATTGATTATGTTTTAATTCTTCTATAGCCGTGTCTTTGTTAAAACATTGTTCAATTAGTTCTTCCTTGGTCATTCTATCATATAATCTTGTATTGTTCAAACATATTCCTCCGTAAAACAAAATGTAAATAGGGTGATTTTAGCATCACCCAAATTTTTATGTTATTTACTTAATAGTTTAGTCTGTAGTACTTCCAAATCCACCATTCCTTACGCCATCACAATTATCATCTGCTGTAATTCCATACTGCATAAACACCCCCTGTGCAAATCCTTTCCCGGCAGGAATATTAATTTCTTTATCTCCACGATTTACAAGCTTAATCATAATATGCCCTTCATTATCAGAATAAAAATAATCAGAATCTATTAGGGCTAAAGTATTTGACAGCATCATCTGATATTTAAAACCAAGTCCACTTCTCTTTCATATGGAAAGAACGAAATAAAACCACTGTAAGAACCATAATTCTGTTTTGCCCATTTAAAGAATTCGTCATTATATTCTGTGTTCCTTACATGTTTGATTATTTCGTCTGGTACGATTAAATCAAACTCAATAGAATCATTTTCGTAATTATACCAACATGGACTGTTAAAACTTCCGTTTTCTGCTTTGCATTTTCCAAACAAAGCAACTATAGAATCCTCTGATAAAATTTCATTTATCTTTTCAATTCCATATTCAACAATTGCATTTCTAAAATCATCAAAATAATCTTCATCAAGGTTCTCCATTGCGTCTCCAAGATTTGTACCATACGTTCCAGGTTCTATTAAATGCAGAAATTGTGTTGTCATTTTTAGTTTCATGTCATTTCACTCCTTTTCTTCCCAAAGATCGATCAATCCCGGCAGTACATACCCAAGATCAATCCATGAAAATTCATCATATTCTTCAAGTTCTTTTAATTCTTCTTCTGTTGGAATTTTTGCTCCCATAATTCTCAGAACATCATTTTCGCTTCCACCGGCTTCTAATATTCTATGTAATGTCATTTCCAAAGCACCTGAAATATCATCTCTCCCTTTTACTGTGATTGCATTTCTTGACCAATATTCATTACAAATATGAAATTCAACAATAACTTCATCTTCTTCTAGCAAGTCTTTTAATTCAATCATTTTATTCACTGATCCTTTCTAATAATTTCTTTGCATTTTTATAAGTTGCTCTTCCGAAAGATTTCTCATACACATTTCTGTAAAATATCCTGTTGGAATACCGCATTCTTTTGCATCATTGACAGATATCTTATTCCCTTTTTCTATAATTCTCCGTGCAAATTTTCTCCAATTATCTTTTGGTATTTTCATTTTCTTCTCTCCTACAATTCTTCTTTCTTAATCCGTCCATTTTGATAAAACGTTGTTAAAACACCGGTTCCCTTATCAAACTTCACTTTTCCATAAGCCACAAGCGTAACTTTTCCTTTGATAAGTTCTCCAATTGTATAATCAGAAAACCCGTATTTCCGTAATTTTTCTTCCATTTTTGTATCAATTCCTTCCTATTAAAATAAGACAGATACATTTCTGCATCTGTCTTTGTTTATTCTCTATATTCATTTAACATTTCACTGGTGTGACTCTGTATTCACAGCCATCTTTAAGTAATGCATGGCTAAGATTAATTTGCATTACTATTTCATTTGTGTCCTTTTTTCTTTTGAAAGACATTAATTTCTCCATTTCACTATCTGGATCAGAAGAAATTGTTTTGTCTTTTTTAAGAAAACCGATACATTTTCCAGTACCATCACATGCTGCTAAATACCACATTTTTTCTCCCTTCTCTGTTTTCCATGCTCTCTAATGTGTTCGACAGTATCTTCGGAGCATCCACTCTGTCTGCATCTTCTCGCCAACCGTTCCCACATATCGAGATTTTTCCACCGTGGTTTATTTTTCTTCATTGTCAACCTCCTCATATTTCATTTCGCATTCTGTATAACTTCCATCTGGATATTCTTGTATTCCTACATTTCTTATACAATACTGCTCTGCCTCTGTTTCCGTTTCAAAGTGTTCTGTATCTATGCGTTTCCCAATATATTTCCTATCATTAAATATAATAGTTTCATTATAATAACATTGGAACATAATGTATTCTCCCTTCTGAAATTACAATTTCACCGGCTCCATTTTCCAACTTTATTTCCGTTAATATCCATGCAAATACCGGATGTTTCACCTTCTTCAATCTTTAAACAAACATTTGCAAGAATTCTGTTGAGTTCTACCGATTCCCAATATTCACTTTCTTCTCCTGTGCATGGATCACAAAATGCTGCACCACCTGTTTCAATTTCAATTTTCAACATATCAATCACTAATCCTTTCTCTCCACATCTTAATTCGTACAGGATAGTTTGCATTTTCTTCATATGTTTTTAACTGTGCTTTTGCATCTGCATACTTCTCATGCAAGCTGGTGGTAATAAATCCATAAAGTAATTAACCATATCCTCTGTGAAATAATCGCCAATTTCATGTGCATCAAGTCCAAAGTAATGTTCTTTATCCACAACTTCCTTTCCGTTGTACATTTTCGGTTCACTTAACGGAATACCATCATATGTAACCTCTTCGATCACCAAGGTATCATTAAACCATGAGTATAATTCATAATGCTTTTTATACACTTCTGCTGCTTTGCGTGTTTGGAATATCTGTGGATTACCTGCTGATAATCTATATTTCCCTTCATGATAATACACAACTTCATATCCCTTAAGTCCTTTTGTCCATCCTGGAATATCAGTTTCGACCACATATCCTTTATCAACTGACCATTTAGTTGCTTCATAGTCATACTCATCTACAGGCTCACCAACTGTTTTATTTTTATAACCTGCACACTCTTTTTTGCCTTTTTCTGTAAGTACAAAATGCTTTCCTTTATCTGCTTTGTACCAATTATTCCGTAATTCCATAATTTGTTTCCTCTCTTTCTTGTAATAAAATAGGCAGCTAGTAGATTATTCATGTAATGCAACATATTCCGGCTTTTTGGCTGCCAAGGCTGCATGATAAATATCCATTGGTTGCATTTTCGCTCTATCACTTGACTGACTTAAGAATAAATCAATAGCTTCTTCGAGCGAGCACTCCATAACTTCTACTACAACTGCATCTTTTTTCGCTTTAAATGCTCCGTAAATTCTATGCTGACCATCAATGCAAAGAAGAATTCCCTTGTAAAGTAGAACTTTCGGCTCGTCCCATTTATAGGAATTGTAGTTATTGCCGATTGAATACGCCCGTTCGAGTTTGATTCTTCTCTGCCATTCCGGAATATGGATTTCCATTGGATCAATGACCATGAGAAGTTTATCTCCAATCCGTGAGTTATTCTTTGCAGATTTCACAAGATTTTCGATCAACAGCTTTTCATTTTTTCCTGTAAACTCTTTGCTTTCTCTTGCTTCCTGCATTTCCTTTTCTGCTTCTTTCGCTTTTAAATATACTCTTCTCATTTTTATACCTCTTTCTTCCTATTTAATATGTATTTATTTTGCCTTTTATTTTTTGCATAAAAATAACACCCTACTTATTCGTAAGGTGTTATTAGATATGATACTACATTATTTTCTATAAGTTTGCTTTCTTTTTCTCAATGCGTAATTCATAGCCTAAAGCATTTAATATATTGTTAAATACTTTTAAAGTTGGAACATTTTGTATTGTCTCAATCCGTGATATTACTTGCTGTGAATTGCCTGTTATCCGTGCTAATTCTTTTTGCGTTATTTTTTCTTTCTTTCTTAAAGAAATCATTTCACCAATTAATTTATACTCAGCACGGGAATCATCCCATGCCTTTCTAAACTCTGGATCGTTTTGCCTTTTTTCTTCAATTTGTCTTTTTACATTTACTTCTACAAATGGCATATAACATTCTCCTTTCTAAACGAACTTCTTCCCTAATAGATTTTCTAACTCTTTTGCACGTTTGATTACTATTTTGGAGTCTTTCTTTTCCGTTTTATTCTTCTGTTTTCTGCAAGCGTGGATACAATATATATTTTCTCCATCTGGTATTATATAAAATATACGATTATGTTTGTAAAAATACACTTCATATATTTTCTTTTTCCATCTTTTGTAAAATATCTTTTCAAACTCTCCGTTTTCCATATATTCTCTTACAGAATAACCATCAATTGTTTCATCTTCAGTCAGCCCATCAATGTAATCGGTTATAAGATTTCTCCCTGAACTGCTTTCATAATCATGTAGTATCATTTGCGTTTCCTCCTTTGTTTACAACATGATTATACAACTTATAAGTTGTTTTTGTCAAGATAGTTATACACATATTAGAACAATAACCCGTGATACTTCCGGTTTCCGTTCCGGCTGCCTTTTAATATACTGCTCACAGAAATTTGTTGCATCCATCAGATCAATATCATTTGCTTCGAAATAAAACCTTGTGAATGTATCAAATTCTGTAGCAACATATATATATTTATTTGCCTTTAAGAAAAATTCAAATAGCTTTGCCTTTCTATTTCCAATGTCAAACGTCCGCATTTTCTTCATGTTTCATCTACCTCTTTTCTTTTTATTTTCTCTTTTACAATGACATGATTAACGGCATTAGAATACGTCTTGCACATTCATACCGCCGTGTTGCATCAGGCTCATACTTTCCGACAGATATCCTCTTTGCCTTTTTAACTGCATCATCAACATCTTTTTTGTCAAGTCCGAAGTCATCAGCTAAGTTCCGGATTTCGATTTCCCAACGTCTCATTTAAGCACCCTCCTTTTTCACTTTGCCTTTTCGCAAATTTTACAGAATGAATAATTTCAGAAAAATCATTCCGTAGATGAATATTACAGTACATAACATGCCGAACCCAGCACCAAGTTCCGCTTTCCTGTCTTCTGTTTTCTTACGTCTTCTGATTTCCATTTCTCTTTCCCTTGTCATTTTTACTCCTCCGGAAGTCTGCCTTGTACGAACAGACTTGCCTTTTGTACGGGCATCTGTTAAGATTTATGTACAACCCGTTACTGTAATAGTTGCGTGTTGAATGTATTGTAAGTGTGCTGTTTTGCATTTAGCCGAGCAAATATTAATGCACACTAAAAAAGACAGGAGGTTTGGGTATTTTGCCTTCCTGTCTTTTGTACTATGCGGTAATATTTTTAATTTGCATTTTAATTTTGGGTATAAAAATAGCACCTAACAATTTGCCTTTGTTGGGTGCTGATTTATGTTATAAGTTTGCTTTTTCTCTTTCGAGTCTTTCCAATTGAGTTTGTAAGGATTTTATCTGATTATCTATTTCTATTTTTTTTTCGTAAGTTTCCGTATACTCTTTATCTGGAATCCACTCCATAATGTCCCCTGGCTGTACTTTTAGGAATTCACACAGACGATTAATGGTTTCCGTTTTGAACCCCTCATTCTTCGAGATTTTAGAAATAATATTTGTACTAAGCCCAGTTTCTTCTCCGAGTTTTTTCTTTGTAATATGCCTTTCTTCTAAAAGGCTATCTAATTTATAATATACTATCATTTTACAATATCTCCTTTGCCTTTTATATAGAATAGCATATATTTTGAGTTTTTTCAAGTTCAGTTTTAATTCCAGTTTACGCAATACGAACGTGGAAAATCGTGGAGAGGAACTTTTGCACATTCGTAGTCAGTTACAGTTCCGTTCCATTTTGATAAACGTGTTCCGCCGGAACCTTTTTTCTTTGCTCGTGGATGAGCCATCAAAGATTGTATTTTGCCTTTTGAGTTTACATTTTGATGTTTAAGGAAACATTCATGCATAATGGCAACACATTCATTGTTTATATTTGCCTTTATCCAGATATTATTCTGCGGATCATAGATAAAAACTTTATATTTATTTCGCTTGTTAGGGCGAAAGTTATTACATACAACCTTTGCTTTGGATTCAAATTCCATAACTATACTATTTGCATAGACCACGAAATCATTTTCCATTTTAGTTGTAAACCAGATATATTTACATGAATATTTCATAATATCACTTTACCTTTCTATTTAATTCTAGTTCCCTGCTCAGTTTTCTTTACAGACGGATTTACAGTATATGAATTTCCGTCAGTTGTTGTGATAGTAATTGTACCATCACTTGCCTTTGACATATCCTGGATTTCATCAAATGCGACAAACTGTTTGAATTTCGGAGCGTAGATGTTTTCTGTTTTTGTAGCATAAAGTTCCGTTCCGTCGGATAACTGAAAAGCCATTTCGTCAGATCCACAATTCCAGTCGACAATTGTGATTTCGCTTTCACAGTAATCCTTCCACCAATTGTCAGGATTATGAGATTTTACGGTTGCCTTTACAGACTGATTTGTAAAATGTGACATCATTGCATATTCACATCCCATGCCAATAATAATGCATGTTACTGCAAGAATAATAATTTCCATTTTCTTTTTCATTTTCATTTCCTCACTTTCTTAATTTACATTTTTTGTGAAAATGTTCACTATAAAAAGGCAGAACTTTCGCTCCGCCTCTCGAACTAAACATTTTTTGTGATTATGCAAAGTAATGCTTAATTACAATGTTACTAATGCAGGTTGCCAGCCCACTATAATCATATGTGGTCTTACCAGATTTCTTATCTTTCTTAACTTTGACAAGAGTGTTAATCTGTCGATGGCTAAAGTCAACTTTCCCAGTCTTATCATTTACAGAAAACTTGTTCTGGAAACCTTTGACATAGCAATCATTCAGAAGCTTTTTATCTTCTGCCGTAAGCTTAACACGAGTCTTGTCCGTGTAAGGTGTTTCAAACGGTAAGCTGAAAGTTTTCTTGATAATAGTCTCAAGCTCTTTAGACGCTGACTTATAAGCGTCTTTTACTTCTTTCGACATTACAATATTGCCGTCTTCGCCAGCTTTAGAATTGATATGAATCGTCTCTAAAGCATTATAGAGTGCTTCTGATTCAAAAGCTGGAATAATCGCATATTTCACAAGTTTAGAGTTATCCCATGATGCAAGAACTCTAAGAACAGTCCGTACTACATCTTTATCATTCTTAAAGTGGTCGTGGTTTTCTGCTGTCATTACAGAGACAACTTTATTGTATATCTCTAATGTATCAGCAGAGTTACTCCGTGCTGTTTCAAGATTAGCCTGAGCCGTTTCGAGTTTGATGGTCAGAGCTTTTTCTTCTACTTCTTTCTGCTCCGGTGTTTTATCCTCATTATCTTTGAGATTCGCAAGCTGTTTCTCAATCCGTGTAATATCAGTCTGTACAAGCTGAATTGTCATCTCGTATTCTTCGTGAGAAATTGCGCTCATAAGTTCTTCTGTCTGCTCAACTGTAGCTTTTTTGTTTAAAAAGTTGATTGCTAATGTGTTTTTCATAATATCTCCTACGGCTCTTGATACTATCTCCACCGACACGTATTAAACGTGATTTGATTAATTATTTGTTATGTGTGTTATGCACACTATAAAAGGGTAGACTGATAGCGTAGATCTAAAGTCTACCCTTCGAACTATGTATAACTCTGATATGCAAGCGTAAACCTAGCGGTCATGCGGATTGGTTTTACCCAACACCAGGAAGTCAAATGTTACTTTGTATTCTGCCATACTAGATAATACTTGCATCTATATGTATTGTCTGATTAGAATAAGTATGGTTATGAACTTCTAATCAAGTCGGCTTTTAATTTGTAGCCGAGTTATTAGTTGACTGGTTGTTTTATCTATCATCGAAGCACTACCTAGAATATACCTCTAAGTAAAACCCCATAGTCATTGCTACGTTGGGAACTACCCAACACTGCCATATTGACAGCCGTTCTTCGGATAATAGGTCGGAAGAACTGCACTATTTTTTCGAGACTTTGTGCGTATTGTCTACAATATTAAATTTGTAGTGGGGAAAACCTGTATAGTATGACAGGAAACATTATATTTTATTAGTTAAAGACTACCCACGCAACCCGTAAAGCTTATAGTCTTTAGCAATACTATCTAGGATAGTACACTGTACCTAGTCCACAATACAGACTGTTTTTTATAAAATTTTATGGATATTTTTCACGACCTGTGATAGAATAATGATTGGTTAGGTCATATCTATTACAGATGTGATTCTGAATAGGAATGGAAGTTATTACTTTTGTTCCTATTCTTTTTTATCCAGTTGTTTCACGGTTGCCACCCGTGTGTGGGCTATTAGAACTTATATCGTCAATCTCTTGACTTGTTACAAGTTTATCATTTTACTTGATGTTTGTCAATATATTTTTTGATTTTTTTTGTGAAGTATCCGAGCGTTGTTAATCTTACCAAAAAATTCAAGTGATATATTGAGTTGTATCAAGTTCAATGTCCTCTTGATGTCTCATATATTAAACTATATTTTTACAAATGTCAAGTGTTAATATTGATTTTTATCAAGTTTTTATGTGAAAACGTGTTTCTTCTATATAATGCAAAAAAAGAAAGTTGTTCATGTAATAACTGGACAGGTAGAAAGATAGATAGTTATAGTATATATTTATATAGTTATGTGTATACTATGTATTATTGTTATAATAGTAGGAATAGAATTAATATTGTGTAATGATAGTATAATGTTAGTATATTGATATATGTATATGATATATATGATGTATATGTTATAGTATATTATTATATGTATTATAGTATTATTGTATAGTATATGGTATATGATGTATAGTTGGTAGTGTAGTTGTGTAGCGTGATAGATTGATTGTCTGGTCGGACAGGTTGGGAACTGAATGAGATAGATTAATGTTAGTTATTAATTAATATTTATGGTTGTATTATTAATTTATTAGTGTATGTCAGGTTGTGGATTGACAATGGATCTGGAAAAGTGTGTGTTTATATGATAATGTAGTATGGTTATGTCATTAGTATACTATATTGCGGTATAGGATTGACTGCTAGACTGGATTTTCGAACATTTAGTGTGGGATTAATTTGTATATAGTTTAGCGTTTGATGTATAAATATTTAGTAGTTATCCACGTAGTATAGTATAGTTTTCCACATTATGTGGATAAGTGTGTAAACTGTTATTTACTTATTAGTAACATATAAAAAAACTATAGCACGATACTTTGTTATAGCTTTAAGCTATAGCAACGTCTTCCCCTGTACAGGAAGTACAGAACCAAAAAATTAATTTACAATGAAAGAAAATTTTCATTTAGGTATTGCTAAAATAAAAAACCGTTCTTTTCCAGAGCAGACAACGAAAAAATTTTTATATCTATTAGAATATTTTATTTTACTAGATTTTCCCGTACTTTTCCCATTTTTACGGTTTTTTTTAGTATAGAATTTTATACTTTCACTATAAATAAAGACGGGGGTACTTAAAACTCGAACGAACGTTCGCAGTTTGCCAGGACTCACTAGCTGATCAATCTACACACCAATTCAAAAATTTCACATCCAAAATTCTTCTCCACTCTTCTCCATCAGTCTCCAAAACACCAAAAATCACCATTCAATCTTAATCCTCAAAATATCCCCATTTTAAGCCAAAAATTACACTTTTCTCCTCTCTGACCCTTTATCGTACCCCTTATCGTAAAAACTCCCATTTTAAGCCAAAAATCACGTCTCAAACCTCAAAAATTGATCACACACTTATTCAAAAATTACTCCCACAACCAGACTTTCTTCCTATTATATAAGGATTTTTTCGATATCACTTTTCTCGTTCAAAAATCACATTACACATCACATCCAATCTCACAATCTCATTCGAAGAATATATAATAACCACTCTTCAGGCAATATCCAGCAAGTACCTTATGGAGATATACCAGATTGCCAATATACACAAGGCTCATATAATCGCTACCAATCAGAAACAGACAGACACATATTAAACATTGGATGTACAAATGCATATATCTATTCAAATTACGGAACATATTACATTTATAAAACAATAACCTAAAAGTAGATGACATACCTGTGAGGACGAATTGGACGTGAACAAAGAACAATAGTCAGGAAGGTCTGCTACTCTCCTATTCAGATTGGAGAAATTATGAAGAAATTGAATTTAAAAGGTGTTACATCTGAAGCGGTTGCTGGTGTATTAATTTTAATCGTAGCACTTGTAAATGCCGTGTTACAAATGTTTGGATATAATACGCTTCCGATTGCTGATGCTGATGTTTCAGAAATTGTTTCTACTGTATTTTTAATTGGAGCTACATTATATAACACATGGAAAAACCGCAATGTAAGTTCTGCTAGTCAGACAGGTCAGAAAGTTGTAGATGCGATTAAATCTGGAGAATTGCTTGTTGAAGAAGTGGATGAATTATTGGCGAAAGTTCATAAGTAGCCGGGAAGGATTGGTGCTTATGAATGGATGCAATCAGACCAATTATGGAAATTGATTATGTGAAATTAATTACACAATTATGTTTAATTATTGTTGGACTTAATTATTTTATACCTATTTGTAAAAATCTGTTTTGCAAAATACTTGGAATTGAAACAAAATTTCAACGTGAAAAGAAAGAACAAAAAAATTTACTAGAAGAAACTGTGCAGAAAGTAACAGAATTAAGTGATAAATTTAATAAAGCTTCAAATAATACAGATCATTTGTTTGAAGAAAAATTGGTTAAATTTTATACTCCATACAGGCAACAGTCTATGGACATTCAGAAAGATTTGAAAGAATCTATAGATCTTTTAACAAAAGCAGATATTACAAGATCAGAACAAATTGAGTCTTTGATGATTGGTACGAAGGAGTTGCTAGGAGATACCATAGATAAAAAGTATGAGAAATATATGCTTGATGCTAAAATTAGCTACAACTCTGCATATGGCGTAGCAAACGACAAGCGTCTAATGCATCTCAATCTCAGCAGACAGCAAACAAAAAACCATCTAGTTCTGCATCCGGCACAGATACAAGCGGAATCAAAGACAATGCTTCAGAGAACAATAAGATAACTGAAAATATTATGAAGCCTGAAAATACAACAAACAGACCTGTTGCAGAGCTTAAAGTATCCAAGTCATCAGTATCTATTGAAGAAGGAAAGTCTACTTCTGTTACTACGAAAATCAGACCGAATGATGCTGCCAATAAGAAATTATCTTGGAAGTCAAGTAATACTGCTATTGCTACAGTATCAAATGGAACGATTAGTGGTAAGAAGCCGGGTTCATGTCAAGTAACAGTATCTACAACTGATGGTTCTGGAATTTCTAAGACTATTGCTGTTACCGTTACAAAGAAGCCAGATCCTCCGAAACCAGCAATTCCTTCAAATAAAGGTGGAGATGGAGTACCTAGAGTTGGTGATGTTGTAACCTTCACTGGAAAGTATTACTACGATTCTTGGGGGAAAAGACCTGCCGGAAGTTTATATTCTGGTGTCAAGAACGGTGTTGTAATCGACAGCTATTCTAGCAGAGAATATGGCGGAAGTGCTAGATATACAGGAGATCTTAAAGTCCATATCAAATCTAGGGACGGAAGATATGGAGATTTAGGATGGGTAAGATTAAGTCAGATTAGCGGATATGCGAAAGGTACTCCGGGAGTTGACAGGGATCAAATTGCCATTGTTGATGAAGAAGGTAGGGAACTTCAGATGTGTGTAAATGTTTTCTACATTGATGGCATTATGACCCATCATTAATGCGGTATTAATTACATTTGCTCCTTTTGATGAATTGGCAATTGTATCCATAGTATGTCTAAGAGAATGAATGCTTAATCCTCTCATTCCATTTCTTGTCATATGAACATCTCTGTCTACGCCAAGTTTGTCACAAAGAGTTTTAAATCCAACTTCTATCGTTTCATGAGTTCTTCTTTTACCAGTGCTAAATACAGGGTAAAGTAAGTTGTCTGGATTATTTTTACAATAGATTTTCGTTTGTTCCATCATATATTGAGCACATTCTTTGGCTAAAGAAGACATGATAATAAATCTTGGTTTAGTATTTTTAGGAACCTTTGTATATCTTTCCAATCCTTTTGTTTTATCATTATCTATATATCTTGTTGCTTGAGATTCTACAACATATATTTTATTATTCTCGAAATCTATGTTGTCATTTCTAAGAGATGAAAATTCTCCAGATCTCAATCCTGTTTCAAGAATGAACATAACGACTACTGCATATTGCCCCATGTTATTTTTGTATGCATAATAAAATTTTTCGATGTCCTCTGGAGTAAATACTTCTTTTCTGTTTTTAACTTCTTCGTCTAATTTTTTGTCATATTCATCAATAATTTCTTTTTTTACTCTTGCTTGTTCTGCATAATTTTCTTTCAGAAGACTTCTATTGACTAACCATTTACAGCATCTTCGTGTTAATTGAATTGGGAAGCTGCAAGTTTTTCTGCTTTTTAATCCTAAAATAGTATCATAATAACTTTCAAATTCTACTGCACTCAACATATGAAGTTGATATTTTGCTATTGGGAAATTATCAAAATTTGCCCTCATTGTATTAACATAGGAATGATACGTACTTCCAGCAACAGTTGGTTTTACTTCTGTTTCTATATACTCATCCATATACTCACCGAAAGTTTTCTTTTTATCTACTTTGATATCTTTTCCCCTCTCGTATTCCTTTTCCCAAGCATCTCTAGCCATTATAGATAATCGTCTTGCTTCTTTTTCTGTCTTGGCTGTTCGTTTAAATCTTTTTGGGTTTGCTGTTTTTGGATTAAGATACTTTGCTTGGGTGATACATTCCCAAGAACCATTTTTTAATTGTCTGGTACTTCCTTCTCTGTTATCATTTTTATCCATTTTTATTCCTCCGATATCACCATATCACTTTTTGAAAATTTAGTGATATCCTTCGCAAAAAGTGATATCACTTAGTGATATTGGAGTAATTATAAAACACCTCCAAACATATTTCAATACAGAATTTATTTCCATATTTACTATATTTGGAGGTGTTTTGATGTGTTTTATTTGTTTATGTTATACAAGATTAATGACTTATTTGTAGTTTACGATCTTTCCGAAATCAGCTTTCAGAGATGCTCCACCTACAAGTCCGCCGTCGATATCAGCCTGAGCGAATAACTCTGCTGCATTTCCAGCGTTTACAGATCCGCCGTACTGGATACGGATAGCTTCTGCTGTAGCTTCATCATATACTTCAGCGATGCATGCACGAATACCAGCGCAAACTTCTTCAGCCTGCTCTGTAGTAGCTGTCTTACCTGTTCCGATAGCCCAGATTGGCTCGTAAGCGATCACTGCTGTCTTAGCCTGATCAGCTGTTACATTCTGGAATCCAACTTTAACCTGCTGACGGATGAAGTCCATTGTTACACCCTGTTCTCTCTGCTCCAGAGTCTCTCCACAGCACATGATTGGTGTAATACCATGCTCGAAAGCTTTCAGCATTTTCTTATTTACTGTCTCGTTTGTCTCTGCAAAGTATTCTCTTCTTTCAGAGTGTCCAAGAACAACGTATTTTACTCCTGCATCTGTAAGCATAGCCGGAGAGATTTCTCCTGTATATGCTCCGCTTTCTTCAAAATACATATTCTCAGCACCAACCTGGATATTGGTTCCCTTTACAGCCTCTGCTACAGGGATAATGTCGATTGCAGGTACGCAGAATACTACGTCTACATCTTCATTAGCTACTAATGGTTTTAATTCTTCAACTAAAGCTACTGCTTCACTTGGAGTTTTGTTCATTTTCCAGTTTCCGGCTACGATTTTCTTTCTTGCCATCTTTCCAAATCTCCTTATTCTATTTATCGTTAGCTGCTACTACACCCGGGAGTTCTTTTCCTTCAAGGAATTCAAGAGAAGCTCCACCACCTGTTGAAATGTGTGTCATCTTATCTCCATATCCCAGCTGGTTAACTGCTGCTGCAGAATCTCCTCCGCCGATGATTGTTACAGCGTCTGTGTCTGCAAGTGCTTTTGCAACCGTTTCTGTTCCTTTTGCAAATTTAGGCATCTCGAAGCATCCCATTGGTCCGTTCCATACAACTGTCTTAGCATCTTTTACTGCATCGCTGAAGATCTTAGCTGTCTCTGGTCCGATATCGAGTCCTTCCCATCCTTCCGGGATCTCTCCAGCTTTTACTACCTGAGTATTTGCATCATTAGAGAAATCATCTCCGATAACGTTATCTACAGGAAGAAGGAGTTTTACACCTTTGGCTTTTGCTTTTTCGATCATGTCAAGTGCATACTGGCAGTAATCTTCTTCCAGAAGAGATTTTCCGACTGTTCCGCCCTGTGCTTTTGCGAATGTATATGCCATTCCTCCACCGATGATCAGAGTATCTACTTTGTCAAGAAGGTTCTCAATTACAGAAATCTTGCTTGAAACTTTTGCTCCGCCAAGGATTGCTACGAATGGTCTTTCCGGATTGTTGACTGCATTTCCAAGGAAATCAATTTCTTTCTGCATAAGGTATCCAACAACTGCTGTATCTACGTATTTTGTAACTCCTACGTTAGAGCAGTGTGCACGGTGTGCTGTTCCGAATGCATCGTTAACAAATACGTCGCAAAGAGAAGCGAGATCTTTACTGAATGCATCTTCATTCTTTGTCTCTTCTGCTCTGTAACGTGTGTTTTCAAGGAGGATAACATCTCCATCTTTCATCTCAGCTACTGCTGCTTTCGCATTTGGTCCAACAACTTCCGGATCAGCTGCAAATTTTACTTCCTGTCCAAGAAGTTCTGAAAGGCGAACTGCTACAGGAGCAAGAGATAATTCTGGAACCGGCTGTCCCTTTGGCTTTCCAAGATGAGAGCAAAGGATAACCTTTCCGCCATCAGCGATTAATTTTTTGATTGTAGGAAGTGCTGCAACAAGACGATTCTCGTCTGTAATCTTTCCATCGATAAGTGGAACGTTGAAGTCACATCTTACAAGTACTTTTTTTCCTTTTACGTTAATGTCATCTACAGATTTTTTATTAAGCATAGTACTGCCTCCTGGTTATATATTTTATAACTGCAAAAAGGGTCCGGCCCAATAAGACCGGACCCTTTGTGAGTCTTAATTCATGCTCTAAATTATGCTAATTCAGAGAAGTATTTGATTGTTCTTACCATCTGGCTTGTGTATGAGTTCTCATTGTCATACCAAGAAACAACCTGAACTTCTGTAGTTCCGTTTTCCAGTGGAAGTACCATTGTCTGAGTAGCATCGAATAATGAACCATATCTCATTCCAACGATATCGCTAGATACGATTTCATCTGTGTTGTATCCGAAGGACTCTGTAGAAGCTGCTTTCATAGCTGCGTTGATTTCATCAACTGTTACATGTCCTTTTACAACTGCTGTAAGGATTGTTGTAGATCCTGTAGGTGTTGGTACACGCTGAGCAGATCCGATTAACTTTCCGTTCAGTTCTGGGATAACAAGTCCGATTGCTTTTGCAGCACCTGTGCTGTTAGGTACGATGTTAACTGCAGCTGCACGAGATCTTCTGAGGTCACCTTTTCTCTGTGGTCCGTCAAGAGTCATCTGATCTCCTGTGTAAGCATGAATTGTGCACATGATACCAGTCTCGATTGGTGCAAGATCGTTAAGAGCTTTTGCCATTGGAGCCAGGCAGTTTGTTGTACAAGAAGCTGCAGAAATTACTGTATCTTCTGGTTTCAGTGTTTCGTGGTTTACGTTATATACGATAGTTGGCAGGTCGTTTCCAGCTGGTGCGGAAATAACAACTTTTCTTGCTCCTGCTTTGATATGAGCAGATGCTTTTTCTTTAGATGTATAGAATCCTGTACACTCCAGAACTACGTCTACACCAATCTCTCCCCAAGGAAGTTCTTCAGCGTTAGCTTTAGCATAGATTTTGATTTCTTTTCCATCAACGATGATAGAATCATCTGTTGCTTTTACAGTATCAGCTAAAGCGTATTTTCCCTGTGAAGAATCATATTTTAACAGGTGTGCAAGCATCTTAGGAGATGTTAAGTCGTTGATTGCTACAACTTCATATCCTTCTGCTCCGAACATCTGTCTGAATGCAAGACGTCCAATACGTCCAAATCCATTAAT
>OLQR01000275.1_pt1 | contig 43086 bp, 31 predicted proteins | sample 1671881 | NCBI WGS metagenome assembly OLQR01 (sample SAMEA3136623, study PRJEB25190) | human gut metagenome | biome: human gut; feature: human-associated habitat; material: faeces | place: Austria | collected 2013 | reverse complement strand
AAGGAATGACTACCCGGCAGATTTCCGAAACCATCGAAGATATTTATGGCTTTGAGACCTCGGAGAGTTTTATTTCCGATGTAACCGATAAGATCCTGCCACAGATCGAAGACTGGCAGAACCGGCCGTTGGACGAAGTCTATCCCATTCTCTACATTGACGCAATTCACTATTCCGTAAGAGATAATGGTGTGATCCGAAAGCTTGCAGCTTACGTGATTCTTGGAATCAACACGGAAGGAAAGAAAGAGGTTCTGACCATCAGCGTTGGCGACAACGAAAGCGCAAAATACTGGCTTTCCGTTATGAACGAACTGAAAAACCGGGGTGTCAAAGATGTATTAATCATCTGTGCAGATGGTTTAACCGGCATCAAAGAAGCAATCGCTGCTGCTTTTCCAAAAACCGAGTATCAGCGCTGTATCGTACACCAGGTAAGAAACACACTGAAATATGTCCCTGACAAGGACAGAAAAGCATTTGCAGCGGATCTGAAGACCATTTATCAGGCCGCAGATGAAAAGAAAGCGCTGGCAGCCTTAGATCGTGTAACTGAAAAATGGTCTCCCAAATATCCGAATTCCATGAAACGCTGGAAGGATAACTGGGATGCCATCTCTCCAATTTTCAAGTTTTCAACGACGGTCAGAACGGTGATTTATACCACCAATGCGATTGAATCCCTGAATTCCACCTACCGGAAGCTGAATCGGCAGAGAAGCGTATTCCCAAGCGATACGGCCCTTTTAAAAGCGCTGTACCTGGCCACTTTTGAGGCTACGAAAAAATGGACCAGTACGATTCGAAACTGGGCGCAGGTATATGGCGAACTGAGTATTATGTACGAAGGTCGTCTTCCAGAATAACGAGTAAACCGACGATCAAGACAGGCGGAAAACCGCCTGCTCTTGACATGCCATTCAACAACTGTTATATATAAAACAAGGGTGAAAAGCTCAAACTGTAAGCTCACCACCCTTGCATATCATAGAAGAATCTTATTTACAGACTTTTTCTCACAGTCTCACAGAGTTTGTCAAGTAAAGTGTGTAAATTTTTATTATTTTTTGACCGCTATTTTGCATCTCGGTCAAACGGATATTCATGCGAGCATGATTCGCAATTTTTCTTCCATTTCGCATGGCTTGGAATCGTTACAAATACTGGCTGAATTCTACTTTTTCTTTATTCGGCCCTTCGATCGTGAAGAAACGGACGCCATTTTCCCAGAACGGAAGGAAATGTACTTCATCCTGCGTCGTATTCAGACCGGCCCCGGTAATCATTTCATGAACTTTTTCGATATTCTTCACGTCAATCGCCACATGGTCGATTGCGCCGGACCTCAGCTCCGCAGCTTTGTTTTCGTACGTTTCGATCACAAGTGTTCCAAGCTTTAAAAATGCCACTTTCTCATCCGCCGCCTCATTTACAGTACGGAATGCCATTTCAAATCCAAGTTTTTCATAAAACACAATCGTCGTCTCAATATCGTTGGTCGGAATACCGACATGCTGGATTCCATTTAACTGCTCTCTCAATTTCATTTTTTATCCCCCAGTCTTTTTTCTACCTGTGCCAGATTTGGCATGGCCGGAATAGCACCTTTTTTCTCCACACAAAGGCTTGCAACGGCGTTTCCAAAACGGGCAAATGCTGCCAGTTCTTCCTGCGTCAGCTCCTCCGGACGTTTTCCCGACTGACTGATCTGATATAAAAATCCGCCCCAGAAAGAATCACCCGCACCGTTGGTGTCTGCCACCTTTTCCACCGGAAATCCCGAAACGGTGCATCCACCGTCTTTGCTGTAAAGATATGCTCCATTTCCGCCAAGTGTCACTACAACTATTTTTACACCCTGATGATATAATATTTCCGCCGCTTTTGCAACATTTTGCTCCCCGGTCAGAAGTGCTGTCTCTTCATCTGAAATTTTCATCAGATCCACATACGGAATCAAGCTTCTCATCTGTTCTTTTGCGGTGTCTTCATCCGGCCACAGAGAAGCGCGGTAATTCGGATCATAGGAAATGATGCTTCCCTTGTTTTTGGCTCTTTTCACCGCATAAAATGTCGTATCGCGCGCCGGCTGGTCTGTCAGGGACAGAGAACCCACATGGAAAATACCGGTCTGATCCAGCACGTCGATATCCAGTTCCTCTTTCCGGATCTGAGTGTCTGCTCCCGGCTTCCGTGCAAAAGAAAACGATCGCTCGCCATCCTCACTGACTGCCACAAATGCCAGTGTTGTAAAATAATTCTCATCCAGGAGCATTCCTTTTGTTTCTACCTGCTCTTTTTTCAGCACCTCACGCAGAAATTCTCCATGCATATCTTTTCCTGCTTTGCCAAGAAATGCCGTGCGCGCACCAAGTTTTGCCGCTGCAACGGTTACATTTGCCGGAGCTCCTCCTGGATTTCTCGCATACAGCGTCTGACCGTCCGCATTTTCTCCCTGCGGTGTAAAATCGATCAGGATTTCCCCGAATGCAGCAATATCATAAATGGAACGGCAAACGGAATCATTGGTGTCCATCAAAAGAGATGCTTCCAGAAGATGCTCCAGAATTTTATCACATTCCGTCTCATTGTCCGTATGAACGTGCAGTTCTCCTGTTTCAAATTCCGGCAGACTCAGCACGCCCAGCATAGATTTCGCATCGACCGTATACCGTCCGCAGCAAAGCTCCGCATCATACGGAATGCTCTCCGCGATGCTGACCAGCTTTCTCGCATTCTGCATCGTACCTAATACTACTTTTGCAATCATTTTTCTCTCTCCTACGCAAACAGGCTAATCACAACGGCACAGACTAGACCGGTCAGGCCAACGATGGTTTCCATGATCGTCCACGATTTTAATGTCGTTTTCTCATCCATTTCGACCAGCGAGCGGACCAGCCAGAAACCGGAATCATTTACATGGCTGAACGCAGTCGCACCACCGTTGATGGCACAGACCATCGCCGCAAGATAAACCGGGGACAGCTGTGCGACACCCGGCATAGCTACCATAATTCCGGCTGCCATCGTCATGGCAACCACCGCCGCTGCCGCAATAAGAAGCCTTGCCGGCTCTGCCGCAAATACCACTTCCGTCATCTTACTCTTACCTCCTGCCCGCTCGCTGCCGATTTTCAGGCAGCAGATAGGGATTCTTTTTTCTTATTTCTGTACATATTTATGAATCGTTGCTTTTACAGCTCCAGGTCCTGCGATCATTTCGCGGAACATATCCTCAATCTTTTCTCCTACGCCGTCTTTGTAAAGATCGGTAAAGAACAGACGCTCATTGGAAAGGATCGGACGAAGCTGATTTGTAAAGGTTTCCGGTTTTCCTACCACGATATCTTTGAACTGCTCCTGAATTTCCTCATTCATCGGATCCGGCGCAAGCTCGAATTTCTCTCCGTTGTCATCCACACCGAGCATGTAGCGAAGCCATCCGGCAATACCGAGCGGGATAGCCGTCAGGCGGGAGGCATCGCCGAATTTCTTCACATATGCTTTAATGGTTTCACCGAAGCGGATGCCGACCATCTGGGAAACATCAACCGCAAGACGGAGATTGGTGTCGCCTAAATACTCATTCGGGAAACGGTCGTTGAACAGCTCATCCACAAAGGCCTGCGGGGAAAGGATTCCCGGGTCTGCCACAACCGGAAGTCCCTCATTGTAAGCGATCATACGCGCCATTTTCATCATATCCTCGTTGGTGTTCAGCATGTGTGCAAACAAGTCATAGCCAAGTACGACACCGAGCGGGCCGGTTGCGGAGTGTACCGGATTCAGGCATACCGTTACCTTCATTCTCTCGGACAGATTTACCGTATTGCGATCTGCCATGTAAACGCCGAAGCCTTTTTCCAGGGCCGGTCTTCCATTTGGGAAGCTGTCCTCGATGACAAGGTACTGCGGTTTCTCTGCATTGACAAACGGTGCAATGTATGTTTTCTTTCCGGTAATGACCGGCTGCATCTCTTCTACACCAAGTGCTTCCAGATCTGCTGCGATCTGCTCACTCGGACGCGGGGTGATTTTATCAATCATGGTCCACGGGAATGCAACGGTTTTCTCATCGCTTACATATGCCATGAAATCGTCATCCACAAAACCGGCTTTCTTCCACTCTTCTGCCATAGTCAGAACAGATTCGCGCAATTTTGCACCATTCTGGGAGCAATTGTCCATAGAAACGAGTGCAATCGGATATTTTCCTGCTTTATAACGGGTCAGCAACATCGCAACGAGAACTGCCATTGCGCCGGTCGCTTTGTCCGGTCCATTTTTGATATCTGCTTCAACGAACGGGAACCAGGTTCCGTCTGCCTTCTGCAGAGCGTAGCCTTTTTCCGTAATGGTGAATGAAACCATCTGCAGAGACTTGCCTGCAAAAATTTCCTTCAGACGGTTCCACTGTGCTGGATCCGAGGACTGTGCCTTTACTGCCTCTGCGAGTGCACCGAGCACCTTGTACTCACGTGTTCCATCGCCATGAAGAATAACGTTCAGTCCCAGATTGTCATATGGTTTGTAGATTTTGTCCACGACATCATAATCAAATGTTTCCACGCAGGTGATGCCGCGATCCAGAACACCTTCCTCTAAAAGTCCGTCTGCGATGCCGCCGATGAAAACACGGAAAATATTGCCGATTCCAAAATGCACCCAGCCCGGCTCTTCCTTTGCCTTTTCGGACACTGCCTCCACATCATATCCCGGAAGCGCAATTCCTGCCTGCTCCCATGCTGCACGGTCTTTGATTCCATCTCTTGTTAATTTCATGTTGATTCCTCCTTGTTTTTCTTTTCATTCCACTTTCGTCTTTTACTTATGTTTATATCTAAGTTGTAAGTGGATTATATCTCTATGTGATGTAAAATTCCATTGACAAAAAACACAATTTTACAATTTCGTTTTTAGCTATTTTTACCAGATTTCAAAATTCTGTCTTTCATGATCCTTCTTGTTAGCCCGCGCCAAATCAAGTATAATAAGCTTTGTTATGCATATATTTTGAAAGATACGAGGGAGGATCTTCTCATGGGAAAATAAGACAATTTACCAGATCTGCCGCGAAGAAGCCGGTCTGACCAGAGCGGAAGCCAGTGAAAAAATGACGGCTGTTTCTGATTCTAAAATCGAAAAGTTTGAATATGAAATGCAGGAGCCTGCACCTTACGATATTGTCCAGATGGCGGACGCCTATCACCGCCCGGATCTCTGCAATTATTACTGCTCGCACAAATGCGAAATCGGCCAGCGTTACGTTCCAGAAGTGGAGGTATCGGATCTCCCAGACATCATTCTCGAAACCATCGCCAGCCTGAACGAAATCAATCCGCTCACCTCACGCCTGATCCAGATCGCACGCGACGGGAAAATCAGTGATGACGAATCAAGGATTTTGCCTTTATCAGCAACAAACTGGACGAAATTTCTCTGGCTATTGATTCCTTAAACCTCTGGGTAGAGAAAACTGCCGGGGAGCAGGGGCTGAATATGGAAATACTGCGTGAAGAGAAAGAAAAGCAGAAATAGGCACAAAAAAGGCAGTGAACTTTTTCTTCGTTCACTGCCTCATTTTTACATCTGCTGTAACTGATCTACGATGTTTTCAATTCTCCGGATCGCCTCTTCGACCTGGCGTTTTGCGGTGCTGATTCGGTCCTGGACCATCCAGTCTACGAAGAAGCCGTCGAAGAAATAATCTGCAAAGGTGAGAAAATCTCCGATGTCAAAATTTAAGTCGCAGGCCATATTCACATCCCGCAGTTCTCTGCTGAAATTCCGCAGATCGTATTTGGCCTGCTCCATATTTTCTTTTGCCTGGTCGATTTTAGAATGTTTGATCATGGTGGTAAAGAATCCGCCGCCGAACATATCGACCAGGCCCCAGTTTTTTGCGCTGTTCAGATTATCTCTTGCTGTCTCCAGGCTCGAGATTGCTTTTCTTCCTGCGTCAATGGCTTCTCTTTTTTCTTTCTGGATATCATATGTCATATGTTTGTCCTCCTTATCTTGAGGAATGTGATGCTGCAAGTGCGATCACGCCGCCGATCAGTAATAATGGAAATGCGATGTGGATTAGTCCGCCGAGCACCATTCCGATTAAGATGACCGGTAAGAAAACAACTGTGCAAAGCAGTTTCAGGATTCCCCAGGATGCTCTGAGTCCAAATATAAAAAACTTTCCAACAAAACCAATCATACAAATAGTAAATAATAATGATAACATAACGTTCTCCTTCTGGCTTTATTCTATCATAAGCCGTTCACTTTTTCTGTTGTTTTTTTACAAATCCGGATGTATTTTTCACGCCAATCTTATTACTGAAATTGGGATACTTTTCTATTTTTTCAATCATCCGGATCCGCCTGATTCTCTGTGCTGGCTCCATCTGCTCACCTCGTGTTTCATGTAATATCCTGTCGTTGAGATGCAGTATAAGTGAAATATAGACCGAATGCAAGGAATTGTAGCTGTTTATTTCCCGGATTTCGAGAAATACCGCCGCTGTCGACAGCCCTCTTCTGTCCTTCATCACAAGTGGCATCGTACGAAGAATCGGCTCTTCTACCGGAAGTACGGCAACGTCATAGGCAGTTTTCTGAATCACCAGTTTTGCCAGAAGCGAATATCCAAGTCCCTGCTCCACCATCGATCAGCCCCTGCAGTTCTTCTTCCTTCTGCCGCAGTTCTTCGTACCGCCGGACCGTTTTCTGTATCACCGGAAAAAGTTTTTCTCCTTCTGGGTTGAAGATTTTGACCAGTATGCCATGGATCACGTCGAAGATCTGATTGCTGACGGCGCGATGGCTTTCTTTGCCCTGGACGAACAGGGTGGCAAGCTTTTTTCACAGATCACAACCGCCAGTGCCAGCAAAACCCCCAGCAGACTGCACAAAATTCCTGCCGTCCGTCCCGGCGCATGGTATTCGAGAACGATCTGGTGCTCACCCGCCGGAATTCTGGCACCGAGGAAGGATGTGTTGACGCGGAACAGGTTTGTTTTCCGTCCGTCCACTTTCAGTACAAAATTTTCATCGTATGGAATGCTGGTGATGAGATATCCGTCTTTTTCCACGGAAACTACACCCGAGATGCCGTCACCGCCGTATGTCTTTGTTGTTCCTCCAATTAACGTAAGTTTCTGCTGATACAGCCGTTCCACCTTTTCCAGCGGCTGCGCTGTGCCGGTCCAGGCCCCCAGATTTTTCAATATATAATGGCCTTTTCCCAGCCGAAGGGATGCCGTTCCGTCTTCCCGCATCGTGACAAGATAATGGAACTCTGTATTCTCATTCGCATACGTATGGTTGATGCCGGTCAGGCGGTTGGTCTGGCCGTTGATGCGGACGAACATGTCATGGCTGGCTTTTTGATTATCGACATCGAATGAAACAGCAAGCAGCGTTGCTCCTTCCGCTGCATCTGGTAACTGCGCTGAAACGGTTACGGATTTTTTCGTTTCAATCTCATAGCCATCCGATGTTTTCTGAATACACAGGCCTTCCTGATCGGTCTCCGGAATTTCAAGTTCTGCCTTCTGGAAGCGGCTGTGAAACAGAGATTTTATAGAATCACTGTTTGTATCTGAATCGGCGTTTTCTCTGGATCCGTCCAAAGATTCTGCCCATCTTTCCCGATCCGGGATCACCGCGGTTGTCTCCAGGAGTTCCTGATTCTGCGGATAGCCAAGAGACTTGTATTCCGACTCTGAAACCACCTGATCTGCCACGCAGGCAATTGGTGCGGCAGAGACGGCGCGGTAAACCTGAAATGTTCCATAATTGCGATACAGTTCATACCCTTCCGGCTGTGTGTCTGCCAGAATATATTTCACACCCATGAGCTGCCAGAACAGCGGATCATCCGAAACGGTCTGCATCATGCGGTTGCGGAATGCTTCGTTGATGCCGTATGTCTCGTCCCGGAACTTCTTGTATTCTGTATTGTATGCCGAGGAATAGATCGTTGAAATGTTCTGCCCGATATCCCAGATCCGGTTGACGTTTGCGATGTTCTGTCCTCCGTCTCCATACTGCTCGATGCGATACCAGCCGGGATCTTCCGCACGGATTTCGCGGATCGCCTCAGCAATTTTTTCATCTGTCAGGGAATCATACGTTTCGTATGGAATCATCACATTTTTTTCCTGATTGATCACTTTTCCGGTGAATAAAAGAATCACTGTGCTGAAGATAAGCGGCAGAAATGGAAGCGCCCTTCCCCGAAGCAGTTTTTTTGCCGGAAACCAGCGCCACACCAGATAGCATACTGCTACACAAATCACATCCAGCATGCCAAGATGCCAGTATTTATCAAAATAGGTTTCCTGCTTTGCGTTCCACATCAGAAACAGCACGATGAGATACGGCAGGAATTCCCGCAGCTCTGCCATGGCTTTCCACGCAAACCTTCCGGCAGACCAATTTTTTCCACACTCCCGTTTCCTGATAAACTGGTTTTCCACATAAAGACCGACTTCTGCACAGAGAACCGGGAGAAACGGGATAAATACTTTATCTTTGCTGTACAGTCCGCCGTTCAGCAGGTAGCCAAAGATGGGAATACAGAAAAAGCCAAGCAGAAACAGCGACAGCTGTTTTTCCCGGAACCAGCTTTTTCCAAGTATCCGTCCAAAGAGAGCTATTGCTGCAAAGGAAGAAAGACCGATGCCGTACGGCGTATAGCAGAGACGCAGGATCAGAAACTGCGGTTTCCACATCGCCGGGTCGGTAAAGAGTCCTGCGATCCCGCCCTCTGCGCTGCCGCGTCCGCCGCTGCTGCCGCCAAACAGTGCAGCAGCCGATGGAATCAGTAAAATGCCGGAAAGCAGGATTCCCGCAAGAACCGGAAGTGCAAACCAGATTGCTGCGCGGAAAAAATCTCGAACCGCCATTGCCGTTTCACTGTATCCGGCAGCTTTTTCACATGCCTTCTGATTTTTCCCTGCTGCACCATTTTTCTCCCGCGGCTCATTTCGCTTTTCTTCTTTTGCTGCATCTGAAGCATTTCCCACATAGTATTTAAAATATTCCGTCACCGCATACGCCGTAAGCGCAATCAGCCCGCCGACGGCAAAATAAAAGCTGGTCAGGATCATGGCGACAATGGCGAGGATCAGAAGACCTCTTTTTTTCTTCTGAAAATGGCGATCCACGCCCAGCAGAGCCAGCAGCAGAAACGGCATATAATTGACAAACATAAGCTGATTGTAGGAATGATACAGAAGTGCGGTAGAACACGTAAAGAAAAGGGATGTAAAAAGACAGTTGCCGTAATGCAGACCCTTTTTGCTGATCCAGCGATAAAAAAGCACTGCATCCGCCGCATACAGCAGCGCGGAGGAACCCATCACCCACAGGTCCATCGGGATGAACGGGAAAAGGTAGGATAACAGCACGGTCGGACTCAGCAGTCCGTAGTAGGCAAAATGGTAAATATTCTGACCTCCTCCCAGATTCCATGCGAAATCCGGGAAGAGGTTTCCGGTCGCGTAAAACCGCTTTCGGAAGTAATCGGCAAGGGTGCTGTGCTGGCTGATCCAGTCAATCGAGGAGCCGAATACGCCGTATTGCAGGACGAACAGCCGGCACAAAAGCAAAGAAAAGAAAAACAGACCAGCCGCCGTAAAATCCTTTCCGGTAAGACCTTCCAAAAAGCCGTTCCGCCGTCTTTTCGGCTGACCTTTCTTTTTCCGTGATTTCCCCGGCTCTCTTGTTTCCTTTAAGATTTCCTTTTTCATGCCCGGATTTCTCCTCTTTCAGAAGCATGGCGTTTGTCGGCATACTCTGGAAAATACACGTTTTTCTTTTCTGCCGTATGGGCATCTTTTCTTCTCTTTGCAGCACTCTCCTGCTTTTTCACCGGCTGCACACTGTGCATCTTGACCGTCTCTTCACTCGTCTCCTTTAAGAGATAGATCGGACGGTGCTTTGTTTCAAGATATGTCTTAGAAAGATAAATGCCTACAATGCCCGTGCAGAAAAGCTGTACACCGCTCACCAGAAAAAGGATGCATGCCATCGACGGCCAGCCCGCAACGGGATCGCCAAACAGCAGCGTTCTTCCGATGATGAACACGATCAGAATCATAGAAATCAGGAAAAAAAGCACGCCCATGACAGATGCAAATGACAGCGGAGCTACGGAAAAACCTGTGATGCCGTCGACCGAGTACGCGAGGAGCTTTCGAAGCGGCCACTTCGACGTTCCGGCGCAGCGGTCCTCGTGCTCAAATTCCAGCCATTCCGTGTGAAAACCGACCCATCCGAAAATCCCTTTGGAAAAGCGGTTGTACTCACTCATTTCCAGCACGGCATCCACCATTTTGCGGCTCATCAGACGGTAGTCCCGTGCACCGCTTACAATCTCTGTTCTGGAAAGGCGGTTGATCACACCGTAGAAGGCATTTGATAAGAAGGATTTGATTTTTCCCTCGCCCTCCCGCGAGCTCCGGCGTGCCGCCACACAGTCACAGGTACCGCTCTGCAGCATCGCGTACATTTTCGGAAGAAGGGACGGCGGATCCTGAAGGTCGACATCCATCACTGTTACGTAATCGCCTTTGGCCGCCTGCAGTCCGGCGTACATGGCTGCCTCTTTTCCGAAATTTCTCGAAAACGAGAGGTAACGGCAGCGCATATCCTTCTGCGCAAGCCGGCGCATCTCAAACAGGCTGTGATCCTTCGAGCCGTCGTCAACAAAGATCAGCTCGAACTGAACCTTCTGCTGTTCTTCCATCTCATCCATCTGACGTACCATCGTCTCGTAGTAAACCGGAATTGCTTCCTCTTCGTTGTAGCATGGTATGATAATACTGATTGTCTCCATTTTTTTCCTCCCGGGGATTACATACTCTCTCAGAATCCTTCTGCAGATCCTTCCTGCTGCAATCCCGCTTCTGTCTCATTCTTATGCAAGTCAGGTTTTTGTGGCTGTTTCTCCCGCTGCAGAATCCTCGCCTGCCTCCGGGAAACGCAGGATGACTTTAAACAGATCGCCGTCTGCCGCAAGCTCCATGCGGCCGCCCATGTTGGCCGTGTAGCTTGATGCAATCGCAAGGCCAAGGCCGTGCCCCTCGCTCGTCCGTGATTCGTCGCCGCGCACAAAGCGTTCCATCATTTCCTCCGCTTCAAAATTCATCTCATAGGCGGAAATGTTTTTCATCGTCACGAAAATCTCCCCGTTTTCCTTCCCTGCGTCAATGTAAACTCTCGTTCCGCCCAGGCTGTATTTCAGGATATTTTCCACGAGATTCTGTATCACGCGGTACATTTTCCCATTATCCCCAAGGAACGGCAGTGGCTCATCTCCGAGCGCCGTGCGGAATATCAAACTGCTCTGTGCAATCGCATCGTCCATATCGGCGAGGGTCTGCTCGATCAACCGTTTCATATCCATTTTTTCCATCTGGAATTTTTCGGTTCCGCTTGTCGATTTGGAGAGCTCGAAGAGGCTTTGGATCATCTCCTTTAGCTGTTCCTGTTTCACAGAAATCACTTCGACGTAATCCTGTGCCGCCGGTGTCAGATCCTCTTTTTTCAGAAGATCCGTATAGCCGACCATCGAGGTGAGCGGTGTTTTCAGATCGTGCGATACATTGGTAATCAGGTCAATTTTGAGACGCTCCGCCTGCATCTGTTTTTCTACGCTCTTCTGCATAGCGCTCTCAATATTTTCCAGCTCTGCAAACGCCGGATACAGCAGGGATTTTTCGGATATTTCATGGATCCGGCTTTCCATGCTGCCTTCTGCCATCGTATGGATCTGTTCCATCAAAAGGCCCATCTCCCGGTTCAGGCGACTGCGGTATGTTTTCCAGGCAAACAGAATTAAAATCAGCGTGGTCAGCCCAAGAAGAATGACAGACAGTACCTCGCCATCCATTCCGTTTATCAGTCCGGTGATCGTAATCACGATTAGAAGTTCCGCAATCAGTGCCACACGGAACGGCCATTTACTCTGACCGGCAAGCTGCCGTTCCAGGCTGGTCCGATCTCTGTAACGCTTCCTTTCTCTGTAAAAAAAGGACATTTCTCTCAGTTGTTTCTTTTCATAGCGACAGACAAGAATGCCGGCACTGAGAAGGAAAACGCCACAGATTCCAAAAAACAGAAGACCTGTCTGCACACACTCTATTACAGTACCCCATTCGGCAACAATGCGGTATCTGGCATAGCTGTGCCGGAGCGGCTGAAGCCATCCGAAAAAAGCAAATCCTCCGACAAGAACCAAAAGCTCATTCGGCAACTTTTCGGATTTTTTCAGAAACAGCTGCTCTTTCTCTGCTTCCGCAGCGGCTCTTGCCTCAAACTGCATCTGCCGGGATTTTTCTATTTCATCTGTCTCGGACTTATCTGCGGCTGCCCCTTCGCTGCTTTTTGCTGTTTTTCCCGCTTTTTCCGGTTCGCTGCCGGCAAAAGCAGTCATTTTCGGGTTTCCGGTATTTTTTCGGAATTTCCATACCAGATACAAAGCTGCGGCTATACCCAAAATGCCGACTACCGTCACTCCGAGGCCGATTCCCCATTCGATGTTGCGCCACATTCCCCATTCGAATTCACTGGCCCATTTCCGCAGAAGCTTTCCGCACAAAATCAGTACCATAGAAAGATCGGTAGGCATCCATAGCAGGATGCGTTTTTCAGTTTCCGTCAATTTTTTCAATTTTGTATCCAATTCCCCACACCACCTTTAAATATTTTGGATTTTTCGGCGTAATTTCGATTTTCTCACGAATGCGCCGGATATGAACCATGACGGTATTTTCTACGCTGTAAGCATCCTCCTGCCAGACCTGGCTGTAGATTTCTTCGGCTGAGAATACGTAGCCGGGATGCTCCATCAGAAGCTCCATAATTTTGTACTCGGTTGCGGTCAGGCGAACAGGGTCACCGTCCACCAGGAGTTCTTTGGTGTTTCGGTTCAGCAGCAGACCGCCGTTTTTCAGGATATCCTGGCTTTGTGTGGTTCCGTTTGCGGCGCCTAAGGAGAAGTAACGGCGGAGCTGGGATTTGACACGGGCCATGAGTTCGGCGGTATTATACGGCTTTGTCACGTAATCATCGGCGCCCATCGAAAGTCCGATGACTTTGTCGCTCTCTTCGGTTTTCGCGGAAAGCATGATAATCGGGATGTTGTTTTTTTCTCTTATTTTCATCAGGGCGGAAAGGCCGTTCATTTTGGGCATCATGACATCGAGCAGGATCAGATGGATCTGTTCGGTCATGAGGATGTCGAGTGCCTCCATGCCGTTGTAGGCTTTTTTTACCCTGTAGCCTTCCAGTTCTAATAGCTTGCCGAGAGATCTTACGATTTCCCGGTCGTCGTCTACGACTAATATGTTGTATTGGCTCATCTCGTTTTTCCCCTCTTGGTTCTATGGTGTTTATCATAGCAGAAAAAACGGAGATTCTTTGGATAAAAAACTGACATTTTTCTTAAAATGTAATCCCCCATTACGTTTTCCTGCTTTTTTATAAAAAAACACTGATTGGTAGAGTTGTAAGCTGGTGTAAAAAATAAAAACAAACGCATATAAATTAGTAAAAATGCCTGCCATAGCACCTGAAAATGTAAAAAAAGATAAAAAAGTCAATATAAGTGGACAAAATACACAATATCAAACGGGGATTTTATTTGATATAGTGTAAATATCACAAATAAGCAAAGAAAATGCGTAATAAAAACGCACAAAACAACGGAAAGGATGGGGAGTATGGCGAAGGAAAAAATGAAAAAGAAAAAAGGGCAGAAAATCGCCCCCGCAATTTTATGGAAACAGCGCTGGCTGCTTGTGATGTCAGTACCATTTGTAATCTGGCTGATTATCTTCAAGTACATTCCGCTGTGGGGATGGACCATGGCATTTCAGGAGGTAAAACCGGCAACGTTCGCACTTCCGATCTGGGAGAGAACCTGGGTTGGATTTAAGAACTTTACAGATGCATTTAAAGACCGTCTGTTCACACAGACATTAATCAACACATTGGGAGTAAGCTTCCTTGACATCGCGGTTGGAACGATCGCAGCAATTGCATTTGCGGTTCTTCTGAACGAGATGTTCTTTATGAAGTTCAAAAAAGTAACGCAGACCATTTCTTATCTGCCGCACTTTGTATCCTGGGTTATCATTGCAAGTATTGCAAAGAATATTTTCAACGACGGCGGTGTTGTTGACAGTATCTTCGGCAAGAACCTGCACCTGATGAGTTCCAACTCACCGCTTATCTGGGTAACCATTATCCTGATTAACTGCTGGAAAGAGGTTGGCTGGAACGCAATTATTTATCTGTCCGCCATGGCAGGTATTGATCCTGGTCTTTACGAGGCCGCTGATATGGACGGTGCAAGCCGTCTGCAGAAGATCTGGCACATCACTCTGCCGGGTATCCGACCGACCATCATCGTACTGCTGATTATGAGCATCGGTGGCGCCCTGAACGTAGGTATGGAGCGTCAGATGCTTCTTAGTAACCCGCTGGTTGAGGATCACACGATGGTACTTTCCTGGTTCTCTTATAAGAGAGGTATCGGAAACAGCAACTACGGTCTTGGTACCGCAATCGGTGTATTCCAGTCTGCAGTCAGCGTTACCCTGCTGCTGATCGCCAATAAGATTGCCGGTCTGGTAGGCGAAGATAAACTTATGTAGGAGGACGCGAATATGAACAAGAAAGCAAAAAAATTTGACTACGTACTGGCGGTAATCTTCGTATTCCTCGTCATCATCACCATTTATCCGTTCCTGAACGTACTGGCGATTTCGTTCAACGATTCTACGGATACCATTAAGAATGTAAACTTCATCATTCCGAGAAAGTTTACATTAAGCAACTATAAATATGTATTTAAAGACGGCGGCATTGCAATGCCGGCTGTGATTTCTGTAACAAGAACCATCATCGGAACAATCGTAGGTATTGTATGTACCTCGATGGTTGCTTACACATTAAGCCGCAGAGACTTCGTACTCCGCAAACCATTCCAGCTTCTGTTCGTTATTACCATGTATGTCAGTGGCGGAATGATTCCGGAATACCTTCTGATTATCCGTACCTTAAAGCTGGGCAATAACTTCATGGTATACATTCTGCCTGGTCTGATGTGGGTTTATAATATGATTCTGGTTCGCTCTTATATCGACGGACTGCCGATGGCTCTGCAGGAGGCAGCAAAGCTCGACGGAGCAAACGATTTTCAGATCTGGTATAAAGTCGTTATGCCGCTTTGTAAACCGGTTATCGCAACCGTAGGTCTGTACTATGCAGTAGGACAGTGGAACTCCTTCATGGATACTTACCTGTATGCGAAAAAACTCCCGACTCTGCAGTACAAACTGTATGAGATTATGAACCAGGCGACCATGAAAATGGACGTTCATGCAGGAACCAATGTACAGACGGCCGTAACACCAATGTCCGTACGTATGGCCGTAACGATTGTAGCAACTGTGCCGATCGTTATTGTATATCCGTTCCTTCAGAAATACTTTATCGGCGGTATGACACTTGGTTCTGTTAAAGACTGATAAAAAACAGTATTAAAAAATTTTTAGAAAAAGATGATGTTTATTCCTGCCAGGCGAAAGAAAGAGTGCAGGATGACATAAACCATTTTAAGGAGGGCTTTTATGAAAAGAAAAGTAGTATCACTCATGTTAGTATCTGCTATGGTGGCCGGAATGCTCGCAGGATGCGGTTCCGACAGTGGCAGCAGCAAGGGAGGGTCCAGCACAGAGACTGGATCAGCGGCAGAGGCAAGTTCTTCAGGCGAGACAGCAGATGATGCAGATGACAAATCTCCGATTACCTTTGAGTATTTTAACGCTGATGGTAAGAACGGCAACTGGGATAACCCGGTAGCAAAAGCAATCACAGAGGCAACAGGCGTTACACTTGATGTTTCCTATCCGGTAGCATCCCAGGGTGATGCAAAAGAAGATGTTGCGCTGATGATCGCAAATGATGAGTATCCGGACATGATTTATGCAAAAGGCTCAGCAACGGATTTATATCAGGCAGGCGCGCTGATTGATATGACAGACCTGATTGAAAAATATGGTCCAAACATCAAAAAAATGTATGGAGCAGAGCTGGAAAAACTGAAATGGAGCCAGGATGATCCTGGAATCTATCAGCTTTCCTACGCAGGTGTAAACCAGAAAACCCTGACAACAGGCGGAAGCTGCCAGATTCAGTGGGCTGCATTAAAAGAGAACGATTATAAATATCCGAAGACACTGGATGAGTATGAAAAAATGATCAAGAGCTATCTTGCAGCACATCCAAAAACAGAAGATGGTCTGGATATGATCGGTATCACCATGAGTGCTTCTGACTGGCACTGGATGATTACCCTTGGAAACCCGGCAGGACTGATCGCTGATGCATCCCCGGATAATGGACAGTGGATCATTGACGACGAGTACAACGTACATTACAAACATGTAACAGATGAAGAGAAAGAATACTTCAAATGGCTGTGCCGTATGTACAACGAAGGTATCCTGGATCCGAACTTTGCAACGCAGACAGATGATGACTATATTGCAAAAGTTGCCAGCGGCCGTGTTGTTGCTATCACCGATGCTGAATGGCATTACAGCCAGTGCGAAGCTACTCTGGTAGCAGATGGAAAAGTAGATCAGACTTATGTTGGACTTCCTGTAACCTTAAGAGAAGATCAGGTAGAAAAAGCCCTTCTGTATCAGGGAACTACCGTTGGCTGGGGTATTGGAATTACCAAGAGCTGTGAAGATCCGGTTCGTGCCATCAAATTCCTTGACTATCTGTGCTCCGATGAAGGACAGATCCTGTATCACTGGGGTATTGAAGGCGAGAACTACTTCCTCGATGATAACGGACAGCCATATCGTACCGATGAAGAAGTTGCAAAAGCTCAGTCTGATCCGGATTATGCAAAGAATACCGGTATTGACAACTACACTGGATTCCCGATCTACGGAACAGGTTCCTACTCTGAAGACGGATTCCCATACACTCCAACTACCAAAGAGTCTGTTATTGCAAACTACAATACAGCAGAAAAAGAAGGATGCGAAGCGATGGGATTTGAGATGCTGACCGACATGTTTGCACAGCCGGAAGAGTTCGATCTTCTTCCATACTCTGCACTGTGGGCATATCAGCAGCCACAGGAACTTGCTGAGAAACAGACAATTCTGGACGAAATTGCTTGGCCGGGACTTGTTAAATGCGTAACTGGTACCGAAGATGAGTTTGATGGAAACTGGAAGAGCATGGTACAGGAGCTGACAGACAATGGTCTGGCAGATGCAGAAGAAGCTATGACAGAGTTCCTTGCTACCAAACTTGTTGATGTAGAGTAAGTAAAGCAAAAACATAAGGTTTTGCCGTTGAACGGAAGGCGGCACAAAAACATGGTCTGATATTATTAAATGTCAGGCCATGTTTTTAAATACAGCGACAGTAATGGGAAATGTGAAACATTGTAAAAAGATAACAGTATATGGAAAATCTGCAAACAATTTCATGAGACAAAATCATAGGGAGGTTTTTGAAAAATGACAGAAAAGAAGGAGTTTCAGGTAAACAAAAACACACCGTTCTGGGATGCATCACTGACGGATCAGGAAAGAATCGACTGGCTGTTAAAAGAAATGACGGTCGAAGAAAAACTGGGATACCTCGCCAGCTCTTCCCCGGATCTGCCGCGCCTTGGCATTCCGGGAGTCTCTGTAGGCGGTGAGGCGGCACACGGTGTTGAGGGCAGAAACGATCAGAACGGTCTTGGAAAACCGGATGTGACAACATCCTTCCCGCAGCCGATCGGTATGAGTGCATCCTGGGACCCGGAGCTGATCAGGCAGGCCGGTGAAGTGACGGGAACGGAGGCGCGTGTCGTATGGCACCGCCATGAGGGCCATGGACTCAGCAGATGGGCTCCGACCGTTGATCTTGAGCGCGATCCGAGATGGGGAAGAAACGAAGAAGGTTACGGAGAGGATCCTGTGCTGACCGGAAAAATGGCCGGTGCTTATATCCGGGGAATGCAGGGCGATGATCCGAAGTATCTGCGCTGCGCAGCGACCTTAAAGCATTTCTATGGAAACAACACGGAGGTCGGCCGCGGATGGAAAAATTCTTCCATTGACCCGCGGAACAAATATGAGCTGTATCTGGAGCCATTCCGCAGATGTATTGAGGATGGCGGCGCAGAGGGCATTATGACGGCATATAACAAGATCAACGGAACGATCGGTATCCTGAATCCGGAAGTGACCGATATTCTGAAAAAACAGTACGGTCTCCGTCACGTTGTCAGCGACGGCGGTGCGATGGGACTTGTCGTGAATCTGCATCACTATTTCGGACAGCATGCGGAGACGATCGCAACGGCGCTGAAAGCCGGTGTGGATGCCATGTCTGACGATCCGCGTATGGTAGAGCAGGCGGCACGCGAGGCATATGAGCTTGGCATTCTGAAAGAAGAGGATATGGACCGCTCTATTCGCTGTATGATGGAGACGAAGCTTCGTCTCGGCGTTTATGATCGGGAAAACCTGAATCCGTATGACCGCGTGACCGAGGACGATATCGATTCCCCGAAGGCACGTGAAATCTGCAAAGAGCTGAGCCGTGAATCGATCGTACTTCTGAAAAATGAGAACGGGGCGCTGCCGCTTGACAAAGCTCTGAAAGCAGAAGATATTGCCATTGTCGGACCGCTTGGTGATGCATGGTATCAGGACTGGTACGGCGGAACGGCACCATACCGCACAACCTTCCTGCAGGGGATGGAAGTACTGAAGCAGGAGAACATTACATTCGCGGATGGTCTGGATCGCGTTGTTTTCCGCTGTGATGGAAAAGGTCTTGCCGTAGCAGAAGACGGAACACTTCAGATGGCAGATGAGCCGGATGTGTTTATCAAGGAATACTGGGGTGAGGGAAGCTATACGTTCAAGAGTGTCCGTACCGGAAAATACCTCGGCGCAAGACTCTCAGAGTCGCAGGGAGAAAAGCCGAAAATGGGACAGATCGCGGCAGACCGCGAGGAAGCCTTCGACTGGTTTGTGATGGAGATTTTCCACGTGGAGCCGCAGGAGGATGGCAGCGTTGTGCTGACCAACCGTTTCCATTACCCGGTTTATAGAGATGTGGAGGGATTTTTCTCCTTCGAGCAGACGGAGGGAATTCCGATTACGATGGAGGTTGTCGAAAACGGAATTGAAAAAGCAGTTGCTGCAGTCCGGGGCAAAAAGCAGGTTTTACTTGCGCTCGGCTGTAACTCCGTGATCAATGCGAAAGAGGAGATCGACCGCAACACACTGGAGCTGCCAGAGGAGCAGGAGATGCTGCTTGACCGGATCGCAGAGGTCAATCCGAATACCGTTCTGGTGCTGTTTACGAATTATCCGTACACACTTCAGAAAGCGATGGAAAAACTGCCGGCGATCATCATGTCTGCAACGGGAAGCCAGGATATGGGAAGCGCAATGGCAGAGGCTGTGCTTGGAATCTATGCACCGGCCGGTCGTCTGAATATGACCTGGTATGAGAGTATCGATCAGCTGCCGGACATTGACGATTACGACATCATCAAAGGAAAAAGAACGTACCGCTATTTCGACGGGAAGGTATTGTATCCATTCGGCTATGGCCTGACGTATACCACATTTGCGTATCAGAACTATAAGGTTTCCTTAAAAGACGACCGTCTGCTGCAGATCTCTCTCGATGTGAGAAATACGGGCGATACCGCAAGCGACGAGGTCGTCCAGATCTACGGTTCCGCTTTGGAATCCTGTGTGAAGAAACCAATCTGCCAGCTGCTTGATTTTGTTCGTGTGAAAAACATTGCCCCGGGCGAGACGAGACACGTTGCACTGGAAATCCCGGTAGAGGAGCTTCGCTTCTACGATGTCATCAGCCGCAGACTGATGGTAGAAGAGGGAACGTATGAAATCTATGCAGGTGCATCCTGCAAGGATAAAGCCGTTTCCACAGAAATCTTTATTCCGGGCGGAAAAAGGGGAGTACGCGATCTGAGTGCATTTACCGCGGCAGACCATTATGATGATTACGAGAACATGTATCTGACGGAAGGCCACTTCAATTTCAAGGCAGTCCGCGTGCAGGATGAGACGAAAGAAGGTGTTCTCGTTTACCGTGACTGTGATCTTTCCGATGCTGCTGTTCTGGCACTTCATGTGAAGAGTGAACGCGGCGGCAGTGTGGAAGCCTTTGTGGACAGTGTTTCAATGGGAAGCTTTACCGGTGACACAAGAACCTGTGAGTTCCGCAGCGCCCCGAAACTGGACCGCTATGCGGAGGAAGAAATAAAAGAGCGCAACCGGTACCGTGAACCGGTGTATGAGGATGTTGAAATTTCCCTCGCAGACAGACCGCAGACAGACGGCGCATCTGAGATCCGTCTCGTCCTGAAGGGAGATATGCGGATCTGCTATCTGCGTGTGCTGAAAAATAAGAGCACAGGAAAAATTCAGATGGGCGTAGCAAACTAACCAGATAATGTATTGTCTAAAAAAAGTATTGACAAATTGTGTGAATATGAATAAAATATTCCTGTAAAAACAAAATACGGAGATCTTCAGGGCAGGGTGTGATTCCCTACTGGCGGTATAGTCCGCGACCCGCTGCGATATCAAACAGCGGCTGACTCGGTGCAACTCCGGGACCAACAGTTAAAGTCTGGATGAAAGAAGATGAAATAAAGTTTATTTGCATGGAAATATTTTTGGTGCCCTGAATTCAAGAAAAGGAATTCAGGGCACTTTTTTTCGCGGGCAACGAGCCAAAGTCCGTGCTTGCACGAGACCTTGGCGACTGCCGCGAAAACGAGTTCAAATTCGTGGAGCGTATTTGGACTCGTTACTTCCGGCAGAACCGGTCAAGATCTCCAGAAAAGAAGGAGAAATGCAGTTATGAATGCACAGACAACAGCAAAACAGACATCAAAGATGTCGCAAATCGGAAAAACCCGTTACATGGTACAGGTGGCAATGCTCGGCGCCGCCGCAGTCGTATTGATGTTTTTTGACATCCCGCTTCCGTTTGCCCCGAGTTTCTACAAGATTGATTTAAGCGAAGTTCCGGTGCTGATCGGAGCCTTTGCGATGGGACCTCTTGCCGGAGCTGCGATTGAGCTGATTAAGATTCTGCTGAACCTTGTTATGAAAGGAAGTACCACCGCAGGTGTTGGCGAAGTAGCAAACTTCCTGATCGGCTGCGCGTATGTTATGCCGGCCGCATGGATCTACAAAACACAGAAAACCAAGAAAAATGCCATGATCGGTATGGCAGTCGGAACCGTATTTCTGGCAGCAGCCGGCGGTCTTCTGAACGCTTTTGTACTGCTTCCGGCTTATGCAGCAGCCTTTGGAATGCCGATGGATGCCCTTGTGGGAATGGGGTCCGCAGTCAACAAAGCAATTACAAGCCTTCCGACCTTTGTTCTGTTTGCCGTTGTACCGTTTAATATCATCAAAGGTGTTGTGGTATCACTGGTAACCATGCTTCTGTACAAGCACATCAGCAGACTGCTGAAGGGTGAGGCGATGAATTAGTTCATCATTTCCGAAATCATTTCCGTAAACGGAGAATCCAATAAATACGTTGTAGAGAGACGGACAAAATGCAGAGAGAAATCCTCTGTTTTTTGTCCGTCTTTTAAAATTTTCGGGGAATGGCAACAATGGATTGCCCACACAGGTCTTTTAGTAGTACAATGAAGCATAATCGATAAAAGAAAATACGCAGCGAAATTGGAAAGGAGCGCAAAAAAAAGAGATCCGCACATTGGCTGAAATCTCTTTTCTATCACATTTTAATATTGTTATTATGTCTCGAAACTGTTAAGCGCTTTCCAGATGTTCCATCACTTGAACGCCCCATTTAAAAAGGGCGGTTCGCATGGCGAAGGTCAGGACTGCGGTAAGCAGAATCATCACGCTCGTGGTGATGTGGATGTTGAGGTGAAGTTTTCCGTACAGCAGGTAGCCGGCTCCGATCAGGATTGCGCCGACGGTGAGGTCGATGAGGACGGAGATCAGGGAGCGGTTGTTGGATTTTATGGCGGCGGTTTCGTTTTCCCAGTTTAATTTCGGAAATGCAAGGTCAAAAAGGAGCTGTTCATAGTTGACGAACAGGGTAAATAAAATCGTGATCGCCGTGGTGTAAAGAAGAGTCGCCGGGTGCAGACCGAAGACGACAGCAATCATGTTGAAGATCAGAGCGTACGGCAAGGTGCCAAGGAGACTGATCAGGATGCCGCTTACCAGCATGGCACGGATCTGGTCGTGATAGCTCATCGGAATGCATTTCATATAGATGTATTCGCTGCCCTTTCGGGACATCGCTGTGGCGGAGATCACGCAGAACATGGACATCATGACGGCGATTCCGGCGGCAGTAAGGACGGCAACTGCGACGGGCAGTTCCCCTTTCAGGAGGCGGAATATAGTGCCATCGGCGACAAGCCGGGTCCAAAGGCCGGTAGTTTTAGCCATGCCAAGGCTGGAAATGATTGAAATGAGGGCAATACCAAGCATGAAGACCGGCCAGATGAGAGGCATCAGAACACAATTCATGAACCAGGCCGGTGTGCGGTACAGTTTTTTCCATTCAATCATCGCGTAGGTGCGGACCGGATTTTTGCTTTTGACGGTTCGGGTCACTTCTTCTTTGGATAAAATGCGTTTTTCGCTGGTGGTTTCGCTCATGCCGAGGACAGCCGGGAGGTAGATTTTCCAGGCGAGGGCGAAAAAGACAGCAAGGATGACGGCTGTTGTAGCGATGTAGAGTATCATTTTGAGAAAGGATGCATCTGCAAGGCTTCCGGTCATCAGGGGCAGGTTCGGAAAAATGGTCCGGAAGGCGCGCAGAGTGCCCTTCTGGCTTTCCATCAGGTTCATGATATCCTGCATTTCAAAATTTCCGATACTGCGCGAAAATACGTTGATGCCGATCGCAAAAATCAGGGATGCGGCGAATCCGAGGTAGCTTAAGAAATCCTTGTTTCGGATATTTTTGAAAAGACGCATCACGAGCATCGTCAAAACTGCGGCGTAAACGAGCGGCACAACCGGGAAAATAAGGCAGGCGAGGATCATATTGATCCAGTAAAAAATGCCCATTTTGGCGCTGATCCCGTACCCTAACAGAAACGGAAAGAACAGCAGTACAATAAGATAGTATTCGTTCAGCAGACAGCAGAAGCCTTTCGCACCAACAATCTGCGCCGGGGTAAACGGCAACGGCAAAAGCTTTACGAGGTCAGAGTCCATGTAATACTCGCTCAGAAACAGCGGCAGGCCATAGAAGAAAATGACCATCATGCCAATGGCACAGACGAACTCGATCAGCAGGGTTTCCAGCCCGAGCGGCTGCAGGAAGGTATAGCCGGAATATCCCAGAAAAAACAGTAAGACCGACACGGGAAGGAGGCAGACACCAAGCAGAAGGTATACAACGATACGTCCTCCGTCCGAAAATGCTTTCTTTTTTCCGCTCTTCTGATTGCTTTTTCCTGGTCCGCTTTTCAGAAGGAAACGGGTGAGAATCCATAAGTTACGCATGTTCGGTGATCTCCAAAAAGATATTTTCAAGTGTCTGATCCGGATAGGCCGCTTTTAATTCTTCCAGGGTACCCAGGTATACCTGGCGGCCGTGATGGATGATGGCGATGCGGTCGCAGAGTTTTTCCGCTACTTCCAGCACATGGGTGGAAAACAGCACGGCGTTTCCGGCATCGGCGTGTTCACGCATCATCTGTTTGAGCTCGTGCGCGGAGCGCGGGTCAAGGCCGGTCAGCGGCTCATCGAGAATCCAGACCGGCGGCTTGTGGATCAGTGCGCCCATCACCATGATTTTCTGACGCATGCCATGCGAGTAGCTCATGATACGGCTCGAAAGGTTCTCTTCCATCTCAAAGCGTTTTGCGGTTTCTTCGATAAAACGCTGACGTTCTTCCGTTCCGACACCGTAGATATCTGCCATGAAATTCAGGTATTCAATTCCCCTGACGCGAAGAAACGCATCCGGGTCATCGGGCACAAAACCGAACTGGCGCTTGGCTTCGAGCGGATCCTTCTGGATATCTTTTCCATTGATTTCAATCGTTCCCTCGGACGGTGCCAGGATGCCGGTGATCATTTTTAATGTTGTCGTTTTCCCGGCTCCGTTTGGGCCGATAAATCCGGTGATCTTTCCATCTTCGATATCCCAGGAAAGATCGTCGACGGCTTTTTTGCTTCCGTCTCCGTAAATCTTACTGACGTGGTTCAGACGAATCATGTTTTATTCCCCCTCTTTTTTCTTTGTAAAGCAAAGCTATCATTCTCTTGCTTCGTTTCTAAAAACAGACTGCCCTTTTCTCACTCCGAAAGCTCTTATCCTTCCCTCGCAGGAAAAGGAGTCAGGCGGATATTCGCAATCCGCTTCGCTACTTGCTTGATTCGGTTAAATCTCGAAGCACGGGCTGTGATCTTGTGTTTTTTTCAGTATGCATTTTTCTGTCAGAACTGTCAATCGTCGGAGCGAAAAATACAGAATTTTGTAAGAACTTGTAAGACTTTTAGAGCGTATCTGAAAAACGGTTTTCGCAAGCTGCGAGTCCCAGTTTGTGGGAGATTTTGTCCGAATGAAGGCGGCTTAAGCCCGCTACGGCAACCGAATGAGGGCAAACTATACCGCAAAGTGGGGCTTGCAGCTTGCGGAAATGATTTTTCAGACACACTCCAGGATCAAATCCGATTTTACGTGGCAGGAAACTTCAGCGAACTTTCCTGACACGCAAAAAATCAGCCACAGAAACCCTTTCGGAAAACTGTGGCTGATGCTTTACCCTCTACTTTTTCAGAATCACATCGATGACTGTATCGACTCCATCCGGCAATACCGGGTCTTCGCCGAGATCGGCGAATGCCATGGTCGGATAATCGCTGTGTACCCAGCTTGTGGAAACCGGGATTTCCGCGCCGGTTGCGACGTAGCGGATCGCCTGAATTTCTTCTTTTTTCACGCCGGGCAGCGGCAGCGGCCCAACGGTATTTTCATAGACATGAAAATACAGATGGTTTCCGTGGCGCGTCACACGGCCAAAGTCCGGTTTCTCAATACCGGCTTTTCCGCAGCCGTAAATGCTCTCTCCGTTTTTCTTCATCCACTTTCCAATCTCAGCCAGCCGTTCGATCGACTCCTCCGGGATATTTCCCCTGGCGTCCGGGCCGACGTTCAAAAGCAGGTTTCCACCCTTCGATACGCACTCGACCAGCTTTTTGATCAGCATCGGTGCCGGTTTGAAGAAGTGGTCGTTGGCACAATAACCCCAGTGATTGTTCATCGTAACGCAGGATTCCCAGGCGATATCGTTTCCATTTACATCCTGGATGCCGTTCGGCGGAATCATCTGCTCCGGGCTCACAAAGTCGCCGTGGTACGGGGTCGGATTTCCGGCCGCCAGAGAACCGTAGCCCTCTCCGCTCACCTCGAGACGGTTGTCGATGATGACATCCGGCTGGAGCTTCCGCACCATATTGATCAGCTCCGTCGCTTTCCATGCTTCGCCGCGCAGCGTATCGTAGGAAAAGTCAAACCACAGCACATCGAGCTTTCCGTAGTTTGTGCAGATCTCGCGTACCTGATTGTGCATGTAGGTCAGGTAGCGGTCGAAATCGCGGTCATCGTTTTTATATGCCGGGTTGTTCCGCATCGGGTGATTCCGGTCGCCATAGTGCGGAAAATCGTCGTGGAACCAGTCGAGCAGGGAGAAATACAAACCGACCTTCAATCCTTCTGCGCGGACGGCATCAACGTACTCTGCAACGAGGTCGCGGCCGCATTTCGTGTTGGTGGATTTGAAATCGGTATACTGGCTGTCGAAGAGGCAGAATCCATCGTGATGCTTGGCAGTCAGAACCACGTATTTCATACCGGCCTCTTTCGCCGCCTTGGCCCATTTCCGCGGCTCGAAATCAACAGGATTGAACTCCTCAAAATATTTCATGTAATCTTCTTTTGGAATCTGCTCGGTACTCCGCACCCATTCTCCGCGCGCCGGGATGGCATAAAGCCCCCAGTGGATAAACATGCCGAAACGGGCGTCGCGGTACCACTCCATCCGCCTGTCATAGGCTTCTCTGTCAAATTTGTACATCGTTTTGCTTCCTCCTGTTTTAGTTTTATATTGGTAATGATTCAGAGTACCATTTCGCATGGCTCTGAATCGTTACGTCAAGCGGATATTCGCAATCCGCTTCGCTGCTTGATTCGATTAAATCTTAATTTTCACCCATTTTCCCTGTTTGAATCGGATCGTTGCAAAGATAAACCGTGACATCTGATCCGCCAGCACGCCGAACCAGATTCCGACGATGCCAAGCCCCAGCGTGTAACCGCCGAGATACGAAACGATCGTACGAATAAATGTAACGCTGATCATAGATGCAACTGCCGTATAAAGCGTATCTCCCGCACCGCGCAGGCATCCCATATAAATAACCTGACAGATCTGGAAAATGACGACGAAGATAATGACATGGATGATGCTGACACCGATTTCAATGATATGCTGTTCTTCGAAAAACAGGCTGTACAGCCATCTTCCGCCGAAAAGATAAATGGCAACGAGGCATACTGCGATGCCCGCGCCGATCAGACGGCACGTTCTGCCGTACTCCTTCGCCAGATCCGGCTTTTTTGCGCCAAGGCTCCGGCCGATCAGTGCAACCGCTGCGGACTGGAGGCCATCGCCGAACGCAAACGAAAGCGACATAATATTCATGCCGACCTGATGTGCCGCCATCGCATCGGTTCCCTGCTTGGCCGCCATGATCGCCGTCATCATAAAGCCGATCCGCATGAAAACCTGTTCGAAAAACACACTGTACCCGACCCTGACCAGGCTGATGAACGCTGCAATCGTCGGTTTAATTTTGTTCTTCAGAATATAGCCAAGGTTCAGGAATCCATCTTGCTTTGTGATGGAAAGGATGCTCATCACACATCCGACAACCGTTCCTGTGACGGTTGCCAGTGCCGCACCCTGAATGCCGAGTGCCGGGAACCCGAAATGGCCGTTGATCAGAAGATAATTCAGGATAATATTAATCGTATTTGATGTTACATTTGTGCGCATCGTGATTTTTGTATTGCCCGCACCGCGCTGTGCCGAGTTGATCCCCATCTGGATACAGTTAAAAATCATACCGCCCATGATGATACGGAAATATGTTACTGCGCCATTATGAGTCTCCGCCGTTGAACCGCACAGATGGATAATCGGACTTGCAAACGCCACAAATCCAACACTGAATGCAGCTGCCGCAAGGATAATAAATACAAGCGCAGTTACCAGAGTCTCATTCGCCGCACCCTGCCTCTGCTCTCCGCGCCGCCGCGCAACGAGAGCAGAAATCGACACATTCAGCGCAAAGAAAAACGCCAGGCCAAGCAGCTTCGGCTGTGTCGTCAGACCGACCGCGGCAACTGCGTAGGAGCCAAGCGAACTTACCATCAGCGAATCTACAAGACCCGCAAATGCAATGAAAAACGACTCCACGATCGCCGGCCACGCCATGTTGACGGCGGTCTGGAATGTGTCTTTGTGGTATTTCCCCTGTAACTTGTTTCCTAAGTACCCCATTTCTTTTCCTCTCTTTCGTCCCAATACCAATTTCTATTTTACTTTGTTTTAACAGAAGGGTCAATACGGTACCGGCAGAAAAAAGCCAGCCGCAAAAGCAAAATTCTTTTCGCTTTTTTGTGGCTGGCTTTTCTTTTATCTTTCCGTAGCGATTCAGACCCCCATCTTGATTCCGCTTACGCTACATCCCAGTATTGCTTCTTATTTTTTCAGCACAAATTCTGCCTTATTCTCTGTCGTGCTGTCGCTTCCGATGAAGACTTCGAAAGCACCGTTTTCACTTTCTACACGCTCATTTTCTGTCAGGAAGCGAAGCTCTTCTTCTGTGATTTTGAAGATGACTTCGGTTTCTTCTCCCGGCTGAAGGGTTACCTTGCAGAAATCTTTCAGCTCTTTCACCGGGCGTACCACGGATGCGGCTACGTCGTGGATGTAAAGCTGTACGGTCTCGGTTCCCTTTGTATCGCCGGTGTTTTTCACGGTTACGGAGGCTTTAATCTCATCTTCCATGCCAAGCTCTGCCTTGTCCAGTTTCACATCTGAAATTGCAAAGCTGGTGTAGCCAAGGCCATATCCGAACGGGAACAGTGGTGCGTTCGGGATGTCGAGGTATTTGGAACGGAAACGGTCCTTGTCCTTGCCCGGCACATGCGGTCTTCCGGTGGAATATTCGTTGTAGTGAACCGGCACCTGGCCTACAGAGTACGGGAAGCTCATGGTCAGCTTGCCGCTTGGAGCGTATGCACCGAAAACAACATCTGCGATTGCATTGGCACCCTCGGTACCCGGCATCCACACTTCAAGAACAGCTTTTGCTTTCGATACGACATCGCGCAGATCGAGCGGACGGCCATTGAAGAGGACAACGACAACGTTTTCATTGACTTTTGAAACGCGCTCAAGCAGTCTCTGCTGGATTTCCGGGATACGGATGTTCGCGTTGCTGGTTGCCTCGCCGGACTGCAGACGATCCTCACCGATCGCAAGAACGACAACATCGGCCTCTTTTGCTGCGTTTACAGCCTCAAGAAGCATTGCTTCTTCCTCTTCTGGCGTGGTGGACTGCTCCATCGCCTCGCCGAAGCCCTCCAGGCGGATGTCGGAGCCAAGCATCGGGGAGCCTGCATGGAAGCTCATGTTTGTCGTATCTGCCTGCGCTTTTACGGCCTCTTCCAGATTTGTCACATCCTTTGCATCTCCGATGAAGGACCAGGAGCCCATCAGGTTTCTGCTGTGGACATACGGTCCGACCCAGGCAATCTTCTTCTCCTTGCCAAGCGGCAGGATTTTCTCTTCGTTTTTCAGCAGTACAAACGATTTTCTTGCGGCTTCTCTTGCCAGATCGCGGTGCTCTTTGCAGAGAATGACCTCTTTTTCTTTCGTCTCGTCTGCGTCTTTATACGGGTTTTCAAACAGTCCCAGTTTGTTTTTCAGTTCCAGGATACGCATGCAGGACTCATCGATCAGATCCTCGGAAATCTTGCCCTCTCTTACAAGGCGGCAGAGGTTCTCGCAGTAAATACCTGTCATCATATCGATATCGACGCCTGCCTCGGCGGAGCGGACAGCTGCCTCCTCACGGTCTGCGCAGTAGCCGTGGTAAATAATCTCCTCGATTGCCGCCCAGTCGGAAATCAGAACTCCGTCAAATCCCATTTCGTCACGCAGGATGCCGCGCATCAGTTTCTTGTTTCCGGTTGCCGGAACACCGTTTACCGTGTTGAAGGAAGTCATCACCATCGCTGCTCCTGCATCGATGCCGGCTTTGTAGGATGGCAGATAGAAGTCACGGAAGGTATGCTCGGAAAGCTCTACGGTGTTGTAGTCTCTTCCCGCTGTCGGAGCGCCATAGCCTGCAAAATGTTTCACGCAGGAAGCAATTTTGTACGGCTCCTTCAGATCGTCTCCCTGGAATCCGCGCACCATTCCGGCACAGAACAGACCGTTCAGATACGGATCCTCACCGGTAGACTCCATGACACGGCCCCATCTTGCATCGCGGACCAGGTCGGTCATCGGTGCGAAGGTTACGTGAAGGCCGGAAACGGCTGCCTCTTTTGCAGCAACTGCCGCACACTTTTCGGAGAGCTCCGGTTCAAACGTTGCGCCCTGTCCCAGCGGAATCGGGAAAATGGTCTTGAAGCCGTTGATGACATCCAGCATGAACAGCATCGGGATGTGATGCGGGTGCTGCTCCACAAAATCCTTCTGGATTTTCTTTAACGTTTCTGCGCCCATGCTGCCCAGGATGGAACCGGAAAGCGCTACATTTTCCGGCGTAAAGCCTTTATCCGCCATCGGTCCCATGGCTGTGATGTCCATATCTTTATTGAAGAAGGCACCCACCACCTGGCTCATCTGGTTCACTTTTTCTTCCAGCGTCATGTCGGCCAGAAGCTCTTTTAATTTCTGCTCGGTCATTTTTTCTCCTCCATACCTCGTTTTTGCTGTATCTGCTTCTTCAGAAACCCCTAAAATGTCAGAAAAATATCGTTTTTCCGTTTTTTCTGAATCTTATACTGAAATTTTACCACATCTGACCTGAAAAAAATATCCCCTGATCCGACCTTTTTCTTTCACTATTCCGACCTGTTTGCTGCTGTTCCGGTGCGTAAGAAAGTGATAAAATCCTCTGTTATTTCCCGGACATGTGAAGGGTGCTTTCCGCTATTTTTCACTAAAGCTTCTTCGGTATTCCAGCGGTGCGTATCCCGTATTGTCCTTAAACATCTTCGTAAAGTACGAGAAATTGCTGTACCCCACATACAGCGACACCGTATTGATCGGCAGCGTGCTCTGTGTCAGGAGCTTTTTTGCCTCCTCCACCCGCTTTTGGATGATATAATTACTGATCGAAATACCCTTTTCTTTTTTAAAGATCCGGGACAGATAATCCGTATTCAAAAAGACAAGCTCCCCAAGCTCCTCCCGGTGAATCTCCTCCCGGTAATGTGCATCGATATAAGCGCATACCTGACTCGTAACCGAATCTGATTTGTTGATGTACTGTCTGTACTGAACTGCTTTCCGAACCAGTACCCCGGCATATTCCATCATCTCTTCTCTGCCATAAAGGGAATTCCGATGCAGGTTTTCCATATCCGCATCTGCAAACAGTGCATACGCCTTGATCTCCCGTTCCGAAAGCCATGCATACACCGCCTGCGTCAGATCGGTACGGAGTGCTACCAGAAGCTCCCTGGTAATCATTCCTTCCCGCTCCGTCCGGTCAAGGTATTTCTGCAGCCGCTCCAGCAGCTCCTCCGGTTTTTCCTCCGAAAGCAGAGCTTTCCACACATCCAGTTCCTTATTTTCGTAGCTGGTCTGCGGAGCCTGAAATTCGTTCAGAAACAGCACCTCGTTCCGCACGGAAAGGCTTCCCTCCCGCATTTTCTGAAGATTCCGGCTCTGCTTTTGCATCCCCAATACAGATTCCCACTGTCCGGCACCGCACCACAGCTCCAGATAGATTTTTTCATTCATCCACGCAACAAACTGCCGCAGAATTTCACAGTCCCGCCCACCGTCCTGCGGGAATGCTTTTTCCTTTGACTGTGTAACAATCCAGTAGATGCCCGGTTCCTGGTAAAAAACAGTATCTACCGCAATATCCGTTTCCTCATACAGTTCCGACAGCACATTTTCAATCACAAATTCCATGGTCGCGGTATCCCATATCTCCCGCTTATTGCTCTTTATTTCCGGCATCAGACAAATCAGCCGGAAATAGTGTCCCGGTCCGTATGGCAGCTGACGCTGTGCTGCCGTTTCGCAGAATTTTTCCTCGGAGAAGCCGTCTTTCAGCACATTTTTCCAGATATCCTGCTGCAGAATTTTTCTGTTCTGGTTCCACTTGATGCTTTCCTGCCTGAGATCCTGTATTTTCTTTTCTTTCGCAACGGATTCCGCCGCACGCTGTACGGCCTCCTTCAGCTTGTCAAAATCGATGGGCTTCAGCAGATAATCGACACTGTTCAGCTGAATCGCTCTTCTGGCATAGTCAAACTCCGCATAGCTTGTCAGGAATATGACCTGGACCTTCAGCTCCTCTTTTCTGACCCACTCCACAAAGTCGAATCCCGTTCCGCCCGGCATCACGATATCGCTGATCACGATATCAATGTCCACCATTCCCATGATGTTTTTCGCCTGCTGTACGGAAAACGCAGTGTACACCTCGCTCACCCCGGTCTCTGTAAGATCGAGGTTTCTTTTGATACTTTCAATCACGTACTCTTCATCATCCACGAGCAATAGTTTCATGTTCTTCTCCCCCTGTCCTGTATGGAATATGGATATCTACAATCGCTCCGCCGAGCGGACTGTTATCGAAATGAATCTCTCCGGAATCGCCATAATAATAGCGGAATCGTTTCAGGCAGTTTTCAATCCCGATATGCTTTCCATGCTCGGAAATATCTTCCCCTGCTTTCAGCCTTTGCAGCGTCTCCTCCGGAAAGCCGTTTCCGGTGTCCGAAATATAAATGTTGACATACTTTTCGTCTCCGCGGTCCTCCGGGTAAACCGTCACGGAAATCAGCGGAACCGTCTCCAGCGTCAGGGCATGTTTTGCCGCATTCTCTACAAACACCTGAATCAGGAACGGGAAGATTACTGCGTTTTCCACCTCTTCATGGACCTCAAAATAATAGGTGAATTTTTCCGGATAGCGCAGCAGCAGAATTTTGAGGTAATTTTCACAGTGGTTCGTCTCCGCCGTTACCGGCACCATCTCGCTTGTATTCCGGAAAATATACGCAAGATAATCGGACGTAATACGGCTCATCGACTTTGCATGGTCGTACTGACCGAAGTCGATCATGCTGTAGATAAAGTTCAGACAGTTCATATAAAAATGCGGACGGATCTGGATTTTCAGGTAGTCCATCTCGATCTTCTGTTTTTGCAGCTCCTGCTCATACAGCGTGATCTTCAACCGGCGGATCTGGTGAATCATGTTCCGGAATTTATCGTCAATCCGCTCCAGCTCTACCAGGTTTCCTTCCGACATCTGATAGGTGAGGTCCCCATTGTCATATTTCTGAAGATTTTCCGTAAACATACCGACCGGCTTCAGGATTTTTGTTTCCAGGTGGAACAACAGCACGGAACCGGCAATCACCATCAGAAAAGCAACGCCAAGAAGGGCAAACACACTTCCCGTCATCAGATTTAAAACTCCCGTCCAGGAGATTTTAATCCGGATTTCAAACGGTGCCTGCGAAAGCTCCTGCCGGAAGGTATAATTGCCGGTATCAAGCTTCGAACTGTCCGTTACAATTCCTTTTTCCGTCAGTGTTCCGATGCTTTTTCCGTTCTGGTCAACGAGGCTGACATAGCCGCTCTTCCCAAGAGACAGCTCAGAGAACGGTTCCAGAATCGTTTTCAGATTGACGTAACAGCCGAGTCCGACGCCCTGACTCTGCGCTACCTTGAGCATATAAACATCATCTCCCTGGTGCATCACGGTCCATTTTTTCTTAACTGCATACGTCTGCTGCGACAGGCTTTTGATCCGGCGCTTCAGTGCCTCCTGCAGATACGGGTCAACGGCGTAAAGCCCGTCGGAGGAAATGCTCAGCTGATATAAGCTCTCATCCTTCTGCGTATAGAGAAAAACATTGTAATCCGTTCCAAAATCCCACGCTGCAGATACATAATTCCTTCGCAGCTGCGTAATGACATATTCCTCATACTGATCCTTCTCCATCAGATCCATATATTTCCAGAAAGCAGAATCCGGGTTGGAGCTGTCCATTACGGTCGAGAACAGGTTTCGGCTGATTCGAAAAAAACGGTTATCCAGCTCATCCGTATACAGCTTTGAAATCTCTTCCAGCTGCTCATATACCTGCCGCTGCGTCCGGTTCAGAATAAGCACGCTCCCAGCCAGAAAAAGCAGCAGCATACTCAGCAGGCAGATCAAAAGATAACGCCCCTGCTGCGCCAGTGTTGTTTTTTTCGTCTGTTTTGAAATACGCATGAAGTTTCCTCCTTTTTCTGTTCCGGTACACTCGAAATTTTTCCGTGTTTGATTTTACGAACTGATCTTTTTTTCTGAATATAATACAGCAGAAAAACAGTACACCTCATGTTTCCATGAGTCTGTACTGTTTTTCTGATTTATGTCGGAAACACCGAAATGTTTCTCTTTTTTATTCCTGCATGGAAAATCATCCCTTTACCGCACCAAGTGTGATACCTTCTGCGAAGTATTTCTGAAGGAACGGATAGATGATAAACAGCGGCAGCATGGCGATAAATGCGATTGCCATACGGATCGAGGTTGTCGGCAGCTTTGCCACCTCGGCACCGATATTTCCGGTTACTTTTCCACTTGCCAGGTACTGAATATCGGTGATCATCTGGTTCAGCAGGTTCTGGATACTGTAAAGCTTCTGGCCTTCATTTCCTGATAAATAGTATAAACCATTTGTCCAGTCATTCCAATAGCCAAGTGCGGAAAACAGTCCCATGGTTACCAGAATCGGTTTTCCAAGCGGCAGTGTGATGCTGGTGAAAATCTTCATGTGTCCTGCGCCATCGATTTTGGCCGCCTCGAACAGCGCGTCCGGGATACTGGTGTTAAAGTAGCTTCGGATCATCAGCACGTTGTTTGCACTTAACAGGAAGCCCGGAACAATCAACGCCCAGATCGTGTTTTTGATGTGAAGATAATTTACATACATCAAGTAGGTCGGCACCAGTCCGCCGTTGAACAGCATCGTGAAGAATACGAAAAAGGTAATTGCTCTGCGGTACGGCAGCTTTTTAATCGAAAGCGGATATGCCAACAGAGCGGACATCGCAAGGTTTGCAGCTGTACCGACGATGGTTACAAAAATGGTAATTCCGTATGCTCTCAGGATTTTCTCGCCCTGGCGGATGATATAGGAGTAAGCATAGAAGCTGAATTTCTCCGGGAAGAACGAATATCCGTTGCGAATCAGTGTGTTTTCATCGGTCAGCGAGGAAATAAATACGAGTACAAACGGCAGTACAATGGATAACGTAATCAGAATGAGTACTACATTAATCCAGAACTGGAAACGTTTTGCTTTTTTTGAATTTGTCATACTTCCATCCTCCTAGAATAATGCCTGGTCTTTGTCTACTCTGCGGACAATCCAGTTACTCAACATTACGACACAGAAGCCTACCAGAGACTGGTATACACCGGCTGCAGATGACATACTGATATTTCCCTGCTCAATCAGGGCACGGTATACATAGGTATCGATAACGTTTGTGGTCGGGAACAGAACACCGGAGTTCATTGGTACCTGATAGAACAGACCGAAATCGGAATAGAAAATTCTTCCGATGCTGAGAAGCAGCAGGGTAATGATGGTCGGAACGAGGCTCGGCAGTGTGATTTTTGTGATCTCCTGCCATTTGCTTGCGCCGTCCAGTCTGGCAGCCTCATAAAAGGAAGGATCGATACCGATCAGCGATGCGATGTAGATCAGGCATCCGTATCCTACGCCCTTCCAGCAGTTCGCGATAATCAGGATCGCCGGCCAGTATTTCGGTTTCTGGTACCACTGGATCGGGTCAATATGGAAGAACGGAAGGATCGAATTGTTGACAAGACCATTTTCCGCACTCAGAAGCGCATATACGATGTAGCTTAAGATAACCATGGACATCAGGAACGGAAGAAGAATTGCACTCTGGTACACTTTTTTGAGCTTTGTGTTTCTTACCTCCGTAATCAGAATCGCAATGGCAATTCCGACTACCATGTTTATAAGAATAAATGCAACGTTATACAGCAGCGTGTTTCTTGTAATGATCCATGCATCCTTCGAGGAAAACAGGAACTTAAAGTTGTCGAGTCCTGCCCATGGGCTTGCCCAGATACCTTTTGCAAAGTTCAGTTTTTTAAACGCAATCACCATACCTGCCATCGGGATATAGTTATTGATCAGCAGATACAGAAGTGCCGGAAGCATCATCAGATAAAGCGGCCAATATTCCTTCAGCACGTTTTTCTTTTTCTCTTTTTTAACCTCTGCTTTTTTCATAAAGCGTGTCTCCTTTTATGAGGGCTGTTTTTTCAGGTTCTTTCACAGAGAAAGCTCCACATCTTTTCGGGTAAGAGTGGAGCCTTCGGTTACTGTATCACACCGGATTTTCTTTTGCCCCGGTCGTGTTCTTTTTACAAATTATGGTGCTTATTTCGCTGCAAGAAATGCATCCAGCTGCTCCTGCTTTGCAGCAATGACATCATTGATTCCCGCATCATCCAGTGCCTCCAGGAACTGTGGAAGCAGTTCTTCCGGATCTCCAGAACCGCTGTAAAGTGCTCCGCTGTACTGTTTTACAACGTTGGACAGAGCCGATACCTGATTGGTATATTCGCTGTTATCAAAGACAAATCCCAGTGCTTTCGACTCGATACCGGAAGCGTTGAACTTCTGCATTTTGTCCCAGAGCTGCGGGTCAGATCCATCCCATTTGTATGCGATGAACTGGTTCGGAAGCTCCCATCCACAGTTAAAGCTGTAGCCTGCATTGTCTGCTGTTACACCGTCCGGGTAGTTGATGATTCCGTTTTCTTCATCTTCTACTACGTAGTCGGTTCCCTCTTCGCCCCAGTTCAGAAGGTTCATGACCTCCGGGCTGCCATAGATGTAATCGAGAACCTGCATTGCTTTTTCCGGATTTTCGGAGTTCTGTGCTACAGAGAAGATAACTCCGCTGTAGGAGGAAGAGTTGATCATCGGTGCATCATAGAACGGTACGATGTCAAAATCATATCCGGTAGAACTCTGGAACTCAACCGGAGTACCTGGATGATAGGCGAAGAACAGGGAGAACAGGTTTCCTGCTTTGCATACGGTTCTCCAGTTTTCTGTGTTTGTTCCGGCATCCTTGCTGATATAGCCTTTCTGATACCAGTCATACAGCATCGTTGCGGTATCTTTGAACCAGTCGGTCGCAAAGAAGTTCTCTACGGTTGTGCTGTTGGCCTGATCCATCAGAACGCCCGTGTTGGCATCGCCAAGTCCATCACCACGGAACAGACGGGTCAGTGGGGTATCACCTTCGTTGATGGAATACAGCATTGTCATGTCAGGCTCGCCTGCCTGTACGGTCTCAAATACTTTCTCCATATCCTTCGGCTCTTTGATTTCATCGGTATTGATATTATACTTTTCTACCAGGTCTTTTCTCATGAAGACGGCTGGAATGCTGCCTCGTTCGATCTGGTTCGGAACGCCATAGACAAACCCATCAATCTGATTTGTTTTTGCAATATCCTCGCCATAGATATCTTTCAGGTTTGTGCCGTATTTGTCAATCAGTTCAGACATATCCATGATCTGGCCGGAATGCATATACTGTACAGCTGTTGTTGCATTTGTGTACAGAAGATCGATTTTCTCATCGCCGGAAAGCATCAGCTGTAACTGCTGAGATGCGCTTGCCCACGGAAGAACAACGATATCGAGCTTTGCATTCAGCTCCGGCTCCAGAATCTCGTTGATTTTTTCTTCGATTCTCTCTTCATCCTGCTGCTGGCTGCCCTGCAGTACCATAGTTACAGTGTACGGCTCGCCTTTTTCCTCTGTCTTTGCTGTGCTTCCGGAAGCTGCGGAGGAACCGGAATCAGAACTGGATCCTGTGCTTCCGCATGCTGCCATGGAAAATGCCATAGTTGCTGCAAGAATGCCTGCTAACACTTTTTTCTTCATACTTTTTCTCCTTTTCACGTAGCGTGTTGTGTGACCTTTGATGGTTGTATTATAGCAGGATTTTGGCTTACAACTCTATAACTGATTTGACTTTGAAGTATCACTCTTCCGACCTTTGTGTCTTTTTTGTGTCTTTTTTCTGTCAAAAATCTTCCACCATCTTTGCCCCTTCTGCCCCATCGAGTTCGGTCACGGTTCCATTCATGACACGGTAGACTCTCTGGCAGAGGCCGAGGACACTCGGACGGTGCGTCGTAACGATACAGGTTTTGTTGGGACGCTGACGGATGATGTTTCGGAGGACGTTTCGTTCCGTCGTAACGTCCAGTGCCGAGGTAGCTTCATCGAGAAGCAGCACCGGGGCATCGCGGAGGACGGCACGGGCGATGGCAAGCCGCTGGGACTGGCCTTCGGAGAAACCGCGGCCACGTTCCCCGACGCGGCTGTTGATGGTATCCGGCAGATGCTGAACAAAATCCCAGGCGCAGGAGATTTTGAGCGCTTCGATGATCTCCTCGTCGGTCGCATCCTCTTTTACCATGCGCATATTTTCGGCGATTGTGCCGGAAAGGATCGTATTTCCCTGCGGAACATAGGCGAAGAGATGACGCGTTTCGGCGTTCATGGGAACCGTTTTTCCGTTTGAGGCAATGATCACGGTTTCCCCCTCCTGCGGGCGGATAAGGCCGAGAATCAGGCGGATCATCGTTGTTTTTCCCTCGCCGGACGGGCCAACCAACGCTACAATCTCGCCGGGGGCGGCCTGAAACTCCGATTTGGTGATTACTTTGTTTCCTTCTATATAGGAAAATTCTACCCCATGCATCTGTACCCGGAAGCCATCCTTGGCCAGTGGATCGAGCTTGGCGCTCTCCGGGATATGGACCTCTTTTGGCAGCTCTACGAGCTCACGGATCCGGTGTGCCGAGACGGAGCTGTTGAGGAAGGACGGAATAATCGAAATCACGTTTCCAAACGCGCCGGAAAGGTTACTCCGCTGCTGCAGGAACAGCGTCATGGTTCCATAGGTAATGTCGTGCGTCCACAGACGGAACAGGCAGTATCCGAACGCCGTAAACTCCACCGCACTCCCGAGAATAGACATTACGATATTGGTTTTAATCGTAAACAGATTATATTTCAGACTGATATCCTTGAAAAGTCCCTGCCACCAACGCATCTTTTTACTGTAATACGGTGCGATGCCAAACGACTTGATCGTATCAAAATTGTAGAACGCTTCTACCTCAAAGCTCATCAGATTACTGCTCATCTCGCGTACTTCTTTGCTGTATTCCCGCTGACGGCGGATCATAAACCGCGACATCAGAAGCAGGAACGGTGCGCTTAAAAAAGCAATCAGTGCCATGACCCAGTCATAATGCAGGATTACGAAAAAGGTGGCAATAAACCGATACACGGCAATGATAATCGTCGGGAGCCAGCTGATTGCGTTGCCGCTGACCGTTCCAATGTCGCCGTTGAAACGGTTGAGTACGTCACCGTTTGCGTATTTGCTGATTTCCAGCCAGTCCGCATCAACGATTTTGTCAAAAATATCCGCCTGGATGTCGTTGTTGATGGCGATACCAAGCTTCGTTGAAATGCGGTTGATGACACTCTCAAACCCAAGGCTGAACACGGTGCTTCCGATCATGATGCAAAGCAGCAGCAGGAGCTTCTGTATCTGGTATCCGGTGATGATATCGATCAGATATTTTCCTGCCACGCTGCCGACAAGCCCAAGCGAAGTGCTTAAGATACCGAGAATCGTATAAAAAACAATCGCACCCTTATAGCGCGCGCTGTAGCCAAAAATCCATTTCCAGTCATCGATGATTTCCGAGAACGTTCCGTTTTTCCATCGCTCCGACAGAATGCGGAGAGACTCGAAGGGAGCGTCTTTACTTTTCTCTTTGGATTCTTCCTGCATGCGCGTCTCCTCTCTTTTTCCCGTCTGCGGTACGGATCATATCGTATTTCCTCAGCAGCTCGACACGTCCCGCACCCACTTCAATGCTCGATTTCTGTTCTTTTTCTCCCTGCCCCAGCCATTTCAGGATTCGCTGCACGTATGCAGCCGGGAGCAAAAACGGATACCTCGCCGCATAGAGATACTTGTTTTTCATATAGGAAGCTTCCGGAACCAGCGATTTCCAGATTCCCCCGGCTGTGTGCTTTTCCGCCCCGGTCTCTGCCGCATACAGGGTAATGTTTGCACTGTGGATCCGTCCCGCACTCGATTTTCCAAACGAACCGGCATCGAGAATATCGATCAGAAGCGCTTCGGAATCCGGGTGAAGCTTCTTTGCGGCACGGACTGCCCCACTTGCTTCATAGGAAAAGCCCAGATAGCGCTCGCCGATATCCAGCAGATTGATACAGAAACACGTCATGTGATACTCTTCGCACAGCTGCCAGAACATTTCCCAGTCTATTTTTCTTCCATATACACGAATCATCTGTACCATGTCACAGATCTGACGGATCCCGACACCGCCGTGAAGAAAGTGCTTGAAGCTGTGACAGAGAAGATAGAAAAGATGATGCGTTTCTTCTAAGGTAAAGATGCTCTGCCCCTGCACTTCCACTTTGGATGGATGCGCAAAAACATCGGAAAATGCACGATTCAGATAACCATAGGCAGAGGATTCTGTGCTGAACAGCCTGGTATGTATTTCATAGAAGACCCCTGTTTTCGGATGAATGTAGCCCATCTCTTCCGGGGTATCACCATCTTTGGCACCATTTGGCATTGCGGTTTCTTTGTCCCGCACAAAGCCCTTCCTCATAAAACAGGCATCTACTGTTGCAAAATCCTTTGCCGAAATCAGAAGATCCTCATCCCCGGACGGGCGCAGATCTGGTTTCGGGTAGAGACTTCTGCACACAATTCCTTTCATCACCAGCGGCTGCACGCCCAGATGCTCCAGCTCCTTTTCATCGGAAAGAAACAGCGCTGTACGCGAAACCTGCTGCAAAACACTCTGCATTGCCTGCGTTTTTACCTGTCTGCGAAGCTCGTCCGGAAGCTCTGCAAATTCCGGTGTTTTTCCCACAACATCGTAGACCGCTGACAGCAGCGAATGCTGTGCCGCGAGGACAAACAGATGATTCCATTGTTTTTCTGTCAGCCCCTGAATTTCTGCCGGCGATGCTTTTTCTTCTGTCAAAAACGCACGAATCACCGCAAGGAATGCGGTTTCTGTTTCTGTAATCATCTTCTTTTCCTTTCATTTTCTCTGCACGCATCATTTTTCTTTTTATCCACACTGAATAACCGGGCATATCCATGCATCAGAATCGGACGAAGCGGGATAATGCGAATCCAGACCTGTGCAAAAAACTCCCACCAGAACGTTCCCGGTACAAGTATTTTTCCTTTTCGTTCCACTTTTGTCACCCGTGCAAAGATCTGCTTCCGTTGCACATGATGCTCGATTTCCGTCTGTGCATCCCCGATTATGTCATAACCGTCTGCATGAACGCGGCAGATCCGATGCACGACAAACTGTCCGCCCGGCCGCTCGTAAAATACGATATCACCTTTCCGAAGTTCCCGCGCCGGCGCTCGGAAGAAAATACTGTCGCGTCCATGAATCAGAAACGGCGCCATGCTGCTCCCGGAAATCACCATACGCACTTCTCTGCCCTGCTCTACAAGTTCTTTCAGCATTCCGACATAGGCACGTGTATCCATCATTTTCATGCATGTTTCTCCCTTTTCTGAATCATGTTTTTGTGCAGTGCAGCTGCATATGTTTCACTTTCGAACGAACCGGTCCCGATCTCCTGCTCCAGCGTTTTCACCGCATCTTCTGAAATGTCGCACGCCAGATGATACACCGGAACTTTTCCAGCAAGCTGTTCGAGAAGGTCGAGACTGTGTACCAGTCCCTCCCTGTCCCAGCGGTTCATGGTGATCTGTCCGTACAGACTCGTAAATGCCTCTGCCGGACGCAGCCGCCACGCCTGATTCGTCTTTGCCTGGCTCAGCATTACAATGCATCCGACCGGGAGCTTTTTGTTTTCGCAGACTCCTGATGTTCCGCAGACCGGCCAGCCGTTTGCTGTCCACGCTGTGCCGTCATATTCCAGCAATGCCTTATCCCCATTTACGGTACGGCTTTCCCGGTACTGTTCCCAGAGTCCCGCCTGCGTGGTTTTGCCCGTTCCCGATGGTGCAGAAAAGAGCATTGCTTTCCCCTGATACTCCGTGTATGCACAGTGCAGAATCAGGCACGGCTGCTCTGCCAGACGGCGCTCCAGGGCAAGGAGGGAAAGAAAAACAACTTCATACTTTTCAACTTCTGCCAGATACCACCTGCCGACGAAAACCTCCGCACGATTTTGCGCAGTCTCACGGTAGAATGCATAAGGACGTGCTTCTCCTTTCACACCGATCCGGCGGCTCTCCAATCCTTCTTTTGTATGAAACACCTGCAGATCGACCCGATCCACAATCAGCTCTCCCTCCGCTTCCGGCAATATGTCGACGGCCGTAATGATATATGTATAGTCCACAGAATCCGTTTCCACCAAAAATTTTTCCATATCCACCGGAAGTACCAGCTCTTCCGGAAACTTCAGCCGGAAGGAAAAACTCCCTGTCTGAAATGTTTTTTCCATCAAAAACTCTTCTTTCTCCCCATGATCTTCCCTTCTCTCCGCAGCGTATCACGATCCCTTTTTCCGCATTTATGATAACAAAAAAAAGAGACTCCGTCAATCTTCAGAGTCTCTTTTGTAATTAAATACGTAATTTTATTTCAACTGATCTGCAGCGTTTTATAGCCATGCCGGAAATACAGGATCTCCGCCGCACCGGTAATTGTCCACGAAAAGATATATAGCAGATACAGTGACGTAATGGCATGGAAATACGCGAAAATCGTGTACACCCAGATCACACGGAACACGCAGGAACCGAGAATAATGATAAAAATATTCTTCCACAGCGAGTCTTCATCGTTGTATTGCAGAATGGAAATCTGCTGATTGCGTTGATATACTCCTGGGATACTTCGCGGTTTGGAATGGATACGTTTTCTTTTTCGTTATCGTATGTCAGATCTTTCATTACCTGTACCAGATTCTTTTCATCACGGAAGCGCACCTGACTGTACTGCTCTCTGAGATCAAAAATCAGATAGTCGTTCAGCATGCGCAGCATTTCGTCAATGCCGCTTGTTGCGCTTAAAAATTCCTGCATATTGATTTTTATTACATCATACTGATTCCGATGTTTTTTATATGTTTCACTTCTGCCGATTTTCAAATTCCGAAATAGTGCATCGGTGTCTGTGCTTCTGTCATAATAAGCCGCCAGCATATCCGCTGCCATAGATTTTCCAAATCGTCTCGGACGGCTCACGCACAGATACCGCTAGAGTGTCCGCACACAGCGATTTGTTTTTTCTATCAGACCACTTTTATCCACAAAAATCTGCGACTGAAGCGCCATCTCAAAAAGATCACTTCCAGGGTTCAAATAGCTTCCCATACTGTCCGTACCTCCGTGTGAACCTCACATGACTAAAGCCACGTGCTTCCGGCCGCTTTAAGCGGCAGACCAAATATCGGCGGATACGCCTGTTACTTAGATTTTGCACAGATATGTGCTTCTTCCATGCCGGATACGGCAGGTTTCCACATAACAGGTAATCCACTGCATATCTGCCTGTGTTTATGCTGCTTTACGCAGTTCCATTTCTGAAATCAGTTCTC